>ERZ767114.285-NODE-285-length-30886-cov-3.283196_pt1 | contig 30886 bp, 19 predicted proteins | sample MGYA00374952_ERZ767114 | MGnify/ENA primary metagenome ERZ767114 (study PRJEB28939, sample SAMN06267156) | marine metagenome | isolation source: Columbia River Estuary | place: USA:Columbia River Estuary, USA | collected 2012-05-05 ...
TAATAGAAAACGTAATTACTAACGGAACTGGAGTTCTTCCTACTACAGCTTCAACAACAATTTGTGCAGGTACATTGTCTTCAATTATAACTGCTCCAGCATCAACTGCATCAGGAACTACTCCAATATATACTTGGTTTGAGTCACCTGACAATAGTAGTGATGCGAGTTATATACCGATAGGGGGGACAAATTCAACGTCGTTAGCTCCAAGAGTTATTAATGCAAGGACATTCTTTAAAAGAAGAACGCAAAGCTCACTTAACGGGGTAAATTGTTCCGTGTTCACCGCTCCAATAGAAATAAGGGCAACGAATGTAATTGCTGGCTTGAGAGGGAGTTTTGACGCTAATGTTACTTTTGTGACAGCCACAGCCACATTAACATCCTGTGAATTTTCACCTGTAGTATTTACGGGTACGGGAGGCCTTAGTTATAGTTTTACAGTCAATGGTATTGAAATGCAAGCTAGAGGCCCTGGAGTCAGAAACACGTATACAACCACAGGTTTAGCAAATGGTCAGGTTGTTCGTGTGATTGCTTATGATCAACTGCCTGGTATAACGGCTTGTGAAGATATCTCAGATCCGATTATAATGAATGTTATTGACTCACCTGTTGTTGATTTAACATCATCAGATAACGACAATACCTTCTGTGTTGGTGATGTCATAACCTATAATGCTACTTCAAATTTAGATACAGCTGCTGTATCACCAACCTACACATTCTTTGTCAATGCAACACAGTGGAAAACAGGTACATCTGCGGTTTTCACACCTACAAATTTCATTCCGTTTGCAGATGGGGATGTTATTAGAGTGACTGTTTCTTCAACAAGTACGCCTAGTTGCCAAAGTTCTGATTCAATTACAGTGATCGAAAATACAATTACTGCTGATGGGATTATAACACATCCATCTCCAATTATTTGTAATGGTTCCATTCCGGATCCATTCATAAGTGTTGCTGCTGCTACTGGTGTTGGAACAATAACCTATCAATGGGAAAGCAGAACTAGTGGGACAGCATTTAGTCCAATAAGTACTGCTACATCAGCAGTTTATACTCCGACATCTATACAATCAACAGATACATTTTTCAGAAGAAAAGCGACTAGTGGATTGAATACAACAGAATGTGTTGTTTATAGTAATGTCGTTTCAATAACAATGGCACCGCCATTGTTTGGAGGGTCTATAACTCCAGCTGCACGCGAAGTATGTTCAGGAACTAGACCTCCTATGATAACAGTAATTGGTGGAACATTAATGGCTCCAGGCATAACGTTCCAATGGCAAGAATCATTAGATGGACTCTTGTATACGGACATCCCTACCGCTACAGGACAAAATTATACTCCCCCGATTTTGAATACTAGAAGGTTCTATAAACGAATTGTTGAAAGAAACGGAGGTGGGCCACCAGCATCTTGTCAGAGTGAAAGTACCATTATAAGAATAGAAGTTAATTTATTAGATGCAGGTGCTCTAGATCCTTCAGCTGCTCAGGATTATTGTTTTGGGAGTCAGCCTCCAAGAATAATAAGTTCAACAATTGGCGGAGTTGCACAGGATGCAACTAGTTCTACTGGAACAATAACGTATCAGTGGCAAAGATTTATACCTCCAGGAATTTGGACACCTATACCCGGAGCGATCGAGAACTATTACGACCCACCTTCATTAATCGAAACTACGTTCTTTCGCCGACAGGCTATTAGTACAACAGCAAGTAGTGTCTGTACTTCTAATACCAACTCTGTTCGGGTGGGCATTATACCTGAAATAAACACAGGAACTGCTCTAGGAGATTCAGAGATTTGTACAATTCTAGAGGATGCAGACTTACCTGGACCATTGGCATTAACAGGTGCAGCAGCTCTAACAACTTCAGTTACGTACCAATGGCAACGTTCAATAAATCAATCTAGTTGGGAAGATATTCCAGGAGAACAAACAGGTAGTCTGGTTTTTAGTAGAGCAACACCAGCTTGGTTGCCGATAGCCCCGGCTACTTATTATCGTGCGGTAGTCAAGTATATAGGAGACCCTGTCCCAGCAGCACAAGAGCAAGCAAAAATTTTATTAGCTCCTAGAATACCCGCTGTTATAATGGCAGCTGGAGGCTACTCTATTACAGTGAATGGTAACGCTAATACTGTAACTACAACAGCAGCTAGTTCAACAGACGATCTCGGAGCTAGTTTAGCTACTAAAATCACAAATAATGATCCACACGTAAACGCTTCCTATGACCCACTAACCAATATAATCTCAATTGTACCTATAGTAGCGGGAACCTATAATGTTGCTTCATCAAGTCTTCTAACGGACAGTTGCCTTGCAACAGTTTTACCAGCAGGAGCGTCAATAGATATGAATATAAGTGTTACGGGTGATGACGGCGCTGGAAATAGTTCTTGTCAATCCTATTCTAATGTTGTAACCATAGAAGTAGCTGAGCAACCCGCATTAAAGCGTGAAGATGGAGGAGCATTATTTCCCATCGAAGTTTGTAGAGGAGATGCGATTTCTCCAGTTACTTTTTCATTTAGCGGACCAGTTGATGAAATAGTAATTCGCAACTTAGATGTTGGTTTAACTCCAACTATAACTGGTACCGGGACAGTTATCGGTCCATTTGATGTGGGTGGTTTAGGTTTTACAGGCTGGTACAGACTAACAGGGATGACTACTTCAACATTCTCTATTGCAGGAAATGTTTTAAATACAACGAATTTTGATATTATTACGGTTCTAGAAGCGGGAAGTTCTTGTACTCCGGTTAATGAAACTTTCACAATGATCGTTACGCCAAATCCAGAAACACCTGATTTTGTTCGTATGGGGGTAAATGCTCCAGGTTATGAAATTCTTTCCTCGGCAATGAGTTCTTCGGCTTCAATCACAGCGATTACTCCGGTTCGATGGTACAATAATACTGTTTGCCAAGATCGACTCCCAGGAACAATTACAACCCCTACCGAGTTCTTTACTTGTTATGTTGATAATACGTTCAACCAATTATTTAATGAATTTGAATGGGATGTTTCTCCACCTTCGGCTGGAAATATGGTTGATAATAATTTCAGAGAAGTTACAATTCAACTACGAACAATTTCTGCTCCTGCGGTTGGAGAAACCTATACAGTTACTGTTACCACAGGATTCACAACTACTGCATATACAACCACCACATCCTTAGCAACTCAAACCACTGATCAAATAGGTATTGATTTAGCAAATAGAATCTCAGCGAGCACAGAATATGCTGCTATTTACAATGCGATCTTAGATCAAATAGTTATTGAAGCTCGAAGAGCAGCTGAGACGTATACGGTACAAATGTCTCCGACAGGTTTGGGTCAATCTACTCAATTTTTCAACCAAAGATTTGGAGATATAACTAAAAGTGGAACTATGATTTGGGATCCATCTCATTCAGGATCAACTACAATTAGGGTTCGTGCTAAAGGCTGTAACAGTTCTACATCCTCATGGACATCAGTTATTGTTGATGTTGTAAAAGAACAGATACCTGTTTTAGTTGTCTCCGATCTCTACCCACCTCTTGTTCTCGATGTTGAAACTTGTGGTGGTGGATCAACAGGTTCAATACCAGTTTGTGAGGTTGATGCCCTAACACTACCTACTCAGTTTTTCACATCAAGTATAAATGCTACACCTTCGAATGATTACGGATCACTTCATTGGGATATTGCCAATATTACTCCCGGGGGAACCGTTACACCACCAGGAACAATAGATCAAGCTACTGGAATAATAACATGGAACCCGGGATGGTGGGGTACTTTTGATCTAAAAGTCCGCCCAGTAAATTGCGAAGTTCCATCAACTTTTGGAAATTGGTCCTCTACAACTGTCTCAATTGGACCAGTAAGTGGGCCGCCTACCATTAATACGTTAACACCATTGCCACAATGTCCAATACCAGCAGCAGGTTTTACTACTACATTTTTTTCCAACCAAGAAGTAAACTGGTACGTAAACAGTAGAGTAGGCTTGGCAACAACAACTACATTCGTTAACACGGGAACTTTACAATTGAACCCCTTAGCAAATAATGATTTGTTATTAGACTTTTTACCTGGATTTTCAGGTAATGTAATTATTACTGCAGAATCAGCTACTTGTCCAGGTTCAACTGTAAACTATATCGTTCAAATTCCTGGCCCACCAACAATAGCCTTGACTTCAGCTCCTGGGACTGACTTTCAAAGAGGAGCAACTTCTGTATGTGTCGGGACTGCAGTTAATACAATCACGTACGATATTAGTGGGGCTGCAGATTTAGTGAGTACGGTAGGACTTCCAGCCGGTATAACAAGTGTATTGAGTATTACACCTCAATCTGTAAACATGACTTTAGGTGTTGTTGCTGCAAATCCATTTACAGTTGGTCAGCTCTACACCGTTAATATTGATAATATAGTTTATGGTTATACTACAGTTCTTGGTGATGGCGTAAATGAAGTAGGTGCAGGTTTAGCGACTAATATCAGTTCAAACACCACAAACTTTGTTGCAACCTATGCTGCTAATGTATTGTCTGTTGATGTAAGTGCTACAGGTAAAAGAGGAGATGCTTATGTTATCGCTCCTTCTACTCCAGTAAATAATAGTTTTAGCATTACAGCTCCTTTAGTTACTGTTTTACAAAAAGTATTGACTATATCAGGTACAGCAAACGCTGGTGTTACAGCCGGAAGTTATACCTATACCGTAACCACTCAGCCACCAGCTGCAGGATGTGCTGTTGCTACAGCCACAGGTATTATTGAAATTGATGAACCAGCAACCATTGCATTTGCTTCAGGAAGAGCTGATAACACAGGATCAAATTCTGTTTGTATTGGTGCATCGTTTACTGCTCCTATAACCTTAGCAACGTTAAGATTTAGCAACGCTACTGGTCTGGTAAGAAACCCTCTAACTCCATTTCCAGCTGGTTTAAGCTTGTCGATGTCTGCTAGTGGATCCTTCGATGAATATGAGATAGTTGGAACCATAACTGAAGCAGTATTTGTTCCAACAACATTCAGTGTAACAATCGATACTTTTGGAGCTAGCTGTTCAGATACTTCAATTCAAATAGACATTGAAGTAATACCCAATGCTGAAATCACACCAGTAAACACAGCTATAGTAAGTCAGGTGATCTGTTCCCAAGAGGCAATTATTCCGATTCGTTTTGAGGTACTTAACCCTGCTTTTGGGATCGGTACAACTGCCGCGAGCGTATTTCCTGATGGAGTAACAGGTGCTTTATTTCAACAAAATCAAGTATCAGAAATTGAAGTTGAAAACCTAGGCTTTCCTATTGGCACAACTACACAAGCGAGTGATACATTCACTTTTAATATAAACAACATCGCCTATACTTTTGTTGCTACTGGGACTGATATAATCCCAGTTTTGACAGATAAATTAGCTAATTTCTTAACAGCGCAACTCCCTGTGACCGATTTTACAGTTATTCATACTGCTGGATCAGCAACCATTCAAATTCAAGCTGTAAATGCTGGATTTGCATTCAATGTTGTTTCTTCAGAATCCTCCTCCTTAACGATAAGTGATACTGAAATTATTGATCCACCATCCTATTATGAAATATCAGGGACACCTTCTGTTACCCTAGTTGCTCCAGCTGATTATGTTTATGTTTTAACCACAGCAGGACCTGGTTGTACCGGGAGTGCTACAATGAGTGGTACAATCACCGTTCAACCCAACACCTATGCTACCTATCAATCAGGAGATGCAAATCCTGTAATCTGTGATAATGAAGTTATTGGAGACATCGTATACCGAACTGTTGGTGCAACCTTGATTGCAGTGGTTACACCAACAACTCCGGATTGGGTGAATATCACGTTTGATCCAATTGCTCAAGAGATAACAATTTCAACTCCAGTTGCACCTAGCCAAAATGTATCAGTTACGACTGTTTATAATTATGAAGTCAACTTGATCGGAAGTATTTTCTTCTGTACTGCTTCGCCTTCGGCGATAAGAGGAACCATTACAGTATCCCCCCTAGATCAAATTACGCATGTGATTACCTCTGGTGCTCAAAATCAAGATATCTGTGTCGATGGTATGCCAGCGCCTAATTTTGCTATTGATCCAATAGAGTATCAATTATCTGGAGGCGCTACTGACGCCTCAGTTACGGGACTGCCTCCAGGCATAACAGCGGATCTAACAGCATCGAATACGATACGTATTTCAGGTACAGCTACTGCTATACCGTCGGATACATTTACCTATAATTATTTCTTGGTAACTACCCCTGCTAGTTGTGCTTCCGCTACTATTGGTGGGGCTATTACGGTATTTTCTAAACCAGAATTCACCCTGGTTACAACCTCTACTTCGGCAAATCAAACAGGAATTAATTCTGTTTGTGATGCGACACCCATTCAGACCATTATCTACGAGCACAGTTCAACAATACCAATTACAACTCAAGTTAATTTCACCTGGGTAGGGTCTAATACACTCGATAGTTTAGGTGTTACGGCTATCGTTTCTGGGACGAACCAATTTGCGATTAGTGGAACTCCGACAACCAATGTTACACAAACGACAATTTATAATTATCAAATAGAAACCGTTGGAAGTAATTGTACTCCTGAACTAGTTTTAACAGGAAGTATAGAAATTAATCCAATAGATACACTAACCTTAATTTCATCTCCAACCTCCGTAAATCAGTTTGTTTGTATAGGCGATCAAGACAACCCAATCACAGCAGGAACTGACAGTTATGTTCCTATTGAGTACCAATTGGGTGGTGGAGCTACCAATGTAACTGTAGTAGGACTGCCTCTAGGGTTAAATTATAGTATAACCCCTTCAAATACCCTAGTCATTTCTGGTGCAATAAATGCAGCGGCAACCCCAACACTCTACAATTACTTGATAACAACTACAGGAGATTGTACTAATGTTACAGCGGTTGGATCAATTGACGTATCGGCTTTACCTACACTTACACTTACTAGTTCTGCTACTTCAGCAAACCAAACCGGACTCAATAATGTTTGTGATGCAACTCCAATTGAAACAATTGTATATCAACTGGGTGGCGGTGCAACAAACTTTGATTTCTCTTGGACAGGGACACAATCAAATACGATTGCTGCTTCCGGGCTTACATTTACAAGCTCAGGGACAACTGAATTCGTTATTTCTGGAACACCAACGACTGCTGTTACACAAACCTCAATATTTGAATATCAAATAGCCACGATGGGGAGTAATTGTATTCCTGAAATAGTTCTTACGGGAAGAATTCAAATTGAACCAAACCAAACCATAGATTTAATTTCAGCCGCTGCGACCGAAAATCAGACTGTCTGTGTGAACAACCAAATTAATCCACTCAGTCCTGTGACTTCCGTTTTTGCACCCATAGAATATCAATTGGGTGGAAGTGCTATTGGTGTAACAATTACAGGCTTACCTCCAGGAATAGGGTTCTCAAGAACAGCTTCAAACACAATTTTAATAACCGGTTCTGCTACTGCATCCGCCACATCAATTGCTTCCCCAACAGTCATTTATAACTATGTCATAAATACTTTTGGTGATTGTGATGCAGCACCTCCGATTACAGGAAGTATTACAGTTAATTCATTGCCGGTTTTACGTTTAATGACAGCTTCTTCAACTGCGAACCAAACAGGACCTTTAGGAGCAATATGTGTGGACACACCCATACAAGATATTCTGTATCGCTTTGAAGGAGGCGCTACCTCAGTGAATTTTAATTGGACATCACCTGGCCCTCTCTCAGGTTTAACTGCAACAAATTCAGGAACTAATGAATTTATAATATCTGGTGAGCCATCGGTTACTCTAACTACAACGACTATTTTCAATTACGAAATTATTACTTCAAGTAGTAATTGTGCTCCAGAAATAACATTAACGGGTAGTATTGAAGTCATCCCAGAAGATTTAATCGTCTTGACTTCAGCAGTAGGTACCGACAACCAAAACGTTTGTGTGAGCGGTCTTCCAGTTGGGAAAGCGCTTACCGATATTGTTTACGAATTGCGAAATGGTGCAAGAACTGCAATTGTAACCGGTCTTCCTCCGGGAATTGGCTACAGTATTAATGCTTCGAGAACCCTAATAATTCAGGGAGCGGCACAGGCATCTTCCTCCTTGTCTTCTCTGACCATTACAAATTATGTGTATACGATTACCTCAAGTGGTTGTTCTCCAGATGTTGTCAACGGTACAATCAGTATAACGCCGCCACCAGAAATGGTTTTGGTTAGCGGATTAGAAAACCAACCTCCAGTTTGTAACAATACACCAATAACTTCAGTCGATTATGTATTCAATCCTGCTGCGGGCGCTTTACCAACAGTTAGTTGGCCAAATGGAAGACCAAATGGAGTAATAGAGTCCTTCGGTGGCTTGACCCTCAATAGGGTAAGCATTCAAGGGACACCAAATGTAACCGTCACGAGTACAACGATTTATCCTTATATAATTACATATGCTGCAACCTGTGCTCCAGATGTAGTTCATTCGGGGTCTATAGGCGTAATTCCAACCCCAGTAATTGATGATGCTTATATTATTGCAAATGATATTACCAATGTAACTTGTTTTGGAGGAAATGACGGATCGATTATTATTCCTGATGCAACTCTGCCAGCATATGAAAGACGCATCAGCGGTGGTTTATTGAGCGTCAAACAAATAGATGAAATTACACTGACAGGAACTCCAACTATTGGTGATATTATTTCGGTTTCGTTTGATGGTAAAACCTATACGTATACAGTAAAAGCCAGCGCTTTCTTAAGCCTTATCCCAGAAGATTTCCGAGTGATTAGTAATGAACTTGCTGCTGTAATCAACAATGCCGTTCCACCAAATGAAAGTTATGCAACTGCTGTTCCAAATGGAACTCCACTAGTTGGTGGACTCAGACTTACTGCAGATGTGGGTGGGATTGCCTTGAATACCTCAGTTAATGTAGCGCAAACAACTAGTGTAAGTAATACCCTAGCAACTACAAGAGACAATCGAGCTTTAAATTATAGTTATAGCTGGACTGGACCGGGTGGCTTTACAAGCTCGAACTTGAGTATTTTCAACCTTTCAGCTGGAGATTATTTCCTAACAGTAGACCTTAATGGATGTGCTGAAACTTCAGCTCCCCTAACGGTTACCGAACCACCAGAACTCGTAATAGCCATCAATGCATGTGGGGGTACAACAGGTTCTTTCGAAGCTACCATCACAGGTGGAACCCCGCCATATAATTTAATTTTAGAAGATGACAACGGAGTTCAGATTGGACCAACGGTAGTTACTAATGGAGGGAATGTGTATACTGGACTTGCGGTTGGTGATGACTATGTTCTTGAAGTTACCGATCAAACCTGTTTGTTAGCCGTTCGTGAAGCTATTGAAATCCCAACACAATTGCTGTTTGCTCATTGGGATCTCAATAATGGTGTAACTGATAGTTATTGTTCAACTGCTACTATTGGGAACGGAAGTATAGAGCTTACTCGCCCTGCATCTGGTACTTTCCAAAGTGCGTTTACTGGTGGTTCAAATGTATATTCCTACCAATGGACAAGTTCTGCTGCTTCTGCTACAATTGCTACAACACCCAATATATACAACCTGGTGCCGAATGTGTACACAGTAACCATAACCGATATAATCCTAGGATGTTCAGATACAAGATCGTTTACTGTTGGAGGCTATCCACCTTTAGAATTGAATTCACCTCTTGTAGCAGGACTTCAATTGAACACTTCTGGATTAGCTTCGAGTACAGCAGACTATGTGTATTTCTTAAGTTGTAACGGAGATAATGATGTTGCCTTTACCTTTAATGCAACCGGTGGAAACAGCAACTATACAATTACTCCAGTTGTTCCAACTGGGGCAGTAGTAAACAATATTGGAGGTACAATTAGTATTTCTGACGGTGTGGCTGGATTTTACTCATTTACTTTAGATGATGTGGGGCCAAATGGAACAACTTGTACGGTATTTAAAACGGTTCAGGTAATGAACCCAAGTGCAATGCGCATAACAGAAAACACGACTAACAGAGTCAATCCAGTTTGTTTTGGAGACTTAGGTTATTTAGAATTTAATATTGCTGGAGGTGCCCCCAATCAGGGACCCTATACCGTTACTTTAAATGGCGGACAGTTATCCTACACTACCCTTTCTGCTGGAGATAGACAGGTTATTTTTGCTGATATTGACACTTCCTTAATCAGCACAATTGCACCATCAGTTGAAATTGAAGATGCTTTCGGTTGTGTGGCAACTTCCCAAATTAATTCGATAACATTTAATGTTACTCAAGAATTAATTTTCGATACTACAGTCACTGATATTGATTGCTCTGTTCCAACTCCTGGGAGTGTTATTTTCAATGAAACGGGACCCGGGACGTTTATAGACCCCTCCAGTGTACAGATTCGAATTTACTCGAACCCAACCATAGTTCCGGCGATCAATTTATTCCCAGTTTGGGGAACAAACCCTGCTGTTTCAGGATCAATTCAATTGAGTGAACCGGGGATTTATTTTTATGAAATAACAGATGGAAGCACCATAAGTTGCCCTTCTATAACAGGGTCATTCACAATAGGAGTCGTTGGAAATACAGACCCACTTGATATCACTAATATTGATGTAACTCAGGTTGGATGTGACAATGCTACAAGTATTATTGCGTTGAATATTCAAAACGTACAACCTCCACTGAATATCAATTGGTTCGAATATAAAGCAACTACAGTTACTGCAGGGACAGGAACAAATACAACAGCAACCACAACACTCGATTGGATTCCGCTCACTTCGTTAGATCAAAATGCTACTGTGTCTAATCTACCAGAAGGAATTTATCGTGCAGAAGTATCCGATGGACGCTCTGGAAATTGTGGAGGAGTGCTAAGAACGAAGAATATTATACTACAAGAAAGTTCAATTCAGATTGTGAATTTCAGAACAATTGAAAATAACCCCTCCCTATGTGATAATTACGGAACAGGATTTACTTCAGACGTTCTGTTTAGTATTAGCGAAAATTTAAACAGAAACTTAGGCTCAAATAGTTTCGAAATCACGCTACTTTCTGAATCTGGAACCGTGATTGCCAACCCTGGGGCTTGGGATCTTGATAGTGATGGAGTCTTAGATGCAAAACCACAAGGGTTTGTGTATCGATATCCAAACTTACCGGCTGATCAATATACTCTGAGTGTTACAGAGAGTCTTCCAGCGTCAAGTACATTAACTGCCTGCTCGGAAATCTATTTCTTCGATATTCAAGATTATTTACCGATAACCTACATTGGACAAACCGTATTTGAAACGGACATATGTACTGGTCTTGTTGATGAAATACAAGCCTTAGCCTCTGGTGGAGTTCCGTTTATTGTAAATGGCTTACCTTCTTATCAGTTCGAATGGACCTATACTTCAAATGATCCTACGGTTTCGTCATCAAAATTCTTTGGACAAACCCTGACCAATGTGCCTGCTGGAAATTACTGTGTTAAAATAACGGATGCGAATGGATGTTTCTACGATTCTTGTGATACTACTTCAGGAGCTACTCCGCTCAGTGTAATTGTTGATGATGTTGTAATTCCATTCTCTGTAACGGGTAATCTTTCAGACCCAACAGATCCATCAGTACAGGTTAAATCCTTGCCTCCAGATTGTTCAAGTGGAGGTCTCGATGGACGTATTGGGGTAGTGTTATCAGGTGGCTTATTGCCCTATACCATCAATTGGTTTGTTGAAGATCCTACGAGTCTAACCAATGCAGCCAACCCAGGATATCGCGCACTTCCAGGTAGTGAAAATAGAACCTCACTCGATGGTTTACTACCGGGAAATTATAAAATGGTAGTAACCTCTTTAAATCCAGCTGCAACAGCTTGTTCAACAGGAGGTAATTTCACAAATAACGACTACTTGTACTACGATGAAATTATACAAGTAACTCCAAATCGAGAGCTGTATATTATTGATGGACCCTTTGTAGATGAGGATCTTTGTTCAGGCAATTACGGTAGACTAGAAGTTGAAGTATTTGATAACAACAACGGAAACTTGAGTTTCTACTACAACGGTATTTTAATTCCTTCATCGGATGTAATTCGTTTAAATAACTACTCATGGTCTATTGCTATTGTAAATGCAATTGAATCTGCAGACTTTAAAATAGTAAATGAAGAAGGATGTTGGATTACTACACAAATCAATCGGGGTATTGGAGAACCAAACTTTACATACACATCGCCAAATTTCCAAGCTTCTTCAAATATTTTAGCGCGGGAAGAAGTAACGTTTACCAATGCATCAACCGATCCGTATGTTGTGTCGGAATGGATCTTTGGAGATAATACACCTCCAATCCTTGTGGAGACAAGTACTACCAGTATAACACCTGTACGACACGCCTACGGAGTGTCAGGAACATACTTCGCAACCTTGCGTATCTATAACGATATCGGATGTTCTGAAGAGGTTACCGAGCCTATTGCTGTAGGAAAAGGATATAGTGTAATGGTCCCCAATGTATTTACACCAAATAATGATTTAGTAAACGATAATTTCAGGCCTTTGTTCAGCGGTTTCAGTAATATGACATTTAGTGTCTACGATTACCGAGGGAATGTCATTTTCAATGAATTTGTTGAAGAAGCAGATTTGACAAATGTAAGAGGAATTTCTATTGTAGGATGGGATGGTTCCTTTGCACCTTACTCTCCCTACTACATATTTACTGCATCGGGTGTATTACTTGACGGAGAAACAGTAGTTGAAGAAAGTGGAACCTTTATAATAATTAATTAATGCGTTGTAAAATAATAACATATTGTGTTTTACTTGCTGCCTTTCTTTTGGAAGGTTCACTCTATGCGCAAGAAGAATATATTGTTAATCATTCCAAGTTCATGCAAAAATCCAATCCCAGTTATTTTGGATTCAATAGCTTGAATAAAGTAGGGGTTTTGTATAATTCGATAAAGTTAAACGAATACGATAAGCTGGATAATAAATACTTTTTTGGAACGATGACGTTTCAAGATCAAGGCTTTAGTTTAGGTGTTGATATCAATTCGTTTAAAATTCAAACGACGGGTTTGACAACTAATCTTGCTAATATCTCTTATGTATATAAACTTCAGTTCGATAATAATACCTTTTTCTTGCCTGCAGTTACGATAGGCTTTGGAAGTTCTTCTGTTAACCCTGCAAATCTGATTTTTGAGGATCAATTAAATACTTCTACAGGCTTTATTAATTCTGAATCCATTGACCCCTTAGCGCCGGTAATCAGTAATGTAAACTATTTTGACTTAGGAGCATCTTTTATCTTGCATACCGAAAAGTATATGGCAGGCTTGTCGTTCAAACATTTAAACAAACCCAACACTTCTTATAACAAAGAAATCCCTTTTGAAAAACCCATACAAGTATCCTTACAAGGGGCATATGAATTTGATTTGAACCCCTATGAATCGCGTTACTTACCACGATATTCCTACCTCTACGCTTACGGTTCTTTTACCAAATACGGCGATGCCTTACTGATTTATCTTTCTCAAGATTTTCAGTTGGGAGAATTTTCAATCGGTATAAGTGAGCAAGCTGCTTCTCTAAATTCGTTCGCCTTGAATAATATTGGAGTTTCAATCGGACTTGCGGTTGAGAATTTTGACTTTGGAATTCTCTATAACCTTCCATTCAAATCGCCTGGAATTGTATATTCCCCTAGTATTTTTGAGTTGTTTATCACGTTTGACTTCAGTATTTATCGCCGAAACAAACGCGGTCAATACAATCGCCTTCAGACGGATAATTACTACTAGACAGCGACTTGCAGTTAAATTACTTGTAGTCTAAATACGTATACCTTATTTATCGAAAACCCAGTTGATTCTGGTTTTTTAAGAATTGAAAATTAAGAGGGCTGTACTATTGAAAAGAAAATTGATTTAGCATTGGGTGAAGCTAGTTTTACTTTTACCACTGTTTCAAAAGAAGCCTCAGGAGTTATACTGGCTCGCGAAAATATTACTTTTGAAAACACTTCTGCTCTTCCATATAGCCATTTTAATTTTATTATGGAGACAACAGCGAACCCTACCTTTCGAGAGAAGATACAACCTCGGCCACGGTAACAGTTAATCGGATTCCTCCGCACCAATACCCAACATCTGGAACGTATAATGCTATTTTAAAAGTTTATAATAATTCGGGTTGCTTTAGCGAAAAAGCACTTCCTGTTCCAGTTGGCAATGGATATAGTATTCAACTCCCCAATGTCTTCACACCAAATAATGATGGAGTTAATGATGTTTTCAGACCGCTAACGTCTGGTCTTACTAAAATTGAATTTTCTATTTATGATTACAATGGAAGTTTAATTTATACGGAAACAGTGGTTGGTGATTCGGATAGTTTTGTAAAACTTGAAGAAACGCTAAACGACGGTGGTATTAAAGGGTGGGATGGAGCAGATGCAAGCCCATCGTCATATTATGTTTTTTCCTTCCGAGGTACTCTGGCTGATGAAGTCACACAAGTTGAACGCTCCGGCACTTTTACATTGATTAGATGATGAGAAATATTAGACAATCCCTTTTTGTATTTCTCTGTTTTTTAACACAGTTTACTTTTGCTCAAGAATATTTTTTCATCAACAAATCTCGTTTTATGCAGAAGACAAACCCTAGTTTTTTCGGTTTCAATAGTTTGAAAAAGTAGGCGTTTTATATAATACTATTTCGGTTAACACTTCTGAAAAGCAGGACAATAAATATGCTTTTGGAGCTCTATCATTTGAGGGACAAAATTTCAGTTTGGGATTAGACGTAAACTCCTTTAAATTCCAAAGCACTGGATTCAATGTCAATAATGGAGGCCTCACCTTTGTTTATAAAGTTCAATTAACCAATGACATCTATTTTCTTCCAGCAATCAAACTTGGTTATGCTAGTTCATCGGTTGCGGTTGATAACCTTATTTTTGAAGATCAAATAAATGCTGTAACTGGGTTTATTAATACGGAGACTATAGATCCCTTAGCTCCTCAGATTTCTTCAGTTAATTATTTAGATTTAGGGACTTCTTTTATCATTCACAATGAAGTTTTTATTGCAGGATTAAGCCTTCGAAATTTAAATCAGCCCAACGCTTCATTCAATAAAGAGTCAGCTGAAAAACTACCGATTTCGATCGCTGTACAAGGAGGATATGAATTTGATTTGAATGCGTATCGACAAGGACTTTTACCAGAATTTTCTTTCCTTTATCTGTATGGGGCAGCAACTGAATTTGGTAATTCTCTTCTAGTAAGCTTATCTCAAGAAGCCCAATTAGGCTAGTTTTCACTCGGAATTAGTCAACAAGCTTTGAAGCTGAATACATTCAGCTTAACAAGTATTGGATTGTCGGTCGGTGCTTCGGTAGAAAACTTCGATTTTGGACTTCAGTATAATATTCCTATTAAACAAATCAATCAAGTTTTTGCACCTAGTGTGTTCGAACTCTATGTTGCCTTTGATTTTAGTATATACAGAAGAAATAATCGCGGTAGATATAAGCGTTTGGTCACCGATAATTACTAGTTTCTAAAGACCTTATTTGGAAAAACTACAGGACTTTCAACTCCATTAATACCAACTGTTGCGATACCAAAAAAGAAATTATCAATGACAATGCCTCCTAAGGTTGCTTCAGAAACATTTCCTACAAATCGAGAATAATCCCAAGTAGGGGAGGTGGTATCCCTCCAGTAAATCCGATATCCCTTAACCTCACTGCTATTTACTTTTGTCCATCTGAATTTTGCTGAAGCTTCTACAACCCCACCAATACTAAGTTCTTTAACTGCTGGGGGAGCCCAGGCAATCGAGGCTAAGTTTATTGCATTTACAGCGGTTAGTTTTTTAGCATACTCAAAATTTACCGCTTCAAGTACATCGCCATACGCAATACCATTTTCAGTTCTTAGGTCTTGGTGTTGTTGTGTGTAGTTTTCATGGGCTTCCATGATCCGTATTCCTGGATATCCTGCATCGTTGAAAGGTCTGTGATGACCTCCGCGTCCAAAGCGATCCAAACGGTAAATCATTTTTGGATTCATTTCGGGCATGTATTGTTTTACAGTTTTATGAATATATCGAGCGAGCTGCCTAGAAATTCCATCTACCTCACCCCCATAAAAACGTCTGCTTTTTCGTTCTTGTTCTGTTTCGGTCGGTGGAACTGGTTCAGAAAATATCCGAAAGGTTCTATTGTCAATAACACCATCTACACCTTTGATGTTCCCAATCATATCATTGTTAAGAATCCCAATTATTTCCCAGCCTTGTTCCTTTGCGTAAGCAGCCAATCCTTTTCCTCCAAAAAGACCCTGTTCTTCTCCCGCTAGTCCGGTATATATAATGCTGTTTTCATAGGAATATCGTGACAATACGCGTGCCGCTTCAATAGTACCCGCCATTCCACTCGCGTTGTCATTAGCACCCGGAGAATCGTCAGTATAGTTGTTTGGATCTGAAACTCTAGAATCGATATCACCACTCATGATGATGTATCGGTTGGGATAGCGACTTCCTTTTTGGATCGCCAAGACATTATTAATCCAAACGGGTTTTACAATCCTTCTTCCATCTTGCTTGACATAATTTTTTTGGTACTGAACTTCAATACAACCCGAACAAGCGGTTGCTATTTCTTTAAAGCTGTCGAAAATCCATCTGCGTGCTGCTCCTATTCCTCTTGTTTGGGAGAGGGTGTCGCTTAGTGTATGTCGGGTGCCAAAATTGGCTAGTGTTGTAATGTCTGCCTCAATTCTTTCAGTTGAAATAGCGTCTATTATATCATAAAAATCAAGCTCGGTTTGTGCCTGAGTCGTAAAAGAGGCCAACATTAAGGTAATACTAAACGATAGAATTGTTTTCATTGGTTTTGAAGTTGCTTGTACATTGTTGTGAATGGGTATATGTTTTCTAAATATATAAAAAAACCTCCAGCTATCTGCTGGAGGTTCTTTAAACAAAAACATAAATTATATAAAATTTAGAAAGGATATTTATTTTCTTCAATTAAGGTAGCTGCAACGTTTCTTCTTAAAGCAACAACATTAGGGTAGTTTTGATATTTAGTATATTGTTTTAAACCAGCAATCATTCCTTTTAATTGTGCGCCTTCAGCAAAAGAAACTAGAGCTTCTTTACCTTTCGAGTTGATTTTTTCAATCACATCAAATAGGTACAGTTGCGTCATTTCAATCTGATTCTTCTGAGAATCTATACCATAGCGTTCGGAATTTTTTTCAGTTCTTAGAATCGCAGATTCAATCATATAAATCTCGATTAGGATGTCAGAAAGCGCGAGAATAATTTGTTGCTCCTTATCTTCAATAAAAATTGCTGCTAAAACAACACCTTCAACAGAAAGTGCGTAGTTTACAATCCCTTCAGTATCTCCTTTAACAAAATTATTAGCTTCTTTTTCATCTTCTGTTAATGTGATGTATGCAGTTTTATACTCGGGTAAAACTTTAAGATTACTTAATGCTTGTCCAAGAAGTTGCAAGCGACCAAAAGAACTTGAATCATATACATTGCTGTGAATTCTATGATTTTCTGCACCACTGTCAATCAAATGGGCTATTACCTTATGAGTTAAACTGGTTGTTGAACGAAACCTAAAGGAACCTGTATCAGTCATAATACCTGTGTACAAACAAGAAGCTATGTCTGAATCTAATAAATGAATATCGCCCATTTTCTCAATAAAATGGTATATCATTTGGCAGGTAGAGCACATTTCAGTGTCGGAATACATGTAAGTGAATTCGTCTGGTTCTTGATGATGATCAATTAAAGCAAAATCATTTTGGTACTTTTCTAAGGTAGATTGCATGTCTTGACCTACTCTATGTAAAGCATTAAAATCTAGTAAAAAAATGATATCTGAGTTTTTAATGGCTTTTTGTGATTGCGAATTTTGCCAGTCAAATCTGAAAGTTTTTTTTGATCCAGGAAGCCAATGAAGAAATTTAGGATATTCATTAGGCACTACTACGGTTGGTTGATGACCTTTCTTTTTTAAATAATGAAACAACCCTAGAGTAGCCCCCATAGCATCTCCATCTGGATTTCTATGTCCAACAATAACAACTCTTTTAGGGGTGTCTAAAAAAGTTTTTAATTCTTTAATTTGTTTCAAAATCATAATTAGCGAAGATACAATTTTATTAAAAAATTATGTACTTTTGCGCCGATTTATAAAACATAAATACAAAATAAAATGGCAACAAATAGAACATTCACAATGATTAAACCAGATGGTGTAGAAAACGGTCATACTGGTGCAATCCTAGACAAGATTAATTCTGCAGGTTTTAGAATTGTGGCAATGAAAAAAACACAAATGACCAAGAATGATGCTGAATCTTTTTATGCAGTGCATAATGAACGACCTTTTTTCAGAGAGTTAGTAGAATTTATGACAAGAGGACCTATAATTGCAGCTATACTAGAGAAAGATAATGCTGTTGAAGATTTCAGAACCCTAATTGGAGCAACTAATCCTGCTGATGCTGCAGAAGGAACTATTAGAAAATTATATGCTACTTCTATGGGAGAAAATGCAGTTCATGGATCAGATAGTGACGAAAATGCTGAAATAGAAGGAAGTTTTCACTTTTCAGGAAGAGAGAAATTTTAATTCCTAACCCTACTTAATAAAAAAAAACTGAGTTATCTACTCAGTTTTTTTTATTTAAAATGTTTTTTCATATTTTTAAACTAGCATCAGCTTAGATACTACCCTAGCACCCATTTCTTCATTTAACATCTTTATTATTTTATCTTTACCATAACTTAATTCTTCTCTTAACACAGAAGAAGTAAGACTTACTATTAGGGTGGTGTTTTGAAGTTTAATAGATTGGGTGTAAGCAATCACCCCTTTACCCATAAGTTTCTCCCAAGCCTCTTCAATTTTAATTTTCTGCATCCCTTTTGATAGATTATTCTCTTTAATGAAAGATTTCATTAGTTTGCTTATAGCTAAGGATTCATTTTCTCTTTTTGCCATTATCTACTTATAAATAATTAATTAAATATTGCTAATAAATTTCATCTTACAATCATAAGTTAAAAATTTGATATGATTTATTGCTCTGTTTAATAACATTTTCTATTCTGTCAGAATGTGTATCAGTAATAAAAATCTGTCCAAATTCATTTTTATTGACTAACTCAATAATTTGTGAAACTCTATTTTCATCTAATTTGTCAAAAATATCATCTAATAAAAGTATAGGAATTAAGTTAGATTGTTGTTTTATAAATTCAAATTGCGCAAATTTTAGTGCAATTAAATAGGATTTTTGTTGTCCTTGAGAACCAAACTTTTTAATAGGAAAACCACCTATTTCAAAACTTAAATCATCTTTGTGAATTCCAACAGTAGTATACTGTAATATTTTATCTTTCTCTAAATTTTTATCTAATAAAGTTCTATAATCAGAGTTGAGTAATTGACTTTTGTATACCAAATTAACTTTTTCATTATTGTTAGATATAATAAAATGTTTTTCATTAAAAATAGGGATAAACTTTTCTAAAAACTTCTTTCTTTTTTTAAAAATTGAAGTACCATAAGAAATCATTTGGTCATTATACACTGATAAATTTACCTCATCAAATGTTCTATTTGCCGCAAAATACTTTAACAAGGCATTTCTTTGAGACAACAGCTTATTATAAGATATTAAATCTTGGAGATAACTTTTATCTTGCTGAGAGATAACACCATCAATAAATTTTCTTCTTGCATCACTTCCTCCTATAACCAAATCTCTATCGGAGGGAGATATTATTACGAGTGGAATTTGACCAACATGCTCAGAAAATTTATCATAAGCCTTCCCGTTTCTTTTTAAAACTTTTTTTTGACCCTTCTTTAAACTACAAATTATCTTTTCTAATCTTTCATTAATTGTATAATCTCCTTCAACCACAAAAAATGTTTTTTCATGTTTTATATTTTGGCCAGCTATGGGATTAAAATAACTCTTTGCAAATGACAAATAATAAATAGCGTCTAGAATATTTGTTTTACCCAATCCATTTAAACCAACAAAACAATTGATTTTTTCTTTAAACTCAAAAGTCTTTGAGTCAAAATTTTTGAAATTTACTAAAGATAATTTCTGCAAATACATAACTAAAAATTGTTGTAAGTAATCTTATGCAAATTATTGAAAAATTACGATATATTGGCTTTCTATATCCAATTAAAAAAACTATTTTTGCGCTACTAATTTTTACACTAAATATGGCAACATATAAGAAAAAGGGTTACAAACCTAAAGACAAAAAAGAGCAAGAAGCACTGAAAATGCAAAGTACTACTGCAGAGGTTTTTAATACATTAGACGAATCTGCTTCAAAATCCGAACAATGGATTGAAAAAAACAGTAAGCCATTATTTTATGGTTTAGTTGTAGTTATTGCACTAATTTTAAGTTTTTTAGGGTATAATAAATTTATTGTAGAACCTCAAGAAGAAGCCGCCTCAAATGAGTTAGCTTTCCCAAGAAAATATTTCAATGATGCTAATTTAGCCTCTGGAGATGATATAGATTCATTATTATTATTAGGTTTAGAAGGTGCTGACAATAAATATGGTTTTTTAGATATTTCAACACAATTCGGTGGAACTAAGTCTGCTAACATTGCTAACTATTACGCAGGTGTCTCTTACCTTAAGTTGAAAGAATATGAAAAAGCTATAGAATATCTCAGTAAATTCGACTCTGATGATGAGATTCTTGGACCAACAGCAATTGGCGCAATTGGTGATGCTTTTGCAGACATCGACCAAACTGAAGATGCCTTGGATTACTATGAAAAAGCTGCCAACAAAAAAAATAATGAATTTACAACACCTTTATTCTTATTTAAAGCTGGGAAATTAGCTTTGTCTTTAAATAAATTCTCTAAAGCAGAGAAATTGTTTACACAAATCAAAGAAAATTATTCTACCACAGAGATTGGTAGAAATATCGATAAATATATTTACAGCGCTAAATATGCTCAATAGTATCAATGGCAACAACTAACTTATCTTATTACGATAAAGAAACAATCCCAAACGCGAAAAAATTTCGGTTTGGGATTGTTGTTTCTGAGTGGAATCCTGAAATTACTCAAAACCTACACAAAGGTGCTGTTGCTACATTAATTGATTGTGGCGCAGATCCTAACAATATTATTACATGGGAGGTTCCTGGTAGTTTTGAATTAGTTTATGGATGTAAAAAAATGATTGAAACTCTTCAACTAGATGCTGTTATCGCAATAGGTAATGTAATACAAGGAGAAACAAAACATTTCGATTTTGTTTGTAATGGTGTAACCAAAGGAATTGTAGACCTAAATATGAAATTTAACACTCCTGTTATTTTCTGTGTATTAACAGATAACACAAAACAACAATCCATGGACAGATCTGGAGGTAAATTAGGAAACAAAGGTGTAGAATGCGCTATAGCAGCAATCAAAATGGCTTCTTTAAGTTAGATTTAACAAAGTATCTTACCAACAAACCTTGACCATTATTTTATTATTAAGTAACTTTGACAAGCTACCTAACAATCTATTGTATTATTGGTAATTAAAGAATTTACATAACTCTGCATGGGAATTATAAAAAGAAAAAATAAAAAATTTGATTACAAACCCAGATACTACAAAGGAGAGGGTAATCCTTATGCAATTAAACATAAGTTTGACGAATTCAGGAGTTCTACTACTTCCAATACAAGCTTAAAGGGAAAAATAACGGATGCTATTAGTAATTTAAAAGGGGAGCAAAATATAGTTTCGATAAATGACGAAAATTATCAACTAGACGATTCCCATTCAAACTCAAACAAAGTTGTACTCTACATCATAGCTATACTTGTACTCATTTTTTTATTCATCATAGATTTTGATCTATCAATTTTCACAAAAAAATAATGTCAGACATTATTCAACTTTTACCAGATCATGTTGCAAATCAAATTGCAGCAGGTGAAGTAGTTCAACGACCATCTTCTGTAGTCAAAGAATTGTTAGAAAATTCCATTGACGCCAAAGCAACATCTATAAAACTAATTATAAGAGATGCAGGGAAAACGTTAATACAAGTTATCGATAACGGAAAAGGCATGAGTAATACAGATGCTAAACTAGCATTTGAAAGACACGCAACTTCGAAAATTAATTCTGCTGATGATTTGTTTAAATTAAAAACTAAAGGGTTTAGAGGAGAGGCAATGGCGTCTATAGCTGCTATTGCTCATGTTGAAATGAAAACTAAACAAGATTCTCAAGAATTAGGAACACATATTAAAATAAATGGGAGTAGAATTTCTTATGTAGAACAAACTACAACACCAACTGGTACTAACGTATCAGTAAAAAATTTATTCTTCAATATACCTGCTAGAAGAAATTTTTTAAAGTCTGATACCATAGAAACTAGACATATCATTGATGAATTTCAACGAATTTCATTGTCACATCCAGAAATTTCTTTTAGCCTACATCACAATGATAACGAGGTTTACCGTTTAAAAGATTCTAATTTAAGAAAAAGAATTGTAGCAATTTTTGGAATTAAAATGAATGAAAAATTAGTTCCAGTTTCAGAGAATACAGAGATGATTTCTATGGAAGGTTTTGTTGCCAAGCCACAATATGCTAAGAAAAAAAGAGGGGAACAATTCTTTTTTGTGAATAACCGATATGTGAAAAGTCCTTATCTAAATCATGCAGTGGTTGCTGCTTTTGACGGATTACTAGAAAAAGGATATCATCCCTCCTACTTTTTATATTTAACAGTTCCTACCGAGAGCATAGATATAAATATACACCCAACGAAAACAGAAGTTAAATTTGAGGATGAAAAGGCAATATATGCGATATTAAGAGCAACCGTAAAACATAGTTTAGGGCAATATAACATTGCACCTATTCTTGATTTTAATAGAGATGCTACGCTAGATACACCTTATAATTTTTCTAAAGAAGAATCAAGCCCTTTAACTCCAAAAATCACCATTGATTCATCTTTTAATCCTTTTGAAAAGGAAACAAAAAACAAACCCTTTCAGGTAAGAGAAGAAGCAGCTAAATGGGAAAGTTTATATGTTTCTACTCAAGAAATTGATCAACAAGAAACCTTATTTGAGCAAGAATCTAATCATTTGCCAAATAAAACCATTCAAATCCAAAGAAAATTCTTACTTAGTTCTATAAAATCAGGTGTTGTTTTAATAAATCAATCACTTGCACATCAAAGAGTATTATATGAGGAATTTTTAGAAAGTGTAAATTTAAAAGAAATACACAGCCAACAATTACTATTTCCGATCACTATTTCTTTCTCTTCTGCTGAGATTGAAATGATTTACACATTAAAATCAGAGCTTGAAAATGTTGGATTCTGTTTTGATGTTTTTACAAAAGAATCTGTGACCATTAAAGGAACACCAGTTTCTATATCAGAAAGTAAAATCTCCAAAGTATTGGAGGAGCTTCTTGAAAATATTAATTTAGACATACCAGATGCTAATTTTAAACCACTGGACGTTATGGCTAAATCTTTTGCTAAATCTTTAGCTATTAAAACAGGTCATTACCTATCTCAAAAAGAACAAGAAAGTCTTGTAAATAGTCTTTTTTCATGTAGTGAACCTAGTTTATCCCCCACAGGTAAAGCAACTTTTAAAACGTTAACATTACAAGAAATTGACCAATTATTTGATTCTTAACATATGAATGGAATAAAAATTACAGAAGGAATTAAGCATTTAATAATAGTTAATATTATTTTATTTGTAGCTCCACAAATTATAAATTTAGATCTTACCAATATTTTTGCATTGCACTTTCCTAAAAATAATCATTTTGGGATATGGCAATACATAACTCATATGTTTATGCATGGAAGTTTCCCTCACATCCTTTTTAATATGTATGGTTTGTGGGCATTTGGAACTCCATTAGAAAAAATGTGGGGACGAAATAAATTCTTATTTTTTTACTTTTCTGCAGGTATAGGAGCTGGACTAATATATTCTTTAGTTAACTACTATCAGTTCAATGGTTTTTATGAAGTTCTTATTCAAGATGGTCTTACATATTCTCAGATTTCAAACATTTTAGATACAGGAGTGTATACTAACTTTGCAGATGTTATAAGTTTAACGAAAGAGGAACTAACCGAGTTTTACAGTTTATTTCACACACCAGCAGTTGGAGCTTCTGGTGCTGTATATGGTGTCCTTGTGGCATTTGGAATGTATTTTAAAGATGCTAAACTTGCGCTTATATTTTTTCCAGTACCAATTGCTGCAAAATACTTCATTCCATTAATTTTACTTGGTGATTTATTTTTTGGAATGACGAAATACTCCATTGGAAATGTTGCTCATTTTGCTCATATTGGAGGCGCATTAATTGGATTTTTATTAGCCTACTATTGGAAACAAAATCAATTTAAATACTATAAATAATGCAGGTGTTTAGAGAATTACAAACAAAATTTAAATCCGCGAATATTGTACAAAAGTTAATATATATAAATATAGCAATATTTATAATTACACTAATAACATCCTCTTTCAGCGGATTATATGAAAAACAATTGAACATTATTTTTCAATGGTTTTCATTATCATCTTCTATAGATGTTTTTATTACTAAACCGTGGACTATAGTTACCTATGGGTTTTTGCATAGTGGATTTTTACATATTTTATTTAACTGTTTGGTACTTCATTATTTTGGTAGATTATTTTTAGACTATTTTTCTGAAAAACAAGTTCTTAATTTTTATATTTTAGGAACTTTATTTGGAGGATTACTTTACTTAATCAGTTATAGTTATTTTCCTTTGTTTAAAGGAAAAATACACACAATGGTTGGCGCTTCTGCCGGAATTACAGCTATAGTTATAGGAATTGCAACCTACATACCAAATTACCAACTTCAACTAAGGTTTATTGGATATGTAAAAGTTTGGCATTTGGCTTTAGTTTTTATACTATTTGATTTAATTTCTCTTGCTGGAGGAAATGGTGGTGGTCATATTGCCCATATAGGAGGTGCTTTGTTTGGATATATTTATGTCTCTCAGTCTACAAATAATAAATCATCTAGTTTTGATTGGTTTTCAAAATTATTTAACAAGAAAACTAAACCTTTAAAAACGGTCTATAAGTCATCCAAAAAAAATAAAAATATTAGTACTAAAGATAATGATCAGGTGAAAATAGATGCAATTTTAGATAAAATTAGCAAATCTGGATATGAGACCCTCACACAAAAAGAGAAAGAATTTCTATTTAAGCAAGGTAAATAAGATAGATTAACTTACACTCGCTATTCATATATTATGTTTTCTTTTAAACAATATTCATTTTATGAAAAAAAACTCATTTTGGAATAAAATACAAATTCTTACAAATTTAATAGTATCAATACTTTTACTTTTATCTTATGTATTGCCATATATATCTCCAAAATTAAGTCCAATTTTTACCGTCATAAGTTTAGCAGTTCCCATTCTTTTTATTTTAAATCTATTTTTTATTATTTATTGGATTATAAAATTAAAAAAATACGTTTTTATATCTTCTATCACAATTTTATTAGGCATGGGATATATTAGCAATATTTATAAGTTTTCAGAAAAAAAAATATTTCTTAATACCGATGTAAAGATTATGAGTTACAATGTTCGCTTATTTAATCATTATAAATGGAGTGAGGATAAAAAAATAGCTGAAAAAATATCAACTTTTATAACTAATAAAAAACCAGATATTTTATCTATTCAAGAGTATTATAAATCAAATAACCTTAAAATTGATTATCCTTATTCATTTATAAAAACAAAATCTAACAATAACAAATTTGGATTAGCTATTTTCTCTAAATATAAAGTAATCAACAAAGGCTCTTTAGATCTTAAGAGCAGTGCAAATAATATAATTTTTGTAGATATAGTAAAAGATAAAGATACTATTAGAGTATATAATATTCATTTAGAATCTTTAAAAATGAATACTAGTAAAGAAAATTTTGGTGAACAAAATTCAGAGAAACTGATTCAACGCATGAAAGCCTCTTTTAAAAAACAAGCAAAACAAGTAGAATTATTTTTGGAACACGAAAAAAAATGGAATGGAAGAAAAATACTTTGTGGAGACTTTAATAACTCAGCATTTTCTTGGGTATATAGAGAACTCTCCAAAAACAAACAAGATGCATTTAAAATAGCTGGAGGAGGTATGGGGAAAACTTTTAATTATTTGTATCCACTTAGAATAGATTTTATTTTAGTAGATAACACTTTTGAAGTTAATAATTTTAAAACATTTGAGGTTCCATACTCAGACCACTTCCCTATTCTAGCAAGACTAAAAAATTAAGGCTTTACTTCATTAATTTAATTTATAAACTCTTCTGAGATCTAACATATCTATTGGATTAATTCCTAAACCTTCAATATTTTTCTGTGAAAAACGAATTACTTGATCATAATACAATGGAATTACTGGTGCTTCTTCTATTATAATACTATCCATTTTTTGGTATAATTTATAACGCTCAAGATTATTAACAACAGAAATTGACTTTTCATATAGAGAATCAAAAACTATATTTTTAAAGTGAGTGTAATTAGGGCCATTAGGCGTAAAATTCTTGCTGTAGAATAATGATAAATAGTTTTCTGCATCAGGGTAGTCTGCTATCCAACTTGCTCTAAAAATAGAGAATTTACCCGTTGCCTTCCCCTGTCTTAAGGAAGAAGGTGGAATTACATCTATCGTAACATCTAATCCAATATTTTGCAACTCTCGCTGAATAAACTCACATAAATCTAAATAATTACTATTAGTTGTAATGGTAATTGAAGGATTCTTAACCCCTGTTTCTTGTATAAATTGCTGAAGTAATTTACGTGCTGCTTCAGGATTATAGCGATATCCTTCTAAGTTATTAAAAGAGGGTAATCCTGAAGGGATAAAACCGTTAATGGCAGGAGTTCCAATTCCATTTCGTAAATATTTAATCATTTTTACTCTATCAAATCCATAATTAATAGCCTTTCTAATCAATTTGTTTTTAGTAATTGATTGGCTGTTTTCTAAATAGATACCTAAATACTCTGTATTCAAATATGGTCCAGTTTGCATTCTAATCAAATGATTATATTTTGGTTGTAATGTTCCATCTACTGAAATAACATCGTCCTTATAGGAAGCATCTAAGCTTTTCATAAAATCTAGGTTTCCTTGAATAAATTGCAAGAATTCACTTTGCTTATCTGGTAAAAATGTAATCGCTACTGCCTCGAGATGTGGAAGTTGATTTCCTTCACTATCTTTTTCAAAATAAGTTGGATTTTTGCGCAATACAAGCTTAGTGTTCTCTACCCATAGTTTAAATTGAAAAGGTCCTGTTCCTATTGGATTTGAACGATATTCATCATCAAAATATTCAATAGCTTCTCTAGAAACAACAGAACAATACTTCATAGCTAATAATCCCAAAAATGGAGGAAAAGCTTGTTTTAACTCTATTTTAAAAACTGTATCACTGATTGCTGAAAAGTTTTTTACGTTTTGTAATACCCAAGCACCAGGTGATGCAACATTTTTATCTAAAAGTCGATGAAAACTATACTCAAAATCAAGAGCAGTAACTAATCTTGTAGAATCAATCCCAAATAAGCCATGTTTATGAAAATAAACATCATCTCTAAGTGAAAAAGTATACACTTTCCCATCCTCTGAAATGTCCCAACGCATTGCAATACTGGGTTTAACTTGTAAACTATCATCTAATTGAACCAATCCATTGTACAATTGGTTTACGGCCCAAATATTCCGTTGATCTTTTGCAAAAGCCGGATCTAAAGAGGTAATATTAGAATGTTCATTGTATCTAAAAACCTGAGAATCATTAAAATTAGATGTTTCTTTTTGGCATGAAGCTAGCATAAGAACAAACAACAAATAACACCAATTATCTTTCAAAACCATATTCTCTTTCTACTTTACAAATTCTTAATTGGTATTGTTGATACCATTTATTTCTTCCTTTAACTCTAGCCTCTGTATGTTCTATATTGTTTTTCCATTTAGTAATAGATACTAAATCTTTCCAATAAGAAACTGTAATTCCAATCTCGTTCCTGGTAGATTCAATTCCTAAATAACCATCTTGTAGTTTAGCTAATTCTTCCATTCTTATAGCAGTTTTTTCATAATCAGCTAAGTTATTTGTCAACACTGTTGTAAAAATAACTGCATAATAAGGAGTTTTTAAATCAGCTATAATCATAATAATAATTGGTATTTTTTTTCAGGTAATTTAGAATCAGGGTCTATTCCATCACAAACATATTCAAAATTACATTTTTTCAAAATCTTAGCAGAAGCCACATTAAGATTAATTACGTATCCAATCAATTTTGGCATACCAATAGAGCTGCAATACACTACAGAAGCTTTACACAAATCAGATCCATACCCTAAACCCCAATATTTTTCTAAAAATCGATATCCAATTTCATCATCTCCTTCTTTATCTTTACAAAAACCAACAGTTCCTATAAATTGGTTATCTAATTTTCTATCTATTGCATAAATCCAAAAATCATTTCCCTCTTTATTATAAAAGCCAATTAACCGGTTTAATTCGATTAAATGTTCTTTTTCAGTTTGAACTTCTCCAGTAACATATTGCATTACTTTTGGATTGCTTTGCATCTCATGATATGGTTTTATATCACTCATTTTTAGCCTCCTAACAAGCAATATTTCCGTTTCAAAAATGATTTGACTCTTCATGTATCTTTTCAGAATTATTGTAACTTTGTACGCCTTTAAATGTACAAGAATGAATGCAGATAAAAAAGTAGCATTTTATACCTTAGGATGTAAGCTAAACTTTTCAGAAACATCTACAATAGCTCGTAGTTTTGTTAACGAAGGCTTTAACCGTGTAGATTTCAACGAAAAGGCAGATGTATATGTAATTAATACTTGTTCAGTTACAGATAATGCAGATAAACGCTTTAAATCAATAGTTAAAAACGCCTTAAAGAAAAATGAAGAGGCATTTCTTATTGCTGTTGGTTGTTATGCACAGTTAAAACCTGAGGAGTTAGCTGCTGTTGATGGAGTTGACTTAGTTTTAGGAGCTACTGAAAAATTTAATGTAACAAGTTACATCAACGACCTGACAAAAAACCAACATGGTGAAGTTCATTCTTGTGAAATTTCTGATGCCGATTTTTATGTGGGGTCTTACTCTATTGGTGATAGAACTCGAGCTTTTTTAAAAGTACAAGATGGTTGTGATTATAAATGTACGTATTGTACAATTCCTTTAGCTAGAGGGATTTCTAGAAGTGATACCTTAGAAAATGTATTGACTAACGCTCAAGAAATTTCTAAAAGAGGCATCAAAGAAATTGTTCTAACTGGAGTAAATATAGGAGATTACGGAAAAGGCGAATTTGGAAATAAAAAACACGAACATACTTTTTTAGAATTAGTGAAGGAGTTGGACAAGGTAGAAGGCATACATCGTTTAAGAATTTCATCAATTGAGCCAAATTTATTAAAAGATGAAACCATTGATTTTGTAGCAGACTCGAAAACTTTTGTTCCTCATTTTCATATTCCATTACAAAGTGGAAGCGACGATTTATTAAAATTAATGAAACGTCGTTATTTAAGAGATACTTATACTAATAGAGTTCATAGAATTAAACAAATAATGCCAAACGCATGTATTGGTGTAGATGTTATTGTTGGTTTTCCTGGTGAAACTGATGAGCATTTTTTAGAGACTTACAACTACTTAAATGATTTAAACATCTCCTATTTACACGTTTTTACCTATTCTGAAAGACCAAACACAGAAGCTGTTTTAATGGATGGAGTTGTTGCTAAAAAAGTAAGGGCAAAACGCAGTAAAATGTTACGGGGTTTGTCTGTAAAAAAACGCAGAGCTTTTTATGAAAGTCAGATAGGGAATTCTTCAACAGTTTTGTTTGAAAGTGAAAATAAAGAAGGATATATCCATGGCTTTACAGAAAATTATGTAAAAGTAAAAACACCATGGAATCCTGACTTAGTGAACACATTACAACAAATCTTACTAACTAAAATTGATGAGGATGGTTTAGTACGTTTTGATTTTATAAACGAATTGATTTCGTCATCTGCAACATAACGTTTAGTTTATGAAGAAGATACAAATCTATTTTATGCCCGGCTTGGGCGCTAACCCCAAGATATTTGAACATATTTCACTTCCAAAGGATCAATTTGAGATACATCTCTTAGAGTGGAAAATACCTGTATCAGAAGATGAGTCAATCCAAGATTATGCACAAAGAATGGCCAATGAAATTAAACATCAAAAACCTGTTTTATTAGGAGTATCATTTGGGGGTGTTTTAGTGCAAGAAATTGCGAAAATTATTGCTGTTAAGAAAATAATTTTGGTGTCAAGTATTAAAAGTCATCATGAGTTTCCAAACAGATTAAAACTGTTACAAAAAACCAAAGCATATAAGTTTTTCCCCACTAAAATCATTGAAAATTTTGATAAGTATAAAAAATATTTCTTAGGAGATTTCCTCAAGAAAAGAGCTGATTTATATACCTTGTATTTGTCGGTTAATGATGCTTCATACTTAAAATGGGCCATTTACAACTTACTCCATTGGCAACAAGATAAAAT
>ERZ767114.288-NODE-288-length-30832-cov-4.126614_pt1 | contig 30832 bp, 31 predicted proteins | sample MGYA00374952_ERZ767114 | MGnify/ENA primary metagenome ERZ767114 (study PRJEB28939, sample SAMN06267156) | marine metagenome | isolation source: Columbia River Estuary | place: USA:Columbia River Estuary, USA | collected 2012-05-05 ...
CCAATAATAACTTGATGACTGGACGTTATTCTGCAAACCGGTTTTAAGTTGATTCGCAAGCCATCAAATATATACAAATCAATAATTATTTATAATTAGCAATCAATTTATTAGATACAGCATACAGTATATCACCTGACAGAATACCAATGTTTTCGTTCCACTTTTTGTGTACAGTTTGTTCACCTCTTCGAAGAGGTGCCTCATCCATAATATCATCATGTACTAACGTGAAGTTGTGAAAGACTTCTACAGAAAGAGCCGCGGGTAATGCATCTTCTGGCTTATTTCCGAAAGCTTCAGTTGCCAGAAGAGCCAACAAAGGCCGTAACCGTTTTCCTCCCAAGCTCAATATATATTCTATGGGAGCATAAAGTCCATGTGGTTTGGACTTTTGTTTATTATTTTCAAGATAATTATCAAATAATATTTGATACCTGGAAAGTGATTCCATTATTATTTTTTTTAAAAATAGGATTTTAACGGAATAGTAAAGCTATAAAAACGAAAGAAACTTTTTTTGTTTCTAAAGTTTCCTTTTGTATATTTGCCAAAAAATTAGTCGATGAAAAAAAAGATTGTGGGTCAATCAATCCAGCTTTTTTTACAATACGGATATAAAAGTGTCACCATGGATGACATTGCCAAACACATGGGGGTCTCAAAAAAAACAATTTACGTTCACTTTCCCAAAAAAGACGGATTAGTTGAGCAAAGCGCAGTGAATCATTTAGATGGAATAATAGAGAGAATAAATGTTATATCAAAACAATCTAAAGACCCTATCATAGAGCTTTATCAAATAAAAAAAGAGATATTAAATCATTTGTCAAGTGAAAAAAATTCTCCTCAATACCAGTTACAAAAATATTACCCTTCACTATACTCAAAACTAAAAGAAAAAGAATTTAGTGCATTAAGTGGGCTGTTTTCAAATAGTATTTTAGAAGGGATTCAAACTGGAATATTTAGAAAGGATATTGATATAGATTTCGTGGTTAGGATTTTCTTTAATGGAATTAGTGGTATCACAAACATCAAATTATTCCCAATTGAAATCTATAAAATTGAGGATTTACTTCTAAATTTTTCAGAATATCATCTTCGTGCCTTGTGTACACATAAAGGGATTATAAAATTAGAGAATTATAAAAAAGAAATGGATTTATGATCAAAAAAACAAACATCCTTCAACTCCTTTTTTTTGGCCTAAGTTTCCTCCAGGCTCAAGATTCTCCTGAAGCAGTTACCCTGGAGGAAGCCATTGAATTTGGGCTGGAAAATAACCGAAACATAATTAATGCAAACTTAGAGGTACAAAAGGCATACAAAGAAAAATGGAAAACCATAGCGACAGGATTACCTCAATTAAGCGCTAGAGCTGATTACCAAAACTTTATTGAACTACCCACTTCTCTAATACCAGCTCAATTTTTTGGGGGGAATGAAGGGGAATTTGCAGAAGTTCAATTTGGAACTCCTCAAACTATGTCTGCTGGGATAACATTAAATCAATTAATTTTTGATGGTTCTTATGTCGTTGGAATAGAGGCCACTAAAGTTTATCTTGATGCTTCAAAAAACATTTTAGAAAAAACAGTCCTTGAAATTCGGAAAAACATCGTCAATAGTTACTTTTCTGTATTATTGGTTAGAGAAAATATTAGTTTTTTAGAGAAAAATAGAGGTAATTTAAATAGTAATCTGATTGAATTAATTCAGCTTTTTAAAAATGGCTTTGATGAAGAACAAAGTGTTGAGCAACTGCGTCTTACGCTGTCTAGTGTTGAAAGTCAATTGCGTTATGCTCAGAATATGGAGCGAACCACACTTAACATGTTGAAACTTCTTCTGGGTTTTCCTACCGCATCACCTTTATTTTTATCTGACAGCCTTGAGATGTTAACAACACCAGACTTATTCCAACTAACTGATGAGAAATTTAAAACAGAAAATAATATTGACATTAAAATAGCTGAAAATAATTTACTTTCAGAGAGCTTATTGTACAGGTACGAACGTTCAAAAAGCCTTCCAAGAATATCAGCTTTTTTAAATGGGAATTACACTGGAAACAGTGAATCGTTCACTTTTACAAATGTTGATCAAAAATGGTTTGGAGCCTCTCTATTTGGCGTTCAATTACAAGTCCCTCTTTTTAGCTCATTAAAGCGACGCGCTAGTTCTCAAAAAGCCAAAATTTCGGTGTCTCAGGCAAGATCTTTATTAAAAGAAACCAGAGAGCGAATTTTTATTGAAACTCAATCTGCTTCAAACAAATATAAGCTAGCAATAGAAAATTATTTTACTGCGAAAGAAAATTTAGCATTAGCTAATCGAATTAAGGACAAAAACCAAATCAAATATTTTGAGGGTATGGTTGGTTCTTTTGAATTACGCCAAGCTCAACTTCAACTTTATAGTGCTCAAAATAATTACATAAAAGCTATTCAAGGTGTTGTGCAGAAAAAAATAGGCCTTGAGACCCTTCTTAATACACCTCAACAATAAAAATATGAAAAAGACCATTATATCTGTTAGCTTTTCACTCTTTTTATTGGCCTGTGGCCAAGAAACAGAAAAAGTAGCATCATCAATTACCAATAATAAAGGTACTTTAGACGAACTTGAAATCCAAAAAGCAAACTATACTCGACAAATAAAAGGATTAACACTTGCTTTAGACTCCTTAAATCAAAAGCTTGAAAAAATGTCAGGTGGTCAAAAAAGAGTCTTAGTTACTGCGCTTGAAATAAAGCCGCAAATTTTCAATCATACCATTGAAATTCAAGCCAATATCAAAACACGTAAAAACCTTCAATTATTTCCTGAATTTGGAGGAAGGTTAAATCAAATTTTAGTAAAAGAAGGTCAAGAAGTTAAAAAAGGAACCTTGTTGGCAGTAATTGATGATGCTGGGCTCCAGGATCAGTTAGATCAAATGAAACTTCAACTAGAATTAGTTAAAACCACTTTTGAGCGGACCCAGCGCCTATGGGATCAAAAAATTGGTTCAGAGATGATGTATTTGGAGGCAAAAACACGATTTAAGTCTCAACAAAAACAGGTTGCTCAAATGCGCAACCAACTTTCTAAAACTAAAATATATGCTCCCTTCAGCGGAGTTATTGATGAAATAATTGCCCGAAAAGGATCCACACTTGCTCCAGGAATGACTCCTATAATGCGAATTGTAAATCTTGATAATATGTATGTTGAATCTGATGTTCCTGAAAACTATTTAGCAAATATTACAAAAGGAAGTTTAGCAAAAGTATCAATCCCTGTTCTTAATGTAACTCAAAACACTGTTGTGCGTCAAACTGGAAATTTTATCCAACCGAATAACAGGACTTTTAGAGTAGAGGCACCTATTAAAAACCCAACTGGAATGATTAAGCCTAATTTAAATGCACGTTTAAGTATTGTTGATTATTCAAATCTAGAAGCTTTAATGATTCCATTTAGAGTGATTAGAAAAAATGCCAAGGGAAATTCTTTTGTGTTTATCCTAACAGGACAAGAAGAAAATAATGGATACATAGCGGAACAACGATTTGTAACCCTAGGTATGTCTAAAGATGAATTGGTTGAAATAACTAAAGGAGTTAATACTGAAGATTTAATTGTTGATGAAGGAGTCAGTCTTTTAGTTACTGGGCAAAAAGTAAAAAGAATTGAACAATAATGGCAAAGTCAATGAAAACATCAAATACAAAAGAATTTCTTTTTTCGTCCTGGGCAATTGATCACCGCACTATAATCTATGTGATTATGGCCATCTTTTTCATTTTAGGAATAAGTTCTTATTTCAATATGCCCAGAGAATCATTCCCGGAAATTAACGATACTAAAATATTTGTTAATACTATTTATCCTGGAAACACAGCTGAAGATATTGAAAGAACGGTTACAGATCCTTTGGAGGAAGCCTTAAAAGGGGTTCCTAACTTAGTTGAGATTAGGTCTACATCCTCCGAAGATTTTTCTGTAATTGTAGTAGAATTTGATGAAAGTATTTCAATTGATGATGCAAAACAAAAGGTCAAAGATCTAGCAGATGGAATTACTTCTGGAGCAGACTGGCCTGTGTTTAACAATGCTAAAGTAGAACCTAATATTTTTGAGTTAGACTTTTCTGAATTACAACCTATTTTAAATATTAGTTTAATTGGTGATTATCCTATTGAGCAGTTAAAAGTCTATGCAGAAAGACTTGAAAGTAGGATCGAGCAATTACCACAAATCAAAGAAGTAAACATTAGGGGAATTCAATTATTTGAAGTTGAAGTAGCTGTGGATATTTATAAGATGACCGCTGCAAAGGTTTCTTTTAATGATATACTTGGTGCTATCTCGAGAGAAAATACAACCATCTCTAGTGGAAATATCGTAAGCGGTGGAAAGCGAAGAACCGTTCGTCTTACCGGCGAAATTCAAGACCCGCAAGCGCTAAAAAGTTTTGTGGTTAAAACAGATAATGGTCCGGTTTACCTTGGCGATCTTGCAGAAATTTCCTTTAAGGAAAAAGAAAAAACTTCGTTTGCACGTTCTTTTGGAAAAAAAGCAGTGCTCTTAGATGTCATAAAAAGAGGGGGTAAGAATCTTGTAATTGCATCACAACAAATAAAAGAATTAGTTTTAGTTCCTCAAGAAATAGGGCTGCCTTCTGATCTTGAAATTAAGATTTCAAATGATCAATCTAACATGACTCTCAACCAAGTTAGTGAACTGGTAAACAGCATCATTTTTGGAGTTATCTTAGTTGTGGTAGTTCTTATGTTCTTTTTAGGCTTTCGAAATGCTTTATTTGTTGGTTTTGCCATTCCAATGTCTATGTTCATGTCCTTCATGATTATGTCTGCCTTAGGGTATACATTAAATACAATGGTACTTTTTGGATTAGTAATGGGCCTTGGAATGCTTGTAGATAATGGAATTGTTGTAGTTGAAAACGTTTACCGTCTTATGGAAAAAGAGGGTATGTCCCGTATTGCAGCTGCTAAAGCTGGAATTGGTGAAATTGCATTTCCAATTATTGTGTCTACTGCCACTACCATTGCGGCCTTCCTTCCTCTTGGAGCTTGGCCGGGTTTAATGGGAGAATTTATGATCTACTTTCCAATTACCTTATCGGTAGTTTTAGGATCGTCGTTAATTGTTGCCATTTTCTTTAACTCCATGTTAGTTTCTCAATTTATGGAAATAAGTGAGCGTGAAATAAGCACCAAAAGTTTATGGCGTCTTACTTTTTTTATGGGGGGCCTTGGAATCATTCTCCTGTTTGGATCACCCTCAATTCGTGTGTTTGGAAATTTAATGATATTAATTCCTTTATTATTTTGGCTCTATAAGTTTTTCATCAAAAAATGGGCTACTATTTTTCAAAACACCTTTTTAGTGCGTTTAGAAAATGGATATAAAATCTTTCTTACCTATGCTTTGAGTGGTTTTAAACCTTATTTTTTCTTGGGTGGGACCTTTTTATTATTGTTTATCTCTTTTGGCCTAATGGGAATTTTCCCTCCTAAAGTTGAATTTTTTCCAGACAATCAACCAAAGCAAATACTTATATTTATTGAATATCCCGAGGGAACGGCAATTGCCAAAACTAATGAAACTACTAAGAAAATAGAACAAGAAATATTCTCTGTTATAGGGCGTTCTCAGTATAATAAAAATGAATTTAATCTTTTAGTAGAATCTATGGTTGCTCAGGTTGGAGAAGGAGCTGGAAATCCAGAAATAGATGCTGGAAATACAAATGAACTCCCGCACAAGGGAAGGGTTTCACTTACAATGCAAGAGTTTAAGTTTAGAGAAGGGACCTCAAGTGAATCTTTACGAAAAGATATTCAAAGACAATTGCTTGGAAAATTTCCTGGAGTTTCCATTTCTGTTGAGAAAGATGCAAATGGTCCGCCAGCAGGATATCCTATTACTATTGAAATAACTGGTAAAGATTATTTAGGACTTATTCAAACAGCAGAAAAAATGAAAGAGTACTTAAACAAAATCAATGTTGATGGTGTTGAAGAACTCAAAATAAATGTAAATAAAAATAAACCTGGATTAGAACTAAATATTGATCGAAAAAAAGCGGGAGAATTAGGTGTTTCTGCTTCGCAAGTTGGGCAACTCCTTCGAACCTCATTATTTGGATCAAAAGCAGGCGTTTATAAAAATAATGGAGATGATTATGATATTAATGTGAGGTTTAATAAAGCTAACCGATATGATGACAATGCATTATTTAACCAAAATATTATTTTTAGAGATCAAGCAACCGGTAAAATCAAAGAAATTCCAGTTTCTGCCTTAATAAGAAAAGAAAAGAAAAATAGTTTCAATGCAATTAAACACAGAAGTCTTACACGTGTTGTAACCCTTTATTCCTCTGTGCTTGCTGGATATAACGCAAATGCTGTTGTTGATCAGGTGAAAAGTGCTCTCTCAAATTATACCCTTACTGAAGGCGATAGTTTTAAATTTTCTGGAGAAATTGAAGAACAAGAAAAAAACATGACTTTTTTGTCTAATGCATTAGCAACAGCCTTAGGATTAATTTTACTACTACTTGTTTTTCAATTCAATTCTATTTCCAAACCCCTTATCATATTACTTTCTATTTTTTTAAGTTTTACAGGCGTTTTTTTAGGCTTAATTGCTTTCCAAATGCCTTTTGTTATTTTAATGACCATGATGGGTATAATTGCTTTGGCGGGAATTGTTGTAAATAATGGTGTTGTCCTTTTGGATTATACTCAACTTCTAATTGATCGAAAAAGTAGTTCAGAAAAACTTGCTGAAGGCGAAATGTTAGCTAAAAATTTAGCAACTGAAGCTATTGTTGAAGGTGGAACTGCAAGATTACGTCCTGTGATTTTAACTGCCATCACAACGGTACTAGGTCTTATTCCTTTAGCTATTGGACTTAATATTGACTTTTTCTCTCTTTTTTCTGAATGGGATCCAAAAATTTATATTGGTGGAGACAATGTTATCTTTTGGGGGCCACTTGCATGGACGGTAATTTTTGGACTTACTTTTGCTACCTTTTTAACCCTTGTAATTGTTCCTTCTACATTCTCCATAGTCTACTCAATTAAACTTTGGTTCAAAAGGATTTTATAAAGAATTTAAAATCCTGAGGTTCGCGCCTTAGGATTTTTTATTTTTGTCTTACATTAAGAAAATCATGTACAGAACACACCACTGTGGAGAACTCTCCTTAGAAGATCTAAAAAGTACAGTAACCCTTTCAGGGTGGGTACAAAAAAATAGAAATAAAGGCTTTATCATTTGGACTGATTTAAGAGATCGCTACGGGATAACCCAATTAGTATTTGATGAAGAACGAACTCCAAAAACTGTTTTTGAAAAAGCACAAACCCTAGGAAGAGAATTTGTTATTAAAGTTAAAGGAAGGGTAATTGAACGGGAATCTAAAAACCTAAATATTACCACAGGTGATATTGAAGTTTTAGTAGACGAATTAACGGTTCTCAACCAGGCAAAAACGCCTCCTTTTACCATTGAAGATAATACGGATGGAGGAGAAGAATTACGGTTGCAATATCGTTATTTAGACATTCGAAGAAATACTGTTAAGGAAAAATTGATTTTTCGTTCTAAAGTTTCTATGGCAGTAAGAAATTATTTGACTCAAGCCGGTTTTATTGATGTTGAAACACCTTATTTGATAAAATCTACTCCTGAAGGAGCGCGTGATTTTGTTGTCCCCTCTCGCATGAATGAGGGTCAGTTTTATGCTTTACCCCAGTCCCCACAAACCTTCAAACAATTGTTAATGATTGGCGGAATGGATAAATACTTTCAAATTGTTAGGTGTTTTCGCGATGAAGATTTAAGAGCAGACCGTCAACCCGAATTCACTCAGATTGACTGTGAAATGACTTTTGTAGAACAGGAAGATATTTTAAATCAATTTGAAGGCTTAACCCAACATCTTTTGCATAGTATTAAAGGAATTAAACCCAAACCCTTTCCAAGAATATCATACGATCAGGCAATGAAAACCTATGGAAACGACAAGCCAGATATTCGTTTTGGAATGACTTTTAATGAATTAAATAATGTGGCACAAGGCAAAGGATTTGGCGTTTTTGATAGTCAGGAGCTAGTGGTAGGAATTGCAGTGCCAGAGGGTGCTAAAATGAGTAGAAAAGAAATAGATGCGCTAGTTGATTGGGTAAAACGACCTCAAATTGGTGCAAAAGGTTTGATTTGGGTAAAGTGTAATGTGGATGGGAGCTATAAATCTTCCGTAGATAAATTCTTTACTGAAGAAGATTTAAGTGGATGGGCATCCTGTTGTAGTGCTAAGCCCGGAGATTTAATTTTAGTCCTTTCTGGTGAAACACAAACAACACGAACTCAATTAAGCGCCTTAAGAATGAAATTAGCAGAAAAACTAGGGCTACGGAATCCTGAAAAATTTTCTCCACTATGGGTAACAGATTTTCCCTTGTTAGAATGGGATGAAGAAAGTAAGCGCTATCATGCGATGCATCATCCTTTTACAGCGCCTAAACCAGAGCAACTGAACTTATTAAAAACTGATCCGGGATCAGTGAAAGCCAATGCCTATGATTTGGTATTAAATGGAAATGAAATTGGTGGAGGATCCATTAGAATTCATGATCAATTACTACAATCACAGATGTTTGATTTATTGGGCTTTTCTAAAGAAGAAGCCCAAGCTCAGTTTGGCTTTTTGTTGAATGCCTTTCAGTTTGGTGCTCCCCCACATGGAGGAATAGCATTTGGATTAGATCGATTGGTTGCAATATTAGGTGGCGAAGAAACCATCAGAGACTTTATTGCCTTTCCAAAAAATAATAGTGGCCGCGATATCATGATTGATGCTCCAGCAACTTTGGATGCAAGTCAACTCAAAGAATTAGCACTTCAATCAAGAGCAACTGAGAAGGAATGAAAATAATCTTACGTGTTTTGTTTTTTATTCTTTTGGTGACTCTTGCCTGTGGAATTTATTATAAAGCTCAAATTGACTTTTCAACCGGTGAACGTATTATTGGTTTTACCGTTTTGGGTGGAGCCTTTATTTATCTCCCCCTATTTTTATACCATCATTGGAAAGGAAAACGCCTTCAAGATTATACAATGAGTGAAGAAAATCTTAAAAAAATGCGAGAAAAATAAGAAGCTACATCTAAATTTAGAAAATAAATACAATTAAATTTATTTTTAAAAAACGCTTTTAAATTCCCATTATTACTTATTTTTTTTTATCAATAATTTTCTAAAAAGATTGATAATCAAACACTTTGATAGATAAAAAGTGTAAAAAAAAGTTTTATTCACAGATTTTAAGCGTAACTTTGCCAAAATAATTAATACAAAATATACAATGACTGGTACGGTTAAATTTTTCAATGAAGCTAAAGGATTTGGTTTCATAACAAACGATGACTCTGGAGAAGACGTTTTCGTTCACATTTCAGCACTTAACGGTGAGACCCTAAGAGAAGGGGCAAAAGTAGAGTATGTAGAAGAAGATGGTAAAAAAGGGAAGCAAGCTTCCAGTATTACTTTATTATAATTTACATATCATTACTAAAATAAAAGCACTTCATTAATGAGGTGCTTTTTTTATTTCCTTTTTTCTCTAAAAAAATTATCTAATAACAATTTGGCCTCCTCAGCCATTATCCCTCCTAAAACAGTTGTCTTAGGATGAAGCGAAAGCGCAGCTTGATGAAAGCCTCTTTTAGAGTCTGAGGCACCATATACTACTCGTTCTAATTGACTCCAAGTTAATGCTCCTGCACACATAACACATGGTTCTAAGGTGACATAAAGCGAACAGCCCACCAAATATTTTCCATTGAGATAATTTGCTGCTGAAGTAATGGCTTGCATTTCTGCATGTGCTGTTACATCACTTAATTGTTCTGTTAAATTGTGTGCACGTGCAATAATACGTTGATTAACAACAACTATTGCCCCCACTGGAACTTCATTTACATGAGCCGCTTTTCTTGCCTCGGCTAGGGCTAGGCTCATGAAATAATTATCGTCTAGGTCCATGTTCAAAAATACAAATTCCATAGGCATTTATAGCCCCTATATTTCTGTTACCTTTACACCATGTCAGAAAACCGATTTTCATCCGTTTCCTATCCTGAAGATTTGCGGAAACTTTCTCAAGTTGAATTACCTGACTTTGCAAGTTGGTTAAGAAAAGAAATAATCCATGCTTTATCAGAAGGGGAGGGCCATCTTGGATCTAGTCTAGGAACCGTAGAGCTTACAGTTGCATTGCACTATTGCTTTAACACTCCTAATGATATTTTAATATGGGATGTAGGCCATCAAGCTTATGGGCATAAAATGTTAACTGGACGAAAATCCGCTTTTAAGAAATTACGTCAAAAAGGAGGTATTAGTGGCTTTCCAAATAGAGAAGAAAGTCTCTTTGATTCATTTGGCACAGGGCATGCTGGAACTTCAATTTCTGCAGCTTTAGGAATGGCATTAAGCTCAAAATTAAAAGGAGATAACAAGCAGCACATAGCCATTATTGGTGATGCGTCAATTGCAAATGGTATGGCCTTTGAAGCATTGAATCATTTAGGAACTACTCAGGCGAATGTGTTGGTAATACTTAACGATAATACAATGGGTATAGACCCAAGTGTTGGCGCATTAAAAAACTATTTTGAAACTGTAAAAAAAGAAACATCAACAACACCAAACTTTTTCAAAGCCCTTAATCTTGACTACTCAGGACCCGTTGATGGACATAATATTCAATCGCTTATCAAAACCTTTGAACATCAGAAAAAAGTTTCTGGCCCTCGTATTTTACATCTCGTAACAAAAAAAGGGAAAGGTCTTCTTCCTGCAGAAGACCAACAAGTAAAGTATCATGCACCCGGGAAATTTGACCCAATGACCGGAAAACTTAATCCTCTTCAAAGCCATCAAAAAATTAAATTTCAAGAAGTTTTTGGAAATACACTACTCAAATTGGCCAAAAAAAACAAAAACATTATTGCCATTACGCCCGCTATGCCTACAGGAAGTGGACTTATTAAAATGATGGAAGAGATGCCAGAGCGTTGTATTGATGTTGGTATTGCAGAGCAACACGCCGTTACTTTTGCTGCTGGAATGGCTACCCAGGGCATGCTGCCTTTTTGTGTCATTTATTCAACTTTTTTACAACGGGCTTATGATCAAGTTATTCATGATGTAGCCCTACAAAATTTAGGAGTTGTTTTTTGTATTGATCGTGCGGGGTTAGTAGGTCACGATGGATCCACCCATCATGGTGTATTTGATCTTTCTTTTTTGAGGTGTATTCCAAACTTAGATATTGTGAGCCCCTCAGATGCAGAAGAATTACAAAATCTAATGTTTACAGCTCAACAAGGAATAAAACATCCATTGGCCATTCGTTATCCAAGAGGCTATACCTCAAAAACAAAAGAGGTTTATGATTTCAAAAAAATCCAATGGGGAAAAGGACGCTTATTAAAAAAAGGAACTACCATTGCTATTCTTTCATTAGGAACAATGGCAACAATTATTAAAGATGCAATTAAAAATAGTACCAATTCAGATGCTTTTTCTCATTATGATTTGCGTTTTGTAAAACCTCTAGATACTCAAATGTTACGTGTTATATGTAAAACATATAAAGCTCTTATTGTTTTTGAAGACGGCGTAAAGGCTGGAGGTGTTGGAAGTGCAATACTTGAATTTGCTGCTCAAGAAAATTATACTCTTCCTATTGAATTGGAGGGTATACCAGATACTTTTATTGACCATGGAAAAACAGAATCACTACACATAGAATTAGGCTGGGATATACCTTCTATTGTTGAAAAAATAAGTCTATTATTAAATAAAGCAGAAGGATGATTCTCCTTGCCCTAGGGTTTTATATATTTAGCCTATGAGTAGCCAAAAACGACTTTTTTTATTAGATGCATTTGCCCTTATTTTTAGAGGTTATTATGCATTTATTAAAAATCCTAGAATAAATTCAAAAGGAATGGATACCTCTGCTATTATGGGGTTTACAAATTCCTTATTAGATGTAATCAAAAAAGAACGACCTGACCACCTTGCCGTTTGTTTTGATAAAGGGGGATCTAAAAGTAGAACAAAACTTTTTACAGACTATAAGGCCAATCGAGATGAAACTCCAGAAGCCATCAAAATTGCAGTCCCTTATATTCAAAAAATTTTAGAAGCCATGCACATCCCTGTGATTGAAAAGGCAGGCTTTGAAGCAGATGATATTATAGGAACCCTTGCAAAGCAGGCCGAAAAAGAAGGTTATAAGGTTTTTATGGTGACCCCTGATAAAGATTTTGCACAATTAGTTTCTGAAAATATTTTTATGTATCGACCATCTAGAATGGGAAATGGAATTGAAATATGGGGAATACCAGAAGTCCAAGAAAAATTTGAAATTGATCGTCCAGAACAAGTTATTGACTATTTAGGGATGATGGGAGATGCTGTAGATAATATACCGGGGCTTCCAGGTGTAGGAGACAAAACGGCTAAGAAATTTCTAAAAGAATATGGAAGTATGGAAAATCTTTTAGAAAACACTCACGAAATCAAGGGGAAACTTAAGGAAAAAATTGAAGCAAATAAAGAGTTAGGTCTCCTTTCCAAGGTTCTAGCTACCATCCTTTTAGATGTACCTGTCACTTTTGAGTCATCGTTATATGAATTAACTACTCCGGATGAAAATGCTGTAGGAATCCTTTTTGAAGAATTAGAATTCCGAAGAATAGCCGAAAATTTTAAGAAAATATTTGCTCTACAAAATACAACCATTGAATCCGAAGCAAACGAAAACAAGTCTATCCAACAAGGGCAACAATTTGATCTTTTTTCTACCCCTGGTAGTGGGAAAGTAACTGAAAATAGTGTTGATAAAAAACAGAATTTAGTCTCCAATAAACATTGGTACCAATATGTGAATTCACCCTATGCAGTAACTCAATTGGTCAACGAGTTAATGCAACAAAAAAGTGTTTGCTTTGATACGGAAACCACCTCACTTGACTCCTTACAGGCAGAATTAGTGGGAATTGCCTTTTCTTGGTCTAAGGGAAAGGGATATTATCTAGCCCTTCCTCAAAAAAAAGAAGAAGCTCAAAAACTTCTTGGCCCTTTAAAAAAATTTTTTGAAAATACCCGAATTCAAAAAATAGGGCATAATCTTAAATATGACTTAAAAGTACTTCGATCATATGGAATTGAAGTAAATGCACCTCTTTTTGATACCATGATTGCGCATTATTTAATTAATCCTGACATGAGACATAACATGGATATATTGGCAGAAACCTATTTAAATTATTCTCCTCAGTCCATTACTGAATTAATTGGAAAAAAAGGAAAGAATCAAGGCAATATGCGAGATGTTTCCTTAGAGCAACAAACCGAATACGCAGTTGAAGATACGGACATTACACTTCAACTAAAAGAATATTTTCACAATGAAATGAGTATTGCAAAGACGCTAGGACTTTATGAAAAAGTGGAACTTCCCCTTCTCTCTGTATTAACAGATATGGAATGTGAGGGAATTAATTTAGACGTCCCTTTTTTGAATGTTTTATCTAAAAAACTTTCACAAGACATTACAGTTTTAGAAAAAAACATTTTTGAAATAGCTGGGGAAACTTTTAATCTTGCCTCTCCAAAACAATTAGGATTAATTCTTTTTGATAAATTAAAATTGGTTGATAAGCCCAAAAAAACGAAAACAGGGCAGTATTCTACTGCAGAAGATGTTCTGTCTTATTTAGCAAAAGAACACTCTATCATTTCAAAAATTTTAGATTGGCGTTCTCTTCAAAAACTACAGAACACCTATGTTGATGCGCTTCCAAATGAAATTAACCCGAAAACAGGACGTGTGCATACCATCTATAATCAAGCCGTTGCGGCAACAGGTCGCTTAAGTAGTAATAAACCTAATCTTCAAAACATTCCAATTAGAACAGAGCGAGGTCAACAAGTTAGAAAAGCTTTTATTCCAAGAGATGAAAATCATGTATTACTTGCAGCCGATTACTCACAAATCGAATTAAGAATTATCGCTGCACTTAGTAAAGATGTAGGAATGCTGTCTGCCTTTCAAAACAATGAAGACATTCATAGAGCTACAGCTGCAAAAGTATTTGAGGTTCCATTAGAAAAAGTTACTAAAGCACAGCGCAGTAATGCTAAAACGGTAAATTTTGGAATTATTTACGGTGTTTCTGCTTTTGGTCTTAGTCAGCAAACTGATTTAAGTCGTGCAGAAGCTAAAGAGCTTATTGAAACCTATTATACTACCTACCCTAAATTACGTGCCTACATAAAAGATCAAGTAGATTTTGCTAGAGACCATGGATATGTATCAACTGTATTGGGAAGAAGACGCTATTTGAAAGATATTAATTCACAAAATGCTATTGTAAGAGGGGCTGCTGAAAGAAATGCAGTAAATGCTCCTATTCAGGGAAGTGCCGCAGATATTATAAAACTAGCCATGATTGCCATTCAAAAACGTTTAAAATCAGAATCATGGAAATCAAAAATGTTACTACAGGTTCATGATGAACTTGTTTTTGATGTACCAAAAGAAGAGGTAGATGCTTTAAAAACTATGGTTAAAAATGAAATGGAAAATGCCTTTGACATTGATGTCCCCTTGGTTGTTGATATCGGAATTGGAAACAATTGGTTAGAGGCACACTAATAAAACTAGGCCTTCTTTTTCCGTCCATAAAAAATTATAATAAAAATTTTACAAAGCGATTTATAATCGTACATTTGCAGCCCGTTGAAACAATTTTTAACGGATTTAAAATATTTATTGTGAATACACAAAGTTACAAAACAATCTCTGCCAACCCAAATACGGTCAATAAAGAGTGGGTCTTAGTAGACGTAAAAGGCCTTCCACTTGGAAGAGTTTCTGCAATTATTGCGAATTTTTTACGTGGTAAATACAAAACTAATTTTACTCCACACGTTGACTGTGGAGACAACGTTATTGTTGTTAATGCGGCACATGTTACTTTGAGTGGTAACAAATGGGAGCAAAAAGAATACATTCGTCACACGGGTTATCCTGGCGGACAGCGCAAATTAAATGCCACACAGTTACATAATAAAAGAGACACACGTCTGGTTGAAAATGCTGTACGCGGAATGCTACCTAAAAATAAATTAGGCGCTGAATTATTTAGAAATTTACGTGTATTTGGAAATTCAGAGCATGAACAAGACGCACAAAATCCAAAAACCATTAATATAAACGAATTTTTATAATGGATACTATTCATACTATTGGCCGTCGTAAAACCTCTGTTGCTCGCATATTCGTGAGTAAAGGAAAAGGTAAAATCACGGTAAATCAAAAAGATTACGCAACGTACTTTCCAACCCCTACGTTACAGTACAAAATACAACAACCTTTTATGTTAACTAACACAGAAGGGAATTACGATTTAAAAGTTACAGTTAAAGGTGGCGGTTCAAACGGACAAGCAGAAGCCGTTCGTCTTGCCATTTCTAGAGCGCTTTGCCAAATTAACGAAGAACATCGTACAGAATTAAAGCCAGAAGGTTTATTGACTCGTGATCCTAGAATGGTAGAACGCAAGAAATTCGGTCAGAAGAAAGCTAGAAAAAAATTCCAATTCTCAAAACGTTAATTGGTACCCGTTTTGTCTTTGACAAAACAAAGTTCATATATTTATTAAATAAACAGTTGCTTAAACCGCTAATGCGGATGTTAGTTTAGCATCTAAACAAGCTTCAACGCTTGTTGCTATTCAAAAGGAACGTAAACTAAAACAAAATGGCAAAAATAGAAGTAAATGACCTGTTAAAAGCAGGTGTACATTTCGGACACTTAACACGAAAATGGAATCCAAATATGGCTCCCTATATTTATATGGAACGTAATGGAATTCACATCATCAATCTATACAAAACTGCTGCAAAGATTGAAGAGACCAACGAAGCTCTAAAAAAAATTGCTTCATCAGGACGTAAAATACTCTTTGTAGCTACAAAAAAACAAGCAAAAGATATTGTAGCTGAAAAAGCGCAAACGGTAAACATGCCCTACATTACTGAGCGTTGGCCTGGAGGGATGCTTACTAACTTTGTGACGATTCGTAAAGCCGTTAAAAAAATGGCGGCTATCGATCGAATGAAAAAAGATGGAACTTTTGAAACACTTTCTAAAAAAGAACGTTTACAGGTAAGTCGTCTTAGAGCTAAATTAGAAAAAAATTTAGGATCAATTACTGATATGACTCGTCTTCCTGGAGCTCTTTTCATTGTAGATACTACACGTGAACACATTGCAGTTAAGGAAGCTCAAAAATTAAATATTCCCATTTTTGCTATGGTTGATACAAATTCAGATCCACGTGATGTAGATTTTGTAATTCCATCAAATGATGACGCATCTAAATCGATTGATAAAATTTTAGGTCTTGTTACCGGAGCGCTGGCTGAAGGTTTAAAAGAGCGTAAAAACGAAAAAGAAGAAGATGCTAAAAACATGGAAGCTGCTGCTAAAAAAACAGAAGCTGATGCTGCTGCTGTTGAGGTAGCACCGACTGTTGAAAAAGCAACAACCTCAGAAAAGTCTTCTGAAGGAAAAAAAGAAGAAAAAACCAACTCATAAATTAATAAAACTGTGAAAATTACTGCATCTGAAGTAAACAAACTCCGTCAATCTACTGGAGCGGGAATGATGGATTGTAAAAAAGCACTTGTTGAAGCTGAAGGAGACTTTGACAAAGCTGTTGAGGTATTACGTAAAAAAGGACAAAAGGTAGCTGCTAATCGTGCTGACAGGGATTCCTCTGAAGGAGCTGCTTTAGCTAAAGTTAATAGTGATAACACTAAAGGTGTTGTTCTTTCAATTAACTGTGAAACCGATTTTGTTGCCAAAAACGATACTTATTTAACTTTAGCAAATGCACTTGCTGATTTAGCCTTAGAATGTGACTCATTAGAAGACTTTCTTGCTGCTGAATTCCAAGGAATGACAGTTGCTGAGAAATTAACAGAACAAACAGGTGTCATTGGTGAAAAAATCGAAATTGGTGGATTCAAAACACTTCGTGCTCCCTACGTTGGTTCTTATATTCATGCTGGAAACAAAATAGCAACTCTTGTTGGTCTATCTACAGTGATTGATAATGCTGCTGAAGTATCTAAAAATGTTGCTATGCAGGCTGCTGCAATGAATCCTATTGCTTTAAATGAAGATGGTGTTGATGCCTCAATTATTGAGAAAGAAATTGAAATTGCAAAAGATCAATTGCGTCAAGAAGGAAAACCAGAAGCTATGTTAGATAATATTGCCAAAGGAAAAATGAAACGTTTCTTTAAGGATAATACTTTAGTAAACCAAGATTATATCAAAGACAGTAAACTCTCTGTTGCTGGTTATGTAAAATCTGTTGGTGACACTGAAGTTTCTGCTTTTGAACGCGTTGCATTAGGATAAGCCCTAAAAGCTAATTTTAAAAAAGCATCCAATATTGGGTGCTTTTTTTATACCTTAACATTATGCAGAATCAATATAAGTGCAGTTGGTGTAAGGGTGATAACCTCTATGAAAAATACCATGATACAGAGTGGGGAGTACCCGTATTTGATGATCAAGCTCTTTTCGAATTTCTAACCTTGGAAACATTTCAGGCAGGCTTAAGCTGGATTACTGTCTTACGAAAAAGACCTGAATTCAGAAAAGCTTTTGATCAATTTAATTACCATAAAATATTACATTATAATAGTCAAAAAGAAAAGGAATTAATGAATAATAGTAGTATTATTAGAAACCGATTAAAAATAAGTGCCACTATTCAAAACGCCAATGCCTTTATTGAAATTCAATCAAAAAAAGGGAGTTTTTCCAACTATTTATGGGAGTTTGTAAATGGCTCTCCCAAAATTAATTTATTTAAGAATTCAGCAGATATTCCTTCTTTTAGCCCATTAGCAGTTACCTTAAGTAAGGACCTAAAACTAAAAGGATTTAAGTTTGTAGGTCCAACAGTTATTTATGCATTTATGCAAGCTACAGGAATGGTAAATGATCACGTAGTAGATTGTTTTCGCTATAAAGAGGTGTTGTTAAAACGGTAAATCGTCCTCAACCTGATTTGGATCGCCTTCTGCAGGTTCAAATGCAGTTGCAGGAGGGATTGGGGGCATCTCAGTTGGGGCTGCTCCTTCTGAAGCGTCAATTCGCCATCCTTGCACAGAATTAAAATATTTTGTTTCCCCTTGAGGGTTAACCCACTCTCTGCCTTTTATATTAATACCAATTTTTACAGATTGACCTACCTGATGGGTGTTAAGTAAATCACATTTATCCTGAATAAATTCAATTAAAATATGCTGAGGATACTGTTCTTCAGTTGTAACAACAACTTCTCTTTTACGAAAACCGTTTGACCCGTAGGTTTTTGTTTCGTCAATCCATTTAATTTTTCCGTTTACTTCCATAATTTGTTTTGTATTAAAACAAAAATAACAAAAGTTTTTACGGACTGTATTGCATATTCAAGCAATTTATCAAATTCATGTATATTCGTATGGAAACCTTAAGTATGAAGCTGCTTCGCATCTTAAAAAATCAGCTTAAAAATAGCTGGTTCCTTTTTGCCTTTATCATTGTGGCCCTTATTTTATGGAATACTAATCGATTGTTCAAAAATTTAAGTATTGAACAAAGAACCAAAATGGAACTTTGGGCGATGGCGCAAGAAGAATACATTCAAAATCAAAATTTTAGTAACTTAACTTTTGAAGTGCTTCAGCGCTCAGGGATAAACCCAATGATTCAAGTAGATAAGGACGGATATATTATTGAAATAAGAAATATACCTTGGATAGAAGAGAAGCAGGACTCCACCGAGCTTTATAAAGTTTTATCACAATTAAAAAAAGAAAATGATCCCATTATTATACAATATAAAGACAATACCGGGCTAATGGTTGTTGATCAAAAATTGTATTATGGTGATTCAGAGGTATTAAAAAAACTACAATATTATCCCCTTGCATTACTACTGATCATTTTTCTTTTTGGAACCGTATTATATTTTGTCTTCAAAACTATTAAAATAGCAGAACAAAATAAACTTTGGGCTGGTATGGCAAAAGAAACAGCACATCAAATAGGAACCCCCTTAACATCAATGATGGGGTGGGTTACTTTGCTGAAAGAAAAAGAAAAAAAATCAACTCCTTTACTTGAAATAGAAAAAGATATTGACCGCTTAAAAGTGATAACCGATCGCTTTTCAAAAGTGGGTTCTACTCCCGAACTAAGCCAGTGGGACGTTATTTCAACCGTTACTCAAACCGTTAGTTACCTTCAGAAAAGAAGTTCAGAACATATTATTTTTGAGATTCAACTTCCTGAAAAAGCAATTATTATTCCTTTTAATTCACAATTGATCAGTTGGACACTTGAAAATCTTATAAAAAATGGAATTGACGCCATGAAGGGTAAAGGTACTCTGAATCTTCGGGTAAATGAATTAAAAAATCATGTTGAAATATTAATTTCAGATACTGGTTTAGGTATGAAAAAAGAAATTGCTTCTAAAATTTTTTCTCCTGGTTTTACCACTAAATCTAGAGGATGGGGACTTGGATTATCTTTGGCGAAAAGAATTGTTGTAGATTTTCACCAAGGCAAACTTAGTGTGCTAAAAACTGCTCCCGGCAAAGGGACTCAATTCCAGATTTTATTAAATAAAAAAAATCTTTCTTAATCTTGATCCTCAAAAAAAACAGCAATTGCTTTTGCTGTAGTTTCCATTTCTTGCTGTGAAATTTTAGCTTTTTTCTGAAAACTAATATCGTCCATTGTATGAAGAGGGATTAAATGGACGTGAGCATGAGGAACTTCCAGACCAATAACTGACATCCCAATACGTTCACACTTTATTACACTGCGAATTGCTAGAGCTACTTTTCTAGAAAAAGTCATTAATTGATTAAATGTCGCCTTATCAAGATCAAAAAATTTATCTCCTGCTACTTTTGGAACACATAAAACATGACCTTTAGTATTTGGATTAATATCTAAAAAAGCAAAACAATTAGAGTCTTCGGCAACTTTATAGCTTGGTATTTCACCTGCTATGATTTTAGAGAAAAGGGTTTCCATTAGGAACGTGAAATTGAAATAATTTCTAGCGAAATACTCCCGTTAGGAATTATAATCTCAGCAAACTCACCTACTTTCTTTCCAAGTAGACCCATGCCAATTGGAGAATTAACAGAAATTTTTCCTGTTTTTAAATCAGCTTCACTTTGTGCTACTAAGGTATAAGTCATTAAAGTTCCATTTGATCTGTTTTTTAACTCAACGATTGAATGTATTAATACTTTTGAAGTGTCTAATTCCGATTCATTTATGATACGCGCATTTGATAAAATATTTTCCATTTTAGCAATATGCATTTCTAACATTCCTTGAGCTTCTTTAGCTGCATCATACTCCGCATTTTCACTCAAATCACCTTTATCTCTTGCTTCTGCGATAGCGTGTGAAGCTTTTGGACGCTCAATGTCTTTAAGTTGATTTAATTCTGCGCGTAGTTTTTTTAAGCCTTCTTCTGTGTAATAAGATACTTTACTCATGTTTTCTACGTTTTCTATATAAACAAAAAATCCTCCCAAGGGTGGATTTATAACAAATATACACAATTGAGACACTTGATTAAAACAATTTGGAACTTGAGATTAGGAGTTATTGTATGTGTCCTTTTTTGTCTAGGTTGTACTAAATCTCAAATTCAACGAAATCCCTACTTAGTAGACATTCGTTTTCAAAGAGAACTTAACCTAAGTCTTCCACTATATAATAAGTTAACTTTTGTTGGAGGAAGCCTTTTAATTGAGGACATAGGCATTAATGGGGTATTAATATTTAATTTAAATGGATCATCTTTTTTAGCATGGGAAGCAACTTGTCCAAATCATATTCCCGAAAGCTGTTCTAAGCTGTCTATTGAGGGTGTTTTGGCAAACTGTAGCTGCGAGGAATTTCAGTATAGTTTGGCTACGGGACAACTTTTAAACCCTTCTGAAGATTTAAATCCGCCCCAGGGACTTTTATTTTATCAAGTTCAAAATTATAATGGTATTTTAAGGGTTACTAATTAACAGAAAATGGATTTCATCTCATGTAAGGTATTCGTCATCTTTAAAAAAAAATCTTTTTGGCTTTTTGGTTTCTCACTCCTTACCTGGATTACTTCTGCTCAACTTTTAGAAATAGATTATAGTTTAAAAAAAAAAGAGGAAAGTAGTTTTAGAGTTCACGTTATTCGATATGGAATTGTTGGGGTTAGTAACTTACACCATATAGATTTTAGTGTTGAGGCATTAAAATTAAGATTTGATAGTAAAAAAGGGAGTCATTTTTCTTTTTCAGTTTATGGGACCCAAACATTATGGCGAGGCAATAAAATTGATGGTTTAAATACTTTTGATTTTGTAATGAACCCAATGGGGGGAACTATAAACGGGAACTTTTTTTCCAGTATTTCTATTGATAGAAATGATACTAATATTTCTAAAATAGCACTGTCTCTGGGTAAAAAATGGGTAGAAGGTCAGCCACTTCCAAACTTTGAAAATACTCGTTTTTTTGATAACTATTGTCGTTTAGGGATTATACATCAACGCCTTTTAGCTGAAGACCCACTACAAAACACTAGCCTTTACTTTTGGGGATTTCCCAATCTTATTGTACATCATTCCTCGGACTCAAGCCGGCAATCTTTTTTTGATGGAGAAATTCCTGCAATTGCCTATGGATACGGAATGGAATTTGGTATCGATTATAATACTCAACTCAAATTGATTTTTCTAGGTCAGCAAATTGTTAATGCAAGCCAAGAGAGTATTTATGGCCGTTTTGTAGCACGCCTCACCCTAGCTTATAAGTTTTAAAAGGTAAGTTTTAATCCCGTTAGAAAATGAATGCCTGCTTGAGGATAATATCCAGCTCCTTCAATAGTTTTAACCTGCCCTGATAAAGACCAGGTATCATCGTAAGTAAAAAAATAACCATTTGATTCATATTTTAGGTTAAAAATATTATTTACGGTCGTCGACCACTGAATTTCTTTGACCCACCTTTTGGGTTGCCAGGTGAAAACAGCGTTTAAATCAGAGACAAAATAAGCTGCCAAAGTGGAGTTTTCTGCATCTATGTTTCCCATGTACTGCTTTCCAACATATTTTGATAATAACCCTATTTGAAAGCGATTAGAGGGTGCAAAAATGAGCGCATTTCCTAACACAACATTGGGAGAAAATGCTAATTGAGTTTCACCTAAATTTTGAACTATTCCATCTCTTTTAAAATAAAAATCTAAATTTTTATTACTACTAAACGCCAAATTTGGTTTCCATAACCATTGATCTGCTAGTTGAATTGAAGCGTCAACTTCAGCCCCTAATCGTCGGCTTTCTCCTACATTTTGACGAATCGGTGCCCCTACTTCATCAATAGCACCTGTCAACACTAACTGGTCCTGATATTCCATCCAATATAGATTGGCTTGGACTTGTATTTTTTCTTTTTTAATTCGCCACCCCAACTCAAAATCATTTAATTTTTCAGGTTTAGGTGCCCCATTTTCATAATCTGTTCGGTTAGGTTCTCTTTGTGCTTTTGCATAAGAAAAATAAATGCTTTGGTCTTCTGATGGCTTAAAAGTAATTCCGGCTTTTGGATTGAAAAATATTAATTGATCGTCCACACTAAATTTAGATGGTCCTGCTATGATTCCCTCTATTGAATAATTAACTCCACGCACTTGTAAGTCTATAAAACCTATGATTTTATCACTTATTTTTTGCGTTGCTTTTGCAAAAAAACTTCCTTCCGTTTTTATTCCTTGATTTTCATAAAAACGATGTTTTGGAAGAGCATTACTAATATTTTGACCCCATAATAACGTCCCAAAGTGATCACCAACATAACGACTGTATAAACCTCCAAAATTAAAAGTTGATACAGCAGTTTGATGGTTAAGACCAAGGGTCATCACATAGTAATCATTGTCTAGCCATTTTTGACTAATATTTTCAGTTTCATCTATGATTATATTTCCAAGAGTATAGGGCTCAAGTTGTAAATAAGAGTAAGAGGTATCTCCTCCCATATTTATATCATTGAACTCTTCATAAAAACCACTCCCATGAGTATAATTCAAGCCCAATGAAAAATTCCACTCTGAATTAATTTTTTCATTCCAATGAAACTGGTAATGATTTTGAGTGTAATCGTCTACCTGGTTTGAATAAAAGCCTGATAGATTACCGGTTTCGTCATACATTTCACCTGCGGGATTGTAGGTTCTATTGTTTGCCAAGACCTCTTTATCGATTCCATACCAAGATTGATAAGTAATCTCGTGTCCTCCAAAGATGAGAGCCTTTATTAATGTATTGTCATCTTGAAAAGCTGTTTGAAAGAAATAGGAATCTAAATCTGATGCTGCTCTATCGATATAACCATTCGAATTAATTTGAGATAAACGTCCAGAAAATGAAAAATTATCATTGAGCATACCCGTTGAAAACTGAAATGTATTTTTTAATGTTTTAAAGCTACCTAAGCTAGTTGCGATAGAGGAAAATGGGTCTAAATCTAGATCTAATGTTTCTACGTTTAAACTTGCTCCAAATGCCGAAGATCCATTGGTGGAAGTTCCGACTCCTCTTTGTAATTGAATTTGTGATACAGAAGAGGCAAAATCAGGTAGATTTACCCAAAAAGTGCCTTGTGACTCTGCGTCATTATATGGAATTCCATTAAGGGTTACATTTACTCGTGTTGCATCGCTCCCCCGAACCCTTATACCAGTATATCCTATTCCAGCTCCTGCATCACTAGTTGTGACTACACCAGGTAAATAGTTTAATAAAATAGGAATGTCTTGTCCTAAATTTCTTAAGGATATCTCCTCTTTTGAGACATTTGTAAAGGTAATAGGGGTATCATTTGTTGCCTTTATTCCTATCAATTGGACTTCTTTCAAAGTTATAGTAGGAAGAGAATCCTTAGCGTCAATCTTATTTTGTGTTTGTGCATGAAGCTCAAAAGCGCTTAAAAATATTAAAGAGTAAAAGAGAACTATTTTCATTCGAATATATTTTATTCAAATAAAAGGGGTAATTATTTTTGTTAAAAAAAATTACGCTAGTTTATTTTCCCTTGGCAGCATTACCTGCCCAGGTTCGTTGGGTATGATCTCAGCCTTACGGCACCCCTTTGAGATTTAAAGCAAAGATATTCCAAAAACTGATTTATAAAAACAAATCTGAAACTATTTTTACAGGATTAAATGTAGCTTAAGGGAGCTCAATAAAAAGAGTGTTCCATTCTGCCATTTCGCCATTCCATAGACCAGGCCATTCTAATACTTTTATTTTTAAATTCCCCATTTTTTAGATATCCTTACTTGTGCTGAACCAACTCAGAGGAACGAACCTCAAAAATTATATTTTTTTAGTCTTCCTTGAACATCATACTATCCTTTTGTTTATTAAAGAATTTATATCCTTAATAGCGGATTTTAATCTATTTTCATGGGATCCAATTAAGTAGGAATAAGACACGTTTTTTTGTTTCAAAAGATTTTCAAAATGACGAAACATAAGGTCTCTTTCTTCTGGTCTATCACGAAGGTCATCGTTTTTCCAGGGTACGTCGATTCCTGTCAAAAAATAATGATCGTATTGAAAGGTATCGGAAAGTTGTTTTAATTGAATATCACAATATCCATCAAAATGTGTTTCAGACCATGCCTGGGTGACTAGAACATTAGTATCGCAAAAAAGAATCTTATTAGCCTTTACAAGTGCCTTGTTTTCTGAGATCATTTGTCCTTCTGCAATCACTAGTAAATCTTTTAGGGTGCAAATTGACTTGTCTTTATCCCATTTTTTTTGAAGGTAATCTCTTGCAAACTCAGGAACCCAAGTGGTCTCATAAAATTCTGCAAGGGCTTTTGCCATAGTTGTTTTACCCGTTGACTCAGGACCAAATAAGACGACCCTTAGGCAGTTGCTTTTTTGTTGTTCAATATTTTTTTCCATTGGATGTATCCAAAGATAGCAATAACTGTAAAGATAAGGTACTGGAGACTCGTAAGGCCGAGTCCCTTGGCCATATAAAGTGGAATTGAAATAAGGTTCCCAATAATCCAAAAAAACCAGTGTTCAATTTTCTTTCTGGCCATTAGCCACATTGCTATAAAAAATATTGCGGTAGTAAAGGTGTCAATTGGAGCTGACCAATCTTTCCATTTATCAAAAAGGATATAAATACCTGAAACAAAAAAAATGATCCCCATAAAAAAAATAAACCACCATCGCTTTTCATAAGTGTTCATTCTTAATATCGAATTTACAAGGGTTGTTTCTTTTTTAAGTGTCCAAAAATACCAACCATAGATACTCATTATGAAATAATATGCATTAATCATAAGGTCGCCAACTAATCCAGCTTGAAATAATAAATACACATAAATTCCAGTAGAAATCATTCCCGTTGGATATACCGCTACCTTATTTTGTTTGGCATACCAAACACTCAAAATTCCTAAAATTGCTGCTCCTGCTTCTAACAAAATATTGATTAAAGAATATGTATTGTAGGGTTCTATTAAAAATTCAAAAATCTGGTTCATACTTCTGATATTTTTGGAGAAGCTAGTGTCAAGCAGTAATTTTTAAAATATCGGAAGTTTAGTGAATACAGCCAATCTTTATCCTGATGTAAAACATGCCCTACTCCGCTGGCTGCTCTCGGTTGGAAGGGTTCAACTAAAAGCTGCGTATTAAAATGAATTCCTGGAGTTCTGAAAGCTTTATAAATTGCTTCTTTAGCTGTCCAGATTTGACTGAGAAATTCAATGTTATCCGTTTTAGAGTGATCTTTTGATTCTTCCATATGTAAAAATCGAGCTGCAATTTTTTTAATTTTTTCTTGATAATACTCTAAATCTATCCCAACTGGAAAAATAGAAATTGCTATTGCTGCCATGTTTTTAGTATGGGTAATTGAAAGGTATCTCCCATCAGTTAAATACGGGACTCCCTGCTTATCATATTGGTGTGTTTCAGGAGCTATACCACATCCCTTAAGCAGCTGACGTATGGCTAAATATCCTTTTCTATGTACTTCGCTTTTTCTTGATGAAAGGCGCTCTAATGCTTCTTTTGATAAGGACAAGCCCGAACTCAAAAAAATCTCCTCTTCAGTAATTTGCCAAATACAAATTTGAATGTCGTTTGAAATTATCTCACTGTAGCTTAATGGCATTTGATAATACTTAGAAAGGTTGTATTTTTGCTGTCTAAAATACAAATATACAGTTATGGAAACAAAATCAACTCAACCCTTATCTTATAAAGTGAAAGACATTTCCCTTGCAGAATGGGGTAGAAAAGAAATTTTGTTAGCAGAAAAAGAGATGCCAGGATTAATGGCATTACGTCAAGAGTATGGACCATCACAACCATTAAAAGGATCGCGAATTGCTGGTTGTCTGCACATGACTATTCAAACAGCTGTCCTTATTGAAACTCTAGTGGCTTTAGGTGCAGACGTTACTTGGAGTTCTTGTAATATTTTTTCTACTCAGGACCATGCAGCAGCAGCAATTGCAGCGGCAGGGATTCCTGTTTATGCTTGGAAGGGAATGAATGAAGATGAATTTGAGTGGTGTATTGAGCAAACCTTACACTTTGGTGAAGATAAAAAGCCTCTTAATATGATACTAGATGATGGTGGAGATTTAACTAATATGGTTTTAGATCAATATCCTGAAATGGTTGAAGAAATCAAAGGGCTTTCGGAAGAAACCACCACTGGAGTTCACCGTTTGTATGAACGTGTTAAAAATGGAACGCTTCCCATGCCAGCAATCAATGTAAATGACTCGGTAACAAAGTCAAAATTTGATAATAAATACGGTTGTAAAGAGAGTGCTGTTGATGCTGTTAGAAGAGCAACAGACGTTATGCTTGCTGGAAAACGTGTAGTGGTTTGCGGCTATGGTGATGTTGGTAAAGGAACTGCTGCATCTTTTAAGGGGGCAGGAGCTATTGTTACAGTAACTGAAATTGATCCAATTTGTGCGCTTCAAGCGGCAATGGACGGCTTCGAGGTTAAAAAACTTTCTAATGTAATTGGAAATGCAGACATTGTTTGTACGGCCACGGGAAATAAAGATATCCTAAAAAAAGAATCTTTCCTTGCGCTAAAAGACAAAGCTATTGTTTGTAATATAGGGCACTTTGATAATGAAATTGATATGGCCTGGTTAAATGACAACTATGGAGATTCTAAATCTGAGATCAAACCTCAAGTAGATTTATACACTCTAGAGGAGGGAAAACAAATTATTGTTCTGGCAGAAGGGCGTTTAGTAAATCTTGGGTGTGCAACCGGTCATCCCAGTTTTGTGATGAGTAATTCATTTACTAACCAAACATTAGCTCAGATTGAATTGTGGTTAAATTCTGATAAATATGATAATAAAGTCTATATGCTTCCAAAGCATTTAGATGAGAAAGTAGCTGCCCTGCATCTAGACCATTTGGGCGTGGAATTAGAGTCTCTCTCAAAAGATCAAGCAGACTACATTGGAGTAACCGTAAAAGGTCCTTATAAGCCAGATTATTATCGTTACTAACTAGGTTAGTTACTTAAAAATTAAAAGTCGGTTCTGCACCGGCTTTTTTTATGTACTGATGTTACAAATACTTATGAAGCTGATTCATTTGGCCTGATAAAGCAATTAACAATGTATTTATTGTAAGGATTTAAAGTATAAAAAAACCTGTAATGTATAAACATCACAGGTTTTGATAAAAAGTAATTTATTATTTCTAAGCCTCGAAAGGAACAACAGAAACGAAAGATCTATTATCTCTCTTTTTGGTAAACTTAACAAGACCGTCCACTCTTGCGTGAAGGGTGTGATCTTTACCTAGATAAACATTTTCGCCAGGGTGGTGAGCGGTTCCTCTTTGACGAATGATGATGTTTCCAGCACGAGCTGCTTGGCCACCAAAGATCTTAACGCCTAAGCGTTTTGATTCTGATTCTCTTCCATTTTTCGAACTACCTACTCCTTTTTTATGTGCCATGATACAATGGTTTTAGGTTTATTATTTAGATAATGCAGCAATTAAATCTGCTTTTTTCATTGCTGAGATTCCTTCTACACCTTTCTTTTTTGCTGCTGCTTTTAATTCAGCTACCGTCATTTTGGAAAAGTTTACAACTTCAGCCTTAGGAGCTTCTTTTTTAACAGTTGCTTTAGGTGCTGCCTTTTTTACAGCTGGCTTTTCTTTAACTACAACTGGCTTGGTTGCTACCGCTTCTTTTTTTGCTTTAGCACCAGAAGCTTTGATATTTTCAATTAACAATTCTGTTAATGATTGACGGTGTCCATTCTTAACACGATATCCTTTTCGTCGTTTTTTCTTAAAAACGATCACTTTGTCACCTTTAAGGTGACTCACCACTTTTGCTTCTACAGAAGCTCCAGTGATAGCCGGGGCGCCAAGAGTAACTTTTTTTCCATCATCTAACAGGTATACTTTATCAAACGAAACTTTCGTTCCTTGTTTATCTGTTAAGCGATGTACGAAAAGCTTTTGGTCTTTTGCAACTTTAAATTGCTGCCCTGCTATTTCTACAATTGCGTACATTATTAGTTTCTTTTTATGGACGGCAAATATATAATTATTTTAATCATAAAACAAGCACTGAACTCAGCTTATTGTCTGTCTATGGAATACTTGCCTGGACCTGTAAAGTAGAGGACCACAAAAGCAATTAAAAATAAAAATGATTTTTCTTTTTTTGAAAAGGGATCCCCATCGTGAGCAATTATAAATGCTACTAACATGTTTATTACAGCTATTAAAGAAAACCAACGGGTTTTCCATCCTACAATAAGAAAAATTGGAGCGATAAATTCAGCAATAGCACATAAAATTAATGAGGCTGTTGGGCCGATTCCAATGGGATCGCCAAAGCTAAAATCTCCTGCTAAAACTTTCATAAATTTTCCATAACCATGAGTCAACATTGCAGCACTGAAACCAATACGTAAAAGCAATAATCCGAAATGTAAAGCGTTTGTTTTCATACTTTTAATTTTAATCTTAACTGAAGATAACTATTATTTACAAAAATGACTTAACTGTTTTTTCAATTGCTTCTTCGAAATGTGTTATTGGTTTCCAGCCCAATTCATTTTTGATTTTAGAAGCATCAATAGCATACCGGAAATCATGACCCAAACGATCAACAACATAAGATATCCGCTCTAAAGAAGTGCCCTTTGGGCGTCCTAATAATCGATCGGTTACCTCAATCAAAGTGTGTACCATATCAATATTTCGTATTTCATTATTACCTCCAATTGCGTAGGTTTCTCCTATTTTTCCTTGGTGTAAAACCAGATCAATAGCTTCTGCATGATCTTCTACATACAACCAATCACGAATATTTTCTCCTTTTCCGTAAACAGGTAAAGGTTTGTTTTCTACAATATTTTTGATAAATAAAGGAATGAGTTTTTCTGGGTATTGCGCAGGACCATAGTTATTAGAACAATTAGAAAGCACCACGGGTAAATCATAGGTATGAAAATAAGCCCGTATAAAATGATCCGATGCCGCTTTAGACGCCGAATAAGGAGATCTGGGATCGTAAGCCGTTTCTTCTGTAAAAGCACCTTCTTTCCCTAAACTTCCGAAAACCTCATCAGTTGAAATATGATAAAAGCGTTTGTTTGCCATATCATCTTTCCATTGGTTTCTTGCTGCTTCTAATAAATTCAAGGTTCCTATCACATTGGTTTGAGCAAATCTCAAAGGGTTTTTTATTGAATTATCAACATGCGATTCTGCAGCTAAATGTAATACTCCATCAAATTGATGTTGGTCAAATAAAGTGTTAACCAAGCTAGCATCTATAATGTCTCCTTGAACGAAAGTATAATTTGATGCAATATTAATATCAGCTATATTATCCAAATTTCCTGCATAAGTAAGCGCGTCCAAATTCACTATCTGCGTATTTGGATATTTGTTGACCATCTTTCGGACAACATGCGAACCAATAAATCCAGCTCCTCCCGTTATTAAAATCGTTTTAAAATCCATTGCTTTTTAAAATTTGTATACATTTTTTTAAACTTTCTTGCCACGTTGGAATTTCAATCTGTAATTCTTTTTCTATATGTCCAGTATCCAAGATACTGTATTTAGGGCGTTTTACTAAAGTTGGATAGGCTGAAGTTGGAATTCCTTGAACTATAGTTTTATTCTCCAACTCATTTACAATAACCTCTGTAAATTCTTTCCAACTGCACACTCCTTGATTGGCATAATGTAAAATGGGAAAAGTATAGATTGTGTTATTTGAAATAAGTTTTAAAACGGTTCTTGCTAAATCAATCCCATAGGTGGGTTTCCCCCGCTGATCTTCAACTACTTTTAATGCTGATTTTTCTTTTGCTATTCGAGCAATCGTCTTAACAAAGTTTTTTCCAAAAGGGCTAAATAGCCATGATGTTCTGATCGTTACATTCTTACAGCTGCTTTTTGAAAGGAGTATTTCCCCTTGTAATTTTGATTTTCCATAAACCCCTATTGGGCTTGTGACTGATTTTTCTTGATACGGTTCAGAAGAAACTCCATCAAAAACATAGTCTGTTGAAAAATTGATGAT
>ERZ767114.291-NODE-291-length-30647-cov-3.744750_pt1 | contig 30647 bp, 25 predicted proteins | sample MGYA00374952_ERZ767114 | MGnify/ENA primary metagenome ERZ767114 (study PRJEB28939, sample SAMN06267156) | marine metagenome | isolation source: Columbia River Estuary | place: USA:Columbia River Estuary, USA | collected 2012-05-05 ...
GACTGTCCAGCTTGAATTGGTAATGGTATTAACCTCTCCGAACAAGAAGCCAGCATATTTGAAATAAGCAAGCAGCGTTAGGTTGCTGATGAGGGATAGTGCCAATATCGATTTGCGGCGCAGTGAGAATACTGGCGGTGTCGAACCGAGTAAAAGACCAGCGGCAAAATCTACTGAGGTACTCAGCAAGATGAGTGAGAGGTACCAAGGGATGTGCCAGGCGTAAAAGATCCAACTGAGTGAGAGTAAAGCGACGAGCCGTGCACTCGACCAGCGCGCAGGCAGCGATAGTGAGAGCCAGCGGACACCCATCGTCAGTAAATAAAGCAGTAAGAAGCTGAAGGACGTGAAGCTCATGCGATGAGGTTACCAGAGACAATCCGCTTTGATTGGGTAAATCCGGGGGTGACTGCACCGAAGCTCCGACTGGAGAGCGTTTAAGCTAGGCAGTGTCTATCGGCTTTGCAACCTCATAGCGTTGCGTTCAGCGCTGTGAGTGGTTGAGAAGCTATTCCGGGACCGAGAACAGAAATCATCGCTTCATTGTGGGATCACGAGATCCTGATAGCGATGCTGTCAGCAGCAAAAGAATCGTTTTATAGGGCCGAGCACTCATCGTGTTACCTCGGTTCCGGATGCCGGGACAATGTCCTCATTCAGGTATTTGATATTCATCGAACTTTGCCCTGGGCTTGATGATGTCCACATTCCTCTTGCCGTCGAAGCGCTTCAGCAAAGTGGAAAACTTTTTAAATCGCGCAAATACCATCCCGCTGCGCTCTCCGTTTGCAATGACACCTTTCACGCCCACTTCGGCTTTTTCACTGTCAACGTAGGCGAGTGGAATACGGATGGCACCGTCTGATACCACCAACTCAGCTTCTCCCGCTAAATTTTTGACGGCCATCATGTTGGATAGCCATTTGGGCGGCTTATTACGGTTGTCAAAAAAGGTGACCAATGGTCGAGTGTCACTGACCGTTAGCAGGGCGCTCGCGTTGGCGTCCATCGGTTTGATGAAAGTACCCTCAGCATCCGTGAAGGTGAGTGAGGTCGACCAATAGTCCCCGTCGAAGCTCTCTTCATTACCATCAACCCGAACGTTGAATAAGCGTAATGAGGAGCCACTGATGTTCGCCTTCAGGTCTCTTGGCACGCCGCTCTGAATAACAATGTCAGCGTCAAGATCGGCCTCGAAAGACTGGTCATCGACTTGTACTTTCATTGCGGCGGAATCGAGGTCAATGGTGCCGCTGATGGTGTCCTCGGTGAGCGAAACGTTTGCATTCAGTGTGGTTTCGCCGCCGGCGAAAGCGAAGGCGGCCGTCGGGGGTAGATAGTAAGTAAAGGCCGACATATCAAGCACTTTGGCGTCATTAATGGTTAAATCAAGGGTATTCATGGCGCGTCGCTGTCGGGCGGCTTCATCAGACCACAACTCTTTAAAGCTCATATCGGGGTCAGGGAGAATAAAGTTCGAGCCGCTGTAGGCGAGCCGTAACGCCGTGCCGCGCAAAAAAGCATCCGTTTCTTCCGTTCTCGTTGCGGTCAATGTGTCGTAATGGATATCTAATTGAAGCGGGCTGTCGGCGTCAGCAGGGGTTTGGATTAGGACGGATCCCACGCCCGCGATATCGATATCTGTGATGGTCACGCCAAGGTTGCTTGTCGTGGCGTTGAGTTCGGTGCCGGCCCGCACATAGCCATCGCGCACTGCGAGTCGCCCTGTCACTTGGCCGGCGCCAGCTATGTCCAAGTTGCCAAGGCCCGCGGTGAAGATATTGAGAAAGTTAAAACTCCCCACCGTCAGGTCAAGTTGCGTGTCAAGGTAGGCAAATTTCAACATGCGACGGCCTTTATTATCGCGCCGTGTCAGCGGTGAAAAACCCAACACTCCCTGCACTGTGCCGCCTTTGTAAACTTCCGCATCGCCATTGAGGTAGGCGGGACCCATATCGAGATCAAGATCGGTCACATCGAGAGAGAAGGTGCCGCCCCGCGTTTCCGTATACAGATTGCCCAGGACCGATCCGCTGCCAGTGCCTTGAAGGTTGAAAACCCAAAAACGGTGCTCGCCACTTGCCGCTATGTCATTGACATGGATTTTCCAAGGGCGCTTTTTCGGCAGTTCAGTGGTGTCAACCGGTACCACCTCCCGCCCCGTGATCGGCGGGAAGAAGGCCAAGGTTTTGCTGTAGTCATGATCGGGCTTGAGTCTGGGTCGTTGGCGATAATCGATGTTTTCCGCTTCGACATCAGATAGGTAAACGTCTTTGAAGATTAACGGTAGCAGGGAGATCGATGCCGCCCCCGCGGTCGCATACGCCTCCCACTGCTGCGTTCGGGCTTGGCCGTTCGCGGCAATACCCTCGGCATTCAAACGAAACGGATATAGGCTCCAAGCGCGATCCCATGAGACTTGAAATTTTTCCGGCCGTATCATGTTCACGACATCCTGAGTGATCGGCAGGTAAAGGAGCGTATTGATAATCAGCAAGTAGGCAAACTCGGCGACTACTACGATGAACACAAATCGTTTCATAAGATTCTTCATGGTGGCTGAGGTGTATCCTTTATCGGTTGTCGGGTGACGATCGCTGCGTGATCGCGTGTGTTCTTATCCGCTGGGCTAAAGGTCTTTCTCGTCGTCTCGCAGATCCATCGCGACAAGATTCTTGCCGACAGTCGCGCCTCTCATCATCTCGCTATATGCCAGGCCAGCATTGTCTAGTCCTTCGGTAATGTTCTCAAGTACCGTTAGCTCGCCAGACCTGACCCAGTGATGCAGTTGGGTCGACGCGGCAGGAACCTTGTCCATATAGGTGTAGAGTAAAAACCCTCTCAGGGTGAGCTCTTTCTCGACTAGCTTCCACATGTTGAAGAGCGGGGTGGGGTTGTCTTGGTCGTTATAGTCTCCGATCATCCCGCAACCAATAATGCGGCCAAAAGTATTCATGCAGTTTAAGGCGGCATCCAGGGTTTTACCTCCCACGTTGTCAAAATAGACATCGACCCCCTCTGGGCAGGCTTCATGAATGGCGCTGGTCAGATCCTCACAGGTTTTGTAGTTAATCGCGGCATCGGCGCCCAACGTGTCAGTGACGATCTGACACTTGTTGTCACCGCCCACAATGCCGACCACTTTACAGCCCCTCAGCTTGGCGATTTGTGTGGCCATTGAGCCTGTGGCGCCAGCAGCGGCGCTGATCAGCACGGTATCACCCGCCTGAATATTGCCGATCTCATGAAGTCCGACGTAAGCAGTGTGTCCAGAGCCGCCCAGCCCGCCTGCATAATAAGAGAGGGGAATATCTGCCTCAGGCGTCAGCTTCGACAAAAGAATCGTGTTGGCATCGCTGAGCGAGTAGTCTTCCCAATGATGAAGTCCAAAAATCAGATCCCCTGCTTCAAATCCGGGCAGATGTGAAGTGATCACTTTGGCCACCGAAGGCCCTCTGATAGCGCCCCCGAGTGGAATCGGTTCAAAGTAATTGGCTTTGCCATCGAGCCAGCCACGGATAGCGGCTTCTAGTGAAAAAAACAAATTCCGAACCAGCATCTGCCCTTCGTCAGGCGTGGGCGCTTCGCATGTGCTCAACCCAAAGTCGTCGGGATTTGGGGCACCGTGAGGGTGAGCTTTTAAGACGACCTGGCGATTCTGCATTGACGATATTCCTGTGGTTGGCTGCTGACGTGCTGGCTTTCTTTTATCATTGACACGGGAGTATATTGTGTCGCTCGGTCGATCGTATACTGATTAGCGCATAGAGTTTGTCGAGACATTATGAGTCAGCCTGACATCAAGATTCCGGTTCTGAACGTGCCCATCCATCCCGACACGCTGGACGGGCGCGACCCCTCGTTATTAAGGGGGGACAGAGTGGGTGGCGATCGCTACTACGATACGGCTTTTGCTCGTCAGGAATGGGATCACATGTGGACCAAGATCTGGCATGTGGCTGGGCGGTTGGTGGAGGTGGAGGAGCCCGGCGATTTCGTCGTGCATGACTTCATGAACCAGTCGGTCATTTGTGCGCGGCAACAAGATGGTTCATTAAAGGCGTTTTATAACGTCTGTCAGCATCGAGCACTGAGATTGGTCGAGGAAAGCTCCTCGGTAAACGATTTCCATTGTCGTTATCACGGCTGGATCTGGGGGCTAGACGGCGTGCTGAAGTCAGTGCATGACCCCGAAAATTTTTCTCAGGGTGACCCCTGCGGCAAGCTGCGTCTCAAAGAGCTTCGCTGTGGTACCTGGGGCGGCTTTATTTGGTACAGCTTTAGCGACGACAGTCCTGGGTTGATGGACTATCTCCATCCGCTGCCCGAGATTTATCAAAATTATCCTATGGATACCGCGGTCAGGATTTTTGCGAGAAAAATCCGGCTCAATACCAATTGGAAATTTGCATCGGTCAATTTCAGCGAGTCTTACCATACTCGGACCGCCCATCCGCAAGTGCCGCCTTGGATTGATCAAGATTACTGGAGTGCGCGGTCAGAGATCTGGCCCAATGGGCATGGTCGAACCGTACAGCCCATGCGTCCCAGTCTTCGTGATCGATTGCCCGACGGCGAACCTCATCCCTTCGATGATATTTTAAGGCAGTGGGATATCGATCCCGATGCTTATCCCGATTTTGAAACGAAGGCGATACAGGGGTGGATGGACCTCAAGGCCGCGAAGCGCGCACACTGGAAAGAGAAGGGTTATGTGCACTACGAGCATATGAACGACGAGGAGCTGACGGATAGCCCTCACACCGTCATATTCCCCAACGTCACGATTTCTTTCTTGCCCGATAATTTAATTTTTTTCCGGACAGAACCCGACGCAAAAGACCCTTCTCAGTGTACTTTTGATCTATGGTGTATGGCGTACCCCGTTGAGGGACAGCCGATGGCGCACGGCATCATGACCCAGGACGCTTTCCCAGTCGAAGAATGTGAGGCATTGGTGCGTGACTTTGATGGCGGCGAGGGTATCCCTGAGATCATCGATTCGATTGTTTGGCAGGATATGATGCTGTCTGAGGCTCAGCAAAATGGCTGGGAGTCTCAGGGGTTTGACGATTATTATCTCGCGGACCAAGAAGCGCGAGTCAGGTTTTTTCACGAGGTGCTAAATGATTATATCGAGGGCCGTAAGGGCGTCTCGACGTGATTTGATCTGACCATGAAGGCACAGTGGCTGCACGAGCGGCGCAAACCTCTTTGCGATAGGCCAATTTGAAGGAAAAAAGCATGAAGATTAGGCAATGTTTGGCGTGGGGTATTCTTACCCTTTTAATGAGTGGAGGAGTCATTGTGCAGGCAGGTGAACACGACACGGCTGTGATGGTAGCCAAGCAAGAAATAGAATACTTGCAGCGTTGGTACGCTAGTGCCACAGACTTAATCGGCTCGAATATGCCAGATCAGATTGAGGAGGGTAGAGGCATTTATCACCGTATCTTTACCCCCGATGTCAGCATTCAAGCCAGCGCAGCCGGTGGCGTTTATTACGAAGTAACAGGCCGCGATGAGTGGGTCAAAGTCGTCACCACTGCGCTTTCAGTATTTGATACCACACAGCACCTTCTTGGCACGCAAATCGTTGAGCTGGCGAGCCTGCCCAATGCAGAGGGTGAGGGTGGCGAAGCCACTATGTCGAGTTATCTGCAGGCTTGGCATTCTGACCCAGATCGCGTCATCGATATTTATATCGGCACGTATTACAGCAAAGTGCGCTACACCCCAGGGGTGGGTTGGCAGATTTACGAAATGCGGTTACAAAAAGTAGCGGGTGAGGTGATCGACAAGAGTGTGTGACAACGGCGGTCGTCCATAGGGAGGTATTACCCCCTAAGCGCAAGCGGTTTGCTCAAGTAGCAGTGGGCGTTAGGGTCCCAGTCGTCGCGGCGTCGGCCACTCAATAGTAGGTTGCTGATCTCGCAACAGTCTCGGCGAGACAGACGATAAGACAATAGCGCAATACGACATGAAGGAGAGGGTATGACGGCCTTGAGCCCAGTGATGTTGGAACAACATCTGAACTGTCCGGAGAAGCAGGTGGAGTTACCTTTGCGGGGAGACTCAGTCTGCAGTGACCGGTACATTGGTCGGGATTACCTTGCCAGAGAGTATGCCAATGTGTGGCACAAGATCTGGAATATTGGAGGGGTGGCCTACCAAATGCCAGAGCCCGGAGATTATCTCACCACAGAGCTAGGTATCGACTCGGTTATTTTGGTTAGGCAAGACAATGGTTCGGTCAGGGCATTTTTGAATTCCTGCCCTCACAGAGGCACCCGCATCACTGAAGCCGAAGATGGTCACGCTCAGGCGTTTTCATGCCCCTACCATGGCTGGCAATTCGATCTGACCGGTGTGGTGACCTCGGTGCCAGATGAGGAAGACTTTGCCGAGAGCCCGTGTGGTAAAGCGCGTCTAAAGGAAGTTCAGTGCGAAGAACGCTTTGGCCTTATTTGGTATAACTTTGATCCTGACGCCGATAGCTTGGCGTCTTTCCTAGGTGAGTCCATCACACAGGAGCTTGAATCACATCGCATAGAAGATATGTTGCGGGTGCTGGATATGACGGCAGAGACGCGCTGTAACTGGAAAATCATCACGGATAATTTTAATGAGGCCTACCACGTTAAAGTGCTTCATCCAGAACTGATTCCTTACATCGCGGCAGATTATCAAGACTGCCAGTTTGATCGATTCAGCAATGGGCACAATCGGGGTTGGTTCCCCTCTTTTATGCCATCGGTGCAGTACGACAGTGATCAGATTGGAGAGCCCTTGAAGAGCATGGCGGCAGCCTGGGACGTCAACAGCGATGATTATTTGGGGCGCGATACGTGGCAGCAGCTTCGACTTGATATTCAGACAGCAAAGCGAGCTCAGGGAAAGGCTCGTGGCTATTTGCACTATGCACATCTCGCGGATTATCAGCTAACTGACTATGTCATCTACAATCTATTTCCCAATAACGTGATCACCGTTGGGCCCGATGGTGTGCAATTGCTGCGCCCTCGGCCACATCCGACTGACCCTGCGCAATGCCTTTTTGATCATTGGTGGTTGGTGAATCGCGTGGATGGCCAAGACACCACCCCGTCGCCTGCGGGCGGCCCCGATCTGCCGGTTGCGGACGCGATGCATGAGCATATCCGCTACGGAGAAAAAACCTTAGGTACGGTAGCGGATCAGGATCTCAGCATTGCAGAAATGCAGCAAAAGGGACTTGCCTCTGTTGGGTATCAAGGATTTTGGATGCCTAATCAAGAGCGCCGCGTACAGGGGTTTCATGAATACTTAAATGACCTGATGTCGTCGTGATGGTCGATGTGCTTAACCGCGGGAACTGGCTGAGCAAGCGATCCATTAATGGTGTTGTGAGATGGTAGCGGCGCCTGTACTGGGGCACGCAGATCCATTATGGGTCACCTGGTCTCGTACCCAAATCGCACAGCGACTCGCGCAACATGCACGAGGGATCGATCGTGCTGACGAAGCGTTACTCAGGGAGTCTTATCACGTCGACGGGACTGTCGATTATGGCTCGCTACAAGGAACGGCGGCAGAGTTTGCTAGTGCGATTGCGGTAATGCATGTCGGGGCGCCGATGTCATCGCACCGCACCAGTAATGTTTGGATAAAAGTGCATCGCGACAGTGCAGTGAGCGAGAGCTATGTGATGGCTTGGGTGACGTTGCCAACCGATGGAGAGCCTCAGCCGCACTTGGTCGGTGGACGTTACCTCGATCGACATAGCTTTAAAGATGACGTGTGGCGGATGCAGCATCGGCACTACGTACTGGATTGGATTCGGCAGTTTCCGCCGTCATTACCTACGCCAATGCAGGATGCCTTGTCCCTCAGTCACGGCTGCCCTCGTGGTGGCCATTATTTACAAGACCCCGGTAATACGCTGTTGATTACCCATGCGAGTCAGAAAAAAAGTCAGTCGGAGGACGATCAAATGAACGAGCGCGATAGGCTTGATCAGGTGCTGTCTCACCAAGCCATTACCGAATTGGGCTGTCGTTATGCCCGCGGAGTTGATCGCGGCGATGCCGAGATCATTATGAGCGCGTTCCATGACGACGCCGCGATTGTGTCGGGCTTGGTCAACGGCTCAGCACGTGATTTCTCAGAAGAGATCGGTGTGACAATCGACAAGACCTTGTCTTGTGTGGCGCACACGGTTACCAACCATTGGATAGAGGTCGATGGCGACGTGGCAGTGGGAGAGAGTTACGTCATTGCGTATCAAAACACTATGGGAGATACCCCAGAGGATGTGATGACCGGTGGCCGCTACGTCGATCGCTATGAGCGCAGGCAAGGCGTATGGAAAATCGCTCACCGGACGTTCGTGTTGGATTGGACCACCTCAAGTCCGGCAAAGAACTTGATGGACTCAGGAATGTTCGAAGGCATGACGACGGGATCTCGGAGTCAGGCAGACCCCGTGTATGGGCTTTGGGCCGATGCGCCCTAGAGCCGCTTAAGGGAACAATGCTCGGCTACTGGAAAAATGCCAGCCATAAAATCTCAACGATTAAAATCTCGGCTATCAAATTGTTAGCTATTACATTCTTGGCGGTTAAAGATGCTGGGAGACTGGAGCGGTAATGATGTTGTTAAAAGAAAGGGTGCTGGTTCTGATTGAGCGCTGTGGTGCGGTATTGTTCTTCTCCTGTCTGCTAGTGTGTGCTCCGGTGGCGCTTGGAGACGGCGGGGGCGGCAAGGACGGGGCCTATGCGGAGGTCTCTCAGAACCTTGATTCAGAGACGGAAGCAGCGGGTCGTGTGCTTTACGAATCGCGCTGCGCGCAGTGTCATGATGCCAACGTCGTGCGCGCGCCGCAACGGTATATTCTTCAGTTAAGCACCCCTGAGGCGATCCTTAGTGCCCTCAATGATGGCTTGATGCAGCAAGTGGCCAGTGACTTATCGCTGCCGCAGAAAACAGCAATCGCCGAATTCCTCACCAAGCGAAAAATGAGCGGTGATGACGCGAGATCAGCGGGCCTAGCGTGTTCCCAAGCGGCTTCTGAATTTAATCGAGCAGCAACTCCAGCATTTTCTCACTGGGGCTTTGATCAGGAAGGAACGCACTACATCGGGCCGGACATTGCGAAGGTCACTAAAGCGGCGTTGCCTACAATGGAGATGGATTGGGCATTTGCTTTTCCATCCGCTGTGCGCGCTCGCTCGCAGCCTGCGTTGGCTGGTGGCGCTATTCTTGTCGGTAGCCAAAGTGGGTTGGTCTATGCCTTTGATGCCGAGACGGGTTGTACACGATGGCAATTCATGGCGTCGGCAGAAGTGCGCAACGCGATGATCGTCGCGCCCTGGGACCCTGCAGACGAGAAGGTTGATCCGCTAGTGTATTTTGGTGACGTCAGTGGTAACCAATATGCCGTATCGGCTATCACCGGCGAGCTGATATGGCGTAAGCGGATGGATGATCATGGCGTGGCAACGTTGACGGCAGCGTCTACCCTAGTCGACGACGTACTGTACGTGCCCATCTCGTCGCTGGAAGAGGGCGCAGCAATCAGTGCCGATTATCCGTGTTGTACTTTTCGAGGCGCGGTCGCTGCGCTAAACGCGGGCACCGGTGAGGAGCTTTGGCGTCGATACTTTATCCCGCCGGCGAAAGAGCAGGCCACCAATGGCGCTGGTAAAAAACTGTACGGTCCGTCTGGTGTGCCGGTGTGGGCAGGGATGTCGGTGGACGGTGATTTATTGTTTGTGGCGACGGGCGATGATTACACGGGCGAGGGATCGGGCGTGAGTGACTCAGTCATTGCACTGAATCGGCACAACGGTGAGATTGTCTGGGTCGCGCAGGCGCGTGCCGGTGATGTCTGGAATGCCTCCTGCGAGTATGCGGGCAAGATTAATTGTCCTGATGACAATGGCCCCGACTGGGACTATGGAGCCGGTCCTGTTGTCGCCACCGGTGCTTCAGGGCGCAAATTACTGTTGGCGGGTGACAAGGGCGGTCTGGTGGTGGGCCTAGACCCCTTGACCGGAAAAGTTTTGTGGCGCAACAAAGTGGGTAGAGGCGGTGTTGTGGCGGGGATCAACTTTGGTCTGGCGGCTCATGGGGGAAAAGTGTTTGTGCCGGTAAGCGATGTGCCGGACGGGCGCACTTATGATGAGCCAGCCAAGCCTGGTCTGTACGCCCTGGATATTGATACGGGTGAGTTCATTTGGAAGGCGCCAGCAGAGGATACCTGCAATGGGCGTGCCGGTTGCTTCCCCGGTTATTCTGCGGCCATTACCGTGTTAGACGATTATGTGTTGGCGGGATCTAACGACGGTTATCTGCGCGCCTTTGACACAGAGAATGGGGCCATCTTATGGGAATACGATACCACTCAGTCGGTTGGCGCAGTGGGCGATCGTGTCGCGCAAGGAGGCTCTGTAGGTGGTGGGCAAGCGCCTATTGTGGTTGGAGATCGAATCATTCTGAACTCGGGTTACGCTTTCTCTGGCAAGATGCCGGGCAACGCCTTGTTGGTATTAAAAGCTCGGCCCCAGTAGTGCTCACGCCCTGTTAATAATGGTGATCGGCGAAATAACGCTCGGCAGCGCGTAACACGCGGGGCGCTAAAATAATGGCGCTGACCATCGTGGGAATCGCCATAATGCCATAGCTGGCGGAGATCAAATTAAAGACCACGTCAATGCTCACAGTGGCGCCAAACACAACAGCGGCAATAAAAAACCATCGGAAGTAGGGTTGCCATTTAGCACCGACTAAAAACCCAAAGCACTTTGCCCCAAAGTACCAACCGGCAAACATGGTGGTGGTGCTGAGGATTAGTGCAACAAAACTCAAAGTGATCAGCCCCACGTTGCCCATCTCTGAGCGAAAGGCATCAGCGGTCAAAGTGATGCCTGACATGTCCCCCGGAGACTGCCAATTACCCGCTAGAAGAATGACGAGCGCCGTACAGGTGCAAACGACTAAGGTATCAAAGACTGGCCCCAGCGTTGCCAGCATCCCCTCTCGAATGGGTTCATCTGTTTTCGCGGCGCTGTGTGCCATCACTTCGGTACCGACGCCGGCTTCGTTTGAAAACGCGCCGCGACTAATGCCGATGAGCATCACGCCGAGAAACCCGCCGCCGACCGCGGTTGGAGATAACGCTTCAGTAAAAATCGTGGCGAGCACGCGGGGAATATCAGGCAGGTGATTGGCGAGCACCCACATTGTCATGGCTAGGTAGACGAGGACCATGGTGGGTAGCAGTGCGACCGCCACTTTGGCGACTCTAGGCAGTCCACCGAAGATGACTGATCCCACAACGATCGCTATGACGATACCAATAGCGAGTGGTGCCCATTCCGGCGCGGTGCCCGCGAGTACCGTATCTTGGATGAGGGCCGTTAGTTGGTTGGCTTGGAAGATGGGTAGAGTGCCGATGAGTCCCGCTAGCGAAAATAATACGGCGAGTGGGTAATAGGGCCGTGGGAGCGCTTCTCGGATAACGTACATGGGGCCGCCCTGAAGGTTGCCAAGAGAGTCTTTGCCTCGGTACATGACGCCGAGCGAGCAGGTGAAAAATTTTGTGGCGATACCCACGATTGCAGACATCCACATCCAAAATACGGCGCCGGGCCCGCCGGCCACAATGGCGAGCGCGACCCCCGCAATATTGCCCAGCCCCATCGTATTGGAAAGCGCAGCCGCTAGCGCTTGCTGATGAGAGATCTCGCCGTTGGCATCTGGCGTGTCGTATCGGCCCCTTAATATGGCAATGGCATGGCCCATATAACGGTAAGGCAGTGCGCGCGAGGCGATGATAAAAAAACACCCGCCACCCAAAAGCAATGCAACCAGTGGCGTCCCCCAGACAGTGTTGACCAATTGTTGCGAAAAAATTTCTAGAGCATCCATGGTGGTCTCGCGATCGCTACGATGTACGAGTATGGCACAGCACTGTGAGCGCTGAGCGAGATGTCGGGGCACCGGGCGATGGTCGGACGCGGCACACTACTTGAATGGATTCTATGGATCCAGATGGTCCAGTGAGGTTGTATTGGCGGGTTGGACTAAGCGGTTCAACGTTGCGCAAGAGGCGCTGATGGCGGCCGTGAGATAGCGGTATAAAAAATCACGGGCGTGGTGATAAGATTTTGTCTCAGTCAGCCTCATCGGAGGAGTCGCGAATCGATCGCTGGCGTTGCAGACTGGTGTGTCAACAAATTTAGAGGCTGGCTGGCATCGGCGCAGGCGGAAATAGGTTCAGGCAGAAATGGGCGCAGACAGAAATGGGCGCAGGTAGACAAATAGGTACCGCTATGGAGTTTGACGTGCTCACTGGGGCGCTGGGGGCGGAGGTCTCGGATCTCAACTTAAATGAACCACTGTCTGGCGCAGCGATGGATGCTTTGCATCAGGGTTTGACCCAACACCACGTTTTATTTTTTCGTGATCAGCACCTCACGCCTGAGTCACATTTGGCGCTGGCTGCTGCGCTGGGCGATATCGACCCCGGACACCCGGTTTATCCTCATGTCGAGGGCTTTCAGAGTATCGTTGAACTGATTGCCGATGCTGACAACGTGCCCGATACAGAGGATTGGCACAAAGACCTCACGTTCAGACCCAACCCGCCCTTTGCCAGTATTTTGCGTGCTGTGCAGGTGCCTAGCACCGGCGGTGATACGCTCTGGGCCAACATGGGTGCGGTCTACGACAGCTTGTCTGCCGGGTGGAAATCTGATTTGCAGGCATTGCAGGCAATTCACGATATGGGCACCTTCCGGAATGATTACTTTCAGCGGGGTGGCACCAAGGCAATCAATAAGGCCTTAGCAGAGGTGGGCTCCGCAGTGCACGATGTGGTGGCGACGCACCCGATATCGGGCCTTCAATATCTTAATGTCAATCAATCGTTTACCCGGAATATCTTAAATATGAATCAGGGTGATAGCGACGAGGTACTGCAGTTTTTGTTTCAGCAGGTGCGTAAGCCAGAGTTCCAAGTTCGGTTGAGATGGCGCGACGATACGGTGGCGATTTGGGATAACCGCATCACCCAACATTATGCCGTCTGCGATTACTTGCCACATCGACGACATATGCAAAGAGTCACCGTGAATAACGACAAGCGAGAACGCTAGCAAGCCGCGCTTGGATGGCGTTGAGATTCTGCAAACCCGAGGTCAAGTGACTTCAGGTTTCCTGCCCACAGTCCCCGAGCTTCGTGTTAGCTTGATGCCTTAAATCAGTCGAGTGGTGAATGCATGAGCGAAGTACAGACGCGCGAAAAAACAACCAATATGCGCAAAGTGGCTTTGACTTCATTGGCGGGTACCAGCATTGAATGGTACGACTTCTTTTTATACGGCACGGCGGCTGCGATTATTTTTCCCCTTGCCTTTTTTCCGCAAGACCTGCCGCCCATGGTTTTATTAATTATTTCCTTCAGCACTTTTGCGGTCGGCTTTATTGCGCGCCCATTGGGTGGGATTGTCTTTGGCCATTTTGGTGATCGCGTAGGGCGAAAGCGGACGCTGGTCGTCGCGCTCATGATGATGGGTGTCGCGACGACGCTCATAGGATTACTGCCTACGTATGACTCGATCGGTTTGGCCGCGCCGCTGTGCCTGGTCTTACTGCGATTTATTCAGGGGCTGGCGGTAGGCGGACAGTGGGGCGGCGCAATGCTGCTGGTAACCGAGAGTGCGCCAGCAGATAAGCGAGGTTGGTACGGGGCTTATGCACAAGCGGGAGCGCCGATGGGCGTGATTTTGGCAAACCTGGCTTTTATTTCGGTCAGTGCTTCGATGAGTGATGAGGCATTTTTAGCATGGGGCTGGCGATTGCCTTTTATTGCCAGCATTTTGTTGATTGCCATCTCGCTGTATATCCAACTCCGCATGGAAGATACCGAAGCGTTTAAAGCGCTGCAGGCGGAGCAGGCAGCGAGCCCACAGCAGGCGGTGGCAGAACGTTCACCGGTCTTTGAGGCCATGCGCCGTTACCCCCGGCGTATTTTGCTGGCCGCAGGCGCGTTCTTGTCGGTGCAGGTGACTTTTTATATTTTGATCGCCTTCGTCATTGCGTACGGCCTTAACTCGCCAACCGTTGATTTAACGCGTGACGAGCTGTTGGTTTCTGTTCTGGTGGCGGCGGCCATTATGATGCCTGCCCAATTCTATTTTTCGGGGTTGTCTGATCGAGTAGGCCGGAAACAAATTTACCGATGGGGCGCCATTCTAACGGGAATTTGGGGCTTCGCTATTTTCCCGCTGGTCGACACCGGCATGCCCATTATGATCACGCTCGCCGTTACCATGGGGATGGTATTGCTGGGGATGCAGTATGGTCCGCAGGCAGCTTATTTTACCGAGCTGTTTGCCACAGAGGTGCGCTATTCAGGGGCTTCTCTGGGCTATCAAATTGGCGCCATCCTCGGCGGGGCGCTCGCGCCCACCATCGCCGTGCTCCTGTGGCAGGAGCTGGGCATCATTTATGTGTCGGTTTACATATTAGTGGCGGCGTTATTGACACTGTGGTCACTGTCTCAGCTCGAAGAGACGGGTGGTAAAGCACTGTAACGCACCTGATGAGCGAGTTGATTTAAGTGGAGGGTTGCATCAGTCCGAGCTGCTGTAGCCGAGGGATCTCGATAGCAGGACATCGATCCACGACCAGCCTTATGCCCGCCTCCGACGCGGTCGTCTCCGCATTGGCATGGGTCACGCCCAGCTGAGTCCACAAGGCCGGTATTTGCAGGCTGATGACTTCAGTGATGATGTCAGGTAAGAAGCGACTGTCTCGGAATACGTCAACCATGTCGACAGTGCCTGGAAGTTGTGCCAGAGACTCAAAGACCGGCCTGCCTAACAACTCCTGACCCGTCAGCAGAGGATTGACGGGAATCACATCGTAACCCGCGGTCAGCAGAAAGCGGAAAACACGATGGCTCGGCCTATCAATGTTGGCGCTGACGCCCAAAACAGCAATGCGTTGAACGGAATTGAGCAGCGTCGCGATGTCCTGATCAGACTCGAGTCGCACTGGATCAACCCTGCCACTCTGGAGGCCGCTTTTCAAAAAATGCCGCAACCCCTTCTCTCGCGTCACCCGCTGCGGTGAGATTGTCTAACATGACCTCATTAGCCAGTGCGAAGGCATCGTCGAGTGGCATCTCAACCTGACGATAAAAAGCAGATTTGCCCCGCGCAATACTCTCTGCAGAGCGAGAGGCGATGGACAGTGCGAGTTGTCGTGTGGCGCGAGTGAGGTTATCGGCTTGTTCAACCCGATTGATCAAGCCAAATCGCTCCGCTGTGGCGGCAGTAAATTGGTCGCCGGTGAGCGCCATTTCGAGCGCATGTTTGCGGGACAGATTGCGGCCAATGCCCACCAATGGTGTGGTGCAAAAAGTACCGATATTGACACCCGGCGTGCAAAAGGTGGCGGTGTCTGCCGCCAGTGCTAGATCACAGGCAGATACCAATTGGCAGCCCGCTGCACTCGCAATTCCCTGGACGCTGGCAATAACCGGCTTGGGTGCGTGAATGATTCCACCCATCATGTCGGCGCACGCGGAGAGCAATGCTTTGAGACGTTGCTGCCACTCATCGAACGGTTCGTCGGCTCGCTGTTGGGTTTCTGCTAAGTCATGACCTGCGCTAAACGCGACTCCTGCGCTATTGATCACGATCACGCGCGTTGCAGTGTCTTCATAACCAGCTTGGAGCGCGGTTGATAGCGCCGCGATCATGCCGCTGGAGAGCGGGTTGCGCTTATCTGGGCGGTTCAAGGTTAGCCAGAGCAAGCTCTCTTCTTGGGTTGTGGTGACAAACGCTTCACTCATGTCTGATGTCTCAATTTAGGCCAAGGCAATCATAGCGCGACGGTGCCGTTGATATTACTTTAACACGGGCGCAAGTGGCGGCTTATTGAGCGACGTGTTGAGGGCAAAACAGCGAGATGGCGAGATTACGGACTTGGCTCATCGGTTGCGCTGCCGATCCTTGATAAAAAGTGGCGCTTACCGCATTCTCAATAGGGTGTGTAAGACGTCGTCTCCTGCGGAAAATTTTGATCAAACTCCGCAAGTGACGGAGTGAAAGGCTTTTAGGTTTGCCATTAGAGGCGCATCGATTGGTTAGAAAGAGGAGACGAGCCTTGCATCGCTACACATCACTGTTGATTTTGCTGTTGTGGCCGTTGGCCGCAACAGCAGTCGACTTTGCGGATTACGACTATGATCGGTTTTCTCAGACAGTGACGTTGTGTGATCGGCTCGCAGCGCATGGTCGTGACCCCGGGCATGTCGCGCCTGCGGTGGGTAGCGCAACAATGGACAAACCGGCTGCTATAGAAGCTTGTCACGACGCCGTGAGCAACGACCCTGACAATCCGAGACTCAATTATCAGCTGGGTCGGGCTTATGGTTATTCGGGGCAGGGTGAACGTGCGATGCCGTATCGACTGAAAGCGCTCGAGGCTGATTACCCCCAATCACTCTTCGTGATCGGTTATTTGTATGCCACGGGTCGCACTATCGAGCCTGATATTTGCCAGACCTATGAACTGTGGCAACGTGCAGCGCATTACCGGCGCCTTGCCGCTTTGGTGGCGCTGCCGAGGCATAGCCTGCGTGGCGACTTTGCGGAATGTGGTCCCGCTATCGTGGCCGCGGATTTGCGTGCTTACCTGCAGGAGGCCAAGCGACAGTCGTCGGACTATTACGTCGGGATGTTGGTCGATGATCTGCTGTTGCAGGTTGATGCGCGTTATCCCATGTCTCGAGCAGAGCCGTGAGTAGCGATCTCAGCAGGATTTTCTGTTGCGCCGTAGCCTTACAGAGCAGCAGGGCGTTCGCGGCTCAGCATCGTCGCCTGGGGCGTCTGCCGTGCTAACTGCTTGGAGCTGGGTCTCGATTGGTACGAACGATTTGGCCGCTGCCTGTGCCTTCTGGGTCGATAGCTTGGGTTTCGAGTGCACTGATCGAATCGAGGGCGATGATCTGGGTCTGCGGGAGCATTGGCAGTTAACGGACCGTCTCATTTGCCGGCAAGCGATGCTGCAATCGCCTGGCGCTGCTTGCGGCGCCATTCATCTAGTCGAGTACGACACAGCTGCTGCGACGGTGCGCCAGGCTGCAGCGGTGTTCGATCTCTGTCCAAAGAATCTGGATATTTATGTAGATGATCTGCCGCGTCGGATGGCTGAGTTGGCGATTCGCGGCGTCCGATTTCGCAATGATCAGTATAGCGAGGCGGTATCACCGGACGGGGTTCATTTCCGCGAGATCCATTTGGCGGGACATGATGACATCAATATTGTGCTGCTACAGATTATGGGTGGCGATGCGCTGCCAACTAGCTCAGGTTTTTATGGGGTCGGTCCTTTGGTCTGTATCGTGAGTGACCCGGCAGCGGAGAAAGCGTTTTATCGAGACGTGATGGGCCTTTCTTTAGCCCACGATAATATTTTGGCCGGACCCGAGATCGAACAGATGATCGGCCTGCCTGCAGGTTGTGCTTTGGAGGTCAGTATTTGGGCCCAAATTGGGCAGTCTTTGGGTGAGGTAGAGCTCGTGACCTATCAAGGCACTCAGGGCGCTAATCGTTATCCCCGAGCGGCGCCTGGAGCCAGGGGTGTCACGCACCTCAACTGGTGGGTGGAGGATATGGCCGATTGGGTAGACCATTTGGCGCAGCTCAATGTCCCTTTCAAACGCTCTAGGCTTTCGGGTCGGCTGATTCAGTCAAGCGAATCAGTGCTATTGCACTCTCCCGCAGGCTTGAGAATCGAGGTCCATGCTCAGGCGTAAAGTCGACTTGGTGACGAACGCTCGATTCTAGGTCTCTTTTGGGCATCGATATGTCGTAATCAGTACGCGAAATTGATGTGCTGATGGCGTCTTGTGCGACCTTCGAATGACTGTCGAAATTTTGAGCAAAAGTACCCCTCCATGAGTAGGTCATTGCGTATCATTTTCAATAAACAGGGTTTAGCATCGCACTTTGTTACTAGGGTTTTAAGGGAATAGACGATGTCGGTTACGCGCGCTTTATACATTGACGGAGAGTGGGTCGAAACTGACGATTCCATTGAGAATATCAACCCCTCTGACACCACTGAATCATTAGGTCGCTATGCGCAGGCAACGCCCGCACTGGCTGATCACGCTATCGCCAGTGCCAATCGTGCGGCAAAAGAATGGGGCCAGTCTCCCATGGAAACCCGCTATCAGATGTTGATGGCCATCGGCACCGAACTGATCGATCGCAGCGCTGAACTCGGTGAGCTACTCGCAAGGGAGGAGGGTAAGACCCGTGCCGAGGGCGTGGGAGAGGTCGTTCGTTCCGGGCAATTCTTTCACTACTTCGCGGCCGAGGTTCATCGCCAAATAGATGACCGAGTCGATTCGGTGCGACCCGGTATTGAGATCGAGACCCGACGAGAGCCGGTTGGGGTAGTGGCTGTGATCAGCCCTTGGAATTTCCCGATGGCCACCGCGGTTTGGAAAATCGCACCCGCCTTGGCCTTCGGGAACGCCGTGATTTTTAAGCCGGCCAACCTTGTGCCAGCCAGCGCGTGGGCCCTGACGGAAATCATTGCGCGTCAATCAGCGTTGCCCCCAGGAACCTTCAACTTGCTGATGGGGGGTGGCGGGACCGTTGGTAATCACATTATCAATAGCGATCAGATCCATGCAGTGACCTTTACCGGTTCACTTCCGGTGGGCCGTCAGGTGGCAACCGCGACCGCGGCTAACCTGGTCAAGTGTCAGCTAGAGATGGGCTCGAAAAATGCGCTCATTATTGCGGCAGATGCCGATTTGGAGGTCGCGGTAAATGCCGCCTTTGCGGGTGCCTATGGTGGCACCGGGCAAAAATGCACTGCCTCGTCGCGTCTGATTGTTGACGATAGTGTGCACGATGCCTTTGTCGAAAAATTGGTGGCGAAACTCGCAGCGGTTCGTGTTGGGCACGCACTCGAAGAGGGTGTTGATATGGGACCGGTCGCTTCTGAAGCGCAGCTTCTCGAAAATTTGGCGTGGGTGAAGCGGGGCGTTGAGGAGGGTGCAACCTTGCTGTTGGGCGGCGAACGCTTGGAGCTTAGCTCGCCGGGGTATTACATGTCGCCCGCACTTTTTGTTGACACTGATAATGCGATGGCCATCAACCGAGAGGAATTATTTGCGCCGATCGCCTGTGTTATTCGCGCTCGGGACTACGAGCATGCGCTCGAAATCCTCAATGATACGGACTTTGGTTTAACCGCTGGCATCATTACCCAGTCGCTAGCGACAGCGTCGGACTTTAAAAAGCGAGCCGTCAGCGGTTGCGTGATGGTGAATCTGCCTACTGCAGGTACGGACTACCATGTTCCGTTCGGCGGTCGTAAGGCATCAAGCTTCGGTCCGCGTGAGCAAGGTCAATATGCTCGCGAGTTCTATACCACCGTGAAGACCTCTTACTTACAAGCGTAGCCAGGGAGATCTCAGTGAATCCAGAGTGGCTAGTAATTGACGGTCTACAGTACTCCGCTTGGTCTCGAGAAATATTCGAGCAGATGCGTGAGGGCGGGCTTGATGCGGTTCATGTCACCATTGCTTACCACGAAAATACGCGTGAAACGCTCACTCGATTCGGAGAGTGGAATCAGCGTTTTGAGAGTTTCCCAGACCTGATCCGTCCCATTTATGAGCCCGCCGATATCACGAAGGCGAAAGCCGAGGGGCGTGTGGGTATCATTTTTGGGGCCCAGAATTGCTCGCCCATCGAAGATGAAATCCGGCTGGTCGAAGTGATGCGCCGGCTTGGGCTGATGATTATGCAGCTCACTTATAACAATCAAAGCTTGCTGGCCTGTGGTTGTTATGAGGAGGAGGACAGCGGCCTAACACGCTTTGGCAAGCAGGTGATTGCTGAGATGAATCGCGTGGGAATGGTTATCGACATGTCTCACAGCGCAGAACGATCGACCTTGGAAGCCGTCGATTGCTCTGCTCAGCCCGTTATCATTTCGCACGCTAACCCCAGTCACTTTCACCCTGCATTGCGCAATAAGTCTAATAAGGTGTTGGATGCGATTGCGGCCAATGAAGGATTACTCGGATTTTCTCTATATCCCTTTCACCTGAAGGACGGGCCGCAATGCTCGTTGGAAAGCTTTGCCGACATGGTGGCTTGGACCGCCGATCGAATGGGTGTGAATCGCATCGGTTTTGGATCGGATCTCTGTCAGTCGCAGCCGCAGTCGGTGCTGGAGTGGATGCGAACCGGGCGATGGTCAAAGGTCATGGATTATGGCGAAGGTTCATCCCAAGACGCAGGATGGCCTGAATCGCTCGCCTGGTTTGGTGATAACCGCGACTTTCCGCGGATTGTGGACGCGCTCAAAACCAAGGGTTTTTCTGACGAGGAGCTGGGCTTGATTATGGGGGGGAACTGGGTTGATTTATTGACTCGTGTTGCGCAGCCAGCGGCTGAGTCCGCCGAGATCGACGCAGAGATATGACGTTAAGTTCGGGGCCAGTCACGGATAAAACTTTGTCGCTAAGACCGGCGGCAGTGGTGATGGAACTTGAGCGGCTTGGATCATTTTCTCCCACGAGGTTAAGTTTCGCCCGCCGCTTAACGCGGCTGATGTATCAGTCGCGTTGGCAGATTAACTGTGTTGCCTTTGATCTTGATGAGGGCGGTTATGGGTCCGCTATTTATCGCTTAGAGACCGCTGCAAAACGCTATCACATCGTCGTTTTCTCGAGATACATTGCTGATGAGCAGCGGACTGATCGGGTGATTGCCGACACCTGGGATCTGACGTTTGGATTGGTAGAGGGTGAGGTAGATGACGCGCTACTGGCCTCGCTGGAGGCAAATATGCCTCTGCAAGAGGCGGGACGTCAGCACCCTCGATTGCTGGTTTTATCCAGAGCCAATCGTAGCGTGCGCAACTTTGATGCCTTTGTGGCTGCGCTGTGCGCAGGCGAACAACCCGACGTGGCTTATTTGTTAGAGGCTGGTTACCTCTATCGAACGACCGCGGTGTACGGTAACGGTAAGTTTGGTATCGCCGATTATGATCGCCTGCGCACGGGCGCCGATTTTTATCAGCCGTTTTCTCCCCAAATGACGGCGGTTTATGTTCTGCGTGAGTTCTCTGTGGCGCAGGTTGAGCACATCGCGCGCCACAAGAATGCTGCAGTGGCGGTCGAATTGGATTTAGATTTGCGGCGTTATCTCGGCATTGGTAACTCAACTGGGCTGGGGATGGCACCCTTTCTGATTAATCATCCCCAGCTGATTAATCACTGGGTCTATGCGAGAGAGCAGGCGCTGGCGGTGGCAAGCGGTCAATCGCCTCTGGAAGAACAACGCGTCCATATGGTGAGGTTGTGTCGTCGGGCGATGGCCTATTTTGCCGAGATGCGAGTGGAGGATAGTGCGCAGTCAGTGCGCAATACTGTGGTGTACGAGGAACTCGACCAAATTGTGGCATGGCTCGATCAAGTGCCGCTTGATTCCTCTTTGTGGCGGCAGCTGATGGACTGGGCGGAAACCTCGCTCTCACTAGAGACGCAAGAGTTGATTAATACGCTGCTTATCGAGTGTTACCCCGACGAAGTGGATGCCTTGGAAGAATTGATGAGTGTTGAGGAGAAGTTGGATCTCACGCCAGATATGCCGCTGGTGCAATTAAAGCAGTTATTAGAAACCCACTTTGATTGGGCGATCGAGGCAGACTTTGAGGCAGCAGAAGCCCGGTATTGGTTTTGGTATCAGTCAGCAGAGAAGGAAGAGCCGCGCTTGGGAGTTCGGGGCGAGGAGGCCGGTGAAGAAAAAGAACTGGCGCTGGCGATTGCGCCGCGGGCGCAGCGGGTTTACCACGCGATCACTGATTTTTTGGTTGATCACCCGCGAGCCTTGACGATTGATTTATTACTCGCGCATCCAGAGCATATGAAAGCGGTGCGCCGGATCCAGACGATGGTGGCGACCGCCTTTGGCGAAATCAGGGCGAATCTTTGGCACCGTGATATGAAGCCGATGCACCTGCTCAGAACCAAGCTGTCTTTCTTGGGGGCGCACCGTTTTGACCCACGCGGTGATCGATGGGTGCGTGTCACCTTTTTTCAAGGTGCGCCGGTGCTCAGTGATTTTGACGACGCTGACGCTGATCCCGCGTTATTCGACGATTGGAGCTTCCCGATTGCGCCCAAGCAGCAGCGGGGGCTGGAACCGCGTTGATGAAAGTGTCCCTCAACGAGCTGCAAGCGGTGTGCCGAAAAGCGTTTTTAGGTATGGGCTTTACTGAGAGTCACGCCGAAGATGCCGCTGACATGGTCGCTTGGATGCAAAGCCATGGCCTCGATGGTTTGACGGCGCTCAGTGAAGGACTAGAGTGCGTGAAAGCGTCCGCGTTGCAAGCTCGACCCGAAATTTTGTATGAAGACGCTGATTTGGCGGTGGTAAACGGACAGCAGTTAAGCGTGTTGGCGTCTGGCAATCTGGCGATGGAGTTGGCTTTTGCTAAGGCGCGGGCAAGAGGGCTGTCGGTGATCAAGATTCGACATTGTCGACAGCGCCAATTGATCATGGGGTATGTCTGCCGATTGGCTGACAGGGGCATGAATGTCACGGCGTTTTGGCGTCACGCACAATCGCCGTTAACGGAGCAAGTCGTTGGGTTTCGAGCCCGATCAAACGTGCCGTTTATTCGGGTGTACCAGCTCGATGAGGCGCCGGAAGAAAATGAGGCAAACGATGGCATCACAATTATGATGGCAAACCATGTGGATTTATTACCCACCATGCGGTCCGAGCATGAGTATGCCTTGCTAGCTCGACACGATGAGTCCGACCTGCTGGCCGCGCATCGGCAAGCCTTAGAGGAGGGTATCTTGGTGCTGCCGGAGGTGTGGCAGCAATTAAAAACGTTGGCGGGGCATACCTTGGTTGAAGCCTCTTCGACCTCGCGTGCGGGTGCGGGCCCGGCGGATTGATGCGCTTATTACCTCCAATATGTTTTGTTGACGTTGACGCCAGTGGCTTGAGCGGCCAGTGGTCGCTGCTGAGCCTAACGGCGACGCAGTGTGTCGTAATGGATAGCAGAGGCGGGCGGACATGCCGTTTTCATTACTAAAGTTTGGTCTCAATAAAGACTACCCCTTTGAGCAATCGCCAGATTTGCCTCAGCCGTCTGCGTTAAAACCGACCTATGATGTGGTCATTATCGGAGGCGGCGGACACGGTGTTGCAACGGCGTATTATCTTGCCAAGTACCATGGCATCACCAATGTGGCGGTGCTCGAGAAAGCGTATTTGGGCGGCGGCAACACGGCACGCAATACGGCGGTGATTCGCTCTAACTATTTGACCCCTCAGGGCGTGCGTTTTTACAGCGAGTCGGTGAGGTTGTTTGAGCGGCTCTCCAATGAGTTTGACTTCAATATCATGTATTCGCAGCGGGGCCAGCTGACGCTGGCGCATACCGACGCCACGGTGCGCTCGTTTCGACAGCGAGCAGAGGTCAACAAGCATTTTGGTGGACGCACAGAGCTCATTGATCCGGTCGATATCAGCGAGCTGGTACCGACGCTTAATTTGAGTCCGGCTGGACTGCCGGTACTGGCGGGGCTGTGGCACCAAGACGGCGCGACGGCGCGGCACGATGCGGTGGCGTGGGGTTATGCCAAGGGAGCTACCCAGCGAGGTGTTGAGTTGCATCAGCTCACCGAAGTCACCGGTATTGAGGTCGAGGCTGGACGGGTGACAGGGGTTCAGACGAACCGGGGCCGTGTGGCGGCAGGTTGCGTTGTGCAGGCGGTGGCGGGCCACAGCGCAGAGCTCGCACAATTAGCCGGATTTCAAATGCCCATTGTGGCCTACCCGTTGCAGGCGATGGTCACGCAGCCGGTCAAGCCCTTTCTCAATCCGTTGGTGAGTTCTTCAGCGCTGCATTGTTACGTGCAACAAACCAGTCGTGGAGAAATTGTGTTTGGCGGTGGCTCTGATCCTTATCCGTTATACGGTACTCGCTCTACCCTCGACCTTAAGGAAAGCTTAATGGCCTCCGCCGTCGAGATGTTCCCTTTTATGAGCGAGATGCGGCTGATGCGACAGTGGGCGGGCATCACCGATATGACCAGTGATTACAGTCCCATTATGGGGTTGAGCCCGATTGAGAATTACTATGTGGACGCGGGCTGGGGCACGTGGGGCTTTAAGGCGACGCCCATTAGTGGTGTCACGATGGCTCAATTAATTGCGTCGGGTGGCAAAGTGCCGGAGCTCATCGCCCCCTTTAGTCTTGATCGTTTCGACGCCTTTCGTCAGGTCAATGAGATGGGCGCCACGGCGGCGAGTCACTAGGGCCTTGTTATGAAAATACTCTCGTGTCCTCTTAACGGCCCTCGTAACATCGCAGAATTTATCTATGGTGGGCAGGTCAAGGAAATGCCAGATCCTGCCCAGGCGACCGATCAGCAATGGGCGCACTACGTTTTTTATGAGCATTCTCATATCGGTGTGGTCCGGGAATGGTGGATGCATGCACCGAGTAGTTATTGGTTTATTGCTGAGCGTCATAATCAGAGTGATGAGGTAGTGCGGACCTACGACCCTAGCGAGCTGTTCGGTGAGGGTGAGCCGCCGCTGTCCGCGACTGAGCTGAAGCCAGACAGGCCCGAGGTCTCCTGATGCGTCAAAGACTGCCTTCGCCATATGGACAACGGATCGACCGTAATAGGCCAGTGTCTGCGCAGTTTGACGGTCGTGACCTCCCGGCATTCGACGGGGATTCGGTGGCTTCAGCCATCGTCGCGAGCGGTCAATGGGTGGTTTCGCGTTCTTTTAAATATCATCGTCCTCGCGGCCCACTGACGTTTGCCGGGCACGACGTGAATACGCTGGTGCAAACGCCAGAGGCGCCTAACCGCTTGGCCGACGAATTACTCGTAAGTGATTGCCCTACGACCACGGCACAAAACGTTTCAGGGTCACTCATGGCAGACCGCAATGTGATCATTGACTGGTTTGGGCGATTCTTACCGGTCGGATTTTACTACAGGGCGTTCTTTCGGCCTTTGGGTATTTGGTCTGTTTGGGAGCGATTGATTCGGTGGGCAGCCGGACTTGGCGTCGCGAATCTATCTATTACGCCTGGTTACACTGATAAACAATACTTGTTCAGTGATGTCGTTGTGATCGGTGGTGGCCCAGCAGGGATGAGTGCGGCGCTGGCAGCGGCGGAAGGCGGCGCTCACGTCTTGTTAGTGGATGAGCAACCCTGCCTAGGTGGTTCACTCACGTATCACCGCTTTGCGATTGAAACGACTGAACGAGACCAGCTTGCCGATCAGCTGTTGGCTGCGGTGCAGGCTCATGAGCGCATTCGCGTGTTATCGCATGCACTGTGTAATGGCTGGTTTACCGATCATTACCTACCCGTGATTCAAGGTGACCGGCTTTACAAGGTGCGGGCGAAAAGCTGCATTTTGGCGACGGGCAGCAGTGAGCAACATGTGGTCTTCCGCAACAATGATCTGCCCGGAGTGATTTTGTGCAGTGCGTTGGATCGTCTGATTTGCCATTACGGTATCGCCCCCTCGGGCGACTTGGTGGTGCTGGCGGGTAATGATCAAGCGTGGTTGTCCGCCCTGACGGCTGACGACGCGGGGATGGCAGTGGCGGCAATCGTCGACTTACGACCAGGGCCAGACGAGGCGGCACTGTCGGAGGAGGCGGCACGTCGCGGCATAACGGTGCATTGTTCGGCGACAGTTTACGCAGCAGATCGCGATCCGAAAGCACAGGCATTACGGGCCGTTTCTGTGCGAGCGGTGAGCGCAGAAGGGCAAGTAGGGGACGTGATCGCCACACTCGACTGCCGCGTGATGGCGATGAGCGCGGGTTACATGCCCGCCTATCAGTTGGCCTGTCAGGCGGGCGCGCAGCTCCATTACGATGACGCGAGCGCACATTTTCGCATCGAGGCGCTGCCCACCGGTATGTTCCTTGCGGGCAGCGTGAACAGTGTTCACACGCTGAGTGCGTTGCTGGCAGACGGGCGTAACGCGGCGCGTCAGGCACTCACGCATCTCGGTTTTGCAGCGGGAGCCGACGAAGCGGTCAGTTGTCATGCTGCGGTCAACCACCCTTGGCCGATCTTCCCTCATCCCAAGGGGCGCGACTTTGTCGATTTTGACGAGGATCTGCAGGTTAAAGATATTGTCAATGCAACCCGATTGGGCTATCGCGACATTCAATTGGTCAAACGCTATTCAACTGTCGGCATGGGGCCTTCCCAAGGACGGCATTCTGCTCTGCCGACCGCGCGACTTGTGGCGCGGGCAACCGGACGATCAGTCAGTGACACGGGGGTGACCACTGCGCGACCACCGGTCAAGCCTGAAGCGATTGGTCTGTTGGCGGGGCGCCGATTCCACCCTCACCGACGGACAGCAATGGCCGCACACCACGAGCAACTAGGCGCACAATGGATACCAGCAGGGCTCTGGAGTAGACCCGCTTATTACGGAGTGCCGGCAGACAAAGCGCAGCGTGTTGCCGAAGAGGTGCGAGCCGTTCGGGAAGGGGTTGGTCTCATCGATGTCAGTACGCTTGGCGGTATCGATTTGCGCGGGCCTGATGCTGCCGAGTTCATGAATCGCTTTTATACCTATGGCTTTCTCAAGCAGCCTGTTGGACGAACACGCTACGCGGTCTTAGTGAGCGAGCAGGGGGTCGTCATTGACGACGGTGTCGCGGCGCGACTGGCAGAGGATCACTTTTACGTGACCGCGACAACCGGGGGGGTAGAGCGGGTTTATCAGGAGATGTTGCGTTGGAATGCGCAGTGGCGTCTGCGGGTTGACGTGGCCAATGTGACGGCGGCGTTCTCGGCGATCAATATTGCCGGTCCTGAGTCACGCAAGGTGTTGGAGACGCTGTCGGGATCAGTCGATCTTAGCGCAGAGGGGTTTCCGTATCTGGGCTGCCGAGTCGGCGAGATCAGCGGAGTACCGGTGCGCATGATGCGAGTCGGTTTTGTCGGCGAGCTGGGGTATGAGCTGCATGTCCCCAGTTTTTTCGCCGGGCAGCTCTGGTCGTCACTGGCGACTGCTGGGGCGCCTTGGGGTATTCGCCCCTTTGGTGTCGAGGCGCAGCGGTTACTGCGTTTAGAAAAGGGCCACATTATTGTGAGTCAAGATACCGATGGCATGACACATCCCTGCGAAGTGGGCCTCGATTGGGCGATGAATCGAACCAAACCCGACTTTGTGGGGCGTCGATCGGTCGATATTTTGGCCAAGGCTCCGCTGACGCGTCAGTTAGTGGGCTTTTCACTGGCGATCACCGCACCGAAACCGCTCGAGGGGCATCTTGTGATTCGCGAGGGGAATATAGTGGGCAACGTCACCTCCTGTGAGGTGTCGCCGACACTGGGGCGTATTATTGGGCTTGCTTACGCGCACCCAGACGACGCGATCCCCGGGGGCAGTATTTGGGTGCGAACCGACGGCGGGGTCGCAGTGCAAGCGCGCGTAGAGGCACTGCCTTTTTATGATCCTGAGACCGAGAGGCAACTGCTGTGAGCGGTTTATCGAGCCCCTTAGGCACTCGCCAGCCTGTCGCGGGCGCGGACGGTCTGGCGCTGACAGACTTATCGCTACAGCAGCGGTCCGGTGTGCGCGGTGCTGGCGCAAGCGCTTATTTAGCACAGCAGTCTTATCCTGTGCCAAATGCGCCGAATCAACTCGTGCCCACTGACAGTGACGCATGGGTGATGTCCCTCAGTCATCGCGAATTCTGGTTGCTGCAGCCGGCCCAAAAAGCGGTCGCTTCAGCAATGCAAGGGGAGGCGCTGGCATCCGAAGTGTGGCCTCTGTATTGCCAGCATAGCCATGCATGGCTGCAGCTAGCCGGTGCGCCGCGCGCCGAGGTGATGGCGTTACTCTGTGGGGTCGATCTCTCTCAGGCAGCGTTTCCCGAGGGGAGTGTGGTGCAAACGCAGGTAGCACGGGTCACGTCGATCATCGCGCACCACGCGGAGGGGCAAGCTAGCGTCTTTTCGCTGTTTGTCGATCAGTCGTTGGCGGTCTATTTATGGGAGGCTCTGGAGGACGCCATCACTGTTTTTTGTTCTTCAACCTGAGTCACTCATAAACCGGCATTTTTGAAATTGCCCGTTGGCGAGTCGATCACTATTACGTTTACGAAACCAAACCGCTTTCCTGTATGTTGGTCGCTCATTTGCACTTTAAGTCGCTAACGGACTGGCAGATTGTGATACTACAATCTGCCAGTATCGGGTCAAAGTGGAGCAGTTTGGGTCCCAGAGGAGTGAGTAAGCGCAATGGCAGATATTGAGGAAGACTTTTTAAGCCGTGATCATAAGGCTAAGACGGCGTTTAAAACACCGCCCTTTATTCCTCGGCGAGTGCTCAAAGACCTCGGGACCGAAAAAATAATGGGAGACCGTTATTTCTCCCACAAATTTATGCGACAGGAATGGGAAAAGGTTTGGAAAAAAACCTGGCACTTCGTTATGAAAGTGTCAGATCTCGATCAGCCAGGCGCTTTTTATACCCATGAGCTGGGCAAAGAGTCTTTCCTCTTTGTGCGTGGCAGCGATGATCAGATTCGCGGGTTTTACAACGTTTGCCGGCACCGTGGCAATCGGCTCTGTCAGGTGGAAGAGGGCGTGCTTAACACTTTCACCTGCCCCTACCATGGTTGGAAATGGAACGATGACGGGTCGTTAAAGCAGGTCGCGGATCCTCAGTTTTTTAGGCAATTCGACGAGGGGATCCCCGAGGAAGAGTTGGGTCTTGTTCCCGTCAAGGTCGACGTATGGGAGGGATGGCTTTGGTTCAATATGGATCGCGACTCCTGCTCATTGCGAGATTACCTGGGGCCTATTGGAGAACATCTCGAGACCTACCACTTTGAGGACTGTACGGTTCTCGACTACCAAACCTTTGAGTGGAATGCCAATTGGAAGCATGCTTGGGACGCTTTTAATGAAAGTTACCACTTTGCCGAATTGCATCCGAATATGGTCAATATCGGGGAGGGGCATGATGTGCCCATAGAGCTCTACGGCATTCACTCACGAATGTTGAATTTTAACCGGACTGTCAGCGAGGTACTCGAGGACCGCTCGAGTTGGACCGAATTACGCCGACGCTTTATGTTGAGTGAAGCGGCGCTGGGGCCGTCTCCTGATCCAGAGGCGGCCCAGAAGAGTGCGATCGAAATAGATGGCAAGCCTATCGATGCGAAAGACATGCACCGCTATGAAATTGACTATCGGCGATCGATTGAAGGGGAGTCTCATCTGCCCTTCACCGAGATGAACGACGAGCAGTTGGTCCACCAGTATCACTATAGTTTTTTCCCTGGCGTGACCTTTACGCAGAGCGCCGACGGCGGCGCAATTTTCCGCTATCGACCGCACCCGAGTGATCCGGGACGTTGTTTTTATGACTTACTCATTTTTGCCAATCTGCCGCCGGGAATGGAAGCGCCGGAGCGACCTGAGCACCAGTTGCATCGTTATGACGATGGCATCGATTACGTCAAGGTGCTGGAGAACAGTTTCGACCCAGCGTACTCGAAAGTGGTAGGAGAGGACGCCTCGAACATGCCCACGCTGCAAGCGGGCTGCCAATCTGACAGTTTTCAAGGCGGTATTCTGGGAGACCAAGAGGTGCGTCTTCGGCATTTCCACCAAATGATTGACGGCTTCATCGATGGCTCGATTTCAACCCACAATTTGCCATCGCAAGACGCCTACATGGAGCCAGAGGTGTGATGAGCCGCCGAGGGAGACTGTCATGACCGATACTAAAATTGACGTATATCTCGTTTGTAATGCCAAATATCACGATACCAATTTCTCCCGGCTAGAATTGCTCAAGCTGCTCGCAGAGCATGAAGATGTGGTCACGCGAGTAGCGGATAGTTACGCCGATATAGAGGGAATTAACGCTTCTCGGCTCCTGATTACTTACACCTGCGATCTTTGTCCAACGCCTGAAGAGCAGCAGGGCCTGAGAAGATTCTTGGAAAACGGCGGTAAGTGGTTCGCCTTGCATGGTACCAACGCGATTATCGGTTTTAGTGGCGAGTCGCAGGCAGTGGATGGGATCGAGTTGCCCGGCAAAGCCGATACGCCCGATAAGGCGCCTGATCTGATGCGCATGCTGGGGAGTCGGTTTGTGGCGCACCCCGATGTGGCGATGCTACAAGTCAAAGTGGCGGATCCTGAGCACCCGATTGTAGCGGGCCTGAACGATTTTGAGATCGAGGACGAACCCTATTATTGTGAGTTCTTTGGTGACAACCATGTGCTACTCGAGGCCTCTTATAATGAGCCTTCACATGGATATGTGCAGTCAGAGTTCGGCACGGATCAAGCGAGCCACCCGCAGATGTACCTTCATTCAGTTGGAGCGGGCCAAGTGCTTTACTTGACGCTGGGACACTGCCGGGGCAAGTATGATCTCCGGCCGCTGATGGACGTTGCGCCCGTGGAAAAGTGCGCTTGGAACTATCCGATTTTTTATGACTTGCTCAGAAGAGGTATCGCTTGGGGAACCAGCGCCACTTAATCTGAGGTCCCGTTCAACGCATGGGCTGCGGCATGCT
>ERZ767114.294-NODE-294-length-30491-cov-4.400835_pt1 | contig 30491 bp, 23 predicted proteins | sample MGYA00374952_ERZ767114 | MGnify/ENA primary metagenome ERZ767114 (study PRJEB28939, sample SAMN06267156) | marine metagenome | isolation source: Columbia River Estuary | place: USA:Columbia River Estuary, USA | collected 2012-05-05 ...
CTCTACCAATTCCATATGCTATGCCTTCAATACCCATTTGTGGAATTACTCTTTGATTAGACTTCTCTTGAAGATATAACGGATAAAAAAATTGATTTTCATAAAACCTTGTTTCAAATGAAAAATTATCACTTAAATCTGCAGAAATTCTAAATCCTCTTACATTGCTATAATATCTATAATCCAAGTCTTTATTTTTAGGGCCAAGAGTAAAATTAAAAAGAGGATCTGCTGTAATATAAATATCGTCTTGATTGACATTCAATAAACTATGTTCAAATATTTTATTTCCTAGCTTAGTTCTATCTTTTGTTGTAATACTATCTAGAAAGTATTGACTAGACTCTAAATAAGGCTGGATGGAACTATGGGATACTTTATTATAGGGAATTATGTAATTGGAAGAAAAACTTTTGTTTTTAATTTGGGAAATAATGGGGTTAACAATACAAAAGCTAACATATATTACAGCATGCTTAAAAATTGTTTTTTTAGACAACATGGTTTTTATTATACCAATCATAAGTTAATTTAATACCATCAGAAAGATTAATTTTAGCTTTCCATTGTAAATTATGGATTTTGCTAACATCTAATAATTTCCTGTAAGTTCCATCTGGCATGGAAGAATCCCATTCTAAATCTCCTTTAAATCCAGTGATTTTTTTTATTAAAAGTGCTAAATCTTTAATTGAAATATCCTCCCCAGTTCCAACATTTATAGTTTCAGATTTATTGTAATTATTCATTAAAAAAACACATGCATCTGCAAGATCATCTACATGTAAAAATTCTCTTCTTGGTGTTCCTGTTCCCCAAATAGTTACATTTGGCTCATTATTTTTTTTGGCTAAAGCTATTCTCCTAATTAATGCTGGAAGTACATGTGAATTTTCTGGATGATAATTATCATTGGTACCATACAAGTTTGTAGGCATAGCAGAAATAAAATTACAACCATACTGTCGCTTATAGCTTTCGCACATTTTTATTCCTGCTATTTTTGCAATGGCATACCACTCATTAGTAGGCTCTAATGAGTCTGTTAATAGACACTCCTCTTTTAGGGGTTGTGCTGCGAATTTTGGGTAGATACAAGAGCTTCCCAGAAAAATAAATTTTTCAATACCTGCTTTATGAGCGCCATCAATTAGGTTGTTTTGAATTTGTAGGTTCTCCATTAAAAATTGATATGGGAAATTATTGTTCGCCAAAATACCTCCTACTTTTGCAGCAGCATCAATCACAACTTCGGGTTGTTCTTTTTTATAAAAGTCAGCAACAGCCTGTTGATTTCTTAAATCGAGTTCTGTACTGGTTTTGCCTAACAAATTCGTATACCCTTTGTTTTGTAAGGCTCTCCAAACAGCAGAACCTACCATTCCTCTGTGACCTGCAATGTATATTTTAGCCTCTTTCGTTAACATTGTTTATTTACCTATTTGAACATATTCAAATCCTTTTTCATCTAAATTAAAAGCATTGTATTGATTTCTCCCATCAAAAATAATAGGATTTTTCAATTGTAGTTTCATCTCTTCAAAATCAGGCGAACGAAACTCCTTCCATTCGGTGAGTAAAACCAAAGCATCGGCATTGTTTAAAACTTCATATTTAGACGTTACATACTCAATATTTTGGACATCTTTTAAATACTGTTCTTTAGCTTCGTTCAGTGCTTTTGGATCGAAGGCTTTTATTTTGGCACCACGCTTCACCAATTCTTTAATTACGTATATAGCAGGTGCTTCTCGCATGTCATCAGTTCCTGGTTTAAAAGCCAAGCCCCAAATCCCAAAGGTAAACCCAGTGAGGTCTTCACCAAAACGAGTTACAATTTTTTGAGCGATCACTAATTTTTGCACATCGTTTACTTCTTCTACCGCAGTGATCAGTTTTGCTGTATAACCATTTTCTTTCGCAATTTCAGCAAGTGCTTTTACATCTTTTGGAAAACAAGATCCTCCATAGCCCGCACCCGGATATATAAAGCTATATCCTATGCGCTGATCTGAACCAATACCAATACGAACTTGATTAGCATCTGCCCCTACCTTTTCACAAATATTGGCAATTTCATTCATAAATGATATTTTGGTGGCCAACATGGCGTTCGCAGCATATTTTGTCATTTCCGCTGAACGAATGTCCATGGTAATAAAACGGTCATGTGACCTAAAAAAAGGAGAATACAATTCTTTCATTTTTTTAAAAGCAATTTCAGAATCAGCTCCGATCACTACCCGATCAGGCTTCATGAAATCATTAATCGCAGCTCCTTCTTTTAAAAACTCTGGATTTGAAACTACATCAAACTGTAAATCAGCGTTTCGTACATCTAATTCTTTTTGGATGATTGCTTTCACTTTATCTGCTGTTCCAATAGGCACCGTAGATTTATCGACTACAATCAACCTTTTTTGCATGGACTGCCCTATAGACTTGGCTACGGCCAATACGTATTGAAGATCTGCAGAGCCATCATCTCCCATAGGAGTTCCAACGGCTATAAAAACAATTTCAGAATTTTCAAGAGCTTTATGCAACGCTGTTGTAAAAAACAAATTTTTATTTTTTAAATTTTTTAACACCATGGTCTCTAAACCTGGTTCAAAAATTGGAACAATCCCTTGGGTTAATTTTTCAATCTTAACGGGATCTATGTCTACGCAAGTAACGGTATTCCCCATCTCTGCGAAACATGTTCCTGAGACGAGCCCAACATATCCGGATCCTATAACTGTAATATTCATTTCTTATTTGTCTTCAAGTTGCTTCACCTGTTTTCTGAGACCAGTCGAGGAAAATCGGTGATCTCTCGAATTGTAATAGATCTCAATTCCTTTCTCTTTGCAATAATCTTTGCCTGTAAAATTTTTTTCTTTGTATTCGTCTCCGATGATGCGCACATCAATTTTAAAAGAACGTAAGATATCTTCTAAATCTTGCTCAGAAACATAGGGTACAATTTCATCGATGTGCTTAGATCCTTTCAGTTGAATATACCGCTCTATGATAGATTGTGAAGGCGCATTCTTTTCAGGGCGATCAATCGAGGGGTCTAACTGCAGACCCACAATTAAATAATCGCACTGACGCTTGGCTTCTTCCAACATTTTTACATGACCCGCATGCAATAAATCGAAGGTACTAAATGTGATTCCTATTTTCATTTTTTTTTATTTTTTATCTAACAACCAAGAAGAAGATTGAATTTTTGCGCCCAAACCATCAATCAACTCAATATTTAATTCTTTACAAATTGGCGCTTCAGGAATAGAATGGTTCTCCTGATCTCCCCCATTGGCAAAACCTATTTGATAGGCATCTCCATATTTTTCAAAAACACTGCGAATACTAGCACAAACTGTTCGGTCTTGATCAATCGAAATCATGGCTTTGTCTACCGCTTTTATATTCTGAACAATGAACAAGCGTTCCGCTTCTTTTTGAAATTCTTTCGATCCTTTTAATGCTCGTTGTTCATCGCTATTTACAATCACAAACAATTCATCTGCAATCTCTTTCGCGTTGTTAAAATACTCCAAATGTCCTTTGTGGATAGGATTAAAATAGCCCGAAACAATGAGTAACTTTTTTTTCATTTTTTTATTATTGATCGCTTATTTAAGAAAAGGATGCTGCATTCCCCGATGAACAATTGGGGCGTTTCTAATGTCGTGTACAATTTGAATGGACGTACTTGCCGCTTGGAGTCCAAAACCAGTCCCTTTTAAAATCTGTTCGTAGCTCTTGGTATGCAAATCTGTAAAGCCTGCACTAAACTCTAGCTCTTGATCATCGATGGTAATGGAACGGAAAGTTCGTTGTCCTTTTTCTTGAATATGAGATGGCAAATCTTGTTCATTAATGGATAAAAACCATCGAACCCGTGCCTTTTCAAACTCCAAATAACCTGCCGCTTTGTCTTTTGACCTCAAATGTACTTGATTCTCTTGTAGATCCCCAAAAATCCAAGAAAGCATGTCGTAAAAATGAACCCCAATGTTTGTGGCAATTCCTCCTGATTTACTCTCATCTCCTTTCCAAGACACGTCATACCAGGATCCTCTTGAGGTAATATAGGTTAAATCTACCTCATACTTTTCTTTTTTTTGTTTTGCAGCGTCTACTTTATTTTTCAACGCGATGATACTTGGATGCAAACGCAATTGTAAAATAGTATGTATTTTTTGACCCGATTCTTTTTCAATATCCATTAATGCATCTACATTCCATGGATTCAAAACCAATGGTTTTTCACAGATTGCATCTGCACCTCTTCTTAAGGCCATTCTAATATGAGAATCGTGTAAATAATTAGGAGTGCAAATACTCACATAATCCAAAGAGGTATTTGCTCTTTTCAATTTTTCTATGTGACGATCAAAACGTTCAAATTCAACAAAAAAATCGGCATTTGGAAAGTAACGGTCCATAATACCCACACTGTCAAATTTATCTAAGGCAGCTATTAGCTGATTATTTGTTTCCTTTATCGCTTGTAAATGCCTGGGCGCAATATATCCTGCAGCCCCTAGTAATGCAAAATTTTTCATTTATTTATAATGATTTATCTACCTGCTTAGAATCTAAAAAATTCTTTACATCGTATACAATTGATTTTTCTTTTTTTATGTTTTCAAGAGGTAATTGTTGAAATTCTTCATGGGCAACAGCCAATACGATTGCATCAAATTTCTCAGCAGGCACCACCTTACTTGAATGTAAATTGTACTCTATATTCACCTCTTTGGGATTTGCATGCGGATCAAAAATTGTGACGTTTGCCCCATAATCTTCTAATTCGTGCACCAAATCAACAGCTTTGGTATTTCGAACATCAGGACAGTTTTCTTTAAAGGTAATCCCTAAAACTAATACTGCTGCTCCCTTAACCTCTATACTTCTTTGAATCATTAGTTTGGCTACTTGTGATGCCACGTACTGACCCATCCCATCATTGACTCTTCTACCCGCTAAAATAATTTCTGGATGGTAGCCAAACTCTTGTGCTTTTTGAGCTAAGTAATAGGGGTCAACCCCAATACAATGCCCACCAACCAAACCAGGCTGGAAAGGTAAGAAATTCCATTTAGTTTGCGCAGCTGTTAATACATCTTTGGTGTTAATATCCATCAAATTAAAGATCTTTGCCAATTCATTTACAAAGGCAATATTGATATCTCTCTGCGAGTTTTCAATGACTTTTGCAGCCTCAGCCACTTTAATTGTTGGAGCTAAATGAGTCCCTGCTGAAATAACAGAGGCGTACAATGCATCTACCTCTTCACCTACTTCTTTGGTAGAACCTGAGGTGATTTTTAAGATGTTGTCTACGGTGTGCTTTTTGTCTCCGGGATTAATTCTCTCAGGAGAATAACCAACAAAAAAATCTTCATTAAATTTTAGTCCGGATACTTTTTCCAGAACAGGCACACAGTCTTCTTCTGTAGCTCCCGGATAGACGGTAGACTCATACACTACAATAGCTCCTTTTTTCATGACGCCTCCAACGGTTTCACTTGCTGTAATCAAGGGAGTTAAAACAGGTCTATTGTTTTTATCTACTGGAGTAGGAACCGTTACAATAAAATGGGTACAGTCTTTTAAATCTTGTGATTCTGAAGAATAAAACAACCCTACCTCATTTGTATTTTCAGAGAGGTAAACGGACTCTAAAAGAGCTTTAGAAACCTCTTGCGTAGTATCTTCTCCTTGCCTCAGTTCACGAATTCTAGTCTGATTAACATCAAATCCTACAACTGCGTACTTGGTGGCAAAAAGCCTTGCCAAAGGCAAGCCTACATACCCCAAACCTATAATTCCAATGGTATCTTTTTTTTTCATTTTCTTTTTTCACTTTATATTAAACCCTAGCACTTTTTTTATTTTCTTACTTTTCACTACTTTAAATGTTCCCAATACCATTGAATCGCCTGTTTTAATCCTTGTTGTAAAGAATATTGAGGATCATAATGTAAGGCTTTTTTTGCTTTGGCAATGCTCGCATGAGAATGCGGAATATCTCCTGTTCTATTGGCACCATTAAGTACCGTTACCTTTTGGATCTCTGGGTTGAATGCTGACAAATATTCTTTTAAATACCCCATCAAATCATTCAAAGTATTTCGTTCTCCAAAAGCCACATTGTACACCGTATTGATTCCTTTTTGATCTGCCGTTATACTTAACAAATTGGCCTGTATGACATTGTCAATATAAGTAAAATCTCTTGAATAATTACCATCTCCATTAATCACAGGTGATTCCAACTTCATTAATTGACTTACGAATTTTGGAATTACTGCCGCATAGGCACCATTTGGATCTTGTTTTTTACCAAAGACATTAAAATATCGCAAACCAATCGTTTCTAATCCGTAATTTTTACTAAAAATATCAGCATATAATTCATTTACGTATTTGGTAATGGCATAGGGCGATAAGGGTTTTCCTATCACCTCTTCAACTTTTGGCAGGGATTCAGAATCTCCATAGGTTGAAGAACTTGCAGCATATATAAATCGTTTGACTTTATTATCTCTGGAGGCTACCAACATATTTAAGAACCCTCCTACATTTACATCATTAGACGTGATCGGATCTTTAATAGAACGAGGAACTGAACCCAAAGCAGCTTGATGCAACACATAATCTACCTCTTTTGTTGCCGACATACAATCTTGTAAATTTCTAATATCACCTTCCATCAAGGTGAAATTTGGGTTTTTTAAAAAGGAGGTGAGATTTTCTCTTTTTCCAGTCGTAAAATTATCCAAGCAAACAACTTCATTATTCAAATCAAGCAAAGACTCACACAGATTAGACCCTATGAATCCAGCACCACCGGTTATAAGTATTTTTTTTCCTGATAATTTAACATCCATTTGGAAGTACTTTTTAGCTCTTTTTCTATGAGACAAATATACTAAAGAACAGGGGAACTCTTTATCTAATACTAGTGTTAACTATAAATCAGTATAAATATTGTAAAAGAGAGATACCTCTTGTAAAAAAAATACAGAAAAACTTCTTACTAAATCATCATCGTTATTCAAAAAGGGATTCACTCCTGCTTAAATATCATGCCCTGATGAGCTACGCTCAATCGAGTCTTTTTTATTTTAAAAAATTCTGAAGCTAGCTTCAAATTTTTTAAAATAAAAAATCCTGATGAAAAATTCATCAGGATTTTAATTGATGTGGGCAATGAGGGATTCGAACCCCCGACCCTCTCGGTGTAAACGAGATGCTCTGAACCAACTGAGCTAATTGCCCTAAGCGGTTGCAAATATAGAACGGATTTTCAATTTACCAAACAAAAAATGAACTTTTATTTAAATAATTTCAGCAACAACAAAGGTACTTCCTCCAACATAGATGATATCTTGTTGATTTGCATTTAATAAGGCACTTTCAAGCGCTTGTAAAACACTAGAATACCTTTCTCCAAGCAAATTAAATTCAGCTGCTTTTTCTTGCAAATCCTTTTCTGAAAGACCTCTTGGAATGTCGGGTTTACAAAAGTAATAGATTGCTTCTGATGGGAAAAGTGGTAAAATTTGTGCTAGTTTCTTGTCCTCTACAACTCCTAAGACCATATGAACTTTTTGAAAAGATTCTTTTTCTAATTGTTGTAATACCAAACTAAGACCCTCTTTATTATGTGCGGTATCACAAATAACCTTCGGGTTTTCTTGAAGTACTTGCCACCTTCCTTTTAAGTTGGTATTTTGAACCACATTCAATAATCCGTTGTTGATGTGTTCTTCTGAAATCTGAAACCCTTTTACTTTTCTAACGGCGTGGACTGCTGTTTTTGAATTTTTCTTTTGATACTCCCCTAGCAAGCCAGTTGCATAGTAGCCATCCTCCTCTGAAGCAAAACTAATAGGTGCTTTTTTTTCCTCAGCCTTGGAAATAAATACATGAGCAACGTCCACCTGTCTTTCTCCAATGACAACCGGAATATTCTCTTTGATAATCCCTGCTTTTTCAAAAGCTATTTCAGACAAGGTTTCTCCCAAAAACTGGGTATGATCTAGTCCTATATTTGTAATTACAGAAACGGCTGGAGTAATGATATTGGTCGAATCCAATCTTCCTCCTAAACCAACTTCTATGATGGCAATATCAACTTTTTCCGATGCAAAATAATCAAAAGCCATCCCAACGGTCATCTCAAAAAAAGACAATTGTTGGCACTCTAAAAAATGCTTGTGCGCTTTGATAAAGGAGCATACTTTTTCTTGTGGAATTTCTTCACCATTGATCCGAATTCTTTCCGTAAAATTCTTTAGATGAGGCGACGTATACAATCCTACTTTATACCCTGCTTCTTGAAAAATAGAAGCTATTAAATGACTGGTAGACCCCTTTCCATTTGTGCCTCCGACATGAATGGTTGTAAACTTTTTTTCAGGAAAATTCAATTCCTTTGAAAAAGCCACTATATTGGTCAGCTCTTTTTTAAATGCCGTTTTACCTTCTCTTTGATACATCGGTAATTGAGCAAACATCCATGCCAAGGTTTGTTCGTAATTCATGCTACAAAAATAAGAGATTATTTGATTAATGAAAAGGTATAGATGATGGTTCCTACTTGTTTTGACGGTGCGGCTAAATCTGCATTCCATTGCGTTCGTAAAGCCGCTTCTTTGGCCGGTTTTAACAAACAAGGTGCAGAATTCGTAGTTCCTTTAACACCTGCTAATGCAGCAACTACATTTCCATTATTATCGACCTGCACACGAACGACCACCCTCCCTTCTTCTTGACAATCTGGCTGCTCCTTGGGAGTTGAAAGCACTTTTCTACCTGCTAAATTATAATTCATGTTAAAACCAGTTGCTGAATTCCCTTGAGATTCAAGCGAAGTCGCATCTCCTTTGTCACTTCCTTTGATTCCTGGATTGTCAATACCTCCTTCTTCATCTGATGACTCGGTTGCAGAGGCTCCCTCTAATAAACTACGCAAAGCATCTTGGGTTGCTTTTGCTACTTTCGGTGGTGTGATTTTTTTCTTCTGAACAATTTCCGCTACCATTGGCTCTTCTTCTTCCGTTTCTTTTTCTACTATAGGAACTTCTTTAACAGTCTCATCCGTAAGAAATGATTCCTTTGGAACTTCTCTTGGAACTTCTTTTGGAACCTCAACAACCTCTTCTTTAACAAGCGCTTTATTTTGAACTAAATTAGACGTTGAATTTTTCTTGTTTTTTTGAACAGGCATTCTATTTCCTACCTCAGAAGAACCAACATTAACTGCCAAACCATATTCTTCAGGTGGATCTAAGTATCGCATTCCAAAATTACAAATTACAAAAACGAGGAGCAGTAAAATTACAGCGGTAATTATTGCAGATGCCCGTTTATGTTTAACCTCTCTAACCAATATCTTATTTCCCTCCTTTAACTGCTAAAATCATTTTTAGCTTGTGCTTATTTGCGATGTCAATTACGTTCATTACTTTTTCATAGGGTGCTGCTTTGTCTCCTCTAATGATAATTGTTTTCTTTTTATCAACTCCCACTTTTTTTAAAATTTCGCGCTCCAACTGTAAAGAACTTACCTTAGCTTTGTCTATGTAAAACGTGGAGTTACTCTTAATACTGACTGAAATAGAAGTATTGTTTTCTGTTTTTCCTCCAGCCTTTGGCAATAGCACATCAATAGCACTCACCGTAACCAAGGTTGAAGTAAGCATGAAGAATATCAACAATAAAAAGACAATATCCGTCATTGACGACATATTAAATGAAGGATCCACTTTGTTTCTTCCGCGTAAATTCATACTAAACAGGTTCGTTTAATAAGTCTAAAAAAGCGACAGAAGTTGCCTCCATTTGATATACTATTTTATTTGTTCTTACAACCAGATGATTGTAGGTAACATAGGCTATAATCCCTACAATTAAACCTCCAACAGTTGTAGTCATTGCGGTATACAAACCATCGGAAAGCATTTTAATATCTATTTGCCCCCCTGCATTTGCAATTTCATGAATGGCGACAATCATTCCAATGACCGTCCCCAAAAACCCAATCATGGGAGCTGCCCCGGCGATGGTTGCCAACACACTTACATTTTTTTCCAGCTGATAGACCTCCAGTTTACCTGCCGTCTCGATCGCTGTATTAATGTCTTCTAAAGGCTTCCCAATTCTAGAAATTCCTTTGCCAATTAGTCTTGCCGTAGGAGTATTCGTTCGAATACACAAGGCACTAGCAGTCGCTATTTTTCCATTCGAAATATCGTCTTTGATTTGATTCATAAAGTTCTCATCGATTCTTGAAGCCGATTGAATCGCAAAAAAACGTTCAAAATAAATATACAAAGTAACCCCTAGCAACACAAAAAGGATTCCTATTATTATTTGCCCTCCCATACCGCCATCCATAATTAAACGGTAGATAGAAAGTGTTTTTTCCTGTGAAACAGCCTCCTCTAAAAGTGGGTTATTTTCTTGAAAAAATAAGATCATTTAATTCTCTTTTTAAGTTCTAGTTAATTAACGGACATTCTTTTTTAAAATTGTTTTAATATGAAAAGAACACATTATATTTCATAAAAAAATGCCATTCTGTGGCTGCACAAAATGACAATTCTTTAAATAATTTATTGGAAGGCTATACGAATTCTCTTATCACTAAGAATGCGGCAGAGCCGACCATAAACCCGATGAATGCCAACCAAGATATTTTTTTCAAATACCAGAAAAAGTCTATTTTTTCCATTCCCATTGCAACTACCCCTGCGGCAGAACCAATGATTAACATGGATCCCCCTGTTCCTGCAGAAAAGGCAATAAAATGCCATAATGGATTGTCTATCGATTCAGAAAACATTCCTAAACTTGCCGCCACCAATGGTACGTTATCAATAACTGCAGAACCCACACCTAATAAAAGCACGACTAAATCAGACACAAGAGTTCCTTCCAATTCTGTCCCTACCAGTGGAATTCCTTGTTTTAAACTGTCCGCAAAATTGAATAAAATTCCTAAAGACTCTAACGCAGCAACTGCCATTAAAATACCTAAGAAAAATAAAATACTCGGCATTTCAATTTTAGACAATGAATGATGGACAGGACTGTGATGCGCATGGGCATCTGATTCTGCACTGTCATAATCTGTCATCGAGAATTTTGCACGACTATAAATTTCAGCAAAGGTAGCGACTACCGCTAAAGACAACATCATCCCAACATAAGGAGGTAAATGCGTTACCGTTTTAAAAACTGGCACAAATAAGATCGCTCCCAATCCTAAATACAACATTCTTGCACTGTGAGGACTTTTATTTTTTACAACCTCGTGTTCATCGAAGTCTATTTCTCCTTTAAAAGAAGGTAAAAAGGTCGCAATAAAGGTAGGAACCAACATGCATAAAAGTGAAGGAATGAATAAATAGATAAACAACATCCCTGTACTTACTTTATCTCCAATCCAAAGCATGGTGGTTGTAACATCTCCAATGGGAGAAAAAGCTCCACCTGCATTTGCAGCAATAATGATCAAACCTGCAAACCAAATTCTGTCGTCTCTTTTTTTAACGATTTTCTGCAAAATTGAGATCAATACAATCGTTGCGGTTAAGTTGTCTATAATTGCAGACAAGATAAAAGCCAATATTGAAAACATCCATAAAAGTTTCTTTTTACTTTTAAAATTTACGTACCCTTTAATGGTAGAAAAACCATCAAAATAATCTATGATTTCAACAATGGTCATCGCTCCTAAAAGAAATACTAAAATTTCTGCTGTTTTCCCTAAATGATGTAGCAACGTTTCTTCAACTAAATGTAATTTATCATCATGAGCCATCGCTCCAAAACCATCTACTAAACCATGCTTACTTGCATCAAACCAATTTGTAAAATGATCAACACCAAGCGCGACCAAAGCCCAACAAACCGCCATCATTATTAAGGCTGGAATTAATTTATCTAACTTTAAACTATGCTCTAGAGTAATGGCCAAATACCCCATTACAAATACACTAATAATTACTAATTCCATTTATATTTATGTTTATATCAATTGTTTAAGCGCGATTTCAAACGCTGTTGAACATATTTTTGTTTTAGAAGCATTGGCTTCAAAAGTTCGCTGCAATGCTTTCTGAATCGTACGAGAGGTATCGTCAAAAATTGCTTTGTCTTGCATTGGTAAAACTACTCTACCTTCCATTAAATAAGCAAAAACTCTAGCGATACCGCAATTCGAAATAAAATCAGGAAGCAAACTTAAGTAATTATCGGTATATTCCATAATAGATCCAAAGAAAATTTCTTTGTCTGCAAAAGGAACATTTGCTCCTGGAGAAATTACCTCTAAACCGGCACTGATCATCTGCTGAACCTGCTCCTTAGAAACCAATCTTGATGCGGCTGCAGGAACAAAAATTTCGGCAGGAACACTCCATATTTTTTCATTAATTTCTTCAAAAGGAATCATTTTTTCAGACATCAATTTATTTCCATCTTTCGCTAAGAACAACGCTTTCATTTCCTCTATAGAAAAGCCTTCTTCACAAATCAAACCACCTTCTCTATCGATGATACCAACTACGCTAACTCCAAGTTGTGTAAGGTAATACGCTGCGGCCGCTCCCACATTTCCAAACCCCTGAACTAGGGCTCTTTTCCCAACAATCTCTCCACCGTAAATCGCGTAATAATGTTTCACTGCCTCGGCCACACCGAACCCGGTTAACATATCTGCTACTGTATATTTTTTTGACACATCAGGAGAATATTTGGGATCTTCAATCACTTTAATAACTCCCAAACGCAACTGACCTATTCTATTAATTTTATCGGCTTCGGTGGGTTTAAAATGGCCATTAAATATTCCTTCCTGCGGGTGCCAAACGCCACAATCTTCTGTAATTGGAATTACTTCTTTGTCGGCATCTACATTTAGATCTCCTCCAGTACCATAATAATGTTTCAACAACGGAGTTACCGCTTGATACCATCGCTCTAAAACTGCTTTTTTTCTTGGATCATTTGGATCAAAATTAATTCCTGATTTCGCCCCACCAATTGCAGGTCCTGAAACCGTAAACTTCACCTCCATGGTTTTGGCCAAAGAAAGTACTTCATTTTTATCCAACCCTTTTCTCATTCTTGTACCTCCTCCGGCAGCTCCTCCTCTTAAGGAGTTGATGACCGTCCAGCCTTCGGCTTCAGTTTCTTGATCTTTCCAGTGAAATACAATTTCCGGCTGCTTATTTTCATATATTTTTAATAATTCTTTCATGCTAAAAAATTTTATAAATTAACTTTTTTACTGCTTCTTCAAACAATTGTCGTTTTGTGTTTTAATCCCCTTCTGGGGAAAAGCTAAAGTTGATTCATTTTTTAAAATTAAAAATTATGAGTTCCTTAATAGAGGAACAAATTTACTGTAAAAAAGTAATAAATTAAGTGTTTGACAACTGCTTTTCAGGTAAAAAAACTACCCCTGATGAATGGTCTTTTTTTGCTCCAGTTACACTAGACAAACAATTGACACGATCACACAATTTAAGAAACCCTAACAGCGCAAAAATTAATGCTTCTTTATATTCTATCAGTTCTTTTTTAGGAAGTAATATCTCAGTCCCCGAAATCGCTTCTATCCTTTTAATTAAAAAAGAATTGAAAACACCTCCACCTGTAATTAGTACTGAATTATTCTTCTGTATCACCTGGCTAATCTGCACAGCTATGTGCTCGACAAAAGTTCTCAAGACAGATAAAACATCTGTTTCTAAACGATCGATTAAAGGAAACACATGTTCTTTGACCCATTCTAAGCCCAAAGATTTTGGTGGCTTTTCATTATAATAATTCAAAGAATTAAGTTTTTCTAAAAGCAAGGTATTTAAACTTCCTCTGGAAGACAGCGTTCCAGCGTCATCAAATTCAACTCCTAATTGATGAGCATAGGCATTAAGAACAATGTTAACAGGACAAACATCAAAAGCAATTCTTTTTCCTTTTTCGAGATAAGAAATATTAGAAAAACCTCCTAGATTCAAGCAAAAGTCATAATTCGAGAACAACAATTCGTCTCCAATTGGAACCAATGGAGCACCTTGCCCTCCAAGAAGGACATCTTGGGTTCTAAAATCACAAACAACTTGCTGCTTGGTAACATTCGCTATCACTTGTCCATCTCCTACTTGAAGTGTAATCCCTTCCTTTGGCTGATGTAAAATGGTATGCCCGTGTGAGGCTATAAAATCAATCTTCTGTAATTGATTTCTCTTGATAAAATCACAGGCAAGCTCTCCAAGAAAAAAACCATATTGCGTATTTAAAAGCGCCAAATCCTCTGAAGAAAAGTGCATCGCTTTTTGCAAAGTTGATTTCCATTTTTTTGAATACGCAACGGTTTCTGCATGTACAATTTCAAAATAATGAAAATTATTCTCTAGAAACTTCACATACACCAAATCAATTCCATCCAACGAAGTTCCCGACATGATTCCTATTGCAAAAATCTCTTTCGTATTCATATCTGTAAAAATAACAAAAGTTAATTGAATATATGTTATGAAATTAATATCTTTGGGTGATAAAATTGCGAATACAATAAAATAACTGTCTATGGATTTTAGTTTGTCAGAAGAACATATAATGATACGAGATGCTGCAAGAGATTTTGCACATACAGAATTATTGCCCAAGGTCATCGAACGAGACCACAAGCAAGAATTTCCTCAAGAATTGGTAAAAAAAATGGGGGATCTTGGCTTTATGGGCATTATGGTAGATCCAACATATGGAGGAAGCGGAATGGACGCTATTTCGTACGTTCTAGTCATGGAAGAACTCTCTAAAATTGATGCTTCTGCCTCGGTCATCGTATCGGTCAATAACTCGTTAGTTTGTTATGGTTTAGAGGCTTTTGGAAATGAAGCACAAAAACAACAATATTTAACAAAGTTAGCTACCGGTGAATTTGTCGGTGCATTTTGCTTGAGTGAACCTGAAGCAGGTTCAGATGCGACATCACAAGCTACAACTGCAGAAGACAAAGGAGACCACTACCTTATAAATGGTACAAAAAACTGGATCACGAACGGTGGGCGTGCAGATGTATACCTTGTAATCGCTCAAACTGACAGAGAAAAAGGGCATCGTGGAATCAATGCTTTCATTATAGAGAAAGGAACAGAAGGTTTTCATATTGGTCCCAAAGAAGACAAATTGGGAATTCGCGGATCAGACACCCATACCCTACAATTTAATAATTTAAAAGTACCCAAAGAAAACAGAATTGGTGAGGATGGTTTTGGTTTCAAGTTTGCAATGAAAACACTTTCTGGGGGAAGAATTGGTATTGCTGCACAAGCTCTAGGAATTGCCAGTGGCGCATATGAACTCGCTTTAAAATACTCCAAAGAACGGAAAGCTTTTGGTACTGAAATATGCAACCATCAAGCAATTGCATTCAAATTGGCAGACATGCACACAGAAATTGAAGCTGCCAGAATGCTCGTAATGAAAGCTGCCTGGGACAAAGACCAAGGCAACAATTACGACATGTCCTCTGCGATGGCAAAATTATATGCCTCTAAAGTTGCCATGGAACAAACCGTAGAAGCCGTTCAAATTCATGGAGGAAATGGTTTTGTGAAAGACTACCATGTTGAACGCCTCATGCGCGATGCAAAAATTACTCAAATTTACGAGGGTACTTCAGAAATTCAAAAAATTGTAATTTCTCGTGGAGTTATCAAAGGATAAAACCCTTTTCTTATAATATAACAAACATCCATCTAATCTATAAGGTGGATGTTTTTTTATAACAGCCCCTCAAATAAGACTGAAGTCCTGAGTTTTAAAAAAACAAATCAAGAACCAACAACAGCTTTAACGCCATGTGCAAGCATATAGATACACATTACTTAAAGTCAATGTCATACAATTGCAACCCGGAAGCAGGGGCAATATTTCGCAAGTAGTGCCGGTCATTATCTTCTTTTAATGAATTCTCAATATCTGATAGAGAACAGGCTCCTTTCCCTAATTCAAACAGCGCTGCCATCATCAATCTAATCTGATATCTTAAAAACCCTTTTCCTTCCACCTTTAATATATAGGAGTGTTTGGGGAAAAAATTTGCTTTTAAAAGATGGTTTTCAACCAACTCACAAGAAGCTATGGTTCTTTTAAAAATTGTTTTTTCCGAAGGTTTTGTACAATATTTATGAAAATAGTGCTCACCCTGAAACAATGCAGCTCCTTTACGCATCAACTCAATATCAAGATGTTCATCAATATTTACTAAAAAAGGAGCTGCAAAAGGATGGTTTTTCTCTCCGAAAGAAAAATAATAATGATAGGTTTTTACTTTTGGTGCATTGATGATCGCAAAACTTCGATCTACCTGCCGAATAGAAATAGCCCTAAAATCAGGTGAAAAATTAGAGTTTAACGAATCTAGAAAAGAATCCTCTTCGACCAAAGTCTCAACAAATAACTGAATATAATAGGTATTTGCCGACACCTTTGCATCCGTTCTTCCAACACCAATGGTTTTATAATTAGCGCTTTCAAAAACAAAGGACAAGGTTTTATCAACCATATCATGTAAGGTCTTGGCATTGGTTTGTTTTTGCCAACCAGAAAACCGAAAGCCTAAAAATTGCATCTTAATTAGATACGAAAAGGAGTATTTCATAGAGGCAAATATACAATAATTGCGTTTTTTTTCGCAAAAAGGCCATTTTTATGAATATCTTAAAATTATATAATACTTTTTTAAAAACATATCATTTTACACCCTTCAAAAACTAAAAAATACACTTATCACAATTTAACCCCTATTTTTTTATGGGTATAACTCTAAAAAAGTGCTTTTTAAAAAAACAACCCCTTGTCAATATAAAATAAATATATACTTTTGGCCCAGTTCAATTAATAAAAACTATTTAACACTAAAAGAACACACATTATGAAAAAAATTATTTTTACATTTTTATTAGCAGCTAGTTTTGTTGGAACAGCTCAAGAAAAAGAAGAAAAAACATTTTCTTTAAGCGGAACTGTTGACACTTATTTTAGAGGAAATATCAGCGGAGGTAATTATGACACAGCTCCAGGTAGCTCTTTTGCCAATCAGCCAGGTTTTGCATTGGGTATGATTAATTTAGTTGCTGCATACGAAGGAGAGAAAGTTGGTTTTGTTGCAGACATGGTATACGGACCAAGAGGAGTAGATGCCGTTTTTAACTCTGTAGGAAATTCATCAATTGTGAATCAATTATATGCCTACTGGAATGTAAGTGATAAAGTAAAACTTACGATGGGTAACTTTAATACTTTTTTAGGGTATGAAGTAATTTCACCAGCTGCTAACTTTAACTACAGTACTTCTTACTTATTCTCTTATGGACCATTTAGCCATACTGGATTAAAAGCAGATTTCACGTTATCAGAAAACACTTCTTTAATGTTAGCGATTATGAATCCTACAGATGCTACTGAATTCAACCCAACAGGGAACTATGCTTTCGGAGCGCAATTAGGTCTTTCTGGTCAATACTTTAACTTCTTGTACGACTCAGGAGCTTATGAAGTAGATTTTACAGGTGGTTTTGATGTATCAGAAACATTCTTTTTAGGTGTAAACGCAGCCTACTTTTCAGGAGGAGATGAAGCTCCAGGATTCTATGGTGCAGCATTATACCCACAAATCGCAACTTCAGATTCATTTAAGATTGGTTTAAGAACAGAATACTTTGTAGAAGATGGAGATTTTGGAGCAATCGGAACTGGTGTAGAAGATTCTAGTGTATTTGCAACTACTTTAACAGGTAATTACTCTATCGGTTCTTTAACAATCATTCCAGAATTAAGATTAGACTCTGCTTCTGAGGCAGCATTTGTAGGTGACAAAGCGTTAAGCTCTTTTGCTCTAGCTGCAGTATACTCATTCTAATAAGATCTTTGTAAAAAGAAATAAAACAACCTACGAGGTTCGTTTCTCGTAGGTTTTCAAAAAATATTAATTAAAAAACACAATTATGAGTTTATTTTTAACACTATTTCAAGACGCTGCAGCTTCAGAAGTTTCAAAAGCTGTTGAGCAAATAAATGGAGACATGGGAATGCTTTGGATGCTTTTATCGGGTATTTTAGTATTCTTTATGCAAGCAGGATTTACCTTGGTAGAATCGGGTATGACCAGGTCTAAAAACGCAGTAAATATTGCAATGAAAAACTTACTAGACATCTGTGTAGGATCTTTAAGTTTCTGGTTAGTTGGATATTCTTTAATGTACGGAGATACTTCAAACGGATGGTTTTTCTGGAGTGGTTTATTCCAAGGTGAAGGAGCTGATTTATTCTTCCAAACAATGTTTGCTGCAACTGCTGCAACAATTGTATCTGGAGCAATCGCAGGAAGAACAAAATATACTACTTACATCATTTTCTCTATCGTAATGACTGCAATCATTTACCCAATTTCTGGTGGATGGCAATGGCAAGGTAGTGGATGGTTGACCAATTTAGGCTTCATCGATTTCGCTGGTTCTTCTATTGTACACTCTGTTGGTGGATGGGCTGCTTTAGTAGCTGCATTTATGGTAGGTCCTAGAATTGGAAAATATGTAGATGGTAAAGTATTACCAATACCTGGACACAATCAAGTATTAGCAACTTTAGGGGTATTTATCCTATGGTTGGGATGGTTTGGTTTTAACGGTGGATCTCAATTAGCTTGGGGTGGCGCAGATGCAATTGGTGCTTCTAACGTAGTATTAATTACAAATTTAGCTGCTGCTGCTGGAGGACTTGGAGCATTAGTTACAACTTGGATCTGGTATGGTAAACCAAACTTAGCACAAACATTAAACGGTGCTTTAGCTGGTTTGGTAAGTATTACTGCTGGTTGTGGAAACATGACGGCTGTAGGTGCTGTAGTTGCCGGTTTAATTGGAGGTATCATTGTAGTATTCTCTATTGAATTTATAGAAAAGAAATTAAAAATTGACGATGCAATTGGAGCAGCTTCTGTTCACGGTGTTGTTGGTGTATGGGGTACTTTAGTAATTGGTCTATGGGGAGTTGATGGTGATACTGCAATTGGATTATTCAATGGTGGTGGTGCTTCTCAATTAGGAGCTCAAGCAATTGGAGCTTTAGCATATGCTGCATGGTCTGTTGGTTTATCTTTTATCGTTCTTGGAATCTTAAAAGCAACCATGGGATTACGTGTATCTAAAGAAGTAGAAATCGAAGGATTGGATATTTCAGAACACGGTTCTATCGCGTATCCTGGAAAAAGACAAAGAGATTTTGAAGAAGAATAAAATATATTTGATTCATTAAATATAATTATTAGTATTTAAATCACACAACTTAATTATTTAAGTTGTGTGATTTTGTGTTATAAATTATTTTATTAATTTCGCAAGCTTTAAAAGCAAACAACTAATTATTAATAACAAATTTAATTCTATCATGAAAAAAATTGAAGCAATTATTAGAAAATCAAAATTTAGAGTCGTAAAAGAGGCACTGCATGAAATCGGTGTGAACTTCTTTTCTTACTGGGATGTTACCGGTATAGGGAATGAAAAAGAAGGGCATGTATACAGAGGGGTTAGCTACAGCACAAGCGACATTCAAAGAAGACATCTCTCTATTGTTGTCAATGATGATTTTGAAGAAATTACCATAAAAGCCATCATAGAAGCCTCTTCAACAGGACAGGTAGGTGACGGGAAAATTTTTGTAAGCGAAATTAAAGACGCCTACAGAATAAGAACAGGAGAAAAAGGAAGAGAAACATTAAACTAAATTATTACAACACTTTATTATGGAATTATTAACAACAAATAATGTATGGATGATGATCTGTACCGCACTCGTTTTCTTTATGCATACAGGTTTTGCATTCTTAGAAATCGGATTGACAAGACAGAAAAATACCATCAATATTTTATTTAAAAATATTTTTATCATTACAATAGGTCTTTTATTGTATTACTTAATTGGGTTTAACTTAATGTACCCCGGAGAATTTAACGGATACTTGGGAAGCATCGTTCCTGGAATAACCCCTCCTGAAAACGGAATGACTCCAGCATATGCAGATGGTGGATATACTTGGTGGACAGACTTCTTATTTCAAGCAATGTTTGCAGCAACTGCAGCGACGATTGTTTCGGGTGCTGTTGCAGAACGTATGAAAATAGGACCTTTTATGATCTTTACACTAATCTATGTAGGATTTATTTATCCAATTGCTGGTTCATGGAAATGGGGTGGTGGTTTTTTAGATCAATTAGGGTTTTATGATTTTGCAGGATCGACCTTGGTTCACTCTGTAGGAGGATGGGCTGCACTGGTTGCTGTTTGGTTACTAGGCGCTCGAATTGGAAAATTCAAAAATGGAAAAACACAAGCCATTCCTGGACACAACATTCCTTTGGCTACGGCAGGAGTATTAATCTTATGGTTAGGATGGTTTGGTTTTAACGGTGGATCGGTATTATCTGCAGACCCAGAATTAACATCATTAACCCTAGTAACGACTTGTTTGGCTGCTGCAGCCGGTGGAGTTGTTGCTGCATTGGTTTCATTTATCAAATACAAAAACCTAGATTTAACCATGTTCTTGAATGGTATTTTAGGAGGATTGGTTGGAATTACTGCAGGAGCAGATGTAATGACGCCAGAAAGTGCGATTATTATTGGCGCTATTGCAGGAGTGCTGATCGTATTTGCTGTTAGTTTTGTAGATGCAATTAAATTGGACGATCCAGTGGGTGCTATTGCTGTTCACTTGATCTGTGGTATTTGGGGAACCTTGGCTGTAGGAATCTTTTCAACAAATCCAGCACACACCTTTTTAATACAATTAACAGGGGTTGCTTGCTATGCAGTATTGTGTATTGTTTCATCCTTTTTAATATTTTACACCTTAAAGAAAACGGTTGGAATTAGAGTCTCAGAAAAAGAAGAACTAGAAGGCTTAGATACTCATGAACACGGAATGGATGCGTATCCAGACTTCCGTCTTAATGAACATTAATATCCTGTATAATTTTTAAAAAAAGTCTGTAAATGTAGAATTTACAGACTTTTTTTTTGTTTTAAGGATTTGACAATTAAATAGGTTTTAATTGTCAAAAAAAAACTTTTCTGATTACTTTTTTGTTTTCATCGCAAAAATCACATTAAAACAAGCTGTTTATTAAATCCTTTTCAATAAAATACATAAATTTGTAAATATAATTGAACATAATATGGAGAAACAAGGATTATACTTACCAGAGTTTGAACATGAAAATTGTGGCGCTGGTTTTATTTGTAACCTAAATGGAGAAAAGACAAATCAAATCATACACGATGCCCTAGAAATACTAGTAAAACTAGAACATAGAGGAGGTGTAAGTGCAGATGGAAAAACAGGAGATGGTGCTGGTTTATTAATAGATATTCCTCATACGTATTTCAAACGTGTCTGTGATTTTCCAATCCCTAATCAAAGAGAATATGCCGTAGGAATGGTATTTCTTCCAAAAGTTTCAAATCAGTATGACTTTTGTAAAACTACTTTTGAAAACGAAATAAAAAACCAAGGGCTTTCTATTTTAGGATGGAGAGTGGTTCCTGTGGACTCTTCTCAGCTTGGTCAAATTGCGTTAGACTCAGAACCGAATATAGAACAACTATTTGTTGGAAAAACTACTGAAATTACTGAAGCTACTTTTAAAGCAAAATTATATGCTGCTAGAAAAATAGCTGAACATACAATCAGAAAATCAAAAATTTCTGAAAGTAATTATTTTTACATCCCAAGTTTTTCAATAACCACCATCATCTATAAGGGTATCATTATGCCTGAAGATATTGGTCCTTACTACAAAGATTTACAAGAAATTGATTTGGTCACTCGTTTAGCGCTAGTGCACCAACGTTTTTCTACCAATACAATGCCTACTTGGGAATTAGCGCAACCCTTCAGACACATGTGTCAGAACGGAGAAATCAATACTCTGCGTGGAAACGTAAGCAGAATGCGAGTTCGTGAAGAGATCATGAAAAGTGATGTCTTTGGCCCACAAATAGACAAATTATTCCCAATCATTTTACCAGGAAAATCCGATTCGGCATCCATGGATATGGTTGTGGAATTGTTAACACATACAGGACGTTCATTACCAGAAGTAATGATGATGATGATCCCTGAAGCATGGGAAAAACACAAGACCATGTCTAAAGAGAGAAAAGCGTTTTACGAATACAACTCTTGTTTAATGGAACCTTGGGATGGACCCGCTTCAGTTCCATTTACAGATGGAGATTACATTGGTGCCTTATTAGATAGAAATGGCTTAAGACCTTCGAGATATACCGTGACCAAAAGTGGTAAATTAATCATGTCATCTGAAATTGGTGTGGTGGATGTAGCACCTGAAGATGTTAAAGAACACGGTAGATTAGAGCCAGGAAAAATGTTCCTCGTAGACATGAACAAAGGGCGAATCATTGAAGATGAAGAAATAAAAAGCAATATCGTATCTCAAAGACCCTATCAGGAATGGTTAGATAAAACCAGATTGCATTTAAAAGACATTCCTTATGCAGGTGAAACCTGTCCAATTGAAACGATCGATGTTAAAACCAGACAACGTTTATTCAATTATACCTTAGAAGATATTCAAGAAGTTATCACTCCCATGGCAATTGTTGGTAAAGAAGCTTTAGCTTCTATGGGAATCGATACTCCTTTGGCAGTATTATCGGACAGACCACAATTAATTTCTAATTACTTTAAACAATTATTTGCACAGGTTACCAATCCTCCTTTGGATGGTATTCGTGAAGAGATTGTAACAGACATTAGCTTGTCTTTAGGAAAAGATAGAAATATTTTTAGCATCACAGAAAGACAGTGTCGAAAATTAAAAATCCAAAACCCTGTTATTTCTAACATTGATCTTGAAAAAGTAAGAAACATCTCTGTAGAAGGTTTTAAAGCCGAAACGATTGAAATGTTGTATGCTAAATCGAAAGGACTCAATGGCTTAGAAGATGCTTTGGATGCTATCATTATTAAAATAGAGAAAGCATTAAACAGAGGAACAAACATTATAATTTTATCAGATAGAGGTGTCAATCAAGAGTTTGCCCCTATTCCTGCTTTATTAGCTTGTTCTTTTGTAAATCATCAAATGAACCGTTTGCGAAAACGTTCTTATTTCGATATTATTATTGAATCTGCTGAGCCACGTGAACCACATCATTTTGCGACTTTATTTGGTTATGGAGCAAGTGCTGTAAACCCATACATGGTAAATGAAATTATCAGAATGCAAGTGAAAGAAGGTTTTATTGCTGAGTTAACCGAACAACAGGCAGTCGATAATTTCAACAAAGCAATTGGGAAAGGTCTTTTAAAAGTAATGAACAAAATTGGAATCTCTACATTACATTCTTACAGAGGTTCTCAAATTTTCGAAATTGTAGGATTCAATTCTCAATTTGTAGAGAAATATTTCCCTTACACCGCCTCTAGAATTGAAGGAATTGGTTTGTATGAAATTGAAAAAGAAATTAATCAACGATATAAATATGCGTATCCAGATGCTAAAATAAACAAACGTTTGGGATTAAACATTGGAGGAGACTATCGATGGAGAAGAAATGGCGAACGCCACTTGTTCAATCCAACAACGATCTCAAAATTACAACAAGCTGTTCGTTTAAGTGATCAAGCGAGCTATGATGTATATGCCAAAGCAATTAACGAACAGTCTGAAAACTTAATGACGATTCGAGGATTGTTCGAGTTTGACAACTTAAATCCAATTCATATAGACGAAGTAGAACCTTGGACAGAAATTGTAAAACGTTTCAAAACAGGTGCCATGTCTTATGGATCTATCTCAAGAGAGGCCCACGAAAACTTGGCAATCGCCATGAACCGAATTGGTGGTAAATCTAACTCTGGTGAAGGTGGTGAAGATAGAAATCGTTTTATTCCAGATGCCAACGGAGACAGTAGAAACTCTTCTATTAAACAAGTTGCCTCCGGAAGGTTTGGAGTTACTTCGCATTATTTAACAAACGCGAAAGAGATTCAAATAAAAATGGCACAAGGTGCAAAACCTGGAGAAGGAGGACAATTACCGGGGTTTAAAGTATTGCCTTGGATTGCTGCCGCAAGAAATTCAACTCCTTTTGTAGGATTGATTTCTCCTCCTCCACATCACGATATTTATTCGATTGAAGATCTCGCACAATTAATATACGATTTAAAAAATGCCAATCGAGAGGCTAGAATTAATGTAAAATTAGTCTCTGAAGTAGGAGTTGGTACCATTGCCGCTGGGGTAGCAAAAGCAAAAGCAGATGTTGTTTTGATCTCTGGTTATGACGGAGGTACAGGAGCATCACCGCTTACCTCATTGAAACACGCAGGTCTACCATGGGAACTTGGATTGGCTGAAGCGCAGCAGACCTTGGTAATGAATAGTTTGCGAAGTAGAATTGTTGTAGAATGTGATGGTCAGTTAAAAACAGGTAGAGATGTCGCAATTGCTGCATTATTAGGTGCCGAAGAATTTGGTTTTGCAACCGCTCCGCTAGTGGCCTCAGGATGTATTATGATGCGTAAGTGTCATTTGAACACCTGTCCTGTAGGAATTGCCACTCAAGACAAAGAATTGCGTAAGAATTTCAAAGGAACACCGGAACATGTAATCAACTTCTTCTACTACATTGCAAATGAATTAAGAAGTATTATGGCACAATTAGGTTTCCGTACGATGGATGAAATGATTGGTCAGACACAAAAAATCAATGCAAACAAAGCAATCACACATTACAAAGCAAAAGGATTAGATTTATCCTCAATTTTACACACACCTAAAGGGTATCTGTCTAAGGCAATAAAAAATTCAGAGAAACAAGAACATGGTTTAGAAAATGTACTTGACATGACACTGATTCAGGACGCCAAAGCAGCAATCAATGATAAAAAACAAACCACTTTAAATTACCCAATCAACAACTTAAACCGTTCGGTTGGTGCAATTTTGAGTAATGAAATTTCAAAAATTCATGAACACATAGGTCTACCTGAAGACACCTTAAAATTGAATTTTACGGGTTCTGCTGGTCAAAGTTTCGGAGCTTTCGGTGCACCTGGTATTACGTTTAATTTAGAAGGAAACACGAATGATTATTTAGGTAAAGGATTGTCTGGAGCGAAATTAATCATCAAGAAACCTGTAAAAGCAGACTTTATTGCAGAAGACAATGTGATTGTTGGAAATGTTTGTTTGTTCGGAGCAGTCAATGGGCAAGCCTATATCAACGGAATTGCAGGAGAACGTTTTGCCGTTAGAAATTCAGGAGCAGTTGCAGTTGTAGAAGGTGTAGGAGATCACTGTTGTGAATACATGACAGGAGGTAAAGTGATTGTTTTAGGAAAAACAGGTCGAAATTTTGCTGCTGGAATGAGCGGAGGAATTGCCTACGTTTACGACCCTGAAAACAAATTCACAAACGGTCTTTGCAACACAGAAACGATTGATTTTGAAGAAATCAATGAGGAAAATGCTGCTGATTTAAAAGCAATAATAGAACAACATGTTCTTTATACCGACAGTAAAAAAGGAGCCGCACTGTTATCGGATTGGTCTACAAGTTTGAACAACTTTGTAAGAGTCATGCCTACTGAATACAAAAAAGCTTTAGAAAGAATAGCTACAGAAGAACCAATGTTTGAAGAATTAACAATAGCATAATGTCATGGGAAAAGTAACAGGATTTAAAGAATTTGAAAGACAAGATGAAACCTACACTTCTGTAAAAGACCGTGTAAAAAACTACAAAGAATTTACAGTTCCTCTTTCTAATAAAGAAATTACAAAACAAGGATCTCGCTGTATGGATTGTGGAATTCCATTTTGTCATAGTGGATGTCCCTTAGGAAACCTTATACCAGATTTTAATCACATGGTGCATCAAGGAGAATGGAAAAAAGCTTCTTGGATACTACATTCTACAAACAATTTTCCAGAATTTACAGGACGTTTATGTCCTGCACCCTGTGAGCAAGCATGTGTATTAGGGATTATTGAAGACCCTGTATCTATTGAAAATATTGAAAAAAACATCGTAGAACGCGCTTTTAAGGAAGGATGGATAAAACCACAGCCTCCAAAAAACAGAACCGACAAAACAATCGCTGTCATTGGATCAGGTCCTGCAGGACTTGCCGCTGCACAGCAGTTAAATAGGGCTGGTCATACTGTAACAGTCTTTGAAAGAGATGATGAAGTTGGGGGATTATTACGATACGGAATTCCAAATTTCAAAATGGAAAAAGGAATCATTGATAGAAGAATTGCGATTCTAAAAGCAGAAGGAATCCTCTTCAAAACCAACATTAATGTTGGTGTAAATTATAGTGTTGACGAACTCAAGAGTTTTGACAGTATTGTCCTATGTGGTGGTTCTACAGAAAGAAGAAGCCTGCCAACTCCTGGAATTGATGCTGACGGTGTTGTTCAAGCAATGGATTTCTTAACACAACAAACGAAAGCTTTATTTGGTAAAGAAGTAAAAGACCAAATAATGGCTACAGATAAAGATGTAATTGTTATTGGTGGTGGAGATACTGGTTCCGATTGTATTGGTACCTCAAATAGACATGGTGCAAAATCAGTGGTGAACTTTGAGATTATGCCAAAGCCACCAGGAGAACGTTCAGCGAAAACACCATGGCCATTTTGGCCACTACAGTTAAAGACATCTTCTTCTCATAAAGAAGGGGCTGATCGGAACTGGTTGATCAATACCAAAGAATTTATAAAGGATACAAATGGTAAATTAACAGCCTTAAAAACAGTTAATGTCGAATGGAAAATGATTCCAGGTGAAAGACCTCAATTAATAGAGATCGCAGGTACTGAAAAAACATGGCCCTGTGATTTAGCCCTATTAGCACTAGGTTTTACTGGCCCAGAAAGTACCTTAGCAGACAAATTGGGAATCGAAAAAGATGGTCGATCTAATTACAAAGCCGTTTATGGAAAATACCAAACAAACATTCCAAACATCTTTACTGCAGGAGATATGCGTCGTGGACAATCTTTGATTGTGTGGGCAATTTCAGAGGGAAGAGAAGCTGCCAGACAGGTTGATTTATACCTAATGGGTAAATCAGAATTACCTTCTAAAGATATAACCGGTGATTTAGTAGCAATGTAAAAAAAGTTTCAACTAAAAAAACTCCTTAACGATATATATCGTTAAGGAGTTTTTTATTGTACAACTCTTTGAGTCTTTTACTTTTTTGGTTTAAAGACAATCTCGTAGGATTTACTATCTTTCAATAATGTCTTTGCGATCTTTTTTAAATCCTCAATCTTTATAGATTTTATAATTTCTTCATAGTTTTTTGGATCATTCATATTGTACCCTTCCATCACAGAATTCTTTAATAAACTCATCTGAAATCTGTTGTAGTTCTTATTTTCTTCTCTTTCTTTTAAGTAATTTATAAGCGTTTTGTCTAAATCTACTTGTTGAATATCTCCGTTTCCAATCGCTTCTATTTCTTTATGAACAATGTCAATCAGTTTTTCAGCTAATTCAGGATTACAATCAAAGCTTACAGAGATTGTTGCTTCTTGACTTGGTCTTCTAGAAATTGAACCTCTCGCTGAAGCACCATAAGTACCCCCTTCCTCTTCTCTTAAAGATTCTGTGTAACGCAATTGCAACACATCTCCGATGGCTCTCATTAAAATTGAATTTTTTAAAGAATATTTCATGTCGTTTTTAACAACCACACGAACATTGGTTTTAGGATCTTTCATCTCTAAATACACATCTTTATCAATTTTATTAGTAATCCAATCTACTGAGTTGTCTTTCCAGCTTTCTTTTTCATCCGTTGTTGGGATACTCGCAATATACCTCTCTAACAAGGGCTTTATAGTTTCTTTCGTCACATCACCCACAATAAAGAATGTAAAATCTCCTGCATTACCAAATCTTGAATTGTAAATACCTTTCATTTTATCAAAAGACATTTCAGACATGTAGTTTTTATCGAACAAACGTTTAGTTGGATGATTTTTTCCATATAAGATAGTGGTTAAGCTATCTTGCATTTTAGATTGAATTTGTTCACTCTTTCTAATTAAAAAAGCATCAACCTGTTGCATTAATACGTTGTATGAATTTTCATCAAAACGAGGTTTTGTAAAACGTAAATTTACAAGTTGCATCATTGTTTCTGTATCTTTGGTAGAAGATGAACCAGATACACTTTCTGATATATTACCTACTCTTATTCTAGAACTTGCTTTTTTACCAGCTAATATTTTTGGTAAATCAATCGCAGAAAACTCCCCCAATCCAGAAGTTTGAATTACATTTCCAAGTAGTACTGTAGATGGTAAATCCTCCACCTCCAGTAGCGATTGACCTCCATAACTAACAGCACTTAATTTTACATCATTCTTGTTTTTATCAACAAACTTATAATGCACATTAATTCCGTTACTCAATGTAAAGATTGTTGAACCAATTTCTTTATCTTCTTTTTCTGAAACGATAGAACCCGTTACTAAATCAACTCCAGACATCAAAGGTTTTGTATTCGTTTCCTCTGCATATCCTTGTAACGTTGTGTCATTTTCAACGGTATTAATTATAGTAACTGCTGCTGCTTTTGTTAGATTTTTATTTCCTTTTACTCCTGTTACTACGACCGATCTATTATTCTTAATATATAGTTTCTGTATTTGAGTCAATAACTCTTTTTGGGTTAACTGGCTAAAAAGTACTTTAGCAATTTTAAATTCTTTTGTTAAATCTGTAATATGAGCGTTTTCTAAATAGTTTGTTTGAATTTCTCTTACAATTTGTCCATGACTTCTATTACCCAATCCTGCAATTTGATTTTCATACGAACTTGTATACTCAGACACAACTCTTCCAATTTCTGCTTTTGTAAAACCAAATTTTACGGCTCTATTAATTTCGGACATTACCAATTCAAATCCTTTGTGTTGCATATTTGGCTTTGGAACAATATAGGCACTGAACTCATTATTCAATCTAGAAAGACTACTATAACGAACAGACGCAAATAGAAGAGGAGAGTCTGGTTTTTGATTGATTTCATTTAATCTCTTGGAAATAATTGAAGTGACCATACCATTTAATAGGCTTTCTTTTAGATCGGCTACTGTTTCGTTTTCTAGAGATTTATTATGACGAATAGAAAAAGATATGTTTGAAGCAGTAACTTCTTTATCCATTCCCATATCATAAATAAGTTCATCGTTATCTGGAATGCGGACTTGTGAACGAGGTACCGGGTTTTTTACCGCTGGAATGCTTGAAAATAACGAAATAATTTTTGCTTCAATTTCATCAATATTTATATCACCAATTACTGCTATCGCTTGTAAATCTGTTCTATACCAATCATGGTAAAAATCACGTAATGCTTTATACTCAAAACCTTCTACGATATCCATTTTACCTATTGGCAAACGCTCTGAATATATAGAATTATTAAACATAGTTCCAATAGTTTGTTGCAATACACGCATCCCCCCATTTTGGCGAGTTCTCCATTCTTCTTTAATAACGCCTCTTTCAGAATCAATCTCTTCCTCCGTTAATGATAAATAATTAGACCAATTTTGTAAAATAGACAACCCTGTATCTATCAACTCTGGGGTGGTTGGTATGTTGTTAATATTATAAACGGTTTCATCAAAAGAGGTGTAGGCATTGATATCTTTACCAAAAACAAGACCATGCTCTTGCATTTTATTTAAGATTCCTTTTCCCGGAAAATCTTTAGTTCCGTTGAATGCCATATGTTCTAAAAAGTGTGCTAAACCTTGTTGGTTGTCTTTCTCTAAAACAGATCCAACGTTTTGTATAATATAATAACTTGCAACATCTTTCGTAACACTTGTATTATGTAAATAGTAAGTGAGTCCATTTTCCAGCACTCCTTTTGTAATGTTTTTTTCTTCCGGTAGAGGAATTTCTAAATTAATCGTTTGAGCTACTGCATTATAAGTAAGCGAAATACACAGGGTAAGTAGTAAAATCTTTTTCATTTTGATGTTTTTAATATTTGTTAGCATTTATTTTAATCTAAATGAGTTATTCTTATATTAATTGTACGGATGTAGCATTGTAGATTAGAATTTAGTCAGCGTATCACTATTTGTTAGGGTAAAGCAGTGATCGCATAAGATTCTCCAATGTATGATAACACAATTTTTTTTTATAGACTCAACGATAAGGGTTCGATTGAATCTGATTTAAAATCATTTAAATCAACTTATGTCACTAAAATACAAAAATTATTAGACAAAAAAGTGGTGTAGTGTATATTTTGGACACAAAAAAACCTCATATCTAAGATATGAGGTTAGTTATTACTGATATTCTCAGTTTAAAGAAAGGCGGCGACCTACTCT
>ERZ767114.295-NODE-295-length-30397-cov-4.236708_pt1 | contig 30397 bp, 30 predicted proteins | sample MGYA00374952_ERZ767114 | MGnify/ENA primary metagenome ERZ767114 (study PRJEB28939, sample SAMN06267156) | marine metagenome | isolation source: Columbia River Estuary | place: USA:Columbia River Estuary, USA | collected 2012-05-05 ...
TAGCTGAGTCAATTAACTTCAAAGCCATGGGTATTACTAAGCGCGGCTGCTGGTCCCACTGACTTTATACACTCCCTAACGTTCGCGTATAGAGCCAATGCCAGTGGTTATCTGTGTGGCCGGGCAATATGGCAAGCTGCATTTGAGAAATTCCCTAATTTTGCGTTACTTAATGAGGTGTTGATTCAAGACTCTGTTAAGTATGTTAACCAGATCAATGAATTGACAGATAAGTTGGCATTGCCTTGGATCAAGCACCCTGTTTACGGGGGCGATATTTTTATGCCAGACGCTGATTCAATGTTAACTAATTCATTTTCAAGTTTTTATGTCGCTAAATGAACGTCGCAGAAAAATATTTGAATTAGTCAAAAACTCTGGCTATATGCCAATTGAGAAATTGGTCAGTAATTTTAAAGTTACACCACAGACTATCCGGTTCGATTTAAATGCGTTAGCTGATGAAGGGCGTCTGGTGCGGCATCATGGTGGCGCCTCCATTCCTTCTAGCGTTATCAATACCGACTTTGACTCAAGGCGCTCTGATTTTGCCCGGGTCAAAGCAAACCTGGGAAAAGCTGTCGCAGAGGCTGTTACGGACAGAAGTTCAGTTTTTATCTCACTTGGTACAACGATGATTTCTGTGGCTAAAGCTTTATGTGTGAGATCAGGACTCAAGATCATCACAAATAATCTTGAAGCAGCACAGATACTTTCAAAGCAACCGGGTTTTGAAGTAATCGTTATAGGTGGCCGTTTAGAGTCTAGAAACTTTGGTACTTCGGGCTCCATTGCCATGGAAACTGTTGCCAATTACCGTCCAGATTTCTGTGTATTTAGCATTGGAGGCATTGATCACGATGGGCAGCTACTTGATTACTATGAAAATGAAGCTGCCATTGTTAGATCAATGATTAAAGGATCTCGAAAACGCATACTGGTCGTTGATCACAGCAAATTTGGCAGAAGTGCTTCTGTCTTGGTGGGCGACTTTGAAAGTATTGATCAGTTATTCACTGACAAACCTCCGCCTCTTGCGCTTAGGAATATTCTTAAGAAAAAAAAGACACAACTTATAAAAATTTCTAAATGAGAGAGTTTTAGAGTCATTTTTGAAATTTTTTTTGTTTTACACAATAATTAACTTAGCGAGCAACTAATGAGCACAGACATTAAATTTAAATCTTTGACCAGACCATCTGGAGCTTTTGCTATGTTGGCGATTGATCAACGTGAATCTATGCGAGCTATGTTTTCGGAGATACAAGAAAATGCTGTCACAGATGATCAACTGATTCAATTTAAGCTTGATGCTATTCGTGCACTCACGCCTTTCGCCTCTGCTGTTCTTTTAGACCGGCAATTTTCTTGGCGTTACGCCATTGATCAAAAAGCCGTAGCACCTCAATGTGGTTTGATTGCTGCTGCTGATCACTTTATTCCAAGTCATGATGAACTTGTTTCCGATGTAATTATTGACGACGAAGTCATTCCTGAAGTTGTTAAGACTGATGGTGCTGTAGCTCTAAAACTTCTAGTTACATGGCGACCAGATGAAGATGCTGTTGCTCGTGTAGCAAGAGTGAAAGATTTCATTAATCGCTGTAAAAAAGCAAATCTTTTGAGCATCATTGAGCCTGTTTCTCGCAAAGCACGAGACGGTCGGCCTTGGGATCTGAATCAAGGTATTTTCGAAGCGGCAAAAGAGTTGGGCAACATAGGGGCGGATCTTTATAAAGCAGAGGTTCCGCTTTATGGAAAAGGGGGGGAGGTTGCTGTGCGTACTGAGTGTGCAAAGCTAACTCAGATTATTCGTGGGCCTTGGGTAGTTTTGTCATCAGGGGTTGCTCCAGATGATTTTCCTCTAGCCGTTGAATGGGCTTGCAAAGAGGGTGCTTCAGGGTTTCTTGCGGGTCGCGCCGTTTGGCGAAATGTCATTGGTAGTAAAGATATTCAACAAGCACTTGAGCACGATGCTGCCTTTCGACTCAAACGCTTATGCGATGTTGTTGATAGATTTCATATCCATTAAGGTTTATTGTTATTACTGGATTATTCATTGTAAAAATTTCATTGCTTTATATGGAGCGTTAAATGGCTCAATCTCAAAGTCCCCAAGAATCAGAAATTCAAGTTAGGGCCGATCTGTCTGCCTTTTACCGTCTGATTGCGCATTTCAGGATGACTGATTTAATTGATACCCACATCAGCGCAAGAATTCCTAGTTCACCGAATCACTTCCTTATCAACCGATATGGAATTCTCTTTGAAGAAATGAGACCTGAGGATTTAGTCAAAATCGATTTGGATGGTAATGTCATTGATGAACTCAGTCCTGAAATGAGCCGAATTAATCTTGCTGGATTTACAATTCATTCAGCGATTCATGAAGCCCGCCATGACTTGGCTTGCGTTATCCATACTCATACGCCAGATGGCATTGCTGTCTCTTGCCAAGAGCAGGGCTTGTTACCCATTAGCCAGCATGCACTGAAGTTTTATAATCGCATTGCTTACCATGACTACCAAGGGGTTGCGATTGACATTGCCGAGCGAGAAAGCTTGGTTCGCGATTTAGGTTCGCACGATGTCATGATTCTTCGCAATCACGGGCTTGTTGCTGCTGGCAGATCTATTCCAAGAGCTTTCCAAAATATCATGTTTCTTGAGAGAGCATGTCAGGTGCAAATTAAGGCGCTAAGTGGTGGTAGCAAAATTATCATACCAAGCCCCGAAGTTTGCAAACTGGCGGGTGATCAAGGTGCTGATCGTCCTGAAGTTGAAGAAATTGTTCAATTGGGTTGGAATGCTGCATTAAGGTTATTGCAGTAAACGTTGGATTGACACAGGGTTAAACTTACTTGAAATTTATTTCCGTTTGAGATTCACTAAATAAAATAGAGAATGCAGGTTGTGTGTCCCTTTAAAATTCAACTGGCCATCAATTTTCAAATGGAGTCTGTGTGATCACAATCAGTAGCAAAAGAGTTTTTCTTTTTTTTATATTCGTTTTGTTTGCCCCATTATCTTGGGGGCAGACTCAAGCATGGCCCACTAAACCTGTTAAGTTGGTGGTTGCATTTGCGCCTGGTGGTCCTGCAGACATCATTGCCAGGCTCCTAGCGCAAGCTATGCAAGAAAAATTAGGCCAGTCAGTCATTGTTGAAAATCGCGCGGGCGCGGGTGGAAATATCGCAGCTCGATTTGTCACAAAAGAATCGCCCGATGGGTATGTATTGCTTGTTACAACCAGTTCATTGGCTGTTAACCAAACGCTTTACAAAGAGCCAGGATATGACGCACTCAAGGATTTTTCGCATATTGGGTTAATTGCTATTAGTCCAAATATCATTGTTAGCCATCCGAGTGAACCCTCTGCTGATTTGAAAGAATTTATTCGCAATTACAAAGGAAAAAATGTTTCTTACGGCTCTGCAGGCATTGGCAGTACACCTCATTTGACCGGTGACCATGTTTTGCGTGTTCTAGGTAAACTTGATGCAATTCACATACCATTTCAAGGTGCAGCACCTGCTTTAAATGCAACCATGGCAAACCAAGTGCAGTTAGCAAGTGTTGCATTGCCACCAGCTGTGCCACTGATTAAAAGTGGTAAATTGAAAGCCTTAGCAGTAACAAGCCTGAAGAGACTAGATACCCTGCCAAACGTTCCTACTGTTTCCGAATCTGGCTTCTCTGACTTTGAAGACTATACGTGGGTCGGCTTGTTTGCACCTACAAAATTACCGAATGATCTTCTTAATCGATTGAATGGCCTCATCAATGAAGCAGTACGTCAACCCGATTTCCGCGATAAATTGAATGCTGCAGGATTCGAGGCTCAGACGGGAAGTCCACAGTATTTCAATGACTATTTAAAACTTGAACTCACAAAGTGGGGAAAGATTGTGAAGGAAACTGGAGTGTCACCGCAATGAGCGACAAAAGCCCAAGAACATACATTCGCAGAATTGTGACCGGTCACGATGAACAGGGACGTTCTATTGTTACCGAGGACCAACTTGCGCCTTCAGTCCATACAAATCCTAAGAGAGTAGGTTACCACCTCACTCAGTTGTGGATGACAGACCAAACACCTGCTTTCGTGGGCAATGAGCCTGATCCAACTTCACGGCCGTTGAAGCTTGAGCCGCCTAAAAACGGATCAGTTGTTCGAATTATTGAATTTGGCCCCGAAGGTGATTGGCTTGACAAAATAGATGCACAAGATACCAAGCTAGCATGGAGTGCTTTAGGTACACACACAGCCTCTACAAATCAAACAGGAAAAGCCAAACACCCATTCATGCATCGGACGCAATCGGTGGACTATGCTTTAATTTTGGAAGGTGAAATTACATTGCTACTGGACGATGAGGAAGTTCTCATGAAGACGGGTGACTTTTTAGTAGAGCGTGGTACGAACCATGCTTGGGCGAATCGATCTGGTGCAATGTGCAGAATTTTATTTGTTCTGATAGATGGCCAATTTGATCCTGAAATTTCAAATCACTTCGTCTAATTTCATTAAACAACGTATCTGATTTGGACAACGCATGTTTAAATTTTTAAAGACAAATCTTTTTTACTTGAGACAATGAAGTGCTCATGCCTGTCCATTGTGCATATGAGCCATTCAGAAAGTTCTTAGCACGGGGTGCTTGGTTATGAAGCAATACTTCTAGCCCTGCGCGCGCACTGTCTATCAACGGAAGAGGGCAAATACGCTGAAGTTTTTCGGCGTATCCTGCTAAACCTGCGCCGCCTAAAATAATGACGCGAACGCCATCTTTCGCGGCCTGACGACAAGCTTCTCCGAGGCATTGAATGGCCATTTCTGGGTTGGCTTGTAGTTCTGCGCCACTGGGACTGACTGTTTCAATGTGTCGCAATTGATCCCCAAATCCAAGGTTGACTGCTAATCTTTGGATCATTGGTTTCCAGCGCTCGCCACCGGTCACGACAGCGAAAGGACCTATTTGTGCTGCTTGGATAAAAGAGGCCTCAGCAAGCCCCGTCACGGGTACCGCCGACATTTCACGCAGAGCAAATAAGGCGGGGTCGCCAAAACAACCAATTAAAACGCCTGCTAAGGGTTGAGGATTAACCAAGATTTGGCCAGCCCATGCTTCTAAACACGCATGTGAAGCCACAGCGTAACTGGCCTCGCATGCGATGTAATTTGCGCCAAAGCTTGCAGTTGTAAACAATGTTTTTACATCCGTTGGCATTAGGGGCATGAGAACGTTTTGCAATCGCTCGGTAGTTAAGGCGTTGGTGTTTGGATTGATAATTAAATAGTTCTTCATTCGTTAAGGTGCTCGATTTTGAAGTGTTAATTTATACGCGTCATGAACTAATAAAGTGCATGGAGCACTATTTTGGTGGGGCATTCAATTAAATAAACCATCGTGTTATTTTGTCGGCAGCAACTTTTAGTCAGGAAAAACAGTTGATCGGAGACAAATTTGTCAAACTCATTCAGTTTAAATATAAACCCTAGGCATATAAATTGCGTGCCAATGTATTAGGTATTTACTCGGGCATTGCTCTGGCAATTCTTTGATATGCTGAATATCGTTTACTTCTTATTTTTAATCACCATCATTGGAGTTTGTATGAAAAGGTTCAGCTTCCCCATTTTTAGCGCCTCTGCTCCTTCGGCCATCACCTTGGCCATTGGCGTGGGTTTGAGCGCCATGACCTTGGCCGTCCAGGCGCAAGAAAAGGTGTTGCGCATTGCCATGACCGCCGCCGATATTCCCCGCACCTTGGGTCAGCCCGACCAAGGTTTTGAGGGCAACCGTTTTACCGGCATCCCTATGTATGACGCGTTGACGCAATGGGACTTGTCCAAGAGCAATGCCCCCAGCTTGCTGATTCCCGGCTTGGCCAACTCTTGGGCGGTGAGTGGCAGTGACAAAACTAAGTGGATCTTCAAACTGCGCTCAGGTGTCAAGTTTCATGATGGCTCTGCCGTAAACGCCGATGCTATTGTGTGGAACGTGCAAAAGGTGTTGGACAAAGACGCTGTGCACTTTGATGCCAGTCAGGTTGGTGTGACCGCGTCGCGAATGCCCACATTGCGCAGCGCCCGCAAAATTGACGAGTTGACGGTGGAACTCACTACTAGCGAACCCGATGCTTTTTTGCCTCTGAACCTGACCAATTTGTTCATGGCATCCCCTGCACATTGGAAGAAAAAGTTTGATGCTGCCGCAGGCGCAACCCCTGCAGATAAGTCTAAAGCTGCTTGGACGGCTTTTGCCGCCGACGCATCTGGCTCAGGCCCATTCAAGATGGCGCGCTTTGTGCCGCGAGAGCGCTTGGAAGTTGTGGCCAACAAAACGTATTGGGACCCCAAGCGCGTTCCCAAACTCGACCGCGTGGTCATGTTACCCATGCCCGAGGCCAATGCTCGCACTGCCGCTTTGCTAGGCGGCCAGGTAGATTGGATTGAAGCTCCTGCGCCTGACGCGATGGCGCAAATTACCCAGCGCGGATTCAAGATTGAAAGCAATGCCCAGCCCCACGTGTGGCCATGGCAGTTGTCGTTTGCCGAAGGCTCGCCTTGGTTGGACAAAAGGGTACGTCAAGCGGCCAACCTGTGTGTCGACCGCGAAGGCATCAAAACCTTGCTGGGCGGAATGATGGCCGTGCCCAAAGGCACGGTGCCCCCAGGTCACCCCTGGTGGGGCAACCCCAAGTTCGACATCAAGTACGACGTGAACGCAGCAAAAGCCATGATGACCCAAGCCGGCCACAGCGCGGCCAAGCCACTTAAGGTCAAGGTGCAAATTTCTGCCTCGGGCTCAGGCCAAATGCAGCCCTTGCCCATGAACGAGTTTGTGCAGCAGTCGCTCAAACAGTGTTTCTTTGACGTTGAATTCGATGTGATCGAGTGGAACACCTTGTTCACCAACTGGCGCAAGGGTGCAAAGGACCCATCGGCCAACGGCGCCAATGCCATCAATGTGAGCTATGCAGCGATGGACCCCTTCTTTGCCATGGTTCGATTCACCAGCACAGGCGCCTTTCCGCCGGTGTCCAACAACTGGGGGTATTTTGGCAACCCTGAATTTGACAAGCTCATTTCTGATGCTCGCACCCAGTTTGATGACAAAAAGCGCGATGAAGCTTTGTCCAAGCTGCATGCACGGATTGTAGAAGAGGCTCCTTTCGTGTGGATTGCCCACGATGTCGGCCCACGCGCTATCAGCACCAAGGTCAAAGGCTTGGTGCAGCCACGCAGCTGGTTTATCGATTTGGCTCCTATTTCGATGGATTGATGTTTTGGCCAGCCGTTGAGGGCACGGCTCTCGGCGGCTGTTTTATTTAATCGCTTGAGGGGCAAATTGATGCCCCGAGGCTTGCCCGACGCGGAGCAATGGGATGCTTGTTTTTTTGTGGCGACGCCTGGTTTACACCTTGCCCATTATGTTGGGTGTGGCCTTGGTGTGTTTTGCCCTAGTGCACCTGGCGCCGGGCGACCCATTGGTGTCCATCCTGCCCCCCGACGCTTCGGCTGAGTTGCAAGCCACGTTAAAAGAACTCTACGGCTTCAACCGCTCTTACCCCGAGCAGTTTGTGAGTTGGGTGTGGCGTGCCGTGCAGGGCGATTTGGGCACCTCGATCGCCAGCAACCGGCCGGTCTTTAGCGAGGTCATGAAGGCGGTAGGCAACACCTTGCGTTTGGCCATGTTAGCCACCTTGATTGGCTTTTTGTTCGGGTGCTTGTTTGGCTTTGTGGCCGGGTACTTTCAAAATTCTTGGCTCGATAAAGTGGCCTCGCTGACGTCGGTGTTGGGAGTCAGCGTTCCCCACTATTGGCTGGGTATGGTGCTGGTGATTGTGTTTTCATCGATCTTGATGTGGCTGCCCCCTGGTGGCGCTGGCCCTGGGGGTTCAAGTGATTGGACCTGGGACTGGGAGCATTTCAAGCACATGCTCCTACCTGCCATCACCATGAGCGTGATTCCCATGGGCATTATTTCGCGCACTTTGCGTGCCTTGGTTGCCGATATCTTGGCCCAAGAGTTCATTGTGGGTTTGCGTGCAAAAGGCTTGACCGATGTCGGCATCTTCATGCACGTTATCAAAAACGCCGCTCCCACCGCTTTGGCGGTTATGGGTTTGCAGCTGGGCTATTTGCTAGGCGGCTCGATCTTGATTGAGACCGTTTTTTCTTGGCCCGGCACAGGGTCTTTATTAAACGCGGCCATTTTTCAGCGCGACCTGCCTTTGTTGCAAGGCACTATTTTGGTATTGGCCATGTTTTTCGTGGTCTTGAACCTGATCGTGGATGTGGTTCAAACCCTGTTAGACCCGCGCATTTCGCGCAGCTGAAACCCAGTCCTAAGACAAGATGCACATCACAATTGATCCCAAAAAGTTGCCCGAGCCCGTCATGCAGCGATCGGCGGGTTATTGGCAGACCGTGGGGCGGCGTTTCCTGCAAGAAAAAGTTGCCGTTGCTGCGGCTTTGGTTGTCTTGGTGTTGCTGGTGCTGGCTATTTTTGGGCCGTGGTTGGCGCCCATGGATCCATACCAGTCCTCCATGCTAAAGAGGCTTAAACCGATTGGTTTTCCTGGACACCCATTTGGCACAGATGAGTTGGGGCGTGACATGCTAACCCGCTTGATCGTGGGCACCCGCTTGTCGTTGTTCATTGGCATAACCCCGGTGATATGCGCTTTTGTCATCGGCTCATTCATTGGCATCACGGCCGGTTACACCGGTGGCTGGGTCAACACCGGCATGATGCGTACCATCGATGTGTTTTATGCGTTTCCGTCAGTTTTGCTGGCCATCGCTTTGTCGGGTACCTTAGGGGCTGGCATCACCAATTCTTTGATTTCTCTGACGATTGTGTTCATTCCACCGATTGCCCGGGTGGCGGAGAGCGTGACCACGCAAATACGCGGGCGGGATTTTGTTGATGCCGCTCGCGCCTCGGGGGCGGGCGCCTTCACCATCGTTCGGGTACACGTTTTGGGCAATGTGCTTGGGCCGGTGTTTGTGTACGCCACCAGTTTGATCGCGGTGTCCATGATTTTGGCCTCTGGCCTGAGCTTTTTGGGCCTTGGTGTTAAGCCGCCCGAGCCCGAGTGGGGCCTGATGCTAAACACCTTGCGCACCGCAATTTACACTCAGCCGTGGATCGCGGCTTTGCCCGGAGCTATGATTTTCATCACCTCCATTGCCTTCAATTTGTTAGCCGACGGTTTGCGCTCGGCCATGGAGATCAAACAGTGAGCGCGCCATGCCCTTAACCCCCTTTGATGTGGGCGGCCCAGCCCAGCCCATGCTCAGTGTGCGTGGCTTGGTCAAACACTTCCCGCTGAAAAAAGACGTGTTCGGCAAGGGCGGTGGCGTTGTGCGTGCCGTCGATAGCGTGGACTTTGAGGTCTTCAAAGGCGAGACCTTGGGCGTTGTGGGCGAGTCCGGTTGCGGAAAATCCACCACTGCGCGCTTGCTCATGCAATTGATCATTCAAGACCGAGGTGAGTTGGTTTTTGATGGCCAGACCGTTGGCGGTTCGGCCTTGCCCTTGAAGGCCTACCGGCGACAAACCCAAATGGTGTTCCAAGACAGCTACGCCTCTTTGAACCCGCGCCTGACCATTGAAGACTCGATTGCTTTTGCACCCATGGTGCATGGTGTACCCCAAGGCGAGGCGGTGGCGCGCGCGCGCGACTTGCTGGCCCGGGTGGGCTTGGCGCCCGAGCGTTTTGCCGAGCGCTATCCGCACGAACTCTCGGGCGGTCAACGCCAGCGCGTGAACATCGCCCGCGCCCTGGCCTTGCAATCGCGCTTGATCATTTTGGATGAGGCGGTGTCTGCCTTGGACAAGTCGGTGGAAGCCCAGGTGCTTAATTTGTTGTTGGATCTGAAAGAGGACTTTGGCCTGACTTATGTGTTCATCAGCCACGACTTGAACGTGGTGCGGTACATGAGCGACCGGGTGTTGGTGATGTACTTGGGCCAAGTAGTGGAGATTGGAGACAGCGAAACATTGTTCAACAATCCGGCGCACCCCTATACCCAAGCTTTGTTGTCTTCTATCCCCACCTTAGACCCCGACCGGCGCACCGAAAAGCCGCCCCTGGCCGGTGACCCGCCCAACCCCATCAATCCTCCCGCAGGCTGTCGCTTTCACCCGCGCTGTGTCCATGCCCAAGCCATTTGCAGTCAACAAATGCCGGTGCTGGCCAACACCGCCCACGGTCAGCAGGTAGCGTGCTGGATGCATGTGGCGGGCAGCGCCCATAGCCTAGCACCGGCTCACTCATCGGGCTTAGCCCCAGAGGAGGTGGCATGACAGCGGCCCCATCCCACGATTGTTTTGTGGAGGTCAAGCAACTCCATGTGACCTTTACTGGGGGTAAAAAACCCGTGCAAGCCGTCAGCGGCGTGGATTTGCGTATTCAGCGCGGCGAGGTTGTTGCCTTGATTGGCGAGTCGGGCTCGGGCAAAAGTGTCACCTTGCGCAGCCTGCTGGGTTTGCACGCTGGAAAAACTACCCGCATCACAGGGGACATTCGCGTCGGCGACCAACAGGTGTTGCAACTCACGGGCAGGGAACTCAGTAACTTTCGAGGGCGCGTGGCATCGATGATTTTTCAAGAGCCCTTGTTGGCCCTAGACCCTGTTTACAGCTTGGGCCAACAAATCACTGAGACCATTCGCCGCCACGAAAACGTCAGCGCCCAAGAGGCTCAGCAACGCGCCTTGGCTCTTTTTGAGCGGGTGCGCATTCCCAGCCCCGAGCGGCGGCTGCACGCTTATCCGCATGAAATGTCGGGTGGAATGCGCCAGCGCGCAATGATTGCGTTGGCCCTGGCTTGCAAGCCCCAATTGCTGCTGGCCGACGAGCCCACCACAGCGCTTGACGCCACGGTGCAAATTCAAATATTGCTTTTGCTTCGCGAGTTGCAAAAAGACTTAGGACTCGCGGTGGTGTTTGTCACCCACGATATCGGTGCCGCCGTCGAAGTGGCTGACCGCATTGCGGTGATGTATGCCGGCCGCATTGTGGAAGAGGGGCCGGCGCGTACGTTATTGCGCCAACCTCGTCACCCCTATACCCGGGCCTTGTTGCAAAGCCGAGCCGACGGTGCTTTGGCCAAGGGGCAGCGGCTGGTGACCATTGCCGGTGCCCCGCCCGATTTGGCGGCTTTGCCACACGGCTGTGCATTTGCCAGTCGCTGTAACCTGGCCCAGGAAGCGTGTGAATCCAAAAAGCCCGATGTGAGTTGGTTAGCCGACAACCACAGCGTGCGCTGTTTGCGCGCCTTAGAACCTCAGCCTGTTTGATTTTTTTCTTAGCCACCAAACCATGAACCACCACACCGACGCCTTGTGGGACACCGCCCACGCCTTCATGCCTTACCCCAAGGTCCCCGTGCCAAACGCGCCCACCGGGCCCTTGGCGGGTTTGAGTTTTGGAGTGAAAGATCTCTACCACGTCCAAGGCTACCCCACCAGCGGCGGCCAGCCTTTCATGCTGGCGCTGTCGGGCATCCAAGAGCGCACCGCGCCCGTGGTGCAAAGCCTGCTTAACGCAGGCGCCCGCTTTGTCGGCAAAACCATCACCGATGAACTGGCGTATTCCATGAGCGGGCAAAACGCCCACTTTGGCTCGCCCATCAATGGCGCCGACCCCATGCGCATCAGCGGCGGCTCGTCTTCGGGCTCTGCCTCGGCGGTATCCAACCGCATGTGCGACTTTGCTCTGGGCTCAGACACAGGTGGTTCGGTACGCGCACCGGCCAACCATTGCGGTTTGGTCGGTATGCGCCCAAGCCATGGCCGTATTAGCTTGGAAGACACCTTGGCCTTGTCGCCCAGTTTGGACACCTGCGGTTGGTTTACCCGCGACGTGCCCACATTTGCCAGGGTGGCCGATGTGCTGTTCGGTGAAGATGCCCAAGCCTTGCCCGACAGCGTGCGCTTGCTGGTCCCCAACGATATTTGGGGTTTGGCTGCACCTGCAGCGGTCAAGGCCTTGAAGCCGGTTCGCGGGCAAATTGAAGAGTGCCTTGGCAAAGCCCGCGCGGTCAACATCGTGCTCGACGACTTTGACACCATGTTCTGGCATTTTCGCGCCATTCAAGGGCGTGAGGCCTGGGATGTGGATGGGGCTTTCATCCAGCGCTTTGCACCTGTGCTAGGCCCGGGTGTGGCCGAGCGGTTTAAGTGGGCGTCCGAACTAAGCGACGCCACCGTGGCTTCGGCCCAGGTGTTTCGCCAACGCTGGCGCGCGCATATTGGGCGCATATTGGGCACCGATGGCGTGCTGCTCATGCCCACCATGCCCGATGTGGCGCCGCTGATCTCTGCTTCGGAAGCCGATCTGGATGCTTACCGCAACCGCGCCACGCGCATGCTGTGCGGTGCAGGTTTAGCGGGCTTGCCGCAATTGAGCTTGCCCTTGGCCCAACGCCAAGGCGCGCCCTTGGGAATCTCATTGGTCGGGCCGGTGGGCAGTGACCGCAGCCTGGTTCGCTTGGCCGAGCGCATCCACGCGGCGCTGAGTTAAGCCGGATGGGGCTGAGTCACTCCGCAGGCCAGGTCGGGTGGACGGCTTGGAGCAAGGTAAAGACCTCGCAATCCTCTTGCGGCCCTTGGCGTTCAATTACCAAAAATGAGCTGGCTTCCATGGCCATTAAGGGGTGGTGCCAAACACCTTTGTGCAAGGTAAAACCTTGTTGACCGCTCACCTCAAAACACGCCAAGGTGTTCAAGTCGGGGGTTGCGGCGCCTGTCGCCACCCAAAGCCGGCAGCGCGCGCCCAACAAAGGCACAAAGCTTTGACTGCCCCAGTTGTGGCGCTCGAGCATTTGGCACGGCGTGCGCGGGCTTTGCGCTTGGGCATGGAACACCGCCAAAACGGCTTGGCCGTTGGCGCCATGCAGGTCCAAATCAGCAAGCAGGTCCAAGCGCGAACTGGTGCCTTGGTTGATGGCGCGCTGACCTGCAGCGTCGAGCTGCAACACTTGGCCATAAGGCGCAAAGGCCTCTGCTGTGAGGCTTTGAAGGCGCACGCTGGCCGAGTGGGTAAGTCCTGCGTGCGCGGGTTGGGGCGGTTTGTGCATAGCAGATATCATGGCACAAGCCACCACCCGTTGCAGGCAACAACATGCATGACTCACCGACATTTGCAAAGAACAGCCCCATGAAACTTGACTCACACCCCTTACCTGATTTGCGCATCAATGCCCAGCGTCTTTGGCAGGCTTTGATGGACTTGGCCCAGATTGGCGCCACCGCCAAAGGCGGGGTGTGCCGTTTGGCGCTGAGCGACTTAGACCGCCAGGGCCGCGACATGGTCACCCAATGGGGCCGCGAAGCGGGCATGACGGTGACATTGGACCAAATTGGCAATGTGTTCATGCGACGGCCTGGGCGCAACCCTGATTTGCCCCCCATCATGACGGGCAGTCACATTGACACACAACCTACTGGCGGTAAGTTCGATGGCAATTACGGCGTTTTGGCTGGTTTGGAAGTGGTGCGCTGCCTCAACGACCATGGCATTGAAACCGAAGCGCCCATCGAGGTGGCTTTTTGGACTAATGAAGAAGGTTCGCGTTTTGTGCCGGTGATGATGGGATCGGGAGTCTTTGCCGGTGCTTTCTCTTTAGAGCACGCTTATCAAGCCCGCGACCAAGACGGCAAATCTGTGCGCGAAGAACTCGAGCGCATTGGCTACTTGGGCACCGAGGTGCCGGGGCAACACCCGATAGGCGCATATTTTGAAACCCATATTGAGCAAGGCCCGGTGCTTGAAGATGCAGGGGTCACAATTGGTGTGGTCACCGGGGTGTTGGGCATCCGCTGGTTTGATTGCACGGTCATGGGCATGGAGGCGCACGCCGGGCCAACCCCAATGCCTTTACGACGCGACGCCCTGCAAGTGGCCACCACCTTGATGCAATCCGTGGTCGCTGTAGCACAGCAATACGCGCCAGACGGGCGCGGCACCGTGGGCATGGTGCAAGTCCACCCCAACAGCCGCAACGTCATCCCCGGACGGGTTAAGTTCAGCATTGACCTGCGCCACCCTACCGATGCGGGCGTGGACGCTATGGCCGATAAGGTCAAGGCCTTAGCGCAGCGCTTACAAGAAGAAACCGGCCAAAGCATCCAGATTGAATTGGTTTCTAGCTACCCGGCCCAGGTCTTCCATGCCGAATGCGCTCAAGCCGTCACCGACGCTGCACAGCACCTGGGTCACAGCCACATGCAAGTGGTCTCAGGTGCGGGCCATGATGCGGTGTACACCGCCCGCTTGGCCCCTAGCGGAATGATCTTTATCCCTTGCAAAGATGGAATCAGCCACAACGAAATCGAAGACGCCAAGCCTGAGCACATTGCCGCTGGCTGCAATGTTTTATTGCATGCCATGTTGGCCAAGGCGGGGGTTGTGCGCAACAAGTTAAACGTGACATGAGCCAAAAAAGCCTTGAATGACTTGAAGGTTTTGATGACCCTATTGACACACAGTTAACCAGCTTATTTCAAAGGAATAGACATGATTCGTACATTGAGTGCTGTGGGCGGCATGCATGTGGCCCCGCATCATTTAGCCGCGCAGGCGGGTCGAGATGTTTTGCGCGAAGGGGGCAATGCCATTGAAGCCATGGTGGCCGCGGCTGCTGCCATTGCCGTGGTGTATCCGCACATGAATGCCATTGGTGGTGATGGTTTCTGGCTGATCCACGAGCCAGGCAAACCGCCTGTGGCCATTGATGCTTGCGGCAGCGCTGCTGGTTTGGCCACGCGCGACTTTTATGCCGGCGATTCGGTGATTCCGCCGCGTGGCCCCAAGGCTGCGCTCACCGTGGCCGGCACCGTTGGTGGCTGGGCCAAGGCGCTGGAAGTTGCCGCACCCTGGGGCCAAGCGCTCCCACTTTCTCGCCTGCTGTCAGACGCAATTCGCCACGCAGAGAAGGGCGTGCCCGTGACGGCCGGGCAAAGCGAATTAACGGCGCAAAAGCTACCGGGTTTGAAAGACGTGCCTGGCTTTGCTGATGCTTTTTTGGTGAACGGCGCGCCGCCCCCGGCAGGTTATTTGCTGCGCCAACCGGCGTTGGCCAAAACATTGAGGACCTTGGTCGAGCATGGCCTTGATGATTTTTACCGGGGTAGCATTGCCGAGCGCATGGCCCGTGAACTGCAAAGTCTGGGTAGCCCTCTGCGCCAGTCTGACTTCGCTGCTTACGCGGCCCAATTGGTGCAGCCCCTGTCGGTGCGCCTGGCCGATGCCACGGTTTACAACCTGCCGCCCCCAACGCAAGGTTTGGCAGCGCTCATGATTTTGGGCTTGTTTGACCGCCTTGGCGTGGAGGAGGGCGAGAGCTTTGCCCACCTGCACGGCTTGGTCGAGGCGACCAAGCGAGCCTTTCGGGTGCGCGAGCGCGTGGTCACCGATCCGCGTCGTTTATCAGCCGATCCGCAAAGCTTTCTAACGTCTGAGGCGTTGGATGCGTTGGCCGACGACATCGACCCGAGGCGTGCGCTGCCTTGGCCGGACCCGGCCTCCGCTGGGGACACCATCTGGATGGGCGCGGTAGATGCGCAAGGCCGCGCAGTTAGCTTTATTCAGAGTGTTTATTGGGAGTTCGGTTCGGGCGTGGTGCTTAGCGACACCGGTGTGACCTGGCAGAACCGGGGCAGCAGTTTTTCACTGGACCCGCGCGCACTCAATGTGCTGGAGCCTGGGCGCAAGCCCTTTCACACGCTCAATCCGTCTATGGCGCATTTTGACGATGGCCGCGTCATGCCCTACGGCACGATGGGAGGTGAAGGCCAGCCGCAAACGCAGGCTGCAGTGTTCACGCGTTATGCGCGCTTTGGACAGTCGTTGCAACAGGCCATCACCGCGCCGCGCTGGCTGCTGGGCCGCACTTGGGGTGACGTCAGCACCTCTCTTAAACTCGAGAGCCGCTTTGACCCGGCCTTGATTCAAGCCTTGAAGGATGCAGGCCATCAGGTGGAGTTGCTACCGGAAGCCTATAGCGACACCATGGGTCACGCGGGCGCCTTGGTGCGTCATTCGGACGGTTTGATTGAGGGTGCGGCAGACCCGCGCAGCGACGGATTGGTGGCTGGCGTTTGAGCTATCAGAGGCCGCATTTCGCGTGGCTTATATGCTTTCTCAAGTTGGGTCGGTACATTTAAACAAAGTGGGGTTTTGAATGGATATCAATTTGCCAGATGTGGTTGCTGAAGTGAGTGCCGTTTTTGAACAATACGAGCAAGCCTTGGTGAATAACGAAGTGGAGGTGCTGGATGCGTTGTTTCACAACAGTCCTCACACCTTGCGCTATGGCGCAACCGAAAACTTGTACGGCTACGAAGCCATTCGGGCCTTTCGGGCAGGCAGGCCGTCTAAAGGGTTGGCGCGGGAGCGCATGAACATCGTCATCACCACTTATGGTCGCGACTTTGCCACAGCCAACACAGAGTTTCATCGGGTTGGAAATGAGCGTACCGGGCGCCAAAGCCAAACTTGGGTGCGCACCGCGGAGGGCTGGCGCGTAGTTGCCGCGCACGTCAGTTTGATGGCATAAGTGAAACGTATCTAGCAAGCCATTCACGGTGGACTTGTGGTCCCAATAGCTTTGTTTTAAATCATAAAGGTTGAATGTCAGCTTCCTTAACAATTTTTTGGTAGGTACTTATTTCTTCTCTTACGAATTTTGCAAATTCATTGGGTTTCATGGGATTTGGGGTGATTCCTAGTTTTGCGAATTGGTCTTTGACTTCTTGTATTTGTAGAACCGCTGCTATTTGAGCGTTAATTTTTTCAACGATAGCGGGCGGAGTACCAGCAGGGGCCCAAACACCAAACCACAAAGATATATTGAAGTTGCCAAGTCCTTGTTCTGCCAGTGTGGGAGTTTCAGGTAATACATCGGCCCGTTTACTTGTGCTCACACCTAATGCAGAGAGTCTTCCTTCTTTCATTTGGCCTATTACTGTATTGATAGGCGCCATGTAAAAAGCTGTACGGCCAGAAATAGTATCTTGAATAGCCTCAGGTGAACCTTTGTAGGGAATGTGAAGCATCTTAAGGCCAGCATTTTGTGCGAAATATTCTGCTACCAAGTGGGTAGAAGAGCCAACACCTGCGGAGGCAAATGGAATGCTACCAGGCTTGGACTTTGCAGTATCTATCAATGCTTTTAAGCTGCTGTATTCACCACCTTTAGCCGTCACCATCAAATAAGGCGTGACACCTAATATAGAAACATCTACTAATTCTTTGAGAGGATCGTAAGGTAATTTTTTATAGATCGCAGTATTCGCTGCATGTGATGCAGATTGCACCAATAAAGTGTATCCATCTGGCTCTGAACGAATGACTGCTTGCGTACCTATTTGCCCACCTGCACCTGGTCGGTTTTCAACAACGATGGGTTGTTTCCAAATATCTGTGAGGTGTTTGGCAACTATTCGACCAGCTATATCGGCTCCAGAGCCAGGAGTAAGCGGAACAATAAATTTAATGGGTTTGTTCGGATAGTCTTGTGCCATTGCGGATTGCAAGCAACACGTTAGGATTAAAAATAAAGTTATCTTGACATTGGAGATCATGGTGAAAACTTTCAGATAAGAAATAAATTTCAAAGAAGATCGTCTACGCGGTCAATAAACCTTCTTAAGTTTTGGTTAAAAGCCTGTGGTTGCTCGATGTTAGAGAGATGCGCTGCATCTTCTAGAACCACCATTTCAGACCCCTCGATCATTCGATGTAAAACAGTCGATTGGTCAACTGTGCAGGCTGGATCTTGGCGTCCTGTCATGACCAAAGCGGGCGACTTAATTTTTAATAGCATGGTGGTTTGCGCCATATCGCGAATTCCGCTTGCGCAACCTATATATCCTTCAGCCTTGGTGCCTAAAACAAATGCGCGTACCTTTTCAATTTCTTCAGGAGCACGCGCTATAAATTCAGGCGTAAACCATCTTTTGATGGTGCCGTCTACCAATCCTGCAATTCCTTTGGTTGATGCAATCTCTATCCGCTCCGCCCAAATATCTCTTGGTGGCATTTCACTTGCGGTATCGCAAAGCCCTAGAGAAAGTACTTGGTGCGAAAATTTAGCACCCATTTGTTGGGCAATCATACCGCCCATTGAAAGGCCAACAATGTGAGCCTTAGGAATTTTTAATGCTTCAAGTAGGGCAGATAAGTCTTGGGCTAACAGATCAATTGTGTAAGGTCCAGGGGTAATACCTGATCGACCATGTCCGCGGGTGTCGTAGCGAAGTACGCGGTAGCGATCAGACAATGCAGGTACTGTCCAATCCCACATGTCGTAGTTCGACATCAGGCTATTACTAAGCACTACTACTCGACCATTTTCTGGACCGTCAAAATGATAAGCAGTTGAAAATCCATTGATTGTGACGAAAGAGGCCGACATATATCCATTCAGAGGTTTTTAATCTTCTTATGCTACCGAGCAAATGCGGGTCTGTGTAATAAAACGTGTAATGACTGATAAAAAATAGGCATACATGTTGATCGAAATTGATCCAGTGAACCCCTGATTAACAAAAAGCTAAGCTTGTAAAAAACCTATATAAATCAATGGTTTATAGAAGAAAATAGCAAACGTGTAATTGATAGCACTACAAAGATTGCTGCTCAATCAGCTTTGGCTAGCAATTAATCAAGAGAAGATACCCGTTAGCCATGAGTCAGTAGATCGATTGGCCATCAAGGTTTGCTTTCCGTGGCAGGAAATCCAAATCCCGTTTCACGCTCTATTTCCGAAGGGGAAAAAATGGGTCGATGCGCATGATTTTCACGGTAACAGTTAAATAAACATTTGTCCGATCTACTTTGTCACGGTCAAAGTCAATATATTTCTAATGAAAGTGCGATCGTGAACTTCGTGCTTTAACTGCAAACGTGGAAGTCAAAACATGCTTGACCTTGAACATTTGAAGGATAGAACCAATGGGCTCAGAAAATCAAAGAGGAATTTCTCAAAAACAAATTTTGCATGAAAACAAATACTGGAGAAATTTCTTAACTCATGAAAATAGGCATTCGAATTGCCAATTCCCGGTCCTGTCAATCGTCGAATCACAGATCATTCCACGACTGCTAAACGCTGAAAAAATCAGAACACGGCATCTGAGTTTGGTCTCTTCATTGCACGCATTTCTTTCGCAAAAAGAAATAGCTAAATTCGCCAATCTTTGTATTTCACAAGATCAAAAAGTTGCGCAAGCCTTTGTCGACCAGTGTCTAGAGATAGGCTTGAGCAAAGAAGATATTTTCTTAGAGCTTATTGCTCCTGCAGCTCGATATTTAGGATCTCAATGGGATGATGACCACATGGATTTTTCTCAAGTCAATCTGGGATTGATTCGACTCCATGCAATTGCCAACGAGTTTAGATTAGCCTACAAAGAGAGCCTATTTGCCAAAGGCAAAGTGAAACGAGTGTTGATAGCTTGTGCACCTGGATCTTTGCACATACTCGGTACGACTATCGTGGCTGATGGTTTTCATAACGGAATCCTTTGCGATTAGTGATCCTTTACTTCGATTGCACAAAATCTAGGCCACCCTCTGCTTTAAACTAAATTGGCCGCTAGCAAAAAATGCTAGAAATGAGTGCATCAGCCCGGCTGCGTTGCGCCATTGCCAGGAACAGTTCCAGCTCGAATGAGTTCACCCAGTGCCGTAATTGCCTCGTCAAAATGGGTCATTATTCGCACGCCCTTTGGGACTCTCCTGACCTGCAACAAACCAGCCCCTCCCGCCCAGATCAGCATTTGTGGTGGCAGCAAACGCCGCAAATGCGTCAGCGTTGGCACGACATCTCTAGGGGGATACGAAAAACTGAATGTCAGCGCAACCACATCCGCTTTGCACTCTATGGCTGCCAGCTTCAAGCTGTTCAATGGAATCTCGGTCCCAACGTTCACAATGTAGGCACCTGCTTCGGCCATCACAGCCTCGACCATCAGCAAACCAAGCTGATGGTGCTCACCTGGGGGTAAGGCGAATAAGAAGATTGGAAAAGCAGGCTTTGGTTTTGATTTGAGTGTCTGCGTAATCAAATAACGCTCGATCATGGAGGAGCAAAGGTGCTCGTGGTACACATCGATTTCACCACTCAGCCATGCGTCTCCAATGCCCACCATCAGTGGGGCAATCGTATGTTGGACAAAGTCCAACATGGTTTGCTTAGCACGTCGTTTGCGCAGCAAGGCCTTAAATGCCTCACTGTCGGATTGCTTAAGTAGGCTAATGAAATCATTTGTGGACTCTGAGCGCTCAACATCGGATTTGGAAAGGTTGAGATCAGCAAAAATTTTCAAATTTTCATCTGCTGTGTTGGCCACCACTTGACCAGGTCGAAATCCGGCCTCTATCAGGCGTTTGATGACTAACAACCGATCGACGGATTCGCGTGAATAAATGGCCCTGCCGTCTACCCCATGTTCCGCCAAAGGAAAGCCAAACCGTTGACGCCACTTTCTTAGCTTTTCAATGCCAAAGCCCGTCAGACGCTCGATTTCCGACTGTAAGACAAAGGAGTTTGTAGGCATGCTAATCAGGGTAACAAAAAAAGAAACACTTGTCCTACCTGTTTTGTCCCGGACAAAAGACTTAAATTGTCATTGTGAAAAAAAATTTGTTTAGATAATTTTGCGGCGTGCGCAACTGGCTGAAATTAAAACCGTGCGAGACACACTTGCGCATTCAATGGAGAGAACCAATGAAATCGGCAGAAGAAAAAATGACCCTTGAAAGACGTGTAACTTGGGCAAATGAACGCTGGATACTTTTCTTTTCTGAAATGCCGTTACGAGAAAAGAATTTGCAGTCGCTAACACAGGCACTTCAAACCAAAGCCGCACTTCATATGGACCCTATGAACTTGAATGCGGATCGTCACTCTCAAAAAGGGAGCTAGCAGCGTTTAGTTAATAGGCTCTTTTGCAATTCAGAAGATTAATTGGCACTTTTCCAACAAGGAAACACGATGTTAACTAAGCGAGCTGCCCTAGGACTTCAAGTCTTAACGACCATTGCGAGCGCCCCTAGTGATAAAACAATCACCGCTAACTCTCTGGCGTCTGCTACAGGAGTTTCGCTTTCCTACATTGAAGGCATCTTGAAAGATGCAAAAGGTTTTAGATTGATTCAAGCTACTCGTGGACCGGGCGGAGGCTATCAATCGGTAGCCTCAATGCGCGATCTTTCAGTTTGGGACGCTCTCGAATGCTTCAACCCTCCAACAAAATCTTCTCAAAGTGTTCACTCCTCGCCAGAGTGGCGTTCAACAAATCTGATCGTAGAGAAGTCTTTTCAATTTGAAAAAGAATTTCTCCAGAAGTTCTCTATTTCTCATCTGGTGCCCGAATGGATTGAGTCTGATTCCCTGAAGCCGACCAAGTCTACGGCCATGAACTTTAAGCAGTTGCCGAAAAAATTGAAACCAGTTGCGCCCAATTCTGTTTTTGACTTGTCAAACTTTTTAAATTTACAAGTTACTTAAGGACAGTGATGAAAATAACTTATATGTTGTGGAATCAAAGCGGTGTAGATAGCGAAATTCCCAAGGGACAAGCTTGGAAATGGATCCTGCATCTTGAGCATGAAATTGAAATTAATTTAATCTTCAAAAATCTTAAACAAAAAATTGTTGACGAAAACTTAGTGATAGTTAACTTGCAAATTGATCAGCAGTGTAGTTCTGATGACTTCTTAAACATAGCTTTAGAATCATTTAAAGAGCCCGTTACTTATGATGATTTCATGCCTGTTGCAAGAATAATTTCTTCGCATACGGAAACTGATTCAATCTTCAATTGATCTGATTCGGAGTGACATTCCCCAAAGTTGATGGCACTCTTGGTAACACAATTTAAATGCTTTACAACTCAAAGAGCCTGAGTTGCTTTCAATATCGGCCCACTCTGGACGGGCAGGGGGTGTCCAGATTCTGGACGCTTGGGAATTGATAAAGTCTCTTTTAGCGTCAGGCTAAATCAAGTCTCCGAAGTGCTGGTGTTTTATGCCACACCATGAATGGCCATCAGAATTTTCATTCGATGAACAGCCAATTCGGGATGTTCGAGAAGGTTGGCCTCATCGGCCAATCGGAATAACTCTGCCAAATGTTGAGCTGACCGAGTGCTTTGCTGCCCGCCAATCATGCTGAAATGACTTTGGTGACCGTTAAGCCAAGCCATGAAGACCACTCCCGTTTTGTAGTAGCGTGTTGGTGCCATGAAGATATGTCGCGACAGTGGTACCGTAGGTCCTAGGATGGCATGAAAATTATCCAGCTTGCCTTCAGCCAGAGCAGTCAGTGCAGCACTGGCTGCTGGTGCAATTGCGTCAAATATGCCTAGCAGCGCATCGCTTTGCCCATTGACGATGTCATGCCCAAAAGCATCGCCAGCAATTAGCTCGGCATAGTTGAAGTCGTCACCTGTGTACATGCGTACTCCGGGCGGCAGGCGCCGACGCATCGCGATTTCTTTGTCTTTATCTAGCAATGAAATTTTGATGCCATCCACTTTCTTAGAGTGCGCCTGAATGATGCCTAATGCAGTGTTCATGGCTTGCTCTACATCAGCGCTGCCCCAGTACCCCAACAATGCAGGATCAAACATGTCGCCTAACCAGTGAAGTACCACGGGTTGTTTGACCTGACTCAAAATTCGGTCGTAAACGCGCTCATAGTCTGCGGGGCTGGTGGCCACACGCGCCAAAGCTCGACTGGCCATGATGATGAGTTTGCCACCCAGCTTTTCAATCGCCTCCAACTGCTCTTCGTATGCTGCAATGACTTGATCCACAGTTGTGACATCTTCAAGCACAAGTTGATCTGTGCCACAGCCCGAGGCTACCTGCGAGCCCGGCACATCCTGCGCTGCATCCAATGTGCGGCGAATCAGTTCCAATGAAGTTGGCCAGTCCAGGCCCATGCCGCGCTGAGCAGTGTCCATGGCCTCGGCCACACCCAGCCCCAACGACCACAAGTGACGTCTGTAGCCAATCGTGGCATCCCAATCTACAGCACATTGAAGCCAAGGGTCCACGGCAGCCAGTGGATCGGACACCACATGTGCTGCCGAATAGGCAATGCGGTTGAATGGCATTCGAGACTTGGGCTTCAAAGGCACGCTGCCGCGTAGCTTGTAGTTTTCCAAGCGACCCGAAGCCGTCGGCAGATTCAAGCTTAAGGGCACAGTTTCGCCTTCAGGTTAGGGGGCAGGTGAGAGCCCTGCAGCTTTGACCAGCCCCGCGTTGCTTTTGATCTCATCGCGTATGTATGCGTCAAATTGATCAGGCCGCATAGTCCAGGCATCAGCGCCCAATGTGACAAAGCGCTCTTTGACTTCGGCAGTAGCCAAGGCCTTTACAACTTCATCATGCAATCGGTTAACAATGTCTTTGGGTGTTTTTCCTGGGACCATCATGCCAATCCAGAAATTGAATTCCGACCCAGGTACACCGGCTTCTGCAGTTGTTGGCACTTGCGGCAAAGCACTTGCACGTTTGGGTGAACCGACCGCCAATGCAACCAGTTGACCACTTCGAATTTGACCAATGACGGGCGCAATGGGTGAAAAATAGTAATCAACACGACCTGAAATAACCTCGGTCACAGCTTCGCCAGAACCCTTGAACGGAATATTGGTGGCCTCGATCTTGGCAGCCAATTTGAATTTTTCAGCGTTCAAATGCGTTGCACTGCCCTGACCAGCAGACGCAAAATTCATTCCTCCAGGCTTGGCCCGTGCAGCTGTTAGCAGTTCTTGAAGCGTCTTGATGTTTTTGGTGGGCGACATGACCAGCACATTGGGTGTGCTTGAAATCGGGGTTACACCTGCGAAATCATTGACAGTGTCAAACGGCAACTTTGCAAAGGTTGAAGGACTGACGGTGTGCGATGAAGAGTGAATCATGATGGTGTAACCATCAGGTGCTGAAGTGGCAACAGCTTGCTGACCAATGGTGCCGCTTGCGCCGCCACGGTTATCAATGACCAGTGTTTGTCCCATGCTCTGACTCATCTTGTCTGAAATAGCACGTGCAATGATGTCGGTCGTGCTGCCAGCGGCAAATGGCACGATCACTCGTATCGGTTTGTTGGGATAGGCTCCTTGTGCACTGGCGCTCCATGGGGCCAGCAACGCAAGGCAGCTCAAGGCTATCAGCGCTGTTTTTTGAGATATTTTCATGTTGTCTCCTGATGGTTAGTTTCAGTACCTGCGGGTGTTGGTATGGGTTGTGTAGTCAAAGGGATTGCATGGCAGAAAAGTCGGGCATCACGGTGCTGGCGTAGCCAGGTCCATCAAGTGAGGCGATATGAAGTTGGCCGTCGCGGATGCGCAAACGGGCAGCGCCGTGGCTGTGTTCGTACATGTCAGGGTGTGCCTTGCAAAAGGCGGCTTGTTCTGCTTGAGGACGCGATTGCAAGCCATTGACATAGTGGTGTCCATTTCGCTCGACATGGGTTACACCAATCAGGTTGACCAGTGCAAGGTCTTGCTGCACCGACAAACCGGCTTGCACCGTGAGGTCTTCGGCTGACATGAAATAGCGCCCTGGCGTAGACGCCTCTTCGTTCCAGGTAGCGCAGCGTGCCGCATTCAGCAGCGAGCGGTAAACCCCTTTGCATGTTTTGCTTGAAATGCCGGTGTAGCCCTGCTTGCGGGCCATCACAAAGGTGTCGAGCAGTCCATCGGATTCGTCAATGATGACGGGCATGCCCAAGTCCAGTTTTTTTAGATCTACATCCAGCGCATGCAGGCGGTTGATGGGTTGTTCAATGAATAGAATGCTCGCCACCAGCCGTTTCAGTGCGGGTTGGGCGCGCATGCGCGTGAGCAACTCGTGCAGTTGCTCGGCGCTTTGGTATTGCTCGTTGCCATCCAGCGTTGCGTGGTAAGGCTCGGGCAGGTTGTCCAGCACCGAGGCGATGGCGCACAGCCGATAGATGTCTGCGTCGATGCGGCCGCTAACCTTGAGTTTGTAATAGCTGTGGCCGTAGACCTGCAGAACTTCTTGCAAGGTTTCGGGCAGGCCGTCGTTTACGGGCTCGGTCACGTCTTGCCGCGTGATAGCGTCCAGCAGACCTACGGTGTGCCGCGCGTGCAGGGTTTTGGCTGGCTCGAGGCTTGACAAAAAGCGGGCCATGTCCAAGCCCTGGAAAGCGGGCATGCGTTCGTCCATGCCGAGGGTGTTTTGTTGTACGGCGGCATAAAACGATTTGCCCAAGGCGCGGCACAGTGCGTCGATCAGGGCGCGGTCAATTAGCGCAGGTCCGTAGTTGGCTAGCAGTGGGTTGAGATTTTCTGCTGCGCAGGCGCGCAGGTGTGCTTCGTGGTGGCGTGCAAAATGGCCAAAGGCGGTGTCGAAGCTGCCATCAGCCAAATAGGCGGCTTTGGCAAGTCTCAGCACATGGCGTTCTTGCTCGAAGTTGTCTTCGTCGCTGAGTTGGATGTTTTTGTCGAACCATTTGGGCACGATCATTTCGGCCGAGGCACCCCAGTGGCTTTGGCCATTGGGCATAACGATGCGGGCTCGCACAAAGGCCTGAAAACACTTTCGAAGCGTTACCACACCAAAGCGAAAGGGCATGCGCAGGACCACTGGAATTTCAAGTAATTCAATTTCGGCAATGCGAAAGCTGGGTTGCATGGTGATAGTCTCTTGTCTAGGGCGTACGGGCTAAATCGTTTTCCAGCAGGCCCTTGAGGTAAGCGGCTGACCAGGCGGCGCACCCAGGGCCATCGGGAAAATAATCAAACGGCTCGACCGCCACCACACCGTTGTATGCCTGCCGTTGCAGGGCGGCCAGGATTGGGGCGAATCGCATATCGCCCTGACCGGGCGCACGGCGGTTAGGGTCGTTAAGCTGCACATGCGCCATGATGCCCTGTGGCATCCAGAACTCAATCAGCTCTGGCATTGACAGGGTTTCAGTCAAGCCTGCTGAGCTGGTGTCCAGCATAGTTTTAAAAAAAGGGTTGTTGATTTGTTTCACCACTGCTGCGGCTTGGGCCACGGTGTTAATCAGTGGGGTCTGATCGGCCGACAGAGGCTCAAGGCAATAGGTCACACCAAAACTTTGCGCAGCTTGCGCCACGTTGGCTAGAACTTCTTGCGCCAGGTTCAGGGCTTGGGCATGCGTTTGACCCGGATAAATGTTGCGTTGTTTGGGAGAGCCGTGCACCAGGTAACGCCCGCCCATGGCAGCGCATATCTCGCACAGGTGTTTCAAAAAGTCAGTTGTTTTTTGACGAACCCTAAAATCGGGGTGTGTGATAGACAAGCCTTCGGGCTTGACCAGTAGCCAATGCAAACCAGTGACCATCAGGCCATGGTCAGCCGTAACCTGTGCGAATTGCTGGGCCTGGAATGTGGTCAAACTTTCGGGATTGTCGGTCAGGGTGAAGGGGGCAACTTCGAGTCCCATGTAGCCCATATCACGAGCAATTTGGCATTGCGTTGCAAAAGCCATGGGCACCAGTACTTCGTTGCACAGAGCTATTTTCATGGGGTCTTGCGTTTAAACAGGTTTTGCATAAATGGCGCTCTCATAAGCAAGACAATGGCGATGATTGCAAAAATGGAACCGGCAATCGGACGAGTAAAAAAGGGCGTTAGATCGCCATCTGACAACACCAGTCCTCGGCGCAAGCTTTTTTCCATTAGGTCGCCTAGTACGATACCAAGCACCAAAGGGGCGACCGGAAATTTGTATTGACGCAGTACATAGCCCAGTACACCAAAGAACAGCATTGTCCAAACATCAAACAGGCGCGAAGACAGTGCATAGGTTCCTACCACGCACAGCACAAAAATCATGGGCACGATGATGGTGGTTGGCACACGCAGTACCTTGACCAGTAACTTGGTTAAGACTAGGCCATAGATGAGTATGCCGATAGTGGCCAGCAGCATCATGGCGACCACGTCGTACACAAACTGTGGCGACTCCAGCATGATCATCGGGCCTGGTTTGACGCCGTGAATGAGCATCGCAGCCATCAGCACCGCTGCCGGTGCCGAGCCCGGGATTTGCAAGGTCAGCACTGGGATGATGGCACCGGGCACACAAGCGTTGTCACCGGTTTCAGCCGCCATCAGGCCTTCGATAGAGCCTTTGCCGAATTTTTCTTTTTCTTTGCTGGCTCGTTTCGCTGCGGCATAAGAGGACCATGCGGCCACGTCTTCCCCCACACCAGGAACAATGCCGATGAAGGTTCCGATGATGCCGGAACGCAAAATCGTGCGCCAGTATTGAAACACGTCCTTGAGTTTGGGGATGACGGTGTCAAAGGGGTTGATTTCGGGAACGGGTCTCCGCTCTTTCATGGCCACCAGAATCTCGGCAAAACCAAAAGCGCCCACCAGCGCGGGAACCAGGGATAAGCCGCCTGCGAGGTCGCGGTTGTCAAATGAAAAGCGCTCGAAGGCATGAATGCCGTCTTGCCCGATGGTGGCAACGAACAAGCCTGCGAAGCCGCAGATCCAGCCTTTGAGGGCATCGCCGCCGGTCAATGTGGCCGAGATGATGACGCCAAATACCGCAAGCCAGAAAAATTCATAAGCTCCGAATTTGAGCGCAACGTCACCCAGCAAGGGCGTGAACAGAGCCAAAAAGAACATTCCAATCAAGGTGCCAAGTACCGAGCCGGTGGTGGCAATGCCCATGGCACGGCCCGCATGCCCTTGGCGCGCAAGGGCGTAGCCGTCAAGGCAACTGGCGGCCGAAGCCGGAGTGCCTGGGATGTTGAGCAAGATGGCACTGCGGCTACCTCCGTAAATAGCCCCCACGTAGGTGCAAATCAGGATCAGCAAAGCCTGGTTCGAAGGCAGTTTGATGGTCAGTGTGGTCATGAGCGCCACACCCATGGTGGCGGTCAGGCCAGGCAGTGCGCCAATGATCACACCGACCAGCGACGAGGCTAGCGCCATGAACACCGATTCGAGCGTCATGAACGACGCAAGTGAGTGACCGAATGCAAAAAGGCCATCAAACATCACGGCAACCTGACTAAAAAAATGTACTCAAAAGAAAGGGCAACCAGCACGCTCCAACAGCTCCCGTAGATGGCTGCGCGCACCCACTGGGCGGCGGCCGATCGGCCCATCTCGTCTTGCCTTTGACGGTCCAGCATTCCGATGAACACGGTGATGAACAAGAAGGTGCCCATCATGAAAGGCAGACCCGTGCCCACCAGCACCAGCGCATAAAACAGCGACCAGCCAAACACCAGCGCCATGTGCCGCAACAAACTTGGATCATGGCCTGTGGCCGATGCCATGGGTGCTTGCCAACCGCCTTGAGCCCACGCACGAATGAAGAGCACCACGCCTAAAACACTCATGGCGCAACCCAGCAAAAAGGGCACGAGGCCGGGGATTTCATAGGGGTTGATGTTGAGCTTTTCAAGTCGATCCATCCGCCATGAGCCAATGGTCACTGCCAAGCCAAATGCAACCCAAAGTACCGCCGCGATCAAATCCTCACGCGGTGAGACCACTTCGTCGTCTTCTAGTTCAATGCTCATGGCGTGTCTTTGATAATAGGGGCAGCCTAATGCCTGCCCCTATGTGATGTTGTCAGGGCTTAGGGATACCGACGGTGTCGGGTGATAATTTGGTTTTGCCACCCGTGTGCAACAGCCATGCGTTTGCCTGTACGGCAGGGAAGGCCGCCGCTTGTGCAGCCTCACCACTTGCAGGGCCAAAGAAGGCGCCTCGGTTGACGGCGTATTTCTTGATGGCTTCGTTGTTGACGATCTGAGTTGCCCAGATGCGCTCGACAGTGGCCACCACTTCAGCGGGTACACCTTTTGGAATAAAAATTCCAAAGTAGTTGGCAGGCGCCTTGAAGTTCGTCAAGGTCTTTGATATGGGCTCAATCACGCCATAGCCTTCAATTTCGAGAGCCTTGTCGGACACAGTTGCCAGAGGGCGCAACCGTTTGCCGCGAATCATTTCTGCTTGCTCGACGGCCAGTTGCGTTGTGGCATCGGTCTCGCCGGAGACGGTGGAGATGACGGCTGGGTTGCCGCCGTCATAGGTCACATGGCGGTACTTGCTGCCGGTCACGGCCACAATGGCTTCCATCGCATTGTGACCACCCGAGGTCACGCCAGCCGTGGCTACCTTGATGTCAGATTTGGTTTTCATGGCATCCAGAAATTGCCCGATGTTTTGATATGGCGTGGACGGGTTGACGCTGACCACGGCAATGTTGGCCACATGCAAAAACAGGTGCCATTCTTTGATGCCCGCATTGAGCATCCCCAGTGACTGGTAAGTCCCCAAGTCTTGAGCTGCACCTGCGGTCCAGGTATAGCCGTCTCGCGGGGCATCCCAGGCGTTCTTGCTACCAATCGAACCAGAGGCACCGGGCTGGTTAACCACCACGATTTTTTGGCCTAAGGTTTTTTCAATTTCGGCCGCTGCGATGCGCGTGATCTGGTCGGTGGAGCCGCCCGCGGCCCAGGGAACAATCAGGTTAATGGGCTTGGTGGGTTTCCAGGTGGCTTGCGCCATGGCGCTGGCGCTAGCACCCAAGGCGAGTCCCAGGGCGATGGTTTGAATCAATGTCCGCTTTTTCATTGTCTGTCTCCTCATTTCATGGTTCAAAGGTTAAAAAAACATGCTGTCTTACAACAGCTTCGCAAAAAAGTTAGCCATCAAGCCATCGGGCCAAGTGACGTGTCACAAAATTATCATCGATCAAGTCCGGATAAGCTTTGCTGACTCGGGTGAGTTCTTCGGCTTGTCCCGCACTGAGGGCCTCGTGCGGGTCGAGGCACCAGATGCCATCGAGCAAGCCCTGTCGGCGCAGGACTTCATGGCACCCAGCAATGCACCCTGCAAATTCATGGGCTACATCGAACAAGGCGCTGTTGCAATCGGTGACTTTCGAATCTAGGGCAAGTAGCTCCGCCGAAATCTGCTCGCGAGCAGATTCTTGTTGGCAACGCTGTAGCAGTGCGACCGCATTCTGTGTCCAGACGCTCCAATGCCCCAGCAAGCCCCCCCGGATGCGTACTTGCACTGTTTCGTCGCCGCGCTTGACGTGAAAAGGTGTCACCAGGTCTAGCACGATGTGGTCATCGTTACCGGTGTACAACGTGATTCGTTCTTCCGCTTGGGCTGCGACCACACCATGAATCACGTCCAGTGTGCGGTAGCGGTTAAATGGCGCCATCTTGATCGCCACAACTTGTTCAATGCGTGCAAAGGCTTCCCAGAACGCTGCCGACAGAACCACGCCGCCCACTGCGGGCTGAAGGTAAAAGCCCACCAGCGGTATGACCTGAGCCACAGCGCGACAATGCGCCAGTATGTCGGCTTCGCTAGCACCGCGCAGC
>ERZ767114.308-NODE-308-length-29628-cov-4.126358_pt1 | contig 29628 bp, 26 predicted proteins | sample MGYA00374952_ERZ767114 | MGnify/ENA primary metagenome ERZ767114 (study PRJEB28939, sample SAMN06267156) | marine metagenome | isolation source: Columbia River Estuary | place: USA:Columbia River Estuary, USA | collected 2012-05-05 ...
ATCCAGATGTTATGGTGCACCGCTTGTTGCAGCACTATCTCGAAGGGGGAAAGAGCCCAGATTATGCGAAGTATGAAGCGCTCTGTGAGCACAGTTCGGAACGCGAAAAGGCGGCTTCGGACGCTGAACGCGCGAGCATTAAATACATGCAAGCGGTATTCTTAGAAAAACATGTCGGAGAGAGCTTCATGGGTGTGATTTCCGGCGTGACGGAATGGGGTGTTTATGTCGAGTTGACGGACAACTATTGCGAGGGAATGATTCGGATAAGCGCCTTCCGCGACGACTACTACACTTTTGATAGTAAGAACTTCTGCATTGAGGGTGAACGAACGGGTCGAATATTTCAATTGGGAGATCCTATGAAAATCACCGTAAAAAATGTAGATTTAGAAAGGAAACAAATTGATTTTGAGCCATGTGTCTCAGAAGACTAACTTTGTAACCACAACGAAACTCACCACCATGTCTACTGCAAACCGCTCAAAACAGTTAGAAACTGCCGCCATCGTTATTGGCGTGTTGGCCATTGCCGCTTCTGCGTATTTTATTTTCATGACAGAAGGCAGCGCCTATCGATTGACTAATTATATCATTTCGTTAGCGTTCCTGGTGTTCGTGGCATATAATTTTATCAATCTTCGCAGTTTAAAAGGCGAGGTAGGCGAATTGAGCGATAGAAATGCTGAGGTTACTCAAGAGCTTCAGGGCACGAAGCAATCGCTGGTGGAGGCTCAGGCCGATCTTCAAACGGTAAAAGCAGATTTGATCAGCGCTGAAGAGGAGGCCACCGCCCGTGAAAATGAAGTAGCGCGCTTGCGTAAGAAACTTGAATCCAACGACGCATAGCTTAGTTTTTCCCAAAAAAAGCCTTTAGCTTTTCAAGATCGGCATCCGTAGATTCGCGAGGTGCTTGTTCTTCTTTTGCGGCAGATGATGCCACCTTTTTCAACGGCTGCTCCAATTGTGCGCGTCGCTGAGGAGTTAAGTCATGGGGTTTCTTTTTCCCGGTCATTTTTTTAGGAGGAGCGGTCTTCAGGGGTTTTGAACCCGCTACTTCATTGAGTTTTTCTTTTGGCGATTTTTCAGGGCTTTTAGGCACACTTTTTCGCACTTTGGTATTTTTTGATTTTGCCTTGTTTTTGGCGCTTTTTGGCTCTATTTGAGTCGTTTTCGCTGTTTTTTGGCTCTTTTTTATCGATTTCTTCGCTTTTTTCTTCTCTGCTACAACCTGTTGTTTCGATTTTGGCGCAGTGGATTCGACGGCTTTTTCAATCTCAGGTTCTTTAACACCGCCACGGGCCTTTCCCTTAAGCGTGCCTTGATCTCCATGCAGGCTTTCAGCGGGTATAAATTTGTCCCGCGTTGCCCAGGTAGTTAACGCACCGATGGCTAAAAGGAATTGGTTCTTTTTGATTTCGATGATCTCACCCGGTTGACGCGAACCTATGAGTTTTATACGATCGCCAATTTTGACAGGGGCGGAAGTCAGTTTTTTAATCTTTTTTTCTTGCTGTTTTTCGTAGCGAGTTTTTTTGATAGTACGCTCGTCCTGAGTCTGATTAGCGCGTTCTCCAGCATATACCTTAAAGCGCCCTACTACCTCGTCTTTCCCTTTTTTGCCGCGTTGTTCAGCATATTCATTTACAAGTCCTTGGAATTTTTTACCCCAAGTAATCATGGCGTTTTGTTGCTCATTCATCGCACTTTGCCGGCGCACCTTATCTTCTAATTGATCAATCTTTCGGCCTTGTTTTTCTTTGAGCTGTTCTAATTCCTCAAGGCGCGAAGTGAGCTGCGCTCGTTGATGGGCCAATTGGTTTTTCTCCTTTTGAATCCCCACGAGCAACCGATCCATCGCGACGGTACTTTCGTTGAGCACCAAACGTGCCTCGTCAATCAGTCGTTTGTCTACGCCAACCTGTTGTGCGACCTCGTATGTATATGAAGAGCCCGGCACACCCTGATTTAGCTTGAATTCTGGCGTTAGGTCCGTGGAGTTGAACTGCATGGATCCGTTTTCTACAAGCGGCAGTTCGCTGGCCAATGCTTTGATACTATTGTAGTGGGTAGTCATCACCCCGTAGGTTTTACTTTCATTCAATGCACGCAGGAACACTTGTGCCATGGACGAACCCAGGTCCGGGTCTGAACCTGAGCCAAACTCATCAATGAGCACCAATGTTTTTCCATAAGCGGCATCGAGAAAATACTTCATCTTGTTCAGCTTTGAGCTGTACGTAGATAGTTCATTTTCTATACTTTGAGCATCACCAATATCGGCCATTATGCCATTGAACCAGCCCATGGTTGTGTCCGGATGAACGGTCACCAGCAAGCCGCTTTGAAGCATTAACTGAAGAAGTCCCACTGTTTTAAGCGTGATGGATTTCCCACCAGCATTAGGACCTGAAATTACGAGGATGCGAGTTTTTGTATCCAGTCGGATATCTAAAGGAACAACCGGCTTCTTCTTTGCTTTATGAAAGTCTCGAAGAACGGGATTAATGGCCTTAATTAACTCAATATGAGGCTTGTCTACCAATTGAGGCAAGCACGCTTCCTCATCTAATGCATACAGCGCCTTCGCGTTCACAAAGTCAATCTGATAGAGCGCCGTGGAGAAGTCTCGAAGTACTTCACGGTACCCCGCGACATATGCAGTAAGTAAACGAAGAATACGTGTTACCTCTCTCTTTTCTTCTTCCTCTAAAAGGGTTATTTCGTTATTGATTTCGAGGGTTTCTGATGGCTCGACAAAAAAGATACTTGCCTTCGCGGAAGAGCCGTGAAACACCCCATTTACCCGTCCTTTAAAAGCACCTTCTATGGCTAAAACACGTTTGTTATCGTGAACACTTTCTTGTGTATCAGCGAGAACACCAGCGCCTTGGTATTTTTTAACGGCGCGGTAAAAGATGCGGTCTGCAGCAGCACGTTTTTTGGTGAGTGTGGCACGAATTTTACCCAATTCCGCCGAGGCTGAAGTTTTTACAACTCCTCTGCGGTCGAGTACACGATCAATCTCGTTAGGCACCTCTTTGTTGGGTGTGAGGTGAGCGAACTTATCCTGAATGGACGGCGTACGCATGGCGTGTTCCTTAAAGAAGTAGTGTACCCGATTAAAGCTCTCAATCATGCTTTTAATCACAAGAAAGTCTTCACCTTCGAGCGTAGCGCCTTGGATTTTTAAGCGCAATAGAAACGGCTTAATATCTTCTGCGGCTAGTGCAGGTACTGCGAAATCACTTTGATACAGCCCTAAGATTTCATGAACTTCTTGTAGATCTCCCGTAGTTATGACAAAATCACTGCTTGGCTTAAGGCTTTGAATTCGCTCACGGGCACGCTCTGTTACGGCGCGTTTTGCGACGGCCTGCTTGACCAAATCAAACTCTATACTTTCAAATAAATCTTCAGGATACGTTTTCAAAACTTACGGTCGACCGATATTATCCGCGGTACACGCCATCTTCGTTAGTAACACTTTCGGTGCCCGCATGTTTACGCAAGCCCCCAGCAAAGGCAAAGGCCAACGCCGACAACGCTGTTGTCGTAAATACGTCTATAGTGGTCCAAAGTACTCCCACGGGCACATCAAACATGTCGTTTTGTACATCGCCCCAAAGCCAGAGTGCCAGTAAGACGATGGAACCTATAAACGGTTTTCTACGCGTTTGTGTAGACCACGAGGGCACTATAATGGTTTTGGTATAAAAAAACACCGCCAGCGCAGCTCCCATGCCATGTGCGATAAGCATACTGTAGATCGCAAAGGGATTCGCGGTCATGTAGGCAGATATGATATTTGAACGCCCACTCCAATCTGCCGCTTGTAAATCGACCATCGGCAAAGGGTCTAAAAACAGTCCAAAGAAACTGTGTAAACCGGTGGTTACGAGTATTGCGATAATTAAACCGACGAGTGTTAGGCCAATGGAACGAAGGGCAAAAAGGAATTTTTTCATGGCGGTTAGGTATTATTTGAACCAGCTTTCGACTACATCAAGAGCGAGTGCGGCAACTTCTAATTTATTCTTTTTGCGGAACCCGTTGAGTTTTTGATGCAATGCCGCAGGTTTGTTCGCACGCAAGCTTTCTACCGTATGGTAACCGGCTTGCGCAATGTGCACAGACCACTCTTGAGGGACACCGATCGCTTCGAAGTCTTTTGGACTAGCGACGGTTTCAAATTTCTCAGGACGCATTTGCGGGAAGAAGAGCACTTCTTGGATGCTGTCCTGGTTGGTGAGCATCATGGTAAGGCGGTCGATACCGATTCCCAAACCGGAGGTAGGCGGCATACCATATTCTAGGGCACGAATGAAGTCTTGGTCGATGAACATCGCTTCGTCGTCTCCCTTTTCTGATAAATTCAATTGGTCCTCGAAACGCTCTAATTGGTCGATAGGATCGTTAAGCTCAGAGTATGCATTTGCAACTTCTTTACCGTTCACTATGAGCTCAAAACGCTCCGTGAGTTCTGCATTGTCGCGGTGCTTCTTAGACAGTGGCGACATCTCCACGGGGTAGTCGATGATGTAGGTCGGCTGGATGTAGTGCTTCTCACATTTTTCGCCGAAGATTTCATCGATAAGTTTTCCTTTACCCATGGTTTCGTCTACTTCAAGCCCGATAGATTTCGCTGCTTCGCGCACTTCGTCTTCTGTCTTGCCGCTGAGACCTAAACCGGTGTGCTCCTTGATGGCCTCTAGGATAGGTACTCGGGCGTACGGCGCCTTGAAGCTAACGGTGTTCTCACCAATAGTTGCATCGGTGGTACCGTTTACAGCCGTTGCCACTTTCTCGAGCATGGTTTCTACAAACCTCATCATCCAGTGGTAATCCTTGTAGGCCACATAGATTTCCATTACTGTAAATTCCGGATTGTGGGTTTTGTCCATGCCCTCGTTGCGGAAGTCTTTTGCAAATTCATAAACGCCTTCAAAACCACCTACAATGAGGCGCTTGAGGTAGAGTTCGTTGGCAATACGCAAGTACAACGGCACGTCTAGCGCGTTGTGGTGGGTGATGAATGGGCGAGCCGCCGCACCGCCAGGAATGGTCTGTAAAATGGGTGTTTCGACCTCCATGTAACCTGCATCATCGAAGATGTTACGCATCGTACTGATCACGCGATTACGCTTGCGGAAAATTTCCTTTACCCCTGGGTTTACCACGAGATCTACATAACGCTGGCGGTAGCGAATTTCAGGATCTGTTAATTGGTCGTAAATCTTACCGTCGGCATCTTTTTTCACGACGGGAAGTGGACGAAGTGATTTAGAAAGTACCACCAATTCCTTCACATGCAGACTCATTTCGCCCGTTTGTGTGGTAAACACGTGTCCTTCTACACCGATAAAATCGCCAATATCTAGGAGTTTTTTGAATACATCATTGTACATCGTTTTGTCCTCATCTGGACAAATTTCGTCGCGATTCACGTAGATCTGTAGCTCGCCAGTGGCATCGGCAAGTACGGCAAACGAAGCCTTTCCCATGATGCGTTTTGTCATCAGGCGTCCTGCGATGCGTACGTGCTCAAAGCCCTCTGCGCCTTCTGTATAGCTGGAAGCGAGGTCGTTAGCATGGTGGGTAACGGTGTACTCTGCAGCGGGATAAGGGTCGATACCTAGACCTCTTAATTTTTCCAATGCGGTACGTCGGAGCTGCTCCTGTTCTGATAATAATCTTGCCATGATGCAATGCGTATATTAAGGCAACAAAGATAATTGCCTTTTGTAGCTTAGCAGTATGCGATTTAGCCGATTTTACCCTTTCCTGTTTGCGTTGTTCACAAACGCCTTGTGTACCGCGCAGCCGTATTGGCAAAAGGGGGACCGATTAGGTTATGTAGGTGGCTTCGCAACCGTTCAAGGCCAAGGGGAGCAAATCGTTAACGCACACCTAGATTTAGACCTAGGCGGAAGCCTATTTTTTACGCCAAAGTGGGCGCTTGGTGCAGAGGCCAGTACAAGCTGGGATCCTTTGACACAGAGCGTGAATGCCACCATGCGCGCGCAGTACCTTTTGCTGGGCCGCAGTGATTTATCCCACAGTTTATTAGCAGATATTCATGCAGGAATGGGCTACCATACAAGCCAAACGGTGATGGGCACGAGTTTTTCTTCAAACGACGTAAAGGTTGGGCTAGGTTTGCAATATACCTGGTGGATTAGCCAAGGCGTAGGTGTGTATCTGTGGCCGCAGTGGTCACGAACGAACGGTGGTCCCAGTGGATTATGGGGCTGGCAGTTTGACATTCCCATTGGCGTCCAATGGAATTGGCACAAATAATCATGAGAAAAGTAGAATTTCAAGATATAGGAACCGTACGTTATGGTGCGGCTTGGGACTTTCAAACGAAGTTGTTTGAGCGAACGGTCGATCAAAAAGTGGTCAATCGCAAAACTCCAGAAAGGGCTGAAGAGACGACCGACCACCTCATTTTCGTAGAGCACCCGCCCGTATTTACGCTGGGTAAAAGCGGTAAGGAAGCACACCTTCTTGTGGATCAAGCACGCTTGCAAGAGGAAGGAATAGATTACCACCCCGTAAATCGTGGCGGTGACATTACTTATCACGGTCTAGGCCAGATTGTCGGATACCCAATTCTTGATCTTGACCACTACTTCACCGACATTCATAAATACCTGCGTTACCTTGAAGACGTTGTTATTAAAACACTCGCGGAATACGGCTTAACGGCCGGAAGGTCGGATGGAGAGACAGGGGTTTGGTTAGATGCCGGCACACCACTTGCACGTAAAATTTGTGCCATGGGTGTCAAAGCGTCAAGGTGGACCACGATGCATGGTTTTGCACTAAACATCAACACATCCTTAGAGCATTTTGGCTTGATCGTGCCCTGTGGCATCAGCGACAAGCCGGTGACTTCGCTTCATTTAGAATTGGGCCGCGAGGTCGATCTAGAAGAGGTCAAGGACCATCTGAAGAAGCATTTTGTAGACCAATTCGGTTGCGCCCTGGTGCCAACCACAACTCCTTATACACATGAAAACAGCTAAGCGCGTACTTTCCGTACTCATTGTTCTTTTTCTAGCTCTAAAATTCTCGCCTTATGGGTATTTAATCAAGGGAGTGAAGGGCGCATATTTCGATGGACATACCTCTGCACATATCTACGACCGTAAGCATTTTGACCAGCGTGAAATTCCTGTGTTTAATGCAACTCCTCTGCCCGTTTCTAAAACATTGAAGCGTGTTTTGGATGCAGAAACGCGTGAAAAAATAGAGACCTACAAAACGGCTGGACTAGTAGTCGTAGAACAGGATGAGATTGTGCTCGAAGAGTACTGGAATGCGCACGAACCCTCAACGATGAGTAATAGTTTTTCCATGGCGAAAAGCATTATTACGATGTTGGTGCAGATTGCAGTTCAGGACGGTTATATCGATTCTTGGGACGACCCTATTACAAAATATATCCCTGAATACGAGATTCCGGAAGGTATCGCAGAGCCCACGCTACGTCATTTTAGCACCATGACTGCGGGCATGCAAATAAAAGAAAATTACAAAGCGCCATTTTCAAAGACAGCAAAACTGTATTACGGGGATAACGTGATTGAGACGGCATTGTCTATACCTGTGGGCAAACACCCCGCAGGAGAAGTGTTCGAATACCAAAGTGCACAAACGCAAATTTTAACCATCGCTTTGAGTCGCGCCGTGGGTGAAAGTATTTCAAGCTACGCGAACCGTGAACTCTTTGCAAAGGCCGGTTTTGAGTCGGCGGCTACGTGGCATTTGGACCAAGCCGAAGGATTGGAACTGGGTTTTTGCTGTGTGAACGCTAGCGTTCGTGACTATGCAAAATTGGGCCAGTTGGTCTTGCATCACGGAAATATAGACGGCCAGTCCGTGGTAGACTCTTCGTTTTTAGCCATGGCCAGCGCAGGCTACCGCAGTCCAGAATACGGACATGGTTTCTGGATTTATCCTGAGCCGCATCAAAACGTTTTCGCTTTTAGAGGAATGTTGGGTCAGCATATAATAGTTGACCCTGTACATAACAGAATAGTAGTGCGGGTTGGGCATCAGAGCGGGGGTAAATTTGCAAAGGAGTTTAATTTATTGGAAACCACGCTTTTAGCTCAAATGGACCGTTGGGACAACAACTAATGCCGGCACCGGTCGTACATATTGACCAATTATCCATCGCCTTTGATGGCCACCAGGTATTGCGCGATTTCACCTTTACCTTAAACCCAGGCCAGACCATTGCGGTGGTTGGCGAAAGTGGATCGGGTAAATCCGTCGCGGCACTTATGGCCATGGGATTGCTGGATAAACGTGCAGAAATTAAAGCCGCAGCAGCACAGCTTTTTAGCGAAGACCTTCTTTCTTTTTCTAGCGAAAAGTGGTCTGACCTTCGCGGTAATGAGGTGGCTATGGTTTTTCAAGACCCCATGACGGCATTACACCCTTCCATTCGGATTGGCCGACAGTTGGAGGAGGTGCTCGAAAGGCATACCGACCTAAATCGCGCGGATCGCGAACAGGCAGTACTTGCAGCATTGCATGAAGTTGAAATTCCCGATCCAAAATCCAGTTCAAAAAAGTATCCGCACGAAATGAGTGGAGGACAGCGTCAACGTGTGGTTATCGCCATGGCGATGTTGATGAAGCCTAAATTGATCATTGCAGATGAACCAACTACGGCTTTAGATAAAGCGGTAGAAGGAAAAATAGTAGCACTATTAAACAAGCTTGTTCGAGAGAGTGGTGCAGCACTTTGGCTCATTTCGCACGATCTAGAAGTAGTCGCTGAGGTGGCTGATGAAGTGGTGGTATTGTTCCGTGGCGAAACGGTGGAAACCGGGCCAGCGAAGCAGGTTTTTACTGCGCCTAAACGCCCCTATACAAAGGGGCTTTTGGGATGCCGACCACCGAAAGAAGGACGTCCATTTCCATTGCCGGTGCTGGAGGACTTTCTGAACGACACTGTTCCTTCAAAGCAGGCCGACTTAGCGGCCCCCATAGCTACTGAAGAAGTAATGACCATTACGGGCTTACGCATTGGATTTGACCGAAGAACCGGGTTCCGAAAGACAAAACAATGGATTATAGACGGCATCGACTTGCACCTAAAAAAAGGTGAAACGCTAGGACTCATAGGGCCTTCTGGGAGCGGAAAGAGTTCAATAGGCCGTGCCATTGTGGGATTAAACAGGTTTGAATCAACAACCTTTTCCTATTCTGGTGATGCGAGTAAAATCCAGTTCATTTTTCAGGACCCTTTTAGCGCCTTAAACGGCAGTAAACGCATTGGGTGGATACTAGAAAGCGTACTTAAGCGCCACCGCCCTGATTTATCACCCGCAGAGCGCCTGAGTGAAGCACAATCCTTGCTGGAAGAGGTGGGGTTATCAGCCGCTGACTTAAGAAAGCGCCCGAAGGCCTTTTCAGGGGGTCAGCGCCAACGTATTGGTATTGCTCGCGCATTGGCTGCAGCGCCGGAGGTTCTGATTTGTGATGAAAGTGTCAGCGCGCTCGACGTGAGTGTACAATCCCAAGTATTGAACGTATTGAACGGTATTAAAAAAAATCGGGGCCTGAGTATGATTTTCATCTCTCACGACCCCGATGTGATTCGATATATGTGTGACAGAGTTGTAAACTTATAGTTAAGTATTTGACAGATAAGATATTATGGACAATTTGAAACAGCAGGTTTTAAACCTTTTGTGTATAATTAGAAAAATCATTTGTCATGAAAAACGCCACGCTCTTTATTTTCTTCCTCTTTACAGGAGTACTTTGTGCCCAATACGATGTTGATTTAGCAGGGAACTTCTCTTACGAATACGTTTCTACGAACACGGATGGAACGGTGAAATACAATATTAAGTTCCACTACGCCGGTGACTCTTCCTGGACAGGAATGACAACAACGACGTACGGGAGTTATAAAAAAAACTCAACCCCAACCCCTTACCCGTCGCTTTCAATGAGCACAGTTCAATCAGGACTGATGAACAGCTCTCCTTGTGGCGACCATGTATTCAATAAGTTTACTTGGCAACAGACATTAGACCTGGACCCATACTCTCAATATGAATTTGTGCATAATTGGTGTTGCCGGGCTCCTTACATCGTAAACATTGACACGAATGGAGGTTTACCAAACCAATATGCTCGTATGATCATGTTAACCGGTAGACAAGGGGTTAGGCCAAACAATAGTAGCCCGGATTACAGCAATGTTTACTTTAGCGCGCCAATCAATACAGAGACGCCATTAGAAATATGCTCTGCGGACCCTGACGGTGATAGTTTATCATTCGTAATTATCAATAGTAAAAGAGGGTCTATTCATCCAGTTCAGGGTTTTACAATGAACAACATCTCCTATGATACGATTTCTGGATACAACAGCACCCAGCCTCTCGGACCAGGCGGTAGTGTATTTATCGACCCTAGTTCGAGAATGCTTTTGGTGAAATCGGACTCTAGTCAATTTAACCTTCTTACCGTACGCGTTATTGAATGGGCTAAAGACACGACAAACACCTATAAAATTATGGGAGTAAATAACAAGGAAATGTTTATTGACTTTACCGGAGGTTACGCTCCTAGTTTATATGGGATTAATGCAAACTATGCGTCGTCAGCACTAAATTCTGATAGCATCTATGTGAATCTAAAGAACGACGTACATCTAACATCCCGAAGCCTTGACTCGAATATTGTGACCCTAGTAAGCCCATCAGCCGATACGGCATCAATAAGTGCTATGAAATACGCAGGTTCGAAAAGCGAATTATTCTTAAGAACGGACTCATTAGACGTACCTGGCGTGTGGAAAATATATTTTACCAAGCACGGTAATTTTGCAAATAGAGGTAAGTGCGGCGAGCCTTTAGTAGATACGGTGCTCGTTAATATTCCTATACCCGGCATTCAATTAATTGGAGACACTGGATATGTATACGTTGGACCGTCAAGAGAATATTACGTTTTAAACGGTCAGTATTACGACTCAATTTCATGGATTTGCACGAATGGAAACCTAACTGGGGGACACCACGACACGGTTCAGGTGAATTGGGGGGCTAGCTCAAACGGTCCAGGGTTCTTGCTTGCTGAGGCTGTAAAATTGAAGAATGGCTCAAACTTCATTTTATTACTAAGTAGAGATTCGCTTACTGTTGACGTAAACGGACTTTCATTAAAAGAAAGAACAAGAGACATTTTAATATATCCTAACCCGACTTCCAATGAGATCGGGGTGACCGGGGTCGCAAGCGGCACGGACTATGAGGTTATCAACTCGGATGGAACAACGGTAATGAGAAATAGATTGGAGGGTTCCAAAATCAATGTTTCGGAGCTGCCGACCGGACCGTATTTCTTAAGATTTAGGAACAATGGTACCTGGCTATCGAAAGAGCTTATTATTACTCGATAGATTTAGTTATTGCGGTCTTCAAAATCCTCTGTTTTTCTTCGCTGGTAAGCGCGTATACCAAAGTATACCACTCCTGAAAGCATTACGGCCCAGAATGCGAAGTATAAAACGCCGAAGATCATTATTTCAGTTTTACTGCCGTGCCGTAAGCCAGCATTTCAGCAGCGCCTTGCATCACCATTGCGGTGGTAAAACGAACGTTGATGACCGCATCAGCGCCCATGGACTCCGCGTCTTTGACCATTCGTTGAAAGGCTTGTTCACGACTTTGCGCTTGCAAGCGTGTGTATTCGCTGATCTCCCCGCCGACAATGTTTTTCAGTCCAGCAAAAATATCGCGACCGATGTTGCGTGCGCGAACGGTGCTTCCACGGGAGATGCCGAGGATTTCTGAAACTTCTTTTCCTGGAACGTTGGCTGTGGTAGTGGTAATCATAGCGGTTTATTTAGTCCGTCTAAGTTAATTAATTGAACCTAAAACGCGCTTCATAAAACCGTTAAGTGCATCTTTTTTGGAAGTACCGTTTGTGATTTCTTTATTCACCTCGAGCGCACCATAAAGGTTTGAGATGAGTTCCCCGATCACTTCAAGTTCTTCGTCTTTAAGCGTCGGTACGTCCGCCAACGATTCAAGAACTTCAAGAGTTTCGTGAATGTAGTCTTCGTCGTTTGCTTCGACAAAATTAACCAGGTGTTTGATGACAGGGATTTTCATAGGGTTGTTCTTTTACAGAAACAAAGTTAAGAGACGCACCCTATCAAAAACTAAAAGAGAGATAGATTCGTCTTATCAGCGTATTGGTACTCTGAAAAGTGCCGCTGAATGCGGTTAAGAATTGGACATAAACTGGTCAAAAACCAATTTTTCTGTGGCGTAACTTAGAGCTCACAAACCCAATGACTCAAAACATAACGTATGACACGAGGAATAACTACCTTGATTTTAGCTGTCGCACTACTGCCGCTGACGGTAGGGGCTCAGATTTTATCTGTTACTCCGGCTTTTCCTTCGCAGAATGATACGGTAACCATCATTTACGATGCAACGGAAGGAAATGGCGCACTAACGGGTGTGGTTCCTGTGTATGCACACGCAGGGTTGATCACAAACCAGAGTACATCGCCTACGGATTGGCGTCATGTGCAAGGGAATTGGGGTACAGCGGACGCCTCTGTATTAATGACGAATTTGGGTAATAATCTACACAAAATCGAATATCATATGCCGTCTTTTTATGGTTTTGGGAGCAGCGTTGTTGTACAGCAAATGGCTTTTGTATTCCGCAATGCGAGCGGGAGTATCGTAGGTCGCGATCCCAACGGGAGCGACATTTATTATGACGTATATCCTGCGAATGGGGGACTAATCGCCCAATTTTTAGCGCCTGAGACTACCCAACTTATCAATAGCGGTGATTCTTTAGAGTTTGTGGTGGCGGCAACACAAAAATCAAATTTTAAGATCTACGATAACGGTACGTTAGTGTATCAAGACTCTACTAAACAAGATAATTTTTACCTCAGCAGCACTGCAGGAGGCATTCACACTGTGGTGCTTCAGGCAGAATACGACACCACCGCCGTTTATGATACCGCCTATTATGCAGTTCAAGGACCGTTAAACGTCGGCGTTTTGCCCGGAGGAATGGAGCAGGGCATCAACGAGCTCAATGATACCACGGTATTCTTCAAACTCTATGCTCCGTTCAAAAACCGCGTGTATTGTTTAACCTCGTTGAACGACTTTCTACCGGATACCCTTAATGCGATGACCCGCACCCCTGGAGGGGCGTGGTGGTTTCTAGAGATGACTGTTCCGGCAGGACAACCCTTCACCTATCAATACATGATGGACGGTGATTTACGGGTTGCGGATCCGTATTCAGAGCAGGTTTTAGATCCTTGGAACGATGGATACATATCGAGCGTAACTTATCCCAATCTACCCAGCTATCCGACCGGAAACACCACGGGCATAGTTTCCTTGTACGAAACAGCAAAGCCAGCGTACCAGTGGAGTAACACCACATTTAATGCGCCAGACAAAGAGGAACTATTGATTTATGAATTGCTCATTCGTGACTTCGTTTCGACGCGTAATTACCAATCTTTGATCGATACACTAGACTATATTGAGCGTTTGGGTGTGAACGCCATAGAATTGATGCCTAATTCTGAATTTGAGGGCAATTCCAGCTGGGGATACAACCCATCGTTTCACATGGCTTTAGACAAATACTACGGCACTCCGGATAAATTCAGAGCGTTTGTAGACAGTTGCCATAGCCGCGGCATTGCGGTGATTATGGATCAGGTGTTCAATCATGCCTTTGGTCAAAACCCCATTGCTCAAATGTGGTGGGACAGCGGCAACAATCGTCCAGCAGCGAACAACCCGTATATGAATCAGAATTGTCCCCACCCGCCGAACTGCTGGGGAAATGACTTTGATCACTTCGTCCAGCCGACGCGTGACTATATAGACCGAATCAACACTTACTGGATTGAAAACTTCAATATTGACGGTATCCGATTTGACTTTACGAAAGGCTTTACGAACAGCTCAAACGCAGACAGTTATCAGGCCACACGCATTTCAGCGCTTAAACGCATGGCAGATGAATGTTGGAATGTAGATCCGGACTTTTATGTCATTTTAGAGCATTGGGGTCCCAATCAAGAGGAAAAAGAATTGAGCGATTATGGCATGTTGCTCTGGGGAAATGCGGTACATCAGTATTATGAGGCGGCCATGGGGTATACACCGGACAGCGATTTTAAGTGGGGTATTTACAAAGAGCGGGGATGGAACGATAAGCACCTCATCTCTTATATGGAAAGCCACGATGAAGAACGCGCTTCGTACAAGATCAAAACCTACGGTAATGCAAGCGGGGGATACGACACTAAAACCCTAGCGACCCGTGCGGACCGCATCATACAAGCCAGCGCCTTCTTCTATACCATTCCTGGGCCGAAGATGATTTACATGTTTGAAGAATTGGGCTATGACATCTCCATTGATAATCCTTGTCGTGTTTGTGAAAAACCCATACTTTGGAACTATTACAACGACCAACACCGCCAGAAAATCTATTTCTACATGGCCTCCATGATGGACATGCGCAAGAAGTATGATGTATTCAACACCTCTAATTTCACATATGCCCTCAACGGTTCTTCAAAGCGCATCAACCTCAACGGCGCCTCTATGCAGGCTACCGTGGTTGGAAACTTTGCGGTAACACAAAAAGACGTGTATCCTAATTTTCAGCACACAGGAACCTGGTACGACTATTTTACAGGTGATACCCTCACCGTTTCAAACGCTACGGCACCTATTTCTTTCGCTCCGGGAGAATGGCACATTTATACAGATGTAAAATTGACGGATGCAGCCTTTATGGACGTTGCTGAGGTTGAATGGGCCGAAACAAAACCATTCATGGTGTTCCCTAATCCGAGCACTGGATGGGTCGATGTAGTATTCGACTTTCCACAAGGCACTTCTGTTGAATGGTCGCTACGCGATGTGCGCGGGAAAATGGCGGCACAAGGCAGTCTCGTAACTGACGGTCCACAGATCACAGATTTTGATTTCACGGCATTACCTAAAGGCGCCTATATCTTGCAACTGCAAACGCCGACGGAGGCATATACGGAGCGGTTGCTCTTAAATTAAACGCAAAAAAAAGCCCGGCATCGCCGGGCTTTTTTGATTAATGTAGGAGGAGGTGTACACCGTCCTTATTTTGTGTTATGACGCCTTCGTGTTCAAGCGACTATAGCAGCCTGCTAACCACTTCTCTTGAGGCGCTCAGTTCATGCGCAACTTCCCTATAAATTTCCAGCGCTTTCGCGGCGAGATCCGCATCGTGCTCCGGCACGTCGACCTCCGTTTTCTCGAATAGTGCTACTCCTTCGGTCTTCAATGCGATGCCCGTTTCAGTGCTTATGCCTTCAAGCACCTCCTTTGGCTGGGTAACGAAATCTTCATAGGAGATGAAATGAATGTTACTGAGAGATTTAGCGTAATTGTAATAGTCGATCCAACGTTCGAGCCAGTAGTTGAGCTTTCCGCGATCGGTTTGTTGTGGGGCCGTTCCCGATAGATTAAAGGGCAATTGGCCTTGTCCGAACTCGTGGTGTCCCAACCAGTTCATGTACTCTAAAATGAAGGGATCTTCAGCCTGTTCTTCTTCAAATTTCTGGTGCTGCTTCATCAAACTATAGGCGTGTTGCAGTGGATCTCGGACTAAAACAAAAACCTTCATATCTGGATTTTGTGGCAGGATCGACTTCAGACGCAAAATGGCATTGTTGTTTTTTGCGAGATAGATTTGACCGTCGCCACAAAGACTTTTGGTGTAGCGGCGGTACAGGTCGTTTTCTTTCGCGCTGAGCTCGTGCAAATGAAGCTGGTCGTCGGAGATGAATCGGTCGTTAGTGGCCACCTTAAAGAAGTATTCTTCGAGTGCTTCGACACTGGCGAGTCCGACTTTTATCCCATCACCGTGCGCACGCTCTTTGTCCTCTTTTTTCTTCGGCTTGTAGAATCTACTCCAAAGTCTGGGTGCGAGCAGGACGGGCATGTTGCTGTAGTCCAGGGAGGCGAACGGGCCACGATCCGTAAGTGCGCGTGTGAGCGCGGTCGTTCCTGCTCGCGCCAATCCCGTAATCAAAACGGCAGAAGTTTGGTCGGCTTGTACGGGATTTTCGATACCCTTGATTTGTCTTTTCAGCAATGCCTTTCCCAGATGGTAGTGGTTGAGAATGAGGCGGTGGAATAATTGGGCCATAGGGCTGTAGGCGCTCCGTTTCTTTATGGGGTACAAGAAGGGGAGCAGTGTGCCTACACCGAACGCCAAAAGCTTTTGCTGGTCGGGCAATACATCGGCCCAAAAGTGTCCGGGGAGGTAGTAATAGGTGTAAAAAGTCAGCGCGATAAGCGCAGAGAGCAGCGCGAGGTTCAGCAGTAGGGATTTGACGGTTTTCGCGGTTTGGGCATTAACGGCTTCAAACTTTTCTTCGTCGTCCTGCTCAGAGATGAGTACATCAAGAAGCGCTACACTGTGGAGAGCGAGAGTGAAAAAAGGCCTTTTCATGCGCAAGACCCCGATGCTCAACAGGATGCCTGAAAATGCGGGGAAGGCTATGAAGAGGACCGTCCACATTTACTTCTTGCGCGCTTTTTTGATGGTATACCAAATGCGGTAGCCAAAAGCGGCTACAATCAGTACCAGCACCAGTACAATAAGGATGCCTGCGCCAACGCCTAAACCAGGGCCAATGTAGAGAAAAGGTGTGCTCATAATGGAGTAAGAATTTACCATTGCAAATTACAGCTAAAATAACCACTGCGTTAAATATGAACGATCGATTACACCAGAGCAAAGTAAACAGCTTCTGATGCTAAACGTTAATTATACTTTTTTGGGATGTATATTTATCACCTAAACGCTCCAATTCGATGACTGCATTCTCAGACAACGCCTTATTAGAACTCTTAACACGGTTCGCGCTGACTTTGATTTTTAACCTTGTACAGATGCGTATCGTGAGTAAGCACGGTCGGGAATCTAGAAAGAACGTTTACAGCTTCTTTATTATTTCTGTTGTAGTGTTCTTCTTGGCGCATGCACTTCGCACTTTCGACATGCAGATCGGCATGGCTATAGGAATGTTCGCTGTTTTCGGTATAGTTCGGTACCGTACTGAAGCATTGCGACCTCAAGAGATGACTTATTTATTTGCTGCAATCGGAATTGCAGTGATTAACGCATTGTCATCAGGCGCTGAAGGCTGGCTGGAATTGGTTGTAGTCAACACATTGGTTTTAGGGTTTATTTATCTGCTCGAGCGTTTTTTATTGACGGAAGAAGAGCAGGAGCCTTCATTGCAAAAGATTAATGTAACATTACCCGTTGCAGATCTGGATCAAAAGGTATTTGACGAGAAAATCGAGACGCTCGCTCAGCAAATGCAGATGACGGTTGTTCGGGTGCATGTATCGAAAGTAGACTATGCGTTAGGGACAGCTCAGATCCAGGTTTACTATGAGAAATAAAATACTCTCATTTTGTTTGCTTGCCTCTGTTTTCGCTTTTGGGCAAACAGACAGTTCTGTCGCCAATCATGTTTGGGCAAAAGTAGGTTACAAGACAAAGCTGCCTAAACAAGTGTCGCTCACTACGAGCGGCCAATATCGAGCGAAATACAGCAATCAGGACCACGACCAGTGGTTGACGAATTTTGATTTTAAAAAAGAGCTTAGTAAAAAGTGGGATTTAGGGCTAGAGCTACGCCACTATTTTATTTTCGACAATCAAGGAGGCAATCAAGGAACTTTTCAGCGCTTTAGAGCACAGGTTAATGCACAGCAACACATACAATTACCGTTAGGTGAACTCCATTTTAGATATGCTGTTCAGCAACGCTGGATCATATCTGGATCAGGTTCAAATAAGTTTGTAGCCCGCCTACGTGGTGAATACGAATTACCCATAAAAAACTTCAAATGGGACCCTACTTTTCAGGCGGAGCTATTGAATGTTTCTGGCGATGAGCCAGATCAATCATTGCGATTAGGGATTAGTACAAGCAATAAAATAGCAGGAATTAAACTCCAATTTGGCTATTTCTATCAACGGGATCTTTACACTAAAAATCTGTACAGGAATGTACTTCAAATGGGAGTAAGGTTTTAACACCTTAGGGTAGTAAAGATTAATTCGCGGTGCGTTCTTGCAATTGATTATCAGAAAGTTGGTAGCTTTAAGAGCGCTGTCAGACTTCAGCGTCAATAATAAAACCATGGTTATGAAGAATCTGCTATACCTCCTTACACTTACTGCTTTTGTCGCTTGCACAACCACCGAAACGGTTGAACCATCCATCACCGATACCTATTTAGACTATTCCCAGCGCGACGATCAATGGACCGGCGGTGTGAAGTTGATCCCCGTTGAAACGGAATTAGGCACCTTTAATGTGTGGACGAAAAGGGTAGGGAATAATCCTGATTTAAAGGTGTTGTTACTACATGGCGGGCCAGGCGCCACACACGAATATTTTGAATCTGCTGACAGTTATTTTCCAAACGCTGAGGTTGAGTATTATTACTATGATCAGTTAGGGTCGGGTAATAGCGATAATCCTGAAGACGAGCGACTTTGGGAACTTGACCGGTTCGTTGATGAGGTTGAGCAGGTTCGTCTAGCTTTGGGGTTGGACGGATCAAACTTCGTGTTGTTGGGTCATTCGTGGGGTGGTATTTTAGGAATGGAATATGCGTTGAAATACCAGGAAAACCTGAAGGGTCTCGTGATTTCGAACATGGTTGCCTCTGCACCCGAATACATGAAATACGCACAAGAGGTCTTAGGGCCACAATTGCCCGCGGAAGTACTCGAAGAGCTTCAGGCCTTTGAGGCTGCTGGAGATTACACCAACCCTCGTTACTTAGGACTGATTGAAGAGCACTACTATCCGGAGCATGTTTTACGTCGTCCGTTAGCGGAATGGCCAGAGCCTGTAAATAGAAGTTTTTCAAAGTTGAATTACCCCTTGTATTTAAAGCTTCAAGGCCCTAGCGAGTTTGGTATGGTTGGCGAAGCGACCCTTAAAAATTGGGACAGAACAGCCGATCTACATCGTATTGAAGTGCCTACGCTCAGTATAGGTGCGCAGTACGACACTATGGATCCAGAAGCTATGCGCGCCATTGCAGATTCAGTCCAAAACGGAACCTTTTTGTATTGCTCAGAGGGAGGACACATGACGATGTACGATGATGCGGACACGTACTTCAATGGTATTATTGATTTTCTTAAGACGTTGTAGCACCGAGGTGCTTGGCCAATTCTTTACCCAGACCTGTACCTAAGGCAACCCCCATGCCACCTAACCGAACGGCTGCGTGAACACGCGCAGAAGGATGTAAAAGCAGTGGTGCTTTTCCTTCACCAAAGGCCATGATACCCGACCAGGCATAGTCGATTTCTACTGGGCGGTTTGGTGCTATGAAGTTTCCGAGATCTTCAATGAGTTGTTCCTTTAAAAGGCTGTTGATTCCTTCTTGTGTCGTGGCTTCGCCCTTAAGATCAAGGTGACGGGCTCCGCCTATTAGAATTCTGTTGCCTGCGTTTCGGAAATAATTATAACCGCTGTGGTAGTGAAACGTTCCTTCTGGAGGTGCCCACGACAGTGGTTTTGTGACGAGAACCATGCCGCGACCAGGTTCAAGATTCGCTTCCGGCAGCAGCGCTTTTGTGAATCCATTTGTACACAAGGCTAATTGTTTCGTGAAAAGCTGGAGTGGGCCTTCTGCAGTGGCGACGGTGACTTCAACACCGTTGACCTGCTCTTCATAGTGCTGGACGGTTGTTTGCGTATAGAATTGCACGCCAGCTTCGCGGGCTTTTCGCGCAAAAGCGTTCATCATTTTTCCTGTATCAATGCTTCCTTCAAATTGGTTTTTTACGAGTCCTTTGATGGTTTTCGTTTGGAACCCAAAGTCGGGAATCTGGTCCGTTGCATTAGAGAAAACAGGCTTTTTAAACAGGGGCTTTAGCCAGTTGTTGAATGAGGCCGTACGTTCGTGCAAGTCGCCTTTGAAATCCAGTTCGTATCCGCCTACCGGGCGGTAGTCAATGTGCTGATCGCCTAGTAATTGCCGCAATTCAAGGCCGCCTTTGTACCGTTTTTCAACAAGGGAAAGCAGTTCGTCTTGGGAATCGGTTCGGGCATTTTCGGCCAATTCTGATATAGATCCAAAGCAAACGAATCCGGCGTTTTTGGTGCTGGCGCCGCTCGGGAATAGCCCGCGTTCGATGATAGCAACCTTTTTCTTAGGATGGGCTAACTGAAAATGCAATGCTGTGCTCAACCCAACAATACCGCCACCAACGACTATTAGATCGTGGTGAATGAAAGAAGACTTTTCCCAGTAGCTCAGCATTTACTCCATCTTATAATTGGAATTCCTGACCAAAGTCAGCGAAATGCATGCCCTGGGCTTCTAGCGCTTTGCGCCCTTCAAATTCCGCGTTACGTGCAGGGTTTGAGTGGTTGAGGTGAATGAAGTAAATCTTCTCACGCTCCTCTCTGGGTAGATAAGAGAACAGCTTGGCCGATTCTGAAATGAATGGATGCGGAACCTCTGACATGGGTCGTGGCACTTCTCCATCAGCGAAAAAAGTGCCGTCGATGAATGCGTAGTCAACACGCGGTATGACGGCGATGATATTTTCTTCCCACTCTTCCCATTTGTCAATATCTGGAATGTAAAGTGCAACCTTTCCTCCTGTCTTTTTTATGAAATACCCAACAGTTTCAGAAAATTCATCACGGTGAGGAACTAAAAACGGTTCGACGATCAGGCCGTTTTGAAGTGTACGCGGCACACCTTCTTCGAGTCCATTAAGTGTTATGTTTTGAAGTTTTAAAAGCTGGTTCCAAGGCCCGTTTTTTGCGAGAAAATCGATCATTCTTGGCATCGCATAGACCGGAACTTTGTTTGTATTTGCAGCTTCGCGACCAAAGTGTGCAAGTCCCGTATAATGACCCATGTGGGCATGCGTTAAAAAGACTGAGTACTTTTCTGAACCTGATCTTTCGAGGAGTTCTCCGAGCTGAGGCACGATATCAGGTGTAGCGTCAAAGAGTACAGCGATCGTTGAATCATAAACGCCCAGGCATGCGACGTAATCGTTTGGTTTAGGCGAGGCACAGCAGGATTTTTCGCAATTCATGTGCGGTGAACCACCGTCTTGTAGCGTGCCTAACACAACGAGCGTTTGACTGTGTATTGGCGCGAAAGCGAGGGTCAGTGCGAGGGTAATCCAGTGCTTCATGGTGAGTCGGTTCAAAAATTAACACGGGATAGAAAGAACAAAAAGACCAGTACTATAACGATGTGCCAGTATCTCTTGAACATAGAATCGGTCCACTTATTAGCTCCCCACATGCAATTTAATTGAGTAAACAATATAGTGGATTTATTTACTGTAGCGCGGTGCAAAAATCGATTGACATCACAATTTTTAGACTCGCTTTAACACTCGTCACTGTTCAAAAAAATCATAGAATGGTTAAAATGAAACAGCAGTTTAAATCGATAATAATTAATTTCCTATTGAAACAAAATCTTATTTATTATGAAAAACAAGTTATTATTAACTCTGGCAATCACAAGTTTGTCAATTGGGCTCAGCGCTCAGGAGTATGCAAAAAACTCCTTTGGTATTCATACTGCAGGACCTATTCAGTCTTTTGGGCTTCAATGGAACCATCAGTTTTCTCCAAGCACGGGCTTAACCACATTTTACGGAGCGGCTGTCGAAGTATCTTATGACGCTACTGAGCCCTATACATTTGAAGGTAGCTCTCAGGGCTATACAGGTACAGGCTTTGAAACCAGTACCTGGACCGGATTTTTATTGAATCACCGCCCGCTTGAAGACTTTCAAGGCTTCAGAGTCGTAGGAGGAGGAGGTGTTGGCCGCCTCGGCGGGTCATTCACCGGAATAGACGATGGCTATAATTACTTTCTTAATGGACATGGTCCTTTTGCGTATATGGGCATAGGACTTGGATCTAAACCCGTTAAGGGTTTTCAGTGGGGCATTGATATTGGCTGGCTGAGAGCTCCAGGCTTTGAAGTAATATCTGATGGTGTTGATGCAGTTGCTGCTGCGCACGCTATGGAGCTGGCAAAGCAAAACCACACAGCGCCATTCTTTCCAAACGCGCAAATTTCTGTGTCTTGGGGGATTTAACCCACAGAGACGTTTTAATTTTTAATACTTGATATAAGGTCCGCGCAATTTATTGCGCGGACCTTTATTCATTATAAATGAGCCAGTTTGTCAAGTTGTTTTATTAGTTTGTAGGAGATCTTCAAAAGCTTTATGAACCGACATTATGAAATCGCCTGATCAATTCTAGCCAGAAGTATATTCTTCGGTGAGAGTCCATTTATATGATATCAAAAAAAGAAATATGGTTTTGGCACAGTTGCTTTGCGAGCCTTCATTTATGGAACTCATTGGTCGCTAAACGCTTCTTTTTTTATACGGCAAACAATCCGTCAATGTTTTATTCTGGCGCGTTTCTAAACAATAAATCAGAACTTTTAGGCAAGCTGAATCCCAGTATTGTGCCAAAAGGGTTTTCTCATATTGGGCGCGTCGAGAAATTGCCAAAAGAAATGGATTTTCCGGTTATCGCTAAACCCGAAATGGGAGTTACAGGTCTTGCAATAAAGAAGTGCAATAATCTCTTGGAGCTTAACGCTTACATGTCAATAGCATGTAACGAGTCAATTCGAATCGAATCCTATGTAGACCGTGCAATGGAGTTCGGTGTTATGTTTTATTACTATCCAGTAACGGGTAAATCGGAGGTGTCAATTATAGAAAAACGCTACCCAAGAGTCATTGGCGATGGGCAGAGTACTTTAGAGAAACTCATTGACAATACCGCGTTGAAAAATCAATTTATACGACGTGATGAGATTAAAAGGAGCTTTGACCGCAGCTTAGATAAAGTTCTCGAGAAAGGTGAGGTTGTTGTTTTAGATTATGTTGGAAACGCAAGCAACGGAAGCTCTTTTCATAGAATCAATGTGCCCACGGATAACAGCAAAATTAAAAGGTTCCTTGTAGAGCATTTACATGTGCAAGCATCGATATGTTTTACACGATTGGATATTAAGGCGAATAGTCTCGACGATCTGTTGAACTGTGATTTTCTAATAATCGAACATAATGGGGTAAAATCAGAGCCACTTAATATTTTTATAAAAGATGCGACACTCATAAGTCGATATCGAGCATATAAACATCATTGGCGTTCGATGCGATTAATATCAGAGGAGCAAAGAGCGTTAGGCCATCAAACCATTCCTTTCAATGAAGGTATTCGCGAGTTTTTTAAACAAAGGAAAAAGCTCAAAAACATCTCAGCGGTGATGTCGATTGAAAAGGAATAGCCTCCTTAAGATATTAGTACACCAGCATTACGCCTTGGCGTAAAACAACAAACGCCCGATACAATCGTACCAGGCGTTTGTTATTTGATATAGCTGCGTTTTTTAAGCGAATCTTCTCTGCGACCAAGAAACGACTACGCCTAATATCGCTCCCATTACCGCGGATAACAGTGCGTCTTTTAGTACATACTCATACGACACAATATTGGTTACTGATACCATTTGAAGGTCCACTATTAGCCAAATAACCACGCTGTAAACCGCCCCAAACAATGCTGCGCCTGATCCGGAAGTGATTTGTAGTTTCGGTAGAAGGACGACGAATGCTATCAATTGTAAAAGTCCAAGAACAAACCCGGATACAAAATCAGGGGTTTCTCTTACGGCATCAGGATATGCTTCGTGCCATGTTGCAAATTCAGGAAGGAAAACAAAGTTGCCAAATAGGCCACCGAGTATTACGAAGGTTATTAGTGCGAATAGTAATGAAATGAAAAATTGCTTGTTCATGATGTAAAGACTTTAATTTTTAGGGTGAAGTAGACGCGCCAAGAAGAAATCAGGGTGGATTCTTAAAACGGCGTGCACATTCATGCTATATTTAGCTATCTCTAAGATAAATTAAATTCCGTCGCCAAAATATAGCGCATTGAAATTGAGTGATTTATACCAATATATAAACTTTATAATTGCTGTGAAATGAGAGTGTCAAAATATAAAACGACCAATTTTAAAATGAGGAAGATCTTACTTTTACTATTATCTGTTCCGTGCCTCAGTTTCGCGCAGCTAGATGAAACAAACAGCAGTTTAAAAACTCAAGATTTATCGACTTTGCAATTAGCGGATTATTATGTACCGAGAGGCCTTGATAGCATGGGCTCAGTGGACTTTGGGTCTAATCCGCTGTATGAATACGTAGAACGCTACTATTATTATATTTTACCGCAGCTAGAAGAAGCAAGTGACCGATTTATAGGTGCGGATTCTTCAAGTTTTTCAGAAACGATTACTCAGGAATTTGAAGATGAGCTATTCTACACTCAAAAAACGGAAAGCAAGATATTTATCTCTTCCGAGGGGATGGATGCGGAGATGGGTAGCATCGAAACGATTTTGAAATTTCCTAGGATGTCAACACAGAATTCTAAGAAGGTAGTAGGAAATCTTGTTAAAGTCCATTCCTATGAGTACCCAGAGGGTGATTTTCCCGAAGGAATAGACGGTTGGGACCAGCAGGAAGTAGACCATTTAATTGAGGTTTGGACTTATGTGGATCCAAATCTAGCAGACAAGATGTTCACTGTGTCGTTTACCATTATAAATAGCGGTGATACTACAACTATTTCCCGCCTATACAAATGGAGTATGGGGTGTTAAACGTTTTGCCATACTTGCGACCATAAGCGAGATAGTTTTTTTGCACTTCTCAAATTGAGTGCCAAAATGAGAACGGTAGGGCGGAATTCAACTTCCCCAAACCATCACTTTTTCGACGGTTCCGTCGTCGTACATGATGATCAGTGGGATGTCTGTTCTGAATTGGGTTTCGCGACCAATAAAGTCGACAATTTTAATGATTTGGCGCTCTGGTTCGATGGGCAATTCATCGCAAGGAGGCTCTAGGTTCCCTATCCAGTCTACCTGGCTAAGCCCGCTTGTGATTCGCTCGTCTAGATATTCGGCGAGTCCCTTTTTTACATGAGCACCGTAATTGTCGTCAAGAGCGTCTAAGAAATCTGAAAATTGGAACCCATAATCTTTGCGGTAATAGGTATCCGACTGTACGGCACTTTTAATCATGTTCTGTTGTGCCAGTAAATCGGAATACCAATTCGAGGTATCTAAGTCCGTAAGTAGGGTATCGAGGGACGCATTAAAGACGTCTTTGTAATAGGGGATTTCAAGAAGACGTTCAACGAGCGGACGGTTGGTCTCGTGCCATTCGTTAAGGTCTCTACTGGCCCAGTCTATACCAAACCAATCAATCCCGAAGGTATTGTCCAGATCGTATTCAATGAAGACGAACTTCCCGTTGGAGGGTTGGCGGTAGAGGTAAAAGTTATTCTTGTTGTATGCGTGGCCGTCCCAATGTCCTATTATGATTTCTGCTGCCAATGTTTTAAGGTAATGGTTGACCTCAAAATTACGCTCCATGTAACAGGGAAAATCGGCATCGTTGAGGTTGTTTAGGGGGTCTAGAAACGAGATGAATGCGCCGTAATCGTTTGAATCTTTGTTGGTTTTTAGTTCGTAAACGTCTTTGTAGGAATTTGCGTTTGCGCCCCAATAATTCAAATCTGCACCCCAGCTGGCTTTGTATAAATTGCCATGGTCATCATCAATAAATCGCTTTTGAAGAAACTCATCGTCTATATGTTCTACATTAAGGTAAAGGCCCCTGTAAGCTCCGTTTATAAAGAGTTTTACAAAGCTCGTTCGCGAGGCAATAAGGTGGTGTCTTTGAAGAAAATAAAGACTGGTCCAGTACCGCAATAGTGAAGGGTCGTTGTGCTGGCCAATGAGGTTCATTTTTTCGATGCCCTTGAATTTTTGCCCCGTCGTGTATTCATTAAAAGAGACTTTAAAGCCCTTCTTTTTTGCATTACGAGAGGTGTTGCCTCGAACTCGAAATCCTACATTTTGAATGGTATCTGAAAAGGAGGCACTTTCATAGCGAAATACCCCAGGAAAGTGATGGTCACTAAACAGGCTGTCCCCGAGCAACGTATTGAGATCACTTTGAGAGACAGTGATATGCACTTCTGCAACTTCGCTTTGTAGAAAGGCTTCGTTGGGTTGAGGTTGTACGAACGTTTGTCCCACAGAAAACAGTGGAAACAGTAAAGCGGACAGGTGGTAGGAAGAAGCGCGCATCTAGAGCGAAGATACAGCGACGTAGGATATTTCTAGGGGGGTTGGTCGTTATTCGAGCAGGCACTGTGCCATCAACGCGACGGGAAGGTTGAACTAGGTTCCTGAAAAACAACCTACGGCTAACTCAACCCAGACCGCAAGAAAAAGTAACGTCAATAGACATATGCCTAGGATGCGGGTTTTTGAACTCCTTGTTTTGGTGCTTACTAATCTTAGCCCTGTCCCAAACAGTATCAATAGGCAACCCATAACGATGAAGTCAAAAACGCCCCAGTTCACATCACTAGAGAATAGGTTTCCAATAAAAGGAATGAGTAACAGTAGAAGAGGATAGAAGATTTCCTTTGACATCATAGTGAGCTAAAAAAGCAAATGCTACTTCGTCCCGAAAAATTGAGAAGAGCCAGTCGCACCCTCAAGAATAAAGAAAACTGTTTTACCGTTAAAACCGCCTTCTCCATTAACCGTGCCGCCAGTACCTCCGTTATAATTAGGGATAGTAAACCCGGTTTCACCAGTAGTAGTCAAAACAAAAACACAGTCCGGTTGATTGGTTAAGCGAAGCTCATTAATCTCAGTGCCTTGTTCAATCGTAAGATCAATAGGTCCTTCCGAAACAAGATCTCCCTGGGGGTCATAAGTCTTAAGAACGCCTATGTAGACACCGTAAAACTTATCTCTTTGTTGAGTACTGCAATCGTTACCTTCATACCAATCCTCACAATTTTCACGGGAACAATTGGTTAAGGCGAATGCGAAGAGGAGGATCGCTAACAATGGTTTTATAGTCATATCTTCGAATGTATTCGAAAAATCTGAAGATGGATAAAATAAAGGCTGCATTATTGATAATCATTTTCACTTGTTTTCTTGGTAAAGCCCAGTCGCGTTATACCTGTACTTGTGAGTCGCAAAAAGGCCAATTTTATTCTGGAGAAAACATTAATGCATGTTTTCATGCCACCGATTTCGTGGACACACTCCTATTTCCAACAAAAATCAAGCAAGAGGGAAGCGGCAGTCAAGTGATAAACACAGCGTACCGGTTTTCGAAACTACTACTGACAAATTATGTTTTAACTGATTACATCATGACGATGAATCACGAACGATTTGGTCATGGATATAGGGCACTTCAGGCACAGGGAAATATAATAGGAATCACCTATAATCCACCCCCGCCGTTTGGCAACGAGTTTTCGTTTATAAGCTTAGAAGGGCTAGAGGACGCTACGAATCAAGAGCGACTCCTTATGACTATGGGAGGTTCGGAGGCAAATATGGTCGTGTCAGACATAATGCGAAAGAACTTCTTACTTGACGGAAGCCTAAATTATAATTTTGCCGTAGCCTACTTATATGGGAGTAACGACATGCCCGGGTATACCGCTTTCGTAAAAAATGAATTTGGTGATCCGAATACTTATCGTCGCAACATTAACGAATTTTATTTTCAGAGAGAGAGTCTAACACAATCTCGTATGCGGACAATCTCATTGTTTGCACTGCTGACGGATCCTATAAATTTTTATGCTTTTAAGTCTCTTTTTTATGACTACTTATTCTACGGGAAGCGCTCGACTAAAGTAAAGTTCATTCCAATAAGTAATAATGTAGGCCTTCTTCCTCGGTTCAGATTTGAATACACCCCCTATGGACCAGAGTTGGTTTACCAGGGCTATTTCAAAAAAGGAAAACAGTTATACCAAACCTCGTTTAGTCACGGCGATGGAACATTCTATTCCTCGTGGAGAATAGGTGCCCGCGCCTGGAATCTTAAGCCAACAGAGCGGCTGTCTTTTAACGTTGTAACAGAGTTCTGGGACCAACCACAAATTGATTTTTACTCTGAAGACGTTTTGGTGAGGAACAGTGGACTTGGAGGCTTGTTAAACATTACTGCGAATTATGATTTCTTAACGGATTACGGGTCATATTCACTGCTCGGAGCTACACTACAAGCCGGCTATAAAACAGCGGGCTATTCTTTAGGAGAGCAGTTGAGCGCTGGACCAATTTTACGTGCGGGATTGTCTTTCAAGCTTAAGTGATGAAAGTATTGCGATAAGCCGTACAGAACAAAAAAAAGCACTTGCTATTGCTAACAAGTGCTTTTCAGTGCTCCTCCTCTTGGGCTCGAACCAAGGACCCTCTGATTAACAGTCATAATTTTAAACCAAACAATAGAAATCAATGATTTTAATAGTCATACTAAATTACTGATATAAAACGAGATAGACAAATTTTTATTGTCTTTGGTTTTTCTTGCTTTTTGTTGTTTGGGTCGATTTTGTGTGCTAGATTGTGTGCTAGATTTTGAATTCAGCACTATGGCAACACACGCGCGTGTTATTTTAGACACAAGGGTTCAGCTACTCCGACCCTCCAACGGAAAGGACCAAGCATACTACCCCGTGAAGCTTCGTATCACCCACGATCGTAAGCGTCGCTATTATCAAACAGAATTACCTCCCCTAACCGAGTTGGATTGGAAGAAAATAGAGGAGGGGCAGCGGATGACCGTTACTCAAAGAGAGGTTTTCCATGGCAAGCGAGAAGTCGAAGCACTCGCGCAAACGATCATTGAAAGTTTGGTGCCGTTTAGCTTCCCAGTTTTCAAGAAGCGGTTTTTAAACCCCATTGTGTCAAGTACCGACAGTTTACAAGAGATGTTCAAGGCGCATATTGACCGATTGGAGCAACAAAATAGAATTTCCACAGCCTCTAGCTATAGGTGCGCTTTGAAGAGTCTCTTGGGATTTCACAGGTCGCTCAACTGGAATGATCTTCATCCCGAGTTTCTCGAGGGTTATGAGACGGAAATGATCGAACAAGGGAAGACTCAGAACACCATCGGCATCTATCTCCGCTCGTTACGCACCATTGTTAATCAAGGCCGCTCACTCGGGTTGATTGACAATGATTTGTACCCATTTGGAAAGACCAGCCAAGGGAAATATCAGATACCATCCTCGGTGAATGTGAAACGTGCTTTGACACAAGGAGAGGTTCAGCTAATCAAAGATGCCTGTCCAAATCCAGGCTCCAGGGCTGAACGGGCTCGTGATTTTTGGTTGTTCTCCTATTATATCAACGGTTGCAACATCAAAGACATCGCACATCTCACATGGGACAATGTGGATTATAGAGATGGCATGATTCGATTTGTACGCAAGAAGACCGAGCGGGCCAATAAGGGTCATCAAGTCAAGATCTCGGCGGTATTGTCCCCAATTGCTGAGGAGGTCATCAAAAAATACGGGATTCCTTCAAAAGATAAAACGGATTACATCTTCAGAATAATCGATAAAGGGGATTCTGC
>ERZ767114.309-NODE-309-length-29320-cov-4.927401_pt1 | contig 29320 bp, 27 predicted proteins | sample MGYA00374952_ERZ767114 | MGnify/ENA primary metagenome ERZ767114 (study PRJEB28939, sample SAMN06267156) | marine metagenome | isolation source: Columbia River Estuary | place: USA:Columbia River Estuary, USA | collected 2012-05-05 ...
AACTAGATTTAAACAATGTGTTTTATTTTGATAAATGTTTATGGCATATTGAGGTGCCTTTTTTTAAATTGGAGAAAGTATGAAAAAAGAATCCTTTTTTTTAGTATTTGTTGCTATTGGTGTATTTTCTGTTTCTTTGGGATACGGAATTTTACCAAACCAAACAATGCCTTTTTTGTATGATATTGAAGTATCTAATATAAATTTATTAAACATTTTAAGAGCGATCTCGGGTTTATATATAGCCTTAGTAATTTTTTGGATACTCGGAGCATATAACTCTAATCTTCAATTATCTGCTTTATGGAGTTTAACAATTTTTATGACTGGGTTAGCTTCAGGAAGAGTTGCAAGCATCTTAATTGATGGTCTACCAAGCCCAATTTTTATTTTTTACTTATTTTTAGAAGTTATTTTTGGCTTAATAGGCTATACACTCATAAAAAATAAAGGGTAAAAAAATACCATGGTCATATAATAATTAATGGAAATACTAATATCTGTCTTTGCTAATATATGGCCTATGCTTTTGCTTTTTGCTGGTGCTTATATTTTTCATAAATATCAATAATAGTACTTCCTAAGAAAATCATAAATAGCATATGAAAGGAAATACTGTCCTGGAATCCATATAGCAATTATCCATCCTATCAATCCCTGTCTAGTGAGCAGCTCATCATAAAGATAGATAAGATTTTCCAAGACTGCAAGCCCAGTAATGGAGTTAAATAAAAGTTCTAACAAAATACCAATAAATATAAGCATTAATACGATGTAGCCGAAGAGAGCATATGCCCAAGAAAGATACATCGGTACACCAATTAAAAATTTTCTCATAACTCAAATTTTTCTTTTACAGGCGTCAGATAGGCAATTGCCAAAATTGCTCCATGAGTAAGAGCTTCTAAGTTAAAAGAAAGAAATTCCAAATCACTTATAACGTAATAGGAACCATTTAAACCATCAATAAATTGCATTCCTATAACTACTGCAAGAACCCCAACAAGTAATTCTCTACTCCACTTAACAAAAAAGAATAATAGGGGCCCAGTTAGCATTGCAGCTAACATAAAAATAATTAAAAAAAGTATATTCGAGTTCAACATAACACCTTCAAAAGATTCTTCAATAGAAGCAGTAAGGTCAAGGTTTGAAACTATTAAAGTGTTGTAATCTCCTAAGTGACTAATCGCCAATATAAAATTAACTACAACCAAGAATCTAAACAATTTAACAAAATCCATAAAGCCACCTAATTTAATTTAATATACAGTCATCCTAAACAATGTGTTTTATTTTAACAAATATTTATGGCAGAATTAGAGAATGAATAATTGGATTAGTTGGACAATTTTTATTTGTTTCTTTATCGGATTATTTATTTCTGTTGTTAACCTTGCCTATAGTTAACCCATTAACAAATTTAGCCCCCCAACTATTATTTATAGAAATCTAAATTAGAGTCGAAACGAAAAGTTTTTCAACTTTCTCTCTTGCCCAAGGGGTTTTTCTTAAAAATTTTAACGAGGATTTAATAGAAGGATTACTTTTAAAGCAATTTATATCTATCTCTTTTGAAAGTGCCTCCCACCCATAATAATCAACGAGACCTGTGACTACTTTCTCTAAAGTAATACCATGCAGGGGGTTGTTGATTTGGTCTTGAGGCATTGGTTGAGTATTTTTTAGGAGTTTGTTGTTAAGTGGTTTATGAGCCTATCTTTAAATTGGTCTAGGATTTCTTCCTCAATTAAATGGCGCATATTAGGAATAACAATCAGCTTACTGTTTCGAATAAGTTTTTGCATTAGATGAGAATTCTTAACGTCAATTACTGGATCTGCCTTGCCATGAATGATCAATGTATCTGCTTTTATTGATCTAACTTTCCTGATTCTATTTTTTGAAGAAAGTATAGCTAGTAGTTGCCGCGCATACCCAAAACCATCTTTAATATCCTCAACACGTTTGTAGTTGCTAATTGTACTTTCTCTAAATTCAGGTGTATCAACCACTCTGTCTTTCATACCTATCAGGCCAACCCATTTGATCTCTCTTTGATAAACCTCTTCCATGGTTGGGTTTTCAAGTTTAGATCTTTCAATCATCATATCTCTAACTTCCTTAGAAGCTCCGTTTAGTGGTCCAGGAACGCTCGCTGTTGAGGCAATAAGCGTAAATGACTTAACTCTTTCGGGATACTTTGAGCAGAGTATCTGGCTGATCATACCACCCATGGATGTTCCAAGAATATGAGCTTGATTGATTTGAAGATGATCTAAAAGATTGATTCCATCTTTTGCCATGTCGTTAAGGCTATACTCTGTTTTGATTGGTAGTCTTAAGAAATACCTAAGATATCCAAGACCAAATGAAGGCTTATCCTTAAATCTTGAAGACAACCCAGAGTCTCTATTATCAAATGTAATAACTCTATAATTGTGACCTGTAAGAAAGCTTATAAGATGGGGTGGCCAATGAACCAGTTGGGCGCCAAGACCATGCACTAAAAGAATCGGCTGTGATTCCATTGAACCATACTCTCTATAGAAAATTTTTACCCCATCATTTTCTATAAATCCTTCTGTGTATTCCATGTCTTTAGTCTTACATATTTTTTCAATGCAATACATATCTTTTTCATATACATTAGTGAAAAGAAGTTTTTCATTGGGGGATATTTTTTGATAGCAGCTGTAAGCAATAAGACTAGGTTCGCCTATGGAATAGGTGATTTTGCCATTTGTTTGTACTGGAGTGGTGTGAGTATCTACCTTCTTTATTTTTATACAGATGTTGTAGGCATAACTCCTTTTGCAGCAGGCATCATTTATGGGCTTGGTATTCTCTGGGATGCTATGACAGATCCTTTTATGGGCTTCATGGCAGAGCGAACTAGAAGTAAAATGGGCAGTTACAGACCTTATATTTATTATGGCTCTGTTCCGCTCGCACTTTCTTTCATCCTTCTTTTGTGGGTTCCACCTTTTGAGGGCGCTCTATTATTTGGCTTCCTTCTCTGTATAAACTTAATTCATAGAACCTGCTTCACAATAGTTAGCGTTCCTTATTCTTCACTTACTGCTCGAATAACCGATGATAGTGATGAAAGAACTATTCTTACCGGATCAAGAATGATCGCAGCTGCTTTTGGAACATTTTCTATATCCGCACTAGGCTTTCCTATTGTTCTCTACTTTGGCGGAGGAGAAGAATCGCTTGGTTTCATATACTTAGGAATGGTTGCTGGCGTTTTTGCTGTGATTATTCTGTCGGTAACCGTTTTATTGGTTAATGAAAGAAGCTTTGAGACGGCTATAGAGCAACTACCAAGCTTTAAAGAAGTTATGAGCTCAGTTGCTAGCAACTACCCTTTTTGGATTGTTTTCTCCGCAATACTGATCCTTATTTCTACCTTCCTAATGTTTAATAACAATCTTATCTATTTTGCCAAATACGCATTAGATATGCATGAGCATCAGGGATTGATATTGGGTGTGTTGAACGGGGTCACTCTTATAGCTGTTCCTTTTTGGGCATTTACTGCCCTCAAGCTTGGTAAAAGAAATACTTGGTTGGTAGCTATGGCATTACTGTTTATTGGGTTCTGCATTTTTTATATTTATCCAATATCAGCACTCAATGAGCTTTTATATATTTTAGCTTTTATTGGATTGGGTAATGGTGCCACAGGAGTATTGTTCTGGTCCATGCTTCCGGATACCATTGAGTACGGTGAGTGGAAGTCAGGCATAAGAACAGAATCATCACTGTATGGATTTATGACCTTTGCCCAAAAAGGGGCAATTGCAGTAGCGGTAATCATTCTAGGTGTTGCATTAACTAAAATAGGCTTTGTTGCAAACCAAGACCAGTCAGTTGAAACCTTAAAAGGTCTTAAAAGTTTAATGTCCTTAATCCCGCTTGTTGGAATTTTTATAAGCTTTATCTTGATTTACTTCTATCCAATTGACAAAGCTCTTCATCAAAAATTAATAACAGAGATTCAGCAACGAGGAGAAATAAATGACTAATATTCGATGGGGTATTGTAGGAACTGGAAGTATAGCTACAGCCTTTGCGCACTCTATTAAATACTCTAATAACTCTTCTCTTGAGGCTGTTTATGGAAGAAATGAAAGTAAATTAAAAGACTTTTGTAATAAATTTGAAGTGGAGAGTATAAATGAACCTAATAATTTATTTACCGCAGATCATATAGATGCAATTTATATTGCTACACCTCATAGCACTCATTATGAATATTGCCTTTCTGCAATTAGAAATAAAAAACATATACTCTGTGAAAAACCTCTTACAGTAAATCATCTTGAGAGCATGGTTTTACTCAATCTTGCAAAGGAATCAAATGTATTTTTGATGGAAGCTTTTATGTATAGAACTCACCCACAAACTGCTAATATTTTAGACAGCCTTGATGTGTTTCAGGATTCAAGGGAAGAAATTATTATTGAAAGTTCTTTTGGGTTCACTGCTGAATTATCTGAATCTCACAGGTTAAGAAATCCAATGCTGGGCGGGGGAGCTATATTGGATGTTGGTTGCTATCCGCTGTCTATTTCAAAGCTTATTGCAGGCAGGATCCAAGGTGAACTATTTTCAGATCCAGAGAGCATTGAGGCATCAGGCAGGATCGACTCAACAGGGGTGGATCTGCAGTCAACTGCCACGTTAGTATTCTCAGATCGCATTAAAGCAGAAATTAGTTGTGCAATTGACGAGGAATATTCAAATAACTTGATTGTTAGGAGTGGAGACCTAAAGATAGTTGCAAGTCAGCCCTGGCATTGTGGTCAATTTCAAGAAGGGAAGTCATCCATTGAAATATATAAGAACCAGCAGCTTATTAAAGAAATCCCTTTTGAAGACAAGGTTGGTCTTTTCACCAGAGAAATCAATCATGCCTCTGAGTGCATAGCCAAGGGTGAGATTGAATCAAACTACATCAATCATGCTGATACACAAAGTAATATGCTTTGGCTTGAAAAATGGAGGCAGCAGCTAGATATTGTTTGCCCATTGAGCGAGTTTAAGGGGTCTCCCTTGCCTGACTCCAAATTCTATTCTATCCAGAGACCAAAACTACAAAGCACATCGTTAAATGGTGTTAAAAAGCTTGGATCAAGACTGGCATTGGGCTGTGATAATCAAACATCAAGTCTTCATGCTTTTGCTATGTTTGATCATTTCTATGGATCTGGTGGAAGAATTTTTGATACTGCTTACATATATAACAACGGGAAGGGTGATAAATATTTAGGTGATTGGATTAACTCAAGAAATGTTGAGGATGAAATTATTGTTTTAGGCAAAGGTGCGCATACACCCGATTGTGAACCTAAGTTTATTAGGCCGCAGATAGAGGAATCCCTTTCTCGTTTAAATATAAATAAGATAGATATATTTTGTCTTCACAGAGATAATCCCGAGATTCCAGTTGCTGAATTTATGGATGCTCTCAATGAAGTAAAGAATGATGGATTGATTGGCAATATTGGCGCTTCGAATTGGGAGATGGGTAGGTTCGCTGAAGCAAGAGATTATGCTCTAAAAAATAATATGGAGCCCTTTACTGTTCTAAGTAATAACTTTAGCTTAGCTGAGATGGTTGACCCTGTATGGCCTGGATGTGTGGGTGTTAATAATAGCTACCTTGAGTATCTTATGGATAATCAGATTATGCTGTTCCCATGGTCAAGTCAGGCTAGAGGATTTTTTATAGAAAAGAAAGAAATTACGTCCAATGAGCATTTCTCCAATCCATCTTTAGAAGAGGAAATGAGAGTTTGGCATAGCGAAAAAAACCTCCAAAGAAGAAAGGTGTGTTTTGCAATAGCAGCCCAAAGGGGAGTTCAGCCAATTCAAGTTGCCCTTGCTTACGTTATCCAAAAGTCATCTCTTATTTTTCCTTTAGTTGGACCGAGAACGATAATGGAGGCTGAGAGCTCCATTGCAGCAACGCAACTAAACCTCACTGAAGAGGAGATGAGCAGTCTTGTTATAGATTAACTTCTGACTTTAGGCGGATGTCCTCAGATGAAGCACCAATATAGATTTTGTGAGAGCTGTTTTGAACCACCCAGGCATTTTTGCTAACTGACCAATTACTAAAACTTCTTTCATCTAATGTGATTTCAATTTCTTTGTGCTCACCAGGTTCAAGGTGGGTCTTGCAAAATCCTTGAAGTTTTTTAATAGGCTCCATCTTATCTGCTTCTTCATTACCTACATAGCACTGTGAAATCTCTGAGCCGGAGATACTACCTGTATTTTTTACAATATACCTACATATAAAATCCGTATCATTAATTTTTGCAATCTTTAAATCGGAATACTCAAATTTGGTGTAGGACAGACCATGACCAAATGGGAACAGAGTTCCTATGTTCTTTCTTTCGTACCATTTATATCCTACTAACAATTTTTCTTCATAATTCATCTGGAGATCTTCTCCGGGGTAGGAGCTAAATGCAGGCGTGTCTTTGATATTCATCGGGAAGGTTGTTGGCAACTTACCAGACGGGCTCACGTCTCCTGTCAGTATTTCAACTAACGCATTTCCAAATTCTTGACCTGGGTACCAGCACTGAAGAACTGTTTTTGCTTTTGGAAGCCAGGGCATGCTGATGGGAGAACCAGTATTGAGAAGGATAATGGTGTTAGGGTTGATATCAAGAACTGTATTTATAAGATTATTCTGATCTCCGGGTAGATCTAAATCAGATCTATCATTCCCTTCAGTTTCCCAGTCAGAATTTGTTCCAACAACTAGAATTACTTGGTCTGACTCTTCAGCCACCAATTTAGCTTCTTTAAATAAATCTACTTTATCTGGAGTTTTACACCCGATATAAATTGCAGGGAAGTTTCCTTCAAACTTATACTGTATTTCAATTTTATATTCCTCACCTTCCTTGAGATCACATTTCCCTCTTTTGGGTGTAGTTCCAAATGCAAAGAAAGCATCTCCTGGAGTGGTGTCGGTTGAATTATCAATAACTAAATTACCGTCAACCAAAAGCTTGCTTCCACCAATAGCAAAAATTTCAAACTCATGATTGCCAGATATATCGGGGCTATAGGTACAAGTAAATTTAACGAAGATATTAGGTCGCTCTTGTTCGGCAATAATGTCTTTAGCAAAACCTTCAAATACCCAGAACTTACCGCCCGAAGAATACTCTTTTGATACTAACTTTTCCTCGCCACTAGAAGTATCAAAATATTCAATTAAATAGCCGTCTTGTCCCGATGGGTTATCTTTCATCAAATCTTCATTCAATGGCGGCAAGTATCTATGGGTATGGCAACCCTTGGAATAGTTTATTTTTGAAGTCTTACCCAATGTATCTTTAATTGCCTTGAGAGGATGAGATTCGTGGTATGCCATTAGATGGGCACTTCCCCCACCAATTATTTGTGATTTTTTTGCATTGGGCCCAATAACACCAATAGAACTTATATTTCTATTTAACGGGAGAAGGCCTTCATTCTTAAGAAGCACCATTCCATCTTGCGCAGCTTTTTTTAAGAGCATTCTTTGCGCCGATGTGTCTTTGCTTTTTTCTGCCTTCAGATCTGGATCATCAAATCTTTTTGAAAAGACAGCTATATTTAAAATACGTTTTACCTTGTCATTAATTTCAGAAACAGGCACATCACCTATTTCTATAGCCTGCACAAGGTTTGTACCCCAGCTCTTAGCAGGACCTGGCATTTCTAAATCCAAGCCGCCATTAGCATTCTCAATATTCTCAAGCGCAGCACCCCAGTCACTCACAACATAGCCATCAAAATTCCATTCTTTTTTTAATATATCTATTAATAATTGTTTGTGCGAGCTGCAGTAAATATTATTTAATTTATTGTATGCACTCATAACAGATTTGGCATTAGATTCCTTAATACCCATCTCAAAAGGAAGTAAATATATTTCTCTGAGGGTTCGTTCATCTATATTGGAAGAAACAGCATATCTTTGAAACTCTGTATCATTTCCAACAAAGTGCTTCAAACAAGAGGCAACATTTTTTGATTGAACACCATTCACATATTCAATAGCAATTCTTCCAGTAAGATAAGGGTCTTCAGAATAGCTCTCAAAGTGTCTTCCGCCCAATGGGTGTCTATGAATATTTATGGTTGGCCCCAACAAGACATCGACGTCTTTAAGTTTGGCCTCTGAGCCCAACTCAATCCCTAGCTTATTAATTAAGCCCATATCCCATGTTGAGCCAAGCGATATAGCACTTGGAAAACATGCAGAAGGCTGGCCTGAATTACCATCTCCTCTAACCCCATTGGGTCCATCTGACATTTTAATACTTGGGATATTAAGCCTATCAATCTTATTGGTGTGCCAGGCATCGAAGCCACTCAATAGCTGAACTTTTTCATTTAACGTAAGATCATTAACAAGCTTGTCTATATTTGGCATTCTTTATTCTTTATTTATATTTGTTAAGAGACTCGACCATCTTTTCTTGAACTTTATGAACTGCTTTTAAGGGTCGAATCATAACCTTAAAATCAATAATTTTACCTTCCTCATTCCACTCAATCATATCAACACCATTGACTGAAACATCATCTATATATGTTTCAAACTCAAGAATGGAGTGAAGCCCATCGTGAACTTCTCGAATGTATGAAAACTTTTCCATATTAAAAGATTGACCTGCGGCATGAAGGTACAACTTAGACATTTCCTTGCCTTCCATTGGTTTAAATACAACAGGGGATGTAAAAACAGCCTCATCTGCAAGAACATCATCTAAATTATCAAGATTTTGGCTATTGAATACTTTATGCCACGAGCTAATGAATTTTTTTGCAGTCAATGTAATTCCTTGATTTAATTATAATGAATCTTCTTCTATAGATTTACGTATTTTTAGTTTTTCAAGGCTGATTTCATCTTTAAGACTCATGATGTAAGCAGATGCAGCAAGAATAAGAATACCTGATGCTTCATATATGATATTTATAGAGTCTAAGTCTTTGCTTTGCAGAATAATCATTCTTGTGAGGGCAGTCATAGCAATTATGATTGGAAGGGTGACAGGGATCCTGTTATTTATATAGAAAGCTCCAACCATCCCCAAAACCTCAGCATAAATAAATAATAAAAATAGATCACTTAAATTCACAGTTTGGGATGAAATCATTCTAACAAGCTCAATCCCAGTAGCAAAAAGAGTTGCAATAGCGATTATCATCAAAATGGCTCTTTCTGAGAACCATATAAATTTCTGCCAAAGATTCTGCTCACTCATAATGTACCTCTAAAGTTAATAAGCTATACCTTAATCCTAAACAAAAATAATCATTTTGCAAAGCCGTAAAGCGACTGAGATTAATATTGACTTTGTTAGCGATAAGGGTGATTCTAAATTTAATATTTATGGAGGGTTTTATGAGCAGGGTGCTGGTTACTGGGGCTTCAGGATTTATAGGAATGCATTGCATTCAGCAACTCATCAAAAAAGGCTATGAGGTGAACTCAACAATGAGGTCAATAGAAAGAGCTGATGAAGTTAGAGATGGCTTGGTTGAGAGTGGAGTTTCTATAGAAAAACTCAATCTTTTTAAAGCTGATTTGCTTAATGATGATGGTTGGGATGAAGCTATTGAGGGTTGTGAATTCATGCTTCATGTTGCATCTCCATTTGTTATCGATGATCAGCCAGAAGAGTTTTTTACCAAACCTGCGGTTGAAGGAGCCCTAAGAGCTATGAGGTTTGCACAAAAGCATCGCTTAAAGAAAGTTGTCTTAACATCATCTTTTGCAGCAATTGGAGATACTTTTGATGGAACTGAAAGTTTTGATGAGTCACACTGGTCCGATGCAAGCAATCCTGAAATAGCTTTCTACAATAAAAGTAAGACTCTTGCAGAAAAAGCAGCATGGGATTTTGTTAAAGATAATAATGCATCCTTCAAGTTAACTGTCATTAACCCAGTAGCTGTAACTGGCCCATCACTTTCGAAGGATATAGGAATATCCAACTCATTGGTTCTGAAGTTAATTAATGGAAAGCTTCCAGGTATCGCTAAGCTCCATATTGGCTATGTTGATGTAAGGGATGTCGCATTTGCACATATTGCAGCCATGGAGAATGCGAATTCAGATGGCCATCGAATTGTTGTTTCAGAAAAAGAGCTTTGGATGAACGAAGCAGCAAAAATTTTAAGAGAGGCTGGGTATAAGACACCAAAGATCGTGATGCCAAAATGGGTTTTAAAAATCGTTGCAAGATTCGATAAGGATATGACAGCTGTAGTAAAGATGGTGAATAAAAAAAGATGCACGCACAGCACAAAAGCTAAAGATATTTTAAACTGGGATCCTATTCCTGCTGAACAATCTATTGTAGAAACAGCAGATCAAATCAAAAAATATGGTTTGATCTAGATTATTCCTGGAAATATAGCCTTTCTATTTTTTGGATATTCTTCAAATCTATTCTTGTACCAAGTGTGGTTTGAAATTGCTCTTGGAAAAAGGTTTGCAAATGTCCATATAAAGAAAACTAATCCTGACGCGCTCCAGGTAAGAATTGCCCAGCCCAGCCATTCAATAATCTCACCAAAATAGTTTGGAGAGGAAATATACTTGTGAAGAAAAGAATTTGGAATGTGGTAGCCAGGACCTTTATTTTTTTTCATTCTTGTGATTAAAAAATCAGAATAAATGTTGATAAACATACCTGCAATAAAGACGATCAATCCCAATTTAAACTCTAGGCTTTGATGCCAATTTGCAGAGTACTCCGTGAAATAATAAATCCCTATAGCCTGAATAAGCACATTAACTATATTAAACATAAATGCTGATATGGGTATGGTTAGCGGCATAGTCTTGGTTGTCATATTCATCCAAAATGGGTATATAAATGTTCTGTGAATATAGTGAACCAGCCATATCATTAAAAAAGTTTCATGAATAACATTAAGCTTATCTCTCATCAACCAGCCAAGGGAGAACATCAAGATAACAGATGGACTCTCCATAACAATCCATCCTAAGCGGGCTGAAACTTTCGGCCCCCATCCTGATGACTCATGCCTGCCATAAGGAGCAACAGTATTAAAAAGATAAATGAACGTGCCTAGGGCAACAGCCACCCAAAGAATTAATAAGCAATAAAAAATAAGCATATTTAATATTTAATGAAAGTTACTCTAGTTTACACACAAGAACTTAAGTCATAAACTTAGTTAAGATATTCTCAAGGGGGATGGGTAATATGGATAAATATGATTTTATAATTTTAGGCGCAGGATCTGCTGGATGTGTTCTTGCCAACAGGCTAAGCGCTAATCCAAATTTTAAAGTTTGCATTATAGAGGCAGGCCCTAAGGATAGTGATCCAAGAATTCATGTGCCACTTGGCTTTGCATTCTTTGGAGAAAATTCACCCTATAACTGGTCTTATGAAACAGAGCCACAAAAAGAATTTGAAAAAGTTGCCATTACAGAGCCTCAAAGAGCTGTTGTAGATTCAGCAGGGGGTGTTCATGAAGTTGAAACTGAAACATTTGAACATAGGAAGGGGTATCAACCTAGAGGAAGAACTCTTGGGGGTTCAAGCTCAATAAATGCAATGCTTTATGTAAGAGGTCATAAGTGGGATTATGATCATTGGTCGGAGCTTGGTAATGATGGTTGGTCTTACGATGAAGTGCTTCCTTACTTCAAAAAAGCTGAACACAATGAGGAGCATGATGATGAGTACCATGGTCAAAACGGCCCATTGAATGTTAGCAAAATAAGAAACGATAATTTATTTACCGATGATTTTGTTGCCGCAGGCTCAAAACTTCATAAGTTCAATAAAGACTTCAATGGTGAAGATCAAGAGGGAGTTGGTTATTATCAAACTACCCAAAAAAATGGAAAAAGATGTAGTGCCGCTAAGGCATATTTGGTGCCTGCCTTAGAAAGAGATAACCTGACAGTTCTAACCGACACAAATGTAGATAAAATAATTATGGATGGCGATAGGGCTGTTGGAGTGAGTTGCTTTGATGCTGACAAGAAACCCTTTGAGATTCGTTGTACAAAAGAAGTACTTCTATCCTCTGGAGCTTTTGGATCGCCACAAATAATGCTTAGATCTGGTCTCGGTCCAAAAGAAGAAATTTCTAAGCACGGAATAAACCATATTGTTGACTTACCAGGAGTCGGTAAAAATCTGCAAGATCACATAGATTATCTATCAGTTCACAGATACAACTCAATGCATCTTATAGGTTTCTCATTAAAATCTATTTTTTATAAATTCCCACTTGAGATTCTTAAATATATATTTAAGAAGGTTGGGATTTTTACATCCACAATTGCTGAGGGCGGTGCTTTTTTGAAAACAAGTGAAAGTATTCCTGTGCCAGATATTCAGCTTCATTTTGCACCAGCCATGGTTATAGATCATGGAAGGACAAGTGTCTGGGGTCATGGTATGAGCTGCCATACTTGTCTTCTTCGACCCAAATCAACCGGTGAGGTTACATTGAGATCTAGCGATCCATTTGAAGACCCAGTAATAGATCCAAAATTTTTAAGCCATCCAGATGATATGAAAGTTATGGTCGAGGGGTACAAAAAAATGATGGAAATACTTCATACGGAGCCTTTTAATAAATATATACAAGATCATGTTCAGCGACCTATAGATCTAGAGGACGACAGGGATATTGAACAGGCAATTCGAGAAGATGCTGATACTGTTTACCATCCTGTTGGAACATGCAAGATGGGTTCAGATGAAATGAGTGTGGTTGATAATAAACTTAAGGTTCATAAAACTAACGGGTTGCGAATTGTTGATGCCTCCATAATGCCAACTTTGGTAGGCGGCAATACAAATGCACCCACTATTATGATTGGAGAAAAAGCATCAGATATAATTCTTGAGGACTGGTCCTAATGAAAAATATAGTACTATCTGCATTCCTTTTCTTTTCAATATTTAGCAATGAAGCTTTGGCTGAGGCTCAAAGTAAAGTCATTATTGATGTCCGAACAGAATCTGAGTGGGTAGGCGGGCACCTTCAAGGCGCATCTCATATTCCTCTGAGTGAAATAAAAAATAAAATCAAGTTTTTTGAATCCAATCAAGATACTGAAATAATGCTCTACTGTAGAAGCGGCAATAGGTCGGGCAAAGCAAAGACTATTCTAGAAGATATGGGCTATACAAATGTTAAAAACATTGGAGGCATATCTTCTGCCAGCAACGCCCTTCAAATCAAAATTATAAAATAGTTCTATATATATTAAAAAAATACATAATCTATGTTGACACTGTAAACATATATTGTATTATATTCCGCTGTGATGTTTGCAGTGTAAACATTAAAATATAATTTTTTATAAAAGGACCCCCTACAATGTTCAAATTAAATTCATTAATTGCAATTTTTGCTTTCAGTATATTTGCTGTCGAAGCAGATACTCTAAATTTTGAAATGAAAGAAGACATTTCATTATCTGGTAAAATAGCTACAGTTAAAACATCTTCAAAGTATAAATCAGTAGCAGGTTGTGCTGCGTTATGTGAATCAAAGAATTCTTGTGCTGCATTTGTTCTTAATGCTAAGGCTGGAAGCTGTTCAATACTTAAAACAGTAACAAAAGAATCTGCTAAGAAGGGCTCAACATCAGGTATTAAAAGTTAATAGTTTTTAACTTCAAATCAAAGGTCTCAAATAGAGGCCTTTTTTTTGTTTAAAAATAAGTGCCGTGTTCTCATACTTATGTTTAAATAAATTATGAGTGCCTTTACTTCTTTCTTTTCTAAGTCAAATAGCAAGAGGGTATTATCGTTTGATGGTGGTGGTGTTAGAGCAATAGCTGGACTTGTATTTCTTCATAAATTAGAAGTTGAAAGCGGCAAAAAAATTGCCGATATGTTTGATATGTTTGTTGGTGTTTCTGCGGGAGCATTGAATGCTTTATGTTTAGGCGTCAATCAAATGAGTGCGAAGGAGATTAAGGACTATTGGTCAAAAGACTACATAGAAGAGATAACTTCAAGCAATTATTTTTGGGATAAGGCATCTATTATTCAAGCTAGACCAAAGTACGAGAATACTGGAAGAATAGAGGTTCTAAAAAAGATTTTTTATGATAAGTCTATGGGAGAGTCAAAAAAGCCAGTTATAACCCTTGCATATGATGTTGAGAACAGATCGTATGTTGCTCATAGTAGTTTTGGGACTCCTGGCATAAGCGTAATAAGTGCTTGTTGTGCATCCAGTGCGGCTCCTGTTTATTTTCCTACTTATCAGGCAGAAGATGGTGGTTGGTATATTGATGGTGGTGTTGTTTCAAATAACCCGTCATTGCTTGCTTATACACAGGCAAAAAATTTCTTTAAATCTGATGACATTAAAGTTCTAAGTATTGGTACCGGCTTGAATACAAGAAAAATAAATGGCAAGCAGTCATCATCATGGGGGGGATTAGGCTGGCTTCGTCATGATGTTATGGGAATCATGTTAGAGACTGGGCTTGAGAATGACCTTACCCGTGACTTATTGGGTAAATCATATTTAAGAATTAATTCTCCCATAGGTAAAATAAATAGAAGGCTTGATGATAGCTCAGGTACAAATTTAGAAAAAATACATTTAATGGGAATGAGTTGGTGGGATGAGTATGGAGACGAAGCGTTAAAATTTTTAGACACTTAAAGGGTATTAAATCCTAAGAATGTGTTGTAAGATACGTTTTTTTTAACTAATTGGAAATTATGAATATATACGTCGGAAACATTTCTTGGGGCATGAGCGACCAAGACCTAGAAAACCTTTTTGCTGAGCATGGAACTGTCACTTCTGCAAAAATCATCACAGACAGAATGACTAATCGATCAAGAGGTTTTGGCTTCGTAGAAATGAGCGATGGTGCGGAAGGTGCAATTGAAGCTCTACATGAGTCAGAAATTGACGGCCGTAAACTTGTTGTTAATGAATCAAGACCAAGAGATAACGGTTAATTCATAAAATAATCAATTTTAAAAAGGTAAATGATTTCATCATTTACCTTTTTTTTTGCCTTTTTGTAAATTATTTACTTTTTTTCCTAAATGTGTACAAACTTGACATATTAACGTCAAAATTGTTAAATACGCGCATTAATCTTTTATAAAAATCTTATAGGAAAATACTGTGAATAAATATCTATTATCGCTCTTACTTCTTGCGCCATTAACTAGTGTTATAGCTCAAGAATCAAATGAAAAAGAAGAAGAAGCAGCCGTTGAAGAGGTTGTAGTAACTGGAATAAGATCTAGTTTAAAAAATGCTATCGACATTAAAAGAAAGAATGTTGGTGTTGTCGATGCCATTACGGCTGAAGATATTGGTAAGTTTCCAGATGGTAATTTAGCTGAATCACTATCAAGAATCGTAGGTGTTGCTATTGATAGATCTAATGTTGAGGGATCAAAGGTGGCAGTTCGTGGTTTAGGGCCAGAGTTCAATCTTGTAACACTTAACGGAAGACAAATGCCGACTGTACCAGGTACTTATGGTGGAGGAAGGTCATTTGATTTTGGTGATATCTCCTCTCACGGTGTATCTGCAGTTGAAGTTTATAAGTCAGCTAATGCAGCCTTACCTACTGGCGGAATTGGTGCGACTATCAATATGGTTACAACAAAACCTCTAGAGGTTGGCAAGACAGTAGGTTCGTTTGCAGTAAAAGCTATGATTGATACAGAAAATGAACAGGGCGATGAGGTCACACCAGAGGTTGATTTTGTTTTCTCAACTATTGGAGAGGATTTCAATGGAGGCTCATGGGGTCTTTCTTTTTCTGGAACACATCAGGTTAGACACAATAGAGAAGAAGGCACAAATGAAATTACTTGGAATCCAAGTACAGTTGAAAATTATTTACCCCCAGAAGCAGTTGTAACTTCAACCAATGAAAGAGAAGACAATGCTTTCTTTTATCCAAGAAATTTAGTTTATAAACATAAAGATAACGAAAGGGTTAGAAATAACTTTCAAACAGCCTTTCAGTATGAACTTGGAAGAGTAAGAACTACAGTTGACTACACATACTCAAATGTAGACTTTGCAAGCACAGGTGTTGAGAATGGTGCTTGGTTTTCAGGCTGGAATGCTAGAAATGTAACTATCAATGAAAACGGCGCGGTAATTTATTCTGACGATGTAGGTCAAGCAGGTAAGGGCAGAGAGTTTTTCAATAATATCCTTTGGGCTGGATCTGTTAATAGAAATAATTCTCTAGGGTTAAATATAGATTTTCAAGTAAATGAGGATTTAAACCTTACTTTTGATATGCATGATTCATCTGCAACTATCAAAAGCTACGGTAATTCAATTATGTTCTCGAATGCTAGATGGTCCTCTGCAGGTAGCAGAACCGATGGAACTGGTCCTTTTGGCCCGGTAGGTGGAGCAAGAATGGGAACTGCTACTTTTGATTTTACTGGGATGATACCAATATTAGATTACACTGCATTTGATGAAAATGACATGCAAAATGGAATCACTACTCCAAGAGAGCTTGTTGCATCAGACCTAGCCCCAGTAGAAGCTTTAATGGATTATCAAGAAAAAAGTAATTTTATGGATCAAGTTCAGTTGCTCGGTACATGGGATAACAATCAAGGTCTTTTTCATGAATCATTATCAAGAATTAAATTTGGTTACTCTTCTGTTAATCAGAAGTTTAGAAGAGCTAAAGCCAATGAAAAACTCCTTCAAGGTAAGTTAGAAGACGGAAATCCAGATTTTTGGAATAACGCATTAACACCTGATTTCATATTTAATAAAATTAACGAAGATAACTACCTAGGTTCAGGCTCAGATCTATATTACTTTGATGTATCAATCGAAGATGCAATTAGAAGCATGCAAAATGATGGCTACCTTTATTCAGAAGCTGCTGGTTTAGCATTTTGGAACGTTAGAAGAGCAGAAAATTGGCCTTGCGGAACAGTAGACGACGCACAAGGACAAGGCTTATACAGCTATGACACACAGAGCAGAACTGATACTAGAGGTGTTCTATGTGCAGGCGATTTTGATTCAAATGATATCGTTGAAGAAACCATTGATGCAATTTTCGTAAATGCTTATTTTGAGCATACTACTAAAAAAGGTCAGCCTTTAAATATTGAAGTTGGTCTTAGATATGAAGAAGTCGACCAGGCATCAACAGGTACAACTTCTCTTCCAATTGCAACAACATGGTGCTTATTTGCTGATGGCAACCCATTATATGATTGTAATTTCTTTGGAATGCTAACAGGCGAGCCTGAGGTATTTACAGAAACAGGAGAGGGTAGCTACATCCTTCCTAACATTAATGGTAGTTTTGAGTTTGCTGAGAATATGATTTTTAGATTTGCATTAAGTAAAACAAACTCTAGGCCTGACTTAGAACAAATGAGAGCAACAGTAGATACAACTCCGTATTCTAGTCAGTATCCTGTATCAGTTATAAAGGGTAATCCAAATTTACAACCTTACGAGGCTGAGAATCTTGATTTAGCATATGAGTATTACTATGCAGATGGAAGTTACTTTGCTGTTAACTATTTTAGAAAAAATATTAATGGCTGGCATGGTTCTCAAAACGGTTCAGGATCATTCAATGGTGTTACTGATATAGGACAGTCTCAATTTTTCTTAGATTTATTAGAGCAGTCACAAAATTATGCAGATGATAATGCATCAAGTGGTGCAGAGAAAATGTGTCAAGTATTTAGTTGGTCATGTGGCGTTGGCGAAGAAGGAAGAACTAATGGTTTTGCATGGATTTTAGCTCATGATGATGGTGGTAATTGGGCTCAGTATGATTGGACGTATGAAGGCGACCAACCCTATATACCTTCAACAGGTCTTTCAGGTCAAAATAATATATTTATTTCTGAAGATGGCGATCCTTTATATATGTTTAGCATATTCAAACCTGTTAATAAGTATTCAGGCACACTTGATGGAATTGAGCTTGCTATTCAGCATTTGTTTGAAGACTCGAACTGGGGATTCCTTGCTAATGTAACTTTAGTAAGTGGAGATACTGACGTTGACCCGGCAAGAATAGGTGAGCAGTTTGCTTTACCTGGGTTTGGAGATGCTGGGAATCTATCAGTTTTCTATGAGGACAATCAGTTTTCAGCTAGACTTTCTTACAATATAAGAGGTGAAACATATGCTGGTCAGGATCAGTACAACCCTTTATTTATTGAAGAAAGAGGTCAGTTAGACTTTAGTGCTTCATATGAATTCAGCGACAATGGATCTGTTTTCTTTGAAGCTCAGAACCTTACAAAAGAAAATGTAAGATTGTATTCCAGATACGAAGAGATGCTTTTCTTATATCAAGATCATGGTTCAATATTTAGAGCTGGATTTAGATATAAACTATAAAATTTCTTAATAGGTTTAAAAAGAGGGTTATATACCCTCTTTTTTTTGCTTTAAAACATATACATATATGTAAAATGAGCTTGACACATTAATCTCATTATTATTTACTATATTTATAGGCACTTATTCAATACATCACATATATATATGAAAAATATTTTTAAATCAGTTTTTGTAATTGTTTTCATTTCATCTTGCGGCGGTGGCGGAGGCGGAGGTGGTGGCGGTGATGCTGGAGGCGGTGGTTCATTTCCAGCTCCAACGATTTCGATAACTTCTGATATTTCATCTGCATCAACCGGTGATAGTGTTCTCATATCTTGGTCATCTACAAATGCAACGTCATGTACAGCATCTGGGGAATGGGCTGGTGGCAAAGGCACTTCAGGCTCTGAATCTATAACTTTAGTGGCTGGAAATAATACTTTTAGCATAAGCTGCTCAGGGAGCGGCGGCTCTTTAAATCAATCTGTGGTTGTTTTTGCTTTTGATCTAGGACTGGAGACAGACACAATAACAATCAACGAAGACACTATATATTCAGGAAGCATTGCCGCATCTCCAAATGAAACGCTCACAAACCCACTTCAGTACACAATTACATCAAACCCCGAGAAGGGAATACTGGACTTCAGGCCAGAAGATGCAGGAATCGTATATTCACCTAATTCAAATATTAATGGAGCAGATTCTTTTACATATGAAGTATTTTCTTCAGACAAAGGAATTACCAAACAAGTAACAATTAATATTGAGATAGTTTCTATAAATGATATCCCCAAAATTGCTTTTGAAGAAGACCCAGGCCTTTCAAAGAATTCAATGATCATTGATCAATCCTTTGACTTTAGAGTTAATGTTGAGGATGTAGACAATCAAATGGATAGTTTGCAATTTTCAGCTCTTGTTGATGGTTCTGATTTCCAAGCTTCTTTCATGTTAGATGAGGGAGACAATCCAAATGGAACAGGTACTTTGACCTTAAACCTTGGTTCCCTTGCTCTTGGAGGCTTATATGATGTTGATTTAATTGTCTCAGACGGTGAGAACTCAGCAAAACTTGAATTTGAGTCTTGGTTTGTAGGCTACAGAGAGACTGTATCAATTAATCAAGATGTTGATCCTGAGGATGGTTTTGTTGGCGGAGAAAAGATACTCAAAGACTATAATGTTTACTACTTAGTTGGCCAGCCTGGGGACATGGGTTCATTAGGAAAAACAAATTATTTATTTATCGGTGACTCTTTAAATGGAGAATCGGACATAGATTTATACAGAAGGGCGTTATTAGCATCACTTAATAAGGTAAGAGAATCAGATGCAGGCGCTTTTTTTAAAGAAGATTACTTTAAGGTTGTCTCTGTCGAGCCTGTTGAGCCTGATGGAACTTCACCAACTGGCATAAGAACCGGTTGCTATTCCTTTGATGAGTCTGTTTATTGTGTTGGAGATATGGATACAGCAATATTTGACGATTTCTTGCCTGATAATACTTTAGTCTCAACTTTAACAAGAATTCAAGGAAGGGGTGTGAATCTTGGAAACAGAAATATTCAAAGAATTAGAGATACTGACCCTGAAAGAACGAGCACTACTCTAATGCATGAATTAGGGCATGCCCATGGCTACATGGGTGATGAGTATCGCTCAGACGATGATCGAGATGTAAGCGCCTTTGCTGACCAAAATATTAATACAAGCACGCAAGGTAATGCCACTGTTGTAAAATGGAGTCATCATTTTGAAGATTCATTAAATATCTTAGGACGAGATATTCAGGTTTGCTACAACTATTCAGATGGCACAATTGCTGACTTCGATAATGTCGGTGTTGTGATCGAGGACTGTGGTTGTTTTGCTAATAATTGGGATGATCAAGGAAATTTTGTAAGCAAAAATGAAGAATGTAACAAGGTCGGGCACTTTGAAGGAAATTATTATGGCTTGTACGACAACTACAGACCAAATTTTTGTAACATCATGGATTCATGTAGTAGCGGGGGCTATGGGAAAGTAAATATTGAAGGATTTGCTGTTGGCTCATTACAGAATCAAGGCTTTTATAATCCAGGCAATGCTACTACAAGCAGAAACGAGCAAGGCCAAATCATTTCATGGGATATAGCAATTGATGTTGATTATAATCCTGAACAAATTACACTCAAGTGGTACGTTGATGGTGTTGAGGATGTCTCTAAAGAGAATCAAACATCAGTATCTTTTGGTAGGCCTTCCGATAACGGAGTTAGGATTTATACCTTCAAGGGGGTGGATCTTTCAGGAACAATTATTGCCCCTGATGATCCAATGAATAACAATGATTTTTATAGAGGTATTATGCAGTCTTCGTTTATATGGGTAGACTCGAACGGGAATACTCAAAGAGACCCTGTTGCTGGCTTGATACCTGAATATGATTACGGATATATGTTTGGCCCAGTAGGTGGGTCATGGGGAGTAAACTGGGCAAAATGGTAAAACTTATACACTTAACTTTAATTCTTTTTCTTGGCCATTCACATGGTGCTATTGAAAAAGATATAGATATTAACCTTCTTACTAAAGATTTAAATGCAGACGCACTAGTGCTATCACTTGTAGGAAGTAAGGATGGTCTTAGATTAGAAAAATCATTTGTAAAGCAACCAAATTACAATGTTATTGCAAAATATAAGTCTTTTAACAAAAGAGACGAGTATGTGCTGAGAATCTTAAATGATGAAAAAAAAGAGGTGGCTGTAATTGGACTTGGAAACCCTTTTTATATCCACGCACAACATATTGGTTATGAAGATAGCAATAAATTTGGATCCTTCATAGATAATGCTAAATTTAATGCTGTTATACCAATTGGTATAGATGCCTCGTATGTGGTATTAGCTTCTCAAGATGCATTTGGTTTCGATGATATTAATGAAATATCTCTTGAGAAATCATTAATTAATAATCAATAAATATATATTCAATATATTGTTTTTAACAATGGCCATATGAGCTTTATTTATGCTTGAAAGGATAAAGCTTAAAGGTTATATTAGCTCACTTGATGCGGTACTAGCTCAGTTGGTAGAGCGTCTGCTTGCCAAGCAGAAGGCCGCCGGTTCGAGACCGGCGTACCGCACCAATCCCTTAGCATTGTGTATACTCAATTTATAAATTTCTATAAGGTGTTTTAGATATGAAGTTAAAAGTATTATTTGCTTGTTTATTTTTAGCTTCTTGCGGGGGTGGTGGAAGCGAATCTGATAGCTCCTCCGACAAAGTAGAACCACCAGTAAATCCACCAAGTTTCTCTGAGGTATGCATCGATGCTGGATTAAATATTGAAAGATGCACATTCACTCATAATAATATTGAGAGATATTATCTTATATATGTCCCAGCTAATATTGATCAGAGCAGTGAAATACCTTTGCTATTTAGCTTGCATGGTTATGGGGGTAGCGCAATTAGAAATATTGAATACACAAACTTTAGATCTATTGCTGACACCTATGGGTTTATAACAATTTTCCCTCAAGGAGCTCCTTTTACTTCTCAGCTTGGATCAAGTTCGTCGCACTGGAATTCAGGAGGATGGACAAGCGGAAGCAATGTTGATGATGTAGATTTTATAGACATCATAATCGATCAATCATTTACTAAATACAATATTGACCAAAGCAGGATATATTCAACCGGTATGTCAAATGGTGGTTTTATGAGTTATCACCTAGCATGCAGCTTGAGTTCAAAGATAGCAGCAATTGCATCTGTAACTGGCTCCATGACATTTGAAACATATGATGAATGCAACCCATCTCATCCTACTCCAGTTCTTCAAATACACGGATCAATGGACTCAACCGTCCCTTACTCAGGTAATGCAACATTGGGTATGAAAAGTATTCCTGATTCAATGAATTACTGGGCTGCATATAATTCGTGTGATGCAGAGCCAGTTATTGCAATTACAGATTTTTTTGATGAGGGTTATTCAATACAGTACGATTATTATGAGAATTGCCTGAATAATGTAAGTGTTGAATTAGTTTTGCACAGCTCTATGAGACATACATGGCCGAATGCTGATTCATTGAGCCTTCCTGCATCTCAAAGTATTTGGAATTTTCTTTCGCAATACGATCTAAATGGTTTAATTAATTAAGTCTATTTTTTATATATTTTTTTCTTCTTAAATTGATTTAGGGCATGTATTATTGAGGCTAACTTAATTAAAACAGGGAGAGTTTTATGAAAAAAATATTTGCATTTACAATGCTTTTTACAATGAATAGTTTTGCTCAAGACGCAGAACAATATAAGTATGATCCAAGCGAAACATCTAATGTAGCTGAATACTATATCGGTTCATTTAACAAAGGAAAGGATCTAGATGATTTAGTTGATTGGTATGGAGACTTTGCGGAATATGCTGCTGAAAATGGTTCCGTATATGACAATATGACAGTATCAATTCTTACCCCATATTTCCATAATGATTTAACAACTCATGACTTCATGTGGGTTGCTACATTTCCATCGCCATCAGAGCAGTTCCTTGGTTTAGAAACTTGGGTTACTGGAGGAGGAGCAAATCTAATGAAGAAACTACCTGTTACCAATACGCAAGTTGTAAATACTAACCAATGGAATATATCGTCTCCATCTGAAATGTCACCTGGAGATACTGCTTATGCCAATTATTCAGTTTGTGAGTTAGAAGAGGACTACAACATGAGACAAGTTTATGATCTTTATGTAGATATGGCTAAGTATGCTCAGTCAGTAGGAGATACTGTTGGAAGAAAAATGATTGTTCCTCTAGCTGGACACACCTTGCCTGATGGAAAGGATTTTATTCGACTGATGTATACATCTTCTATTAGCGCAATGGGTGTGAATGCTGAATTATTTTGGGATAAGATTTATGACTCAGAAGCAGCTCAAAACTTAAAAGGTTTTTCATGTTCTAATGCAAATACATATGTTGGAACTAGAATGAGATAGCATAATGCTTAAAAAATAGAGCGCCATGTGCGCTCTTTTTTTTTGCTTAAATTTCTTACTTCATCCTAAGTATTAATATATTATTAAATTTAATTAATTTTTTTATGGGAGAGAAAAATGAGAATAATTATTACTTTGGGTTTATTTTTATCCTTTGGTGTTTTTGCAGACGGGCATGAGGCAGACGAGCCAAAATACAAACCTAACAAAGCTGAGTACTACGTTAATGTCTTTAAAGATGGTAAAGACATGGACGATTTAATGAAGTGGAGTATGAAATGGAAAAAGTGGGCATCTGAAGGTGAGGCAGGAGAGGTTTTTAAAAACTATACTGCAGCAATACTTGTTCCTTATTATGGCCATAGTTTAAATACTTTTGATGCTATATGGGTTGGTGGTAGCCCAGATCCAGAAGAGCACTATGTTGGTAATGAGTACTGGATGAAGAATGGAACTAAGTTGTATAACGAGCTTCCCGTAACCTTCCCTCAAGTTATTGATACATGGCAAAGAACAGTTTCTGAAACACCAGATGGGGCAGCAGGTTATGTAGTATATTCTGACTGCAAACTTGGTGAGGGTGTTACTAACGAACAATTCTATGATGCTTATTTTGCATATGCTGAGGCAGCAAAAGCAAATGGCGATGTCGCAGGTAGAAAAATGATTTGGCCGCAAACTGGTGTTGAGCCAGGATGGGACTTTGACTTTGTTCAAGCGGTTTTCACCTCTTCTATTGGTGAGTATGGTAAAAATTGGACTAATTTCTGGAGCGAAAAAGCAGATACTCTTCCAGAGGCCGAAGCAATGGCAGCTCTCGGTGGTTCATGCACAAACGAAAGATCGTTTTCAATAGTGCCTGTTAAAAGCTAAGTATTTATTTCTATAAAAAAGGAGGCCTAATGCCTCCTTTTTTTTATGCATTATGCATAATGTAGTAATGGAAAAATACAAGGATCATATTGCTATTATTGGTTCTGGAATTGCAGGGCTTACAATTGGATGCATTCTTTTAAAAGAAGGGGTTCCCTCGGTAATTTTTGAAAAGCATTCAGAGCTGGGATCGCATGGGGCTGGAATATCCCTTTCGCCAAATGCATTGAGAGTTTTACGCTATATGGGTCTTAAAGATGAGGTAGAAAAAATCTCCAAATTGACTCTCACAACAAGAATTCTGGATAATACTAAGACTCTTTACACTAGCTCTTCGAATGTAAGAACCACATCAAGAGAAATGCTTTATAAAATATTGCTCAACAAGTATGAATCTTATGGAGGTAAGATTATTTATAATCACGAGCTAAGGGCAATTGATTCAGATTCATCTAAGGTGTTCTTTCTAAACAACTCTAATTTTTTAGTGAAACATGTAATAGCCTGTGATGGAATAAAGTCCGTATCAAGAAATTCAATATCAGAAAGTGCGTCAATTCCTTCTTATAGTGGGTATTCTGCATGGAGAGGCATCATTAAATCAGAAGATAATTCTATCAACCTTCATCTTTCTAAAAATTCTCATATCGTTAGTTATCCCATAGATAATGAGTTCACAAGCTTTGTTGCTGTTATTAAAACTGCTAATGAGTACAAGGAGGCATGGAAAACTGAAGGTTCTGTAGATGAGATGAAGGCTGATTTATCTATGCATCCAACAAAACTAGTTAACAGGTTGGCTAAATCAAACGAAGTATTTAAATGGGGTATATACAAAAGACGAGATGTAAATAAATTATTTGTGAAGAATATTACATTTCTTGGTGATGCTGCTCATCCAATTGTTCCTTTTCTAGGTCAAGGCGGCTGCATGGCCCTAGAGGATGCGTATATTTTTGGGAAGCTATTAATTAAAAATAGAGAAGATATTATACATGCCCAACGTGAATACAAAAGATTAAGAGCTCCTAGGCTTCGAATGGTTAAAAGAATGTCGGAAACACAAGGCTATCTTTATCATCTTTCAAATCCTTTCATAATTTCAATAAGAAATTTTCTTATGCGCAACTCATCTAGCACAACTGATAAAAGGCTTATGAAAATATGGGATTATGATCCAAACAATGATCTTAAATAATTACTAGTTTAAAAAATTAATTTATTTTGCTTTTAATTTTCTGTTATATAATTTTTTGATGAATATATTAAATAAAATAAAATCACTTTTTACCAACTCTAGCCAAACAGTCAATGATAGCCAGCATGACCAAGAATCAACATTGGAAATTTCTTCTGAGATTAAAAATGTATTGGAGGATGAAATTCTTCCAGGCCTGGATATTTCTGCTGAAGAGTTCTGGATAAGTTTTGAAAAAATTATTGATGATTTTTCTCCTAGAAACAAAGCCTTATTGGCAAAGAGAGAAGAAATTCAAACCTTAATTGATGAGTGGCACATCAGCAAAAAAGGCGAAGTCCATAATCATGATGAATATAGGTCTTTCTTAGAAGAAATAGGCTACATCGCTCCTCGGGCTAATGACTTTACAATTTCAACAGAAAATGTAGATCCAGAAATAAAGACTATAGCAGGCCCTCAGCTTGTGGTTCCAGTAATGAATGCAAGGTTTGCACTTAATGCTGCAAATGCTAGATGGGGAAGTTTGTACGATGCATTGTATGGAACTGATATGATTTCTGAAGAAGATGGTGCGCAAAAAGCTGGTGAGTACAACCCTAAAAGAGGAGGTAAGGTCATATCTTTCTCTAAAAACTTTCTGGATGAAACGATACCATTACAAAATGGTTCTTATAATGATGTTATTGGGTTTGAGTTTTCTGATGGGAATATCTCTGCGCAGCTCAATAGCGGTTCAATATCCCTTTTAGCCAACCAAGATCAATATCAAGGTTTTGTTGATAATGGCAATAATGCATTCGGATTACTTTACAAAAATAATAATTTACATTTTGAGATACAGATAGATAAATCGCATCCAATAGGAGAAACAGACCCTGCTGGCATTAAAGATATTTTAATGGAATCTGCTATAACCACTATTCAGGATTGTGAAGATTCAGTTGCTGCTGTTGATGGTGAGGATAAGGCGCTTGTTTACAGGAATTGGCTAGGTCTCATGAAAGGGGATCTTGAGGATACTTTTATTAAAAATGACAAGTCACTAACAAGAGAGCTTAACGCTGATCGAGATTATATATCTAGAGATGGTTCTAAGTTAACTCTTCCTGGGCGAAGTACAATGCTGGTAAGGAATGTAGGCCACCTGATGACAAACCCAGGCGTCAAGGACAGGCATGGTAATGAAGTTCCTGAGGGAATAATGGATGCCATGTTTACTATTTGTATAGCAAAGCATGATTTAGAAAAAAAAGGAAAATACCAAAATTCGAGAACAGGAAGTGTATATATAGTAAAACCAAAAATGCATGGACCTGAAGAAGTTCAATTTACTTGTGACCTTTTTGCCGCTGTAGAGCAGGCATTAAATATTGATCATAACGCTGTAAAAATTGGCATTATGGATGAGGAAAGGCGCACAACCGTGAACCTAAAGGAGTGTATTGAAGTTGCTAAAGAAAGGGTAATCTTTATTAACACTGGCTTCTTAGATAGAACTGGAGATGAGATACATACGAGCATGGAAGCTGGCCCAATGATCCCAAAAGGTGATATTAAACTTCATAACTGGATTGCATCATATGAAGATTGGAATGTTGATATTGGATTGGAAACTGGTTTTCAGGGAAGGGCACAAATAGGTAAAGGCATGTGGCCAATGCCCGATGAAATGCTTGGGATGTATAAGGCAAAGACTGTACATCCGAAGGCTGGCGCAAACTGTGCTTGGGTCCCCTCGCCAACAGCTGCTTCCCTTCATGCAATTCACTACCATCAAATACTTGTTTCTGATGAGCAAACTAAGATCAAAGGAAGAGACAAGGCTGATCTAAATTCAATTCTAGATATACCTCTTCACTCAAACCCCGAGGAGCTATCCAAGGATCAAATACAGTCCGAGCTTGAAAATAATTGCCAAGGGATTCTTGGTTATGTTGTTAGGTGGGTTGATCAGGGAGTTGGTTGCTCAAAAGTTCCAGACATCAGTAATGTTGGTCTAATGGAGGATAGGGCAACCTGTCGGATATCAAGCCAACATATAGCAAACTGGCTTCATCATAAACTTATCGACACAGATCAAGTAATTGAAGCAATGAAAAAGATGGCTACTATAGTGGATAATCAAAATAGTAATGATGATAGCTATAATAATATGTCACCATCATTTGATGGTCTTGCCTTTCAAGCATCTTGCAGCTTAGCAATAGAGGGAAGGATTCAGCCCAGTGGCTACACTGAGCCGATACTCCATGAAACAAGATTAGAATTTAAAGCCTAAATGAAAAAAGGATACTGGGTTGTTAGAGCACACATTACAGATAGTGATGAATATGCAAAGTATGTTTCTCTAGCTGGAGATATTGTTCTTAAATATAAAGGTAGATTTCTAGTAAGGGGTGGGGACCAGGATGAGGTTGAGGGCTCAGGTTATGAAAGAACCGTCATGGTTGAGTTTTTATCTTATCAGGATGCCAAAGACTGTTATCACTCTGCTGAGTATCAAAAAGCACTCATTCACACTGCAAATTCATCATCTAGATACTTTAGTATTGTGGAGGGCGCTAGTTAGCTTTTTTTTGCTTTTCGGTTTCATCTCTATGTTTTTTTAAGTACTTCATGAATGGAGTACCGCCAGTGCCCTTTATCGTTGAGCCTCCAGTTCCAAATGGATTCTTTATTTGAGATTGTTTGTGAATATATGAAGCTGCAAACTCTAAATGAAGCGCCCTAAATTTTCTTATTTCTTCAAGGCATTTGTTGTATTTATTGGTCAAGCTTTTAGAGCCATCAATTAATTCCTTTGCTTGTGAGATATTTTCAACTTCCTCAATCATACTTCTATGCTCAGGGGGCATATAATCTCGCATTTCATTAAGATAATGTCTTAAATGGTCCTTGGTGTGATAGATGCCCAGAGCTCCGTCAAGGAATGGCATGATGCTACTCTGCGCTCCCGTCTCGCCTCTAAAAAATTGAGGCTTATTGTTGAATTGGTTTTCGTACACAAGGCCTTTTTTGAGGTCAGGGTTGTCCTTAGTGCCAAATATAAAGGGCCTCACTCTATGATAATAAATATAAGGGTCGCATTTCTCAGGCATTCTTGAAAAAATAGCATTAACTTCCCTTAGAGATATTATTATTCTTCTCAAACCATCATCTAATTTTTTATTCTTATTAGATTTAAGTTTAGAGATTTCATACGCAGCAGTAACTGCATCCTTTGCTGCATTTTCAATACATACATGGATGGTTACAAACCAATCTTCGTCAACGCCACCCAAGAAGTTGGTAATCAGGCCAACATTTTCAAGAGATATATTCTGACTTTTATCAATCCTATACCAGTTATCAAGACAGTAACTTGCGTAACTTAAAATTGGCGGCCTGCCTAAGGTATTAGACGCCTCAACCCATGGTTTTGATATTACTTCTGGTAGTATGTTGTTAGGTTTTTTACCACCCCATATATAAGCATGTGCAATAAAGCTCAGATGGACCATTGCAAGCTTAAGCTCTCTGAGATCCTTATTTTTTAGGAGAGGTTTTATAGATAGATCATTGACTTGCAACCCATCAATTGTTGTTTGAACTTTTCCTGTTAGAAGTAGCTTGGGAAGCTCAGAAGAAATATTTTCTAAATTTTGCAGAGACCTTGATTTTGTTATATATTTTTTTAAGGGATCTTTGTTTGGTAAAAAAGTTTTCATACACTTATCATATATAAAAATACTTTTAGTTGAATTGTTTAATACTTATTTAATATTAAGTGTTGACTTTCGAAATAATAAGCGTAGTATTAACTTTACCTGCTGAAACCGACTA
>ERZ767114.316-NODE-316-length-28983-cov-2.795683_pt1 | contig 28983 bp, 25 predicted proteins | sample MGYA00374952_ERZ767114 | MGnify/ENA primary metagenome ERZ767114 (study PRJEB28939, sample SAMN06267156) | marine metagenome | isolation source: Columbia River Estuary | place: USA:Columbia River Estuary, USA | collected 2012-05-05 ...
GGGCGCTTTAATTGCAGTATCAGATTCAAAAATGGGAAATTTCCTAAATAAAACTCCTTCCAATAATCTAAATTCATCGGCTCCCCGATAGCCTTTACTTAATCTCATATCATCTTTGATATCAGGAAAAAAGATAGGCTCCATGCGCTCATTTTCCTTGGAACTTATGCAGAATAATGATTTATTTCCCTTTGGTTCTTCAATAAAAATAATCACTTCAGGAAATCCGTCATTATTTAAATCATCAATTTCCGCAGATAATACCCTTGCTTTAATTTCCAATGAAGCTTCTCTTGCTTCTGATTTAAATCCAATGGGTCTTATTGTTAAAGTATTACGATCAGGTGTTTTATTTAAAGAAAATATTTTAAACCCCGCTTTACCAATTTTTAAGGTGCTATCGTATCTTTTATACCCTTGGGCTACTAAACTGTTCACCAATAATAACAATCCAAAAACAAAACAATTTTTCATAATTAATTCCTTTACTACTCAAAGTTAGTAGAATAGTTTTAATTTTCCATTCAAACAAAATACAATGCCCTTTCTAATCAAGCAGAATACAATCAATCATGTTACAGTGATTCAATTAGTAGACGTTGAATTGGGTGCCACTATCGAAATTTTGACAAAAGGCGCCCTTTTAAACAGTTGGCATTTGCGTCAAGGGGAGGAATTGCATCAATTTGTCATGGGTAATGAGGCAAATACATCGAATGCATTTGAAAGCAAAGGATTCAGAAGTGCGAAAATGAGCCCCTATGTTTGCCGATTGTATAAAGGGCAGTACACGCACCTAGATACAACATATACCATGGATCGTTTTTATATGGGCGAACATGCGATACATGGAATCATGTACGATGCTGATTTTGTTATACAAGCTACTGAAGCAAATGAACATCAGGCAGCTGTTATTTTAGTACATCATTATCTTGGTAGCGATAAAGGTTATCCATTCCATTTCACGATGCAAGTAAAATGGATTTTAGAAAAAAATAATAAGGTTACAGTGCAAACTACTGTACTGAATAACGCCATCGTTCCTATTCCATTAGTGGATGGTTGGCACCCTTACTTTACATTAGGCGAAAGTATTGACAATTGTTCATTACAATTTTTAAGTAAGGGAAAAATGGAATACGATAGCGACTTACTCCCTACTGGAAATATGATTGCAGATGATCGTTTTAGCAAAGGTTTAAAACTTGGAAGTATACAACTTGATGATGGCTATGAACTAGCTGCAGACAATAGATCTTGCACTTTGCAAAATGAACAATTTACTTTAACAATAAATCCATCTTCGCTTTATCCATATCTACAATTATACACGCCGCCAGATAGAAAAAGTATTGCTATTGAAAATTTGAGCGGCGCGCCTAATGCTTTTAATAATAAAATAGGGCTCCACATAGTGAAGCCCCAGGAAGATATTGTTTTTGAAACCAGTTATCAAGTAGTCTTGAAATAAAATCTACAAATCCACCACTGCAGTAATACTTATTTCAACATTTACATTACGTGGCAAAGTTTTTACTGCAACCGTTTCTCGTGCTGGAAAATCAGCAGTAAAATAACTTGCATACACTTCATTCACTTGCGCGAACAATTGCATATCACTTAAAAAAATACTAGTTTTAACAACATGTGCAAAGCTTAATTTAGCTTCGTCTAAAACAGCTTTAATATTTTCCATCACCTGCTTCGTCTCGGATAAAATATCCGTTAAAACAAGTTCCCCAGTTGCAGGGTTAAAAGCGACTTGACCACTTGCAAATAAAAATCCATTGGCGATTACGGCTTGGCTATAAGGTCCAATAGGTGTAGGGACTTTGTTGGTTTGAATGATTTGTTTTGGCATATATTTAATTAATATGCGCAATTTCTTATTTTTCTATCAATTCACCACTTATTTTTGTAAAACAATTACAAATTTTGAATACTATTCTTCATATTGATACTTCAGGTCCGGATGCCCTTATCGGTATCAGCCAAGACCTCAAAATTATTGCTTCAAAACAAAATAGCCAATCAAATACGCATGGGGAATTTGTACAAGCTGGTGTGGATGAATTATTTAGGGATAACGCTATGCAACTTAAAGATATTGATGCTATTGGGGTAACGATGGGTCCGGGAAGCTACACAGGCCTAAGGGTTGGACTTGCAAGTGCCAAGGGTTTGGCCTTCGCCTTGAATAAACCCTTAATTGGACTTTCCACCCTTACCTTATTAGCCAAGGCCGCTGTTGGTCATTTAACTGCAACTGAAAATCTCCTGGTAAATGAAAAACAATTGCAGGTGTTTTCAATGATTGACGCCAGAAGGATGGAAATTTTTGGAGCGATCTATAATAGCTCGCTGGACTACCTTGCCGCTGAAAAAGCCATGATTTTGGATGAAGCCTTATTGCTTGCTTTACTCAGCAATGGGCCATTAATCTGTATTGGATCGGGGGTGGCCAAAACAAAAATTTTGACACAACATGCTGATTTTCAAAATAGTTCACCCCTTTTCCTGGACTACTCCTACACTATTCATGATATGGCTGCTTTGGCAATGATTAAATTTAAAGCCGCTGATTTTGAGGACTTAGCCTACAGTGGGCCGGCCTATCTAAAAGACTACTACCAAAAGCCGCTCATAAAATAAATGTTTAATTATTGAGTTAATGTTAAACCTTTGACTTTCAACATTGTCAAATTTTTTTTAAATATATTCACAACGCCCCTATTTTTAATAAAATATATATAACAAAAAAATACACTAAATAGAATTAATTATATAATTTTATAGCATATATAGTTTTAACCCCCAAAACAAAACAAATGAACCAATCACTTCCAACACTTCAACTCAGCAATGGTTCCACTTCATTGAAGGTTGATTTATTGCACGCCAAAAAAGCGGCAATGATTTTAAGAGCATTAAATCATAAGCTTAGACAACAAATTGTTAAACTTATTGATGAGCAAAAAAAAGTAACTGTTACTGAGATCTATGTAAAATTAAGATTAGAGCAATCGGTTGCTTCACAACATTTGGCCATTTTAAGAAGAGCAGGTATTGTAACTACTATTCGCGAAGGCAAATTTATTTTTTACAATGTGGACTATGCAAGATTGGAACAAGTAAACCAATTCGTAGAAAATTTAGTAGGATAAATATGTCTTTATCTGTCGAACAATTTCAGCAATTCCTTACACAAGAAAATGCATTCATTATTGATACTAGAGATGAGTCTTCTTTTTTAGAAGGCTTCATCCCTAGCTCAATACATTTTAACCCAGAATTAATTCATCAAGCAGCAGCCCTAGGTTTATTATCATTCGAACAACCGTTATTATTTGTTGGCGAACCCGACAATGAAAAAATCGCTATTGCTTATTTTGAAAAATTAGGATTCTCCAATATCAAGGGCTGGTTGGAAGGTGGCTTCACTACTTGGCTTAATGCAGACAAGCGTTATGATTTAGTCATTGAAGTGGAAGCGGATGAATTAGCCATGGATATTCCATTTGATGAGTTCTTGATGGTATTGGATATCAGAACCGAAGAGCAATACAACCAAGGGCATATTAAAAATTCAATACACATCCCTTTATTGGAATTCGCCGATCCAGGAAGCATGTCTGAATTAGATGAACATTTTAATATTTATATTATCAGTGAAGATGGTGCATCAAATACACTCGCTGCAAGTATTTTAAAAAAACAAGGTATTCATAATAATAGAGTTGTAAAAGAAGGCTGGCAAGGTATATTACAACTTAAAGATAAATTCACTATCGAAGTGACTAAGGAAAAAAAATCGAAAGATCAATTAGACGAACTTTAATCAACCACTAAGTTTCCATGTTTGTGGGGATCGAACTCATACTTCCATCTTTTATGACTCCATAAATAATTCGCAGGATTTTGTTTTATTTTTTCCTCTAATATTTTCACATACAATGCAGTCAATTGCCCATCTTTGAAATAATTTGGCGACGTAGTCATGACTTCATATTGCAAATGATAATAACCACGCTTAGTACTATGAAAATAGGCAAACACCTGTGCCGTATTATTTAATTTGGCTCCCTTTTCAGGTCCCTTAACAAAAGGGGTACGTCTTCCTAAAAAATTAACCCAAAATGCAGACATTGGATTACCAGGATTTTGATCGGCTGCTAAAGCCATTGCATAATTTCCTTGCGTAGCATATTTGTGAAACTGCGTTTTAAATTGTGTTGCAGGAATCATTATACTTCCAAAGCGCTCTCGCATTTTTAATACGATATCATTAATATAAGGATTTGACAAAGGCATATACACTCCAATAAAGGGATATTTTCCGTATTTGGCTACGCCCCAATTCGCAAATTCCCAATTAAAAAAATGACCTGCCATTATCTGAACAGGCTGCCCTGTTTCATATAGTTTATTTAATACTTCGAAATTGGAAGTAAATCGTTTTTCAAATTCAGCCGTGGAGATGGAAATTAATTTAATGGTCTCAATAAATGAATCTGTAAAATTTCGGTAAAATTTTGTAGCAATTTTTTTTCTTTCTAGAACCGATTTTTTTGGAAATGCAATCGTTAAGTTTTTATCAATCACCTGCTTTCTGTACCTAATTATGTATTGTAAAAGAAATGCTACAAAATCACTAACAATATAAGCAATACGCCATGGCAGTAAGGACAAAAGATAGAAAAAGGCATATACTAATTTATACATATTGCTTGCAATTATGATTAATTCTATTGGGGATCTACCCAAGCATTATGCTCTTTTAATAATTGAATTAGTTCGTCAACAGCAATAGCACTGTCGATGTTTCTTTTCATGATTTCCTTCCCTTTATACAAAGTAATTTTACCAACCCCGCTGCCAACATAACCAAAATCAGCATCCGCCATTTCACCTGGACCATTTACGATACAACCCATGATCGCAATTTTAAGCCCTTTTAAGTGATTGGTCACTGCCCTTATTCTTGCTGTCGTTTCCTGTAATTCAAATAAAGTACGGCCACAACTAGGGCAGGAAATATATTCTGTTTTGGAAATTCTAGTTCGAGTCGCTTGTAAAATGCCAAAACTGATGGTATTTAAAAATTGAACGAATGAAGTATTGTTAAAATAATTACGTCCAGACACATTACTTGATTCATTATTTTCCGCTGCAGCTGCAGCCACCTTAGCGCTCACACCCAAACAAATACCATCTCCCATACCATCTAAGAATAAGGCCCCAGTCTCTGTTGCAAAATGAATCAAATGTTCGTCTGCACTTGACCAAGCACTTTCGGTCATGAGTATAACAGGATTTTGAATCTTTAAATCCATGAACCGAACAATCATTCTGCGGACTGCAGGCATGGCATGTGCCAATTGACTACTTAAACAAAAAACCACCGATTTGTCTTGGGCAATTTCAATGAGCTGCTCATCCCTGATGCCGTTTTTTGTACAATAGCAATCTACCATTACAAAATTAATAAAGGCACTTTTTCGCGGGGCTGCGATATAATTTCTAAAATCAAATAATGGTAAATATTTTGTTCTATCATTCACGGTTTCCCACTGCTCAGGTTTGGTGATGACACGCAAAGTGCCTGGCAAATCAAAATCAATAACACCATTCGGCGTATAAATAAAATCAGCGGCCAAGTCAGAAATAGTCCACTTATCAGTATCCACATGATAGGTATAGCCAATACTGATTAAATCATCCGGGGTAATACTTGATTTATGACTAAAGTCTGCAACCACCACTGGCACTTGCTTACCTCCAATAGTTGAAACCGAATGCGTAAATCTTTTTTTAAATTCAAACGGCGAATAAGGAAGTTGGTCAATCTCTGGAATATGATGCACCCCTTTCATTCGATTCGCTGGATATCTTTTTACCAAATCCTTACAAACCGGAATTTCTAATTCAGGATCTTCTGTTAAACTCACCCTTATTGTATCTCCAATACCATCCTCTAATAATGTACCAATGCCAATCGCACTCTTAATACGTCCATCTTCCCCATCACCCGCTTCCGTCACACCCAAATGCAAAGGATAACATTCATTAAACTCTTGTTGCATTTGTTGTACCAATAATCGATAAGCTTGAACCATCACCTGCGGATTGCTTGACTTCATGCTTAAAATTATTTGGTGATAATCCAAGCTTCGAGCAATGCGCAAAAATTCCATTGCACTTTCCACCATACCAATGGCAGTATCGCCATACCTGCTCATAATACGATCACTCAATGAACCATGATTGGTTCCTATCCGCATCGCGGTTCCATGTTCCTTGCAAATAAGTACCAGTGGTGTAAATCTTTCTCTGATGCGTTCAATTTCTTCCAAATATTCTGCATCCGTATATTCAATTTGTTCAAACTTTTTCTTGTCAACATAGTTACCTGGATTCACGCGCACTTTGGCAACAATGGTTGCCGCAATTTCAGCAGCATTTGGGGTAAAATGAATATCAGCGACCAAGGGAATATCATACCCTTGTGCATTCAATGCTGCTTTTATGTTTGCTAAATTTTCAGCTTCTTTTTTACTAGGCGCAGTGATACGAACTAACTCTGCTCCTGCTTTGATACATTTGATGACCTGGGCTACGGTTTGATCCGTATCCATTGTATCGGTGGTCGTCATCGTTTGAATCCTTATGGGTTGGCCGTTTCCAATAATGATATTCCCCACCTTTACTTCGCGTGTAAGTAGACGTTGATAGGAGGTTAATGAGTTACAATAGTATTGCATAAAAGAAAAAATAAAGATGATTATTTTAGTGCAACGAGGCTACCTAGTACCTTTTAAAAAACCCTGTTGCAATAAAATCTTCTTAAGTAATTTAATATTATTATCAGTTAAGTTAACTGAACTGTTGGCGTTCGTGTTTAATACAAAAAAGTAAGGATGCTGATTTTCCTCCACATAACCCAATACCCATGCTGCATTTTTATTTGCTGTCGTATCTACTGCGCTAATATAGCTTAATCGATAATTTGAATTATCCTCCATCAAAATCATTTTTTTTAATTGTTCTTGTGACTTTTTTTGAAAAAATAATTCTTTAAAATAAATCCTTTTAATTAAACCCAACTGTTCATCCGGTGTAATAACGAGTGATCCGTCTTCCCAAAAATGTGTACTGTCTGCACTTGCAATCCCCTTTCCATAATGTAGCGAGTCCAACACTTTTAAAATTTGTTGCCGGCCAATCTTGGCAATAACGGCTTTATAAAACTGTGCCGAATCATTTAAATTTAAGGTAGTATCATGATGATTTATAATTCCTTGATCTACCCCGATTAAAGCCGGTACAATATAAAAGGTAGCAGAAGGTGCCATGGCAGAATCCTTATACTTTGACAAATTATGGATGGTGAATTGTTCTGTTCCATTTTCAAGCAAAGCAAAACTACCTTGCATACCCGCGCTATCCATTAGTTGCGCAATGGCAGAATCATTTTTTACATTGTTTGGACTACAAGCATATAGCAAAACAATAAAAATAGCTACTTTAAAAAAATGTTGCATCATTGTTGTCTTTGATTTATAGAATGAGCAAATTTACCACTTAATATTTACAAAAACACCCCTAACCAGCATACACTAGTTAGGGGTGTTAAAATATATTTAATTTAAGTGTAGCTTATTCAATTCCTAATAACTCTACCTCAAAAATTAAGGTCATACCTGGGCCAATAAATGGACCTGCTGAACGGTCACCATAAGCCAAATCAGAAGGAATAAACAACTTCCATTTGCTACCCACTGTCATTAACTGAACTCCATCCTGCCAGCCCTTAATAACGCCATTTAAAGGGAAGGTAATAGGCTCGCCTCTTTGCACTGAGCTATCAAAAATTGATCCATCAATTAAAGTGCCATGATAATGACATTTCACTTTGTTGGATAAGGTTGGCTTTACAGATCCTGTTCCTGCAACCATTACTTCATACTGCATGCCATTGGACATGCTTACTACACCTGGTTTTTTTGCATTTGCTTCTAAAAATGCTTTTCCTACTGCTTTGTTGAATGTGATTTTTTCTAAACTCATATTATCTTGGTATTTTTTGATACAAACATCTAATAAACTATCAGGTATAATTGACTTCGCAATAACACCTGCGCTAAATCCTTTGTTAAACAAGGCCATATTAATGTCTTGTAAGCCTTGTCCTTTCATACTTTGTGCAACACGAAAACCCAAAGCGTAAGAAGCACTATCTTTTACTGATTTTAAAACTACGCTAACTGCTGCTGGTTTTGTTGGAATTGCCTTATTGGTCGTTGCCGGTTTTTTTAACACACTTACCACAGATTTTGGAATCCCTGCAGGTTTTGTTGTTTGGGCAAAGCCAAATCCAACTAGACTAAAAGAAATCAATATTAATACAGTTTTTTTCATGCTTTTCATTTGTTAATTAAACGATGAATTATTTCGATTGGAGGCAAAAATACATCAGAAATGGATTCAAAATCCAACTATTCAAGTAATTCGCAGAAACTATTTCAAAAGCTGGCTTAAACAAGCCTGTACTTTCTCTGCACCCATTTTACCTTGGATAATATTCATTTGTTCCGCAATTTGACTTGTACATAGGTTCCCAATACTTCCTTCATGTGTATGTTTCACTTCCGTAGTATACGCAAAATTTTCTGCTTCAATAGCTATACCAATTTTTTTATAGGCATCTCTAAATGGCATACCTGTGTTTACCAATTTGTTTACTTCCTCCACACTAAATAAATATTGGTATTTAGGATCGGCTAATAAGTCTTTTTTCACTTCCATGTTTTCAATCATCAATGAAGCCATCTCGATACAATTTTTAAGTTGGCTGAAGGCAGGGAATAGATGCTCCTTCAATAGTTGCAAATCTCGATGGTACCCTGATGGTAAATTGGTCGTCATCAGCATAATCTCATTAGGCAACGCTTTAATTCTATTACAGTATGAACGTATTAATTCAAATACATCTGGATTTTTTTTATGTGGCATGATACTCGAACCCGTAGTTAATGAATCCGGAAACTGAATAAATCCAAAATTTTGATTCATAAACAAACAAGCATCCATACTTAATTTAGCTAAGGTATCCGCAATATTTGCCATGGCCATCGCAGTCATTCTTTCCGCTTTGCCCCTACCCATTTGCGCATACACTACATTAAAGTTTAAGGTTTCAAATCCTAATAATTCAGTGGTTCTTGTACGATTAATTGGGAATGAAGATCCATACCCCGCAGCAGAACCTAACGGATTTTTATTGACTACATTATAAGCTGCATGAAGCATGGTCATATCATCCACCAAACTTTCCGCATAAGCGCCTAGCCAAAGGCCAAAGGACGAGGGCATTGCTAATTGCAAATGCGTATAACCAGGCAATAAGTCATTTTTATGTAACTCACTTTTCGTTTGTAATAACTTGAAAAAATCATTTACTGTTGCACTTAATTGGATTAATTCCGAACGAAGAAATAATTTAATATCAACTAAAACTTGGTCATTTCTACTTCTTGCACTATGAATTTTTTTTCCAACATCTCCCAACTTCGAAGTCAATAATATTTCCACCTGAGAATGAATATCTTCAACACCTGGGGCTAATGTAAATTTTCCATCTTGAATGGTTTGGTGTATTTCAACAAGTGCTTTTTTTAATTGCGTCAATTCGTCTTTCGTCAACAAACCAACCTCCGATAACATAGTAATATGCGCTATTGAACCTAGTACATCATAGGATGCCAAATATTGATCCATCGCTTGATCGTTACCAATGGTAAATTTTTCAACTGCAGATGCGACTTCATTATTTTTTTGCCAAAGTTTACTCATGGTTGAAAATTGTGGTTAGTAATTGTATATAGGTGGTTACTCCTTCCTTGATTTCGTTTGTAAATATAAATTCATCTGCGGTATGACTTCTTGCAGAATCGCCAGGACCCATTTTTAATGTAGGAAAAGGCATTAATGCTTTATCCGAGGTTGTCACTGAGCCATAATACCCTTTACCTAGAGCCAGTCCAGCTTTGATGATCACATGATCAAGGGCAATACCCGAAGATCTCATTCTTAAACTTCTTGGAGTGACTTCCGATTTTACATGCTGCCCGATAGTCGCTAATACTTCTTCAAAAGTATATAATTCATTTACACGAACATCCACCACCATTTTGCAATTGGAAGGTACTACATTATGCTGTTTGTTATCTGTTTCAATAACGGTTGCCGTCATTTTTACTTGCCCTAGCAGTTCTGATACTTTGTCAAATTGATAATTTCTAAACCAGTCCAAATCAGCAAGTATTTTATACAAAGCGTTTTCACCTTCCTCCCTTGCAGCATGCCCTGCTTTACCTGTGGCAATCACATCTAACACCATGAGTCCGCGTTCAGCAATAGCAAGTTCCAGCTTAGTAGGCTCTCCTACTATCCCAAATTCAATTTTTGGCAATTGGGGTAAAATCAATTCAATACCATCATGCCCTGAAATTTCTTCCTCGGCTGATGCAGCAAAAATAATATTGTAGGGCAAATTTTCTTTGTCATAGAAATATAAAAAAGTAGCCAATAAACTAACCAGACAACCGCCGGCATCATTGCTTCCTAAACCATATAATTTACCCTCTTTTTCAAAAGGATGAAATGGATCAACTGTATATCCTTTATTTGGTTTAACCGTGTCGTGATGTGAATTCAATAATAAAGAAGGCTTGTTGCTATCAAAATGTAAATTAGTCGCCCAAATATTATTGATTAATCTTTCCGTTTTAATTTTTCGCGCCGCAAAAAAATCAATTAAAATAGCTGCAGTCTTATCCTCTTCCTTACTGAAAGATGGAATGGCTATTAATGATTTTAATAAATCAATGGCGTCCATTTGAAGCCCATTGATTAATTCATTATCCAGCGATAGGTTATTATTAATTGGCATTAGATTGTTATTGTAGTACCTGCTGTACCATTCATTAATTCAATTAGTTTTTCCGCCTTCCCTATGATGACCGATTGTACGCCCCCATGTAAAGCTAAAAAAGCATTGTCAATTTTAGGTATCATTCCTTCAAAAATGACATTTTCCTTTTTAAGTTGGCTATAAGTTAGGTTATTAATGGATGAAATTACAGAAGCTTCATTATTGACATCCGCTAACACGCCTTCCTTTTCAAACCCATAAACGAGATGAACTTTGTATGTGTTCGACATGGCAGTCGCAATAGTTTGCGCAATGGTATCTGCATTGGTGTTCAATAACTGACCAGCGCCATCATGGGTAATGGGTGCAATAACCAACCTTGTATTATTCAATAATTGCTGGTGAATAAATCCAGTATTTACTTCATCAATATCCCCCACAAATCCAAAATCAATATTAGTTCCAACTCTTTTATGTGCCTTTATTAAATTAGCATCCGCACCAGAAAGTCCCAATGCATTTACATTCAAAGCCTGCAATTGTGCGATTATATTTTTATTAATGTAACCTGCATAAACCATAGTTACAATTTTCAAAGTTTCCCCGTCTGTAATTCTTCTTCCTTCCACCATGCTCTGCTCCACCCCTAATGATACAGCTAAGCTAGTGGCCAACTTCCCACCCCCATGTACTAAAACAGCCTGGCCTTTTATTTGCGAAAAAGCCTGTAAGCATGTTGTCAACAATATTGGATTGTCAACAATATTACCCCCTATTTTTATGACATATAAATTTTCCATAAAGCCGCTTGGCTGCTATTTATTTGTTGCATTTAATATTTCTGATAAAACAGCTTGTGCTGCCCAAACGCGATTGGAAGCTTCCTTGGTCACTAAACTATTCGCGCCATCTAATATTTCGTCACTTAATTCCACATTTCTTCTCACTGGCAAACAGTGCATAATTTTTGCATCATTAGACACTGCTAATTTTGCATTGGTTAACATCCAACTAGCATCCGTGCAAAGTACTTTACCATAATCTTGATAGCTACTCCAGTTTTTTACATAAACAAAATCGGCTTCTTTTAAAGCAGCTTGTTGGTCATGCGTTATACTAGCGCCATTGGTGTACTCAGTTGACAAATCGTATCCTTCAGGATGTGTTATCACAAAATCAGCCTCACCCCATGCATTCACCCATTCACTAAAACTATTTGCCACACATTGCGGGATTGGTTTAATATGTGGGGCCCAAGTTAAAACCACCTTGGGTTTTTTATTTTTAAAGGTGCCGCTTAAATTCATCGATTCTTGTATCGTTAAAATATCTGTTAAAGATTGAAGCGGATGCAAGGTTGCACTCTCTAAACTTACAACAGGTATTCCTGCGTACTTAATAAATTGATTGATAATATTTTCAGCATAATCAGCCGATTGATCCTGTAAGCCAGGGAAAGTACGAATGCAAAGAATATCAAAATAGTTTCCCAATATGGGTGCTGCATCTTTAATATGTTCGACCGTGTTCCCATTCATAATGGCACCTTCACTAAATTCCAATGCCCAACCTTCCTTATCAACATTAAAAATAATGGGCTCCATTCCTAAATTTTGCGCTGCCACTTGTGTGCTTAATCTGGTTCTTAAACTTGGATTAAAAAAAAGTAAGCCTATACGTTTATGTGCACCTAAATTTTTATCCAACAAAGGTTGTTGTTTATAGGATAATGCCTTTTTTACCAAAGCATTAATATTTGTTACATCCTTTACTGAAATAAACTGTTTCATGCGCTTAGTCTTTCTTTTGCTTCAATACTTGAATTGCTTTATTCAAGCCGGTTAAAAATAAATTGATATCGGCCATACTAATTGCTAAAGATGGCAACAGTCTTATTACATTTGGTTTTGCTTCTCCAGTAAATATTTTTAAATCATTCAATAATACTTTACGCAGATCTTCTAACCCAGCCTCCATTTCAAAACCAATCATTAACCCTCGGCCTCTAACTGATTTTACACCCTCCGTATTATTTAATGCATTGATTAAATAATGACCCTTTTCCTCGGCGGCTTTAATTAAATGACCCTGTTGCATCACTTCAATCACTGCAAGCGCTGCAGCACATGCTAAAGGATTTCCTCCAAACGTGGTTCCCAACATACCAAACTTAGCTTGAATATGCGGTGCTATTAATATGCCTCCAATGGGGAAACCATTACCCATACCCTTTGCCATTGAATAGATATCTGCACTTACGCCAGCATGGTCATGCGCAAAAAATTGACCAGACCTACCATAACCACATTGCACACTATCCGCAATATATACCGCGCCAAAATCATCACAACATTTTCTGATAGCTTGTAAAAAAGCATCATCCGCTTCATAGATACCTGCAACGCCTTGAATACCTTCAATAATGACTGCTGCAATACTTGTTCCTTGTTCCGCAAAACATTTTTGTAACGCTGCAATATCATTAAATGGTAAAAAAATAATATTATCGGTTTCGTTCACTGGTGCAATAATACTTGGATTGTCAGTGGCAGCCACCGCCAATGAAGTACGTCCATGAAAAGCTTTTGTAAATGAAACTACTTTTTTTCTGCCCGTATGGAAAGAGGCTAATTTTAATGCATTCTCATTCGCTTCAGCGCCGCTATTACATAGAAACAATTGAAAATCCTTTTTGCCACTGATTTCATTCAATGCAGTAGCCAATTCTTCTTGAATGGGCATCACAACCGAATTTGAATAAAATGCAATTGCATGCAATTGATCCTCAATGCGCTTTACCCAATGGGGTTGTGTGTGACCAATACTGATTACCGCATGTCCCCCATACATGTCTAAATATTCTTGTCCTTTATCGTCCCATACACGGCTGCCAGCAGCTTTAGTAATAGCGATGGGATTTAAAGGATAAACGTTGAATAATGACATGGTATTAAATTTTATTGTAAAAAACAGCTATTGCGTAATATGAAATTTAGCTGTTATCGTTAATTTACTTGTTGTTAAAAATAATTTGCTTTTAATTGTAAACCTGCACTTTCTTCTATTCCAAAAATCAAATTCATATTTTGCACCGCTTGACCTACTGCTCCTTTTAATAAATTGTCAACCACTGAATGAATGGCAATTTTATTTCCTTGCTTCTCGATATGAATTAAACACTTATTGGTATTGACTACTTGTTTTAAATCGATATTGTTTTTTGACACATGCGTAAATACATGACCTTCATAATAAGCATTATATAAATCATAGAGTGCTTCCAAACTTAAATCACTAGTAATAACTGATGTTACAAAAATACCTCTTGTAAAATCACCTCTCCAAGGAACAAAATTTACTTCTGCATTTTGATTGCCTTGCAATTGCGCCAAACTTTGAACAATTTCATTCAAATGTTGGTGCTGTAATGTTTTATAGGCTTGAATATTATTGGCCCTCCAACTAAAATGACTGGTATTGGATAAGCCTTGGCCTGCACCAGTAGCACCTGTGATACCTGTGGTATAAATATCCTTTAATAACCCCTTCGCAGCTAGTGGCAATAACCCTAATTGTATTGCAGTGGCAAAACATCCAGGATTCGAAATATTAGATGCCAACTTAATTGTTTCTCTTTGCAATTCAGGTAATCCATATACAAAATTTCTACCCCCAATTGAAGCTGTAGTAGCTATTCTAAAATCTTGTGAAAGATCAATAATTTTTATACTTGCTTTTATTTCATTAGTTGTTAAAAACTTGCTGGCATCGCCATGTCCAACACACAAAAACAATACATCAATATTTTGATCCAATGTGTTTGTAAATTTCAATTGAGTATCGCCCACTAAATCAGCATGTACTTTGCTCACTAATTCACCAGCACTACTTGTACTATGCACAAAAGAAATATGCGCATTAGGGTGTCGCAACAATACACGCAGTAATTCACCACCTGTATAACCTGCGCCACCAACAATACCAATATTTACTTTTTGCATTTGATTCATTTTATAATTCTGTCAATAATAAATTATTTTTTATTTGCTTCTTTGATGTGATGAAAAATGGCAGTTTGATTGCCAAATATTTTGGTAAACCCTCTCACATCCGCACCCGTCCACCCTGTATTCATTTCGCCATATTTGCCGAACTTCGCACTCATTAAATCATTCTCCGATTCAATACCAATGATTTGAAAACGATAGGGATGTAACTGAATAAATACTTCTCCTGTTACTTGTTGTTGCGAATTGTTTAAGTAGGCTTCAATATCACGCATCACAGGATCTAATATTTGACCTTCGTGTAACCAGTTGCCATAAAACTGAGCCAATTGGTCCTTCCACGACAATTGCCATTTGGTTAATACATGTTTTTCTAATGCATGATGTGCTTTTAAAATAACCATGGGTGCCGCCGCTTCAAAACCCACACGTCCTTTAATACCAATGATGGTATCACCCACATGTATATCACGACCAATGCCATAAGCACCAGCAATAGATTGAATATATTGAATCGCCTCAGTAGGATGTGCGAAAGATTGACCGTTTACTTTATTAATTTCTCCCTGCGCAAAACCAATGACCATTTCTTCTGAAGCCCCTTCCTTTGTCATTTGTGTTGGCCATGCACTTTCTGGTAATATCCCTTTTGAGTTTAAAGTTTCCTTACCTCCAACACTGGTACCCCACAATCCTTTATTGATTGAGTATGCCGATTTCTCAAAATTCATTTCCACCCCTTTTGCTTTTAAGTATTCTATCTCTGCTTCTCTACTCAATTGCAAATCACGAATGGGTGTTAAAATTTCAACGCCTGGAATCATAATATTAAAAATCATATCAAATCGAACCTGGTCATTCCCTGCGCCAGTACTTCCATGCGCAACTAACTTTGCATCTAATTTTTTTACATGTTCCGCAATATGCAATGCTTGACTTAATCTTTCTGCACTCACACTTAAAGGATAGGTATTGTTTTTTAAAACATTGCCATAAATTAAGTATTTAATAATACTATCATAATATCCTTTGACTGCATTAACAGTGGTATGCGTTTTAACACCCAATGCATAAGCATGCGCTTCTACTTTTTTTAATTCTTCTTCTGAAAAACCACCCGTATTCACAATCACACTATGCACTTCCAACCCTTTTTCTAAGGTTAAGTATTTAACACAATAGGTAGTATCTAATCCGCCACTAAATCCAACAACAACTTTTTCCATAAAAATTATTTTTTGCTAAACCAGCTTAAAAATTTACTGATATCCATTTTCATAAATAAATTAGGCGCTTCATTTTTACTCGAAACTTCCCCAACCGATTCTTGTTTGTTTGTTTCCTGTTTAGGTTCATATAACATGGCCGTACACATACAATTTTTTCGATCCTTGCTCATTAAAATATCATAATTCACACAACTTTTACAGCCCGCCCAAAATTCTTCATCATCCGTTAATTCACTATAGGTAACCGGCTCATAGCCCAACTCGCTATTTATTTTCATCACCGCTAATCCAGTAGTTAATCCAAAAAGCTTTGAATTAGGATACCTGTCTCTGGACAATTGGAAAATGGTATGCTTAATTTTTTTTGCAATCCCTGTTTTCCGATACGCAGGGGCAACAATTAAACCACTATTCGCAACAAATTGACCATGTTGCCATGCTTCAATATAACAAAAGCCCACCCATTCGCCAGTTGCTGTAACAGCGATCACCGCTTTACCTTCCTGAATTTTTTGGGATACATAATCAGGGCTTCTTCTGGCGATACCTGTTCCACGCGCTTGAGCAGAAGATGCCATTTCGTTGGTGATGGTTTCTGCATACACAGTATCCCCACTATCGGCTATTCGAACTATAATGTTAGGTTCCAATGATGTAAATTAGTTTAAATGAAGGAACAGTTTTGGCTGTAGAAATGAATATGTCGGGGATTTTTCCACTGATAGGGGCAACTGCCAATTGCTCGTCCTATCAGAATCCACGTCGGGAAAAAAACTTATCCAATCTTGGAAAGTTGATTGTCCTAATTCTGTTCAAAACAGGAACAGGTGCATTATTAGCACTTGTAAAAAGGGTATATTGTTTCGCCTGTTTCATTTAATAAGATCCTTGTTTAAGGAATGAGGTGTAAAAATATAAAATAATTAGATAAATAGGCCCCTTTTGACTTAAAAACTTGGCTTTTGCCCCGTTTATAGAACGATTAGCCAGTAAAAGAATAGGTGTTAGTTTCTAAGTAAGGCTTTTGAGGTGTAATTTTGTGAAATTAGAAATCTAATTCAACCATCATGAGAAAACCAATCATTCCTTTCATCATTAGTGTAAGCATCTTAATAATAGCTTGTGGCAACGAGACCAATAATTCAGCTAGTTCTGTAACCAATAGCGATACGATGGCTGCAATGACTACAGATACTGCAAGCGAAAAAACCTATGATGTTAAAATTTTGGACAACAAAAAAGATCCTACTTGCGGAATGCCCGTAACGGCAGGTGTAAGTGATACGGCGCATTATAAAAATAAAGTAATAGGATTTTGCGCTACTGAATGCAAAGCGGAATTTTTAAAAAATCCCGAAGCAAATATTGCAGCAGCAGAACTAGTAAAATAATTACTAACTAAACAGATAGGCTATATCGTCTTTGGTTAAAGATTTTACAAACCCATCCTCATCTGAAATCAAATCCTTCGCCAAAGAACGTTTGCGATCCTGTAATTTTAATATTTTATCCTCAACGGTATCATTACAAATCATGCGATACGCAAATATATTTTTTGTTTGACCAATACGGTGTGTTCGGTCAATGGCTTGTTGCTCTACTGCTGGATTCCACCAAGGATCAACAATGTATACATAATCGGCTGCAGTTAAGTTTAATCCTACACCTCCAGCTTTTAATGAAATTAAGAATACCCTGCAATTATCGTCATTTTGAAAACGTTCAATCGCACGCTCTCTTTCCTGAATGGAACTACTTCCATCAAAATACTCATAATCAATCCCCATCTTCGTGAGCTGCTCTTTAATTAAAGCAAGCATCCCTAAAAATTGCGAGAACACCAATGCCTTATGGCCACCAATATTTTCAGCAATTTCACGTGTAAGTTCATCTAGCTTAACTGAAGCATTCGGATAATTTTCATCTTTTAATATAGCAGGACTATCACAAATTTGACGCAGTTTCATTAAACCTTGCAAAATGGATAATTGTGATTTTTGTATTCCTTTTTCTTCCACCATACCAATCAACTTATCTCTATAATCATTTCGATAAGCTTCATAAATTTTTCTTTGCTCATCCCCCATCTCACAATACAATACCATTTCTTGTTTTTCCGGCAAATCCTTTGCCACCTGCTCCTTGGTACGTCTTAAAATAAAAGGAAAAACCGATTTTCTTAAATGTTCTTTTTGTTCTTTCTCATCAAATTTATCAATGGGCATTGAAAAATTATGTTTAAAATATTCAATCGAACCGAGCATGCCCGGATTTAAGAAATTCATTTGCGCATAAATATCAAAAGTATTGTTTTGTAACGGCGTTCCACTTAAACACAACTTATTTTTAGCCTTCAACAAACAGGCCGCCTTAGTTACTTTACTAGACGGATTTTTAATGGCCTGACTTTCATCTAAAATCACATAATCAAAATCAACCTCCACAAACATTTTAATATCACTTCTCAGTGTACCGTAGGTCGTAATGATCACTTCAATTTCCTCCTTCACTACTTGTTTACGACTGCGGGTACCACCGTGGTGTATTTGATACGTTAAAGTAGGCGTAAACTTTTTTAATTCATTTTGCCAGTTGTATAATAAGGTGGTAGGACAAACAACTAATGCTACTAGTTTGCCATTTTTTTCTTTCAAGTGCTGCAAGAAAGATAAGGTTTGAATTGTTTTTCCCAATCCCATATCATCCGCCAAAATACCACCCCATTGCACATCATGTAAATAATTTAACCACTGAAATCCACTCACTTGATAAGGTCGTAAGATGGGTAACAAATGCGCAGGTGGCGCAATATCAGTAATCGCATAACGCTCCCTGATTTTTTCATACTTCCCTTCTAATTGGAATATTAATTCTTCCTCATCTCTTTGTTGGTATAATTCATCAAGTATTGAAAAATGATACTTACTTAATTTAAGATTATCAGTTTTCCCTTCTCCCACTTTAAATAGTAAGGAGTATTTATTTAACCATTTTTCAGGTAACAATCCTAAACTACCATCCTTTAAAGGAACAAACTGTTGCTTGTTGGCAAGCATATTTTTGATATCCTGTACACTTACTTTTTGATCGCCAAATGAAATTTCAACTTTAGCATCAAACCAATCCGTATTACTACTGATATATAACCTAGTAGATGGCTTAGCCGTGTTAAACTTAAATTGCTTTAATGTTTCTGTACCAAATAGCGGTATTTGTTTTTCTCTTAAAGTATCTATGAATAGGAAAAACCAATTATTTTTTAAAACTTCCGCGCCCTTCAGAGACAATACATTGCCTTGGTTAAATCGCACAAATCCAGAATGTAATTGCTCTATATCATTCATTAAAGTTCGCTCTGAAGCTAGGTCTCTTTCAAGTATAACAATTTTATCCCCCACTTGCTGGATCACCGATGGGCCATCCTCTTTGTGAACAATAATATCATTATAAACAAACAAAGGTTCAAAATGTAAAAATTGGGCATCCTCTTTTAAGAAAATTTGCAAGGAAGGTTTCACCCCCCTTAATTTCACCTGCGCTACATTACCTAATTCAACCTTGTATTGTTTAGACAAAGGCAATAAAGTATTTTGTAAATAACTAGGCCAATCTTGGATGGTTATTTCATGACAGCCCGTAGGTAAAAATTGTTCCACCCAAGTCAGATCTTCCTTTGATTTCCAACAAAAAAATTGGTGATGATACTGAAATATAAAGTGCGATTTTGCATGATTTTCCTCCACCGGAATAATGCCATCAGGTAAATTCACATGCGCATAAACAAGATAGCGATCCGATTCCTTCTCCACTTTAAATCCTGGTTGAATATTCGCAAAAACTAATTCGGCCTTTTGTAAGTTGGCGGTGGTGAATGGTTTATTGTGCGGAATAAAAAAGCTAAAAGGATGTTCAGATAAATCCTTCCATAATTTTTCAATCTTAGGATATAAATATTCCTGAATATGTCCTTTGGTATCCTCCGATAAACTTGATTCGTCCGCATTAATGACCGTATCCCAAATGCCGCCAAAGGGTGAATTTTTATTGATATACTTTGTTAGTTCCCCCGTTTGCAATTTACGCACCAACTGAAGCAATAACTTATCCTCTTCTTTAATTTCATCTGAAATGACAAACTTTGCAATATCTAATTTTTCAACTTTCCCCACATAGGAAGTTCCTTGTTCATTCACTTCTCCCTTAATTACATTGAAATGAATAAATGGATATTCCGTAGGATGATGTTGCATGACAAGCCCCAAGCGCTCAATCGTTTTTTGAGGTGCATCCTTTGGATCTTCTAGTTCTTCAATATCCCAATCGTTTCCTAATGGACGCTTAAACGTTACCCGACTTGGTTCCTCATTAATTTTTTTAATATTGGGATCCAATACTTTTAAAAAAGGCTTCCCGTCATGATATATAAATTCAAATTTATCTCTGGTATCATCGGCTAAACTATAACCATACAAAGCCAATAGTTTATTTTTTTCACGATCCCAATTACGAATGGTTTCAAAATAATCAGACCCCTTTAATTGAAACAACTGCAATAGCAGCACCGTTTTATGCACACACAACGGATACTCTGTCTCAGACAAACAATCACAGGAAGTATCAAAAAAACGTTCTTCATTTTTTTGAATAATCATCATATGTGTTTTGCCAGCGACATCCATTTCTGCAACGACGCGTTCATTTTCACTCGATATAATATGTGGTCGGATGGATTTTAAAGTCACTTCTGCTTTTTCAAAAGTTGCCTTTGAACAAAGCATTCGGATGGTTTTAAGATCCAAGCTTTTCGCGCGAAGTTGGGTATGTGTGGTTTTATAAGAAGCAGGCTTGTAATCCAACAAGTTTTTATCCAACATGTCTTGTATTTGGAATAAGGCAGCTGCTTTATGCCTACAAACCTCAGATAAATTATAAGGACATCCGCATCTTAAGGATAGCGTGTTGGGGTTTTTAAAATTCTCAATAGTTACCTTATAATAGGTACTATAGCCATCATCTTTTACCCTGCAATGGATACTTCCAATTAAAGGATCAAATTTGACTAATTCGATGTTCTTCAATGCAAAAATCTTTTTGCCTCTACGAATCACCTCTTCGGTACCGTAACTATAAATGTGTTTAACTAAATAGGGTAATGCCATAATGATACAAATAACCCTTCAAAAAGGGCAATCTGCAAATGTACGGTTTTGCTAGCTAAGTTCATCACCCAATTTCATAAAATAGCTGTAAATGAGCGATTTAGAGCCCATTTACTAAGGCGCCGTCTTTATAAATAGGCAAAGAAGGGGCGGTATCCTTAGAAATACAATACAACATGTCGTCCTCCAAGCCATAAGCAGCCAAACGATGCCAATGGGTTGTGGTCTTAATATATTGCGTTAAATTATCCTTGTGTTGATTGTATAATTGGTTTGCCATAAAACTGCTGTCGCAATGTATGGTAAAATGATTCTTAATTTGTTCAATGATTGCGCCTGCAAAAAGGGTGTCCTCAATATTAAACCTGTTTTTCCAACCCGAACAACCTAAAATCACAGGCGCCCCTTGTTTAACTAAATAATCAGCTACTGCTGAAAAATTAGGAAAGCTGCCTGTGATAATATCTTTTGCGCCTTGCTTTAATGCCATATGCAAAAGCTTAGTGCCATTGGTTGTAGTAATCACTAAAACTTTATTTTCAATAAATGATCTTGGATATTCGGAAGGAGAATTGCCATAGGACAAACCTGGAATAATTTTACCATCCCGCTCCCCTGCAGTAACTCCGCCAGTTTGCTTACCCATTTCAATGCACAATTCGGGTGAATCCACTGGGATGATTTTTCTTGCACCATTATATAAAGCAGTAGCCATGGTGGAGGTTGCTCTAAATACATCTATGATAACAACAATGCTATCTTTAATTTCATACAAATCAAGCAACTGAGGAGTTAATACAGTATGTAAATTGGGTTTTATTTTTTGGTTCGTCATAACATCACAAATATACAAAATGGGAGAGGCTTATACAAGCTCTTTTTTCTTGGTTAAGATTAATATTTCAGAAAGATGAATATCGGTGCTGAATCGTTTCACTAAATTTTTGTCTGTATAGGACTTATTGATAAGTCGTCCTTCGATGGCAACTTCAATTCCTTTGATTAAATATTTTTCAGCATACACGGCAAGTTTAGACCATGCGACCAAATTAAACCATTGGGTTTCATCGACCCACTCCCCTTTGGCATTTTTATAACGATCATTCACTGCTAGCCTGATATGGGCCAACTTTTTTGTTTCTTCAAAAATTTTAATTTCAGGATCTGCACCCAAATAGCCCATTAACTGAACTCGATTTTTAATTGCTTTCATAATACATGATGTTTTGTTAAGGCACAAAAATGCAATAACAAGCAACACCCAAATCATGTATTTACACCATAAAAAATAGTTACAAATAAACCAGTACCTTAACTAAGGAATTATTTAAAAGGAAACTTCACCACTTTCGCTTTTACCAAAGTATTGCGAATGTCAATATATATTTCAGTATCCATTTTTGCAAAGGAAGATTGCACATAACCAAGTCCAATTCCTTTTCCCAAACTTGGGGCTTGTGTTCCAGAAGTAACGGAACCAATCTCATTCCCTGATGCATCTTTAATAATATAGTAATGACGTGGTATACCACGGTCAATCATTTCAAAACCCACTAATTTTTTATTGACGCCATTTGCTTTTTGCTCGGCCAACGACACTGAATTCGTAAACGGCTTTGTAAACTTTGTAATCCAACCCAAGCCTGCTTCTAAAGGGCTAGTCGTATCATCAATATCATTTCCATACAAACAAAATCCCATTTCTAAACGCAAAGTGTCACGCGCACCTAAGCCAATGGGTTTAATGCCAAATTCAGCACCCGCTTCAAATAAAGCATCCCAAATTTTATTTGCATTGTCATTCAAATCTTCAAAATAAATTTCAACACCTCCTGCTCCTGTATAACCTGTTGCACTAATTAATACATTATCAATACCTAATAACTCCCCTTTGGCAAAACTATAATAAGGCATATTTAATACATCCATGGAAGTGAGCTTTTGAACTATTTGCGCTGCCTTAGGACCTTGCACTGCTAACAAAGCAGTTTTAGGGCTGATGTTATGCATTTCAACACCCTTCGTATTATGTTGTACTATCCAATTCCAATCTTTTTCAATGTTAGATGCATTCACAACTAACATATACACTTTGTTTTTTTCAACACAGTATACTAATAAATCATCCACGATACCCCCTGTTGCATTTGGCAAACAACTGTATTGCGCTTTCCCATTTTCTAAAACAGAAGCATCATTACTGGTGACCCTTTGAATTAAATCCAAAGCATCCGCACCCTTTAAAACAAACTCGCCCATATGACTCACATCAAAAACGCCAGCGCTATTGCGCACCGCTGCATGCTCATCATTAATGCCCGTATAACTTATTGGCATATTGTATCCAGCAAATGGGGCCATTTTAGCACCTAATGCAATGTGTTTTTCGGTAAACGGGGTGTTTAAAACTTCGCTCATTGGAATTTAATTTCGACAAAGATAACAAAAAAACACCCCACTTTTAAGTGAGGTGTTTATATTCAATACAGTTAATATTTAACCATTAAATTAGCTAGTATCGCTACACGTGTTCTTGTAGGCTTAATAATGAAAGCGGTCAAAAACCGATTGCATATCTGCAAGCTTGGACGCCACTTTACTGACATTATTCAAACCAGAAAGCATCGAGGTATTATTGGTTAAGCCTTTATTTTCCTTTTTGTCAACTGCCTTTTTTTCCAAAGCACGATCAATTTTTTCCAACTCTTTTAATTTTTGTTCTCTTGACTTTTTTAAATCGCCTTCAAGTCGGTCTCGCTCTAATTTTAATTCGTTTAATTGATTTTCAATGTCTGACATTTCAACATTATCATCTTCTTTGGTATCAATATCTGCTCGGCCAATTTTTTCTAATCCCGTGCTGGTCATTAAATAAACTACCCCATGTTGATAATTATAGGATTCATTGTCCCAATCATTATACCAATCATTATCAGAACTGATTCGGTCAATAGTTTCCGTTCGCATACCACGACGATCAATATTAATATTCGTTTGAGACCAGCCCTTATTCGAAATTTTTATTCGCTTACCAACGGGGACCGCTATGGTCATAATGACATGTTGGTTTCTAAATTTATCGTTGGCATTGATACCAATACCTTTGTCTAGAAAAATTAAACTGTCCTTTTGCGTTATATCAAAATTAATTTTATTCGCTAAGTCATTGGCTTCAGCTAATGTTTTACCATTACTTAGTTTCACCACTTTCACTTGAAAACTATCTGTGGTTGATTGTACAATTCTAATCCTAAGATTTCTTACAAAAATGGTATCCTCATCTCCATAGTCAACAAATTCTGAAATTTTAAACCACTTATCTTCATAGTATTTCATTTTTGGTGTCGCAGTCACTTCTAAATAATTAACATTCGGATTAGTTAAAGCAATAGCTTGTTCCTCAGGTTTATTATGTTTGTTAAAACTATTTCCAATACTACTTCCAAAATAAAATAGCATTACCCATCCAACAATCCATAAGGCCCAAAAACTAGATCTTACCCAAACATTTGTCTTTTTAAATCCCGCAATTTTTCGAATAATTGCAGTCACAATACCAACGATAGGTACCCAGATAAATAATACAATTGTTCCAAAAGCTGACCAACTTTGAGCGCCGTCTTCCAATACAAACTTTTTTAAAGGATATAATGCTGTTACTGCAGCGCCAATCCCAAACAATGCTGCAAATAATGAAATACCTACAATCGCTAAAACAAAATAAACAAACACTTTAATGGAAATTGTGATGGCCCTACCTATAAAATGAAGACAGCCTTTGTTTTCTCTATACCCAGTATTGGAAGCAGTAGCATCATTTTCACCATTGCTAGGTTCATTGTGATGCTCGGCTTTTTGTTCTCTAGTTTCTGTTTTTGATTTTTGAGAAAATTGACTTCCCCAATTTTGTGCACGCTTGCTAAAACCTTCCATGTCACTTTGAATGGTGTTTTTAATGCTATTTAAGTCTACTTTTTCACCCACCATTTCTAATTTATCCGCGCTGGTCTTTGCCTCAGGTAAAACCAACCATAAAACGATGTATACAAATACGGCACCAGGACTAAAAGTGATATCTAAGAAATTAGGGAAATCAGGAAAATCCCAAAATTGAAATAAATGGATATGTCTAAAATTAACAATGAAGCGAATAAATGGAATTAAAAATAAAATTCTAATGATCCAAACTTGGATGCCAAAATATTTTGCCAAACCAGCACAAACACCACCAATGAGTTTATAATCAATATCTCTAAATAATCTTTTACGGATACCTCCTATTTCTTTAATAGAAGTACTTGGCACTGCAATCCATAAAATTATATAAACCAGTACATTTAAGCCGACTAAAAACAACCAAAGAATCCGCACTATCCATGGCTCAATGACAAAGTAGTTAGCAATACCACTACAAACACCCCCCAATACTTTGTTTTGCTCATCGCGAAATAATCTTTTAGGTCTATTGCCATCTCTATAAAAATTCGAGTGTGAATGTCCACTGGTATTTTGATGCGCATTTTGTTGGCGACTATCGTTTGAATGATTCGCAGTAGAAGCAGTAGATTGTTCAAAACCATCCTGCGCTTCAAAGTCGGCAGGACGTCCAATGCTAGTTATAATTAAATTCATATCCTCTTGTGTAATACAAGGCGTCCCCTTTTTTAAACGATCATCGCATAATTCTGCAATTCTACATTCGATATCGTTGATGATTTCATCGCATCCTTCTTCGTTTACAAAATAAGTACGCAAACTATCGATGTATTGTTTTAATAAATCATAGGCCAACTCCTCAATAGGAAGTACACGACCTTGAAAATTGATATTGATTACTTTGTTCATAGTATTATAATTTAAGGAACTTGGTTAGGTTCTGATGAAGTAATGGTGTCGTTTTTTTGAATGAGTGCTTGTACAGAACCTGCCATTTCATTCCAGGTATTTAATAAAGTAGCAAATGCCGCGTTGCCTTCATCGGTCATTACAAAATATTTTCTTGGTGGGCCTGTGACACTTTCCACCCAACGATAATTTAGTAATCCTGCATTTTTTAAACGCGTCAATAAAGGGTACAAGGTTCCTTCAAGAATATGCAAATTGGCCTGTTTCATTTTCTCAACAATATCACTCGGATAAACCTCGCCTTGTTGAATGATGGACAATATGCAAAACTCCAAAACGCCCTTGCGCATTTGACTTTGTGTGTTTTGAATATCCATAAGTTTCTGATTGAAGCACAAAACTATACAATTTTATAGTACTATGCAATACATAGTACTATAATAAATCAATATAAAATATCAAATACTTGATAATCAAGTTATTATAAAATAATAAAATGGTTAAGCGTTCCTAGAAAATGATAAATGGTAGATTAATACACCACTAATTCATAAAAATCCTCTGGTTTCAGGTATTGTTCCGCCAAGGTTTTTAGCTGTTCTGGCTGAATAGATTTGACAACATCAATGGTATTATAAAAATAGGCATCGGTTAAATCATTTAAAATATAGGATTTCCATCTGGCGATAATTTGAAAGGGCCCATCCAAATCACCCAACAATCCGCCCAAGACATAATTTTTAACCAATTTTAATTCGTCTTCACTTACTAATTCTTCTCTCAAAATTTTCATCTCCTTATACACTTCTTCAATCGTTGGTTTACAAACATCCTTTCCTGCATCCGTGCTGATCATCCAAGCACATTGTTGCACATGATTCTGTATATAACTATGTATGCCATAGGTGTAACCCTTGTCTTCTCTAATATTGCGCATTAAACGAGAACCAAAAAATCCACCAAAAATATTATTCAACACCTGTGTAGGTGCAAAATCGGGATGATGGCGATTAGGAAAATGTCGTGCAATACGAATAGATCCTTGTACCGATGATGCATCATTCACCACACTGTACTGCTTTTGTGCAGCGGAAACAATGGGATGTGTGACATCTGCGATTACCTTTTTATTCAATGGCAACTGACCTATATGCTTGTTTAAAAGTTCCTGCATATCGCTTGGAAATTTACCTGCCATAAAAATAATACACTTGCCATGCTTATAATAAGTGTCATAAAAAGCAGTTAAATCGGCCAATGTTACATTCTTATAATCTTCCTGCATCGCATATTTACCATAAGGATGATCAATGCCAAATAAATATTCATCAATAAATCGATTCGCGATAAAATCACTCTTCTTTAAATTAAGTGATAATCGTTGAATTAAATTTTGCTGATAGATTTGTAATTCTTTTTCTGGAAAATTGGCTTCTGATATTAACTCACTCACTACTGGAATTACTTCCTTAAAATATTTGGTCAAACAATGTAAAGCAATCGTTGCCGTTTCATTGTAACAGTTTCTGCTTAAATGCGCACCATAAAATTCAAAGGCTTCATTAATTTCAAACGCATTTTTTTTCGTGGTTCCATTTTTTAATAAAAAATTAGTTGCAGCTGCCACCCAATTTTTATTCTCATAGGAATTACCAGCAAAAAATACCATATCCATGAGCATCACTTGTTCCGCTCCTCCTTCATAGGTATACACTTCCACTTGATTGTCTAAAACAAAATGCTGATAAGGTTTTAACTTAATGTCAAAATCAATAGCATCTTTGATTACAGGAGCAATATTTCGATCTAATGCCATGATTTTATGATTTACTATAATAATATAAAGTATTACGATTGGTGTCCTGAAAAATTTGTTGTGCTGTTTGTTGTATTAATTCAGGCGTCACCTTTTGGTATTTCACCAACTCTTGATTCATCAAACCAGCATCTCCCAATAATTCATAATATGCCAAGCTATGGGCACGATTCATGATACTCATATCTTCAAAACAAATTAAACTTTCCGTTTTATTAATTACTTTTTGAACTTCATGGGTCGGCATCATGGTGTTTTTAATTAATTCAATTTCATCCAACACTGCTTTTTCAGCAACCGACATGGTAATTCCCTTGACCAACTTTCCTTCTATCACCACCAAGCCCGGATCAATCGTACCAAAGTGATAACAATCAATAGATGAAAATATTTGTTTCACTTTTATTAATTGCTCATATAATCTTGAAGTTGCACCACCCCCTATCACATCGGTCATTAAATCTGTCGCATGATAATTTTCATCCAAACGTCCGCCCATATGCCAGGTCATCATTAACATATCCAATGGCACATCTGCACGTACATCTTGGAACCTACTTTTATGTTGCACCGGTTCCATCGGTAAATTTCTTTCATATGGAGCTCCAGCAGCGATGGGGCCAAACCATTTTTCTGCCAATTGCTTTACTTGTTCCGTGGTCACATTTCCTGTGACAACTAATATGGCGTTATTGGGACGATAAAATTTAAAGAAGAAATCTTTTACATCTTGCATTTTTGCTTGCTCCACATGTTCCAAGGAAGCGCCAATGGTCATCCAGCGATAAGGATGATTCGTATAGGCAAGCGTTCGCATTTTGTGCCAAGCATCCCCATAAGGTTTATTGATATAATGTTCTTTGAATTCCTCACACACTACCTTACGTTGCACTTCCAAGCTTTTTTCGCTAAAAGCAAGCGACAACATACGATCACTTTCCAACCAAAAAGCAGTTTCAATATTTTCTGCTGGAATTTGACAATAATAATT
>ERZ767114.318-NODE-318-length-28876-cov-10.978784_pt1 | contig 28876 bp, 51 predicted proteins | sample MGYA00374952_ERZ767114 | MGnify/ENA primary metagenome ERZ767114 (study PRJEB28939, sample SAMN06267156) | marine metagenome | isolation source: Columbia River Estuary | place: USA:Columbia River Estuary, USA | collected 2012-05-05 ...
CAAACAAGTCTGTCTTCCAGTCTGCCGGTGGCTTTCAGGTTCGTGAAGGCTCTACCGCAAAGCAGGATGACAATGGCGTATGGTTCAACGCCATTGGTCTGCAATCGACAGAGTCCCACCGCCACGTAGCGAAGGTATGGCAAGATAAGTGCTTGTCCCTTGAAACATTCTACAATGCTCTCAAGATGCAAGCCGAAAGCAAAATTGATGTAGAGAAGCCAGAATCTGCAATCCGCCTTCAAGATGCTACCACTCTTATTGATGGTACGCCATTGACCAAGGGTGGCATCAATTCCTTGCGTATGTTCACCGACATTCCTTCTTCCATGATATCCTTCATGCAAGAGCGTGGCTACGACGATGAGATGGTCAAGTTCATCAACAATGAATTGACTCGTCGTGAAACAGAGTGGAACAACAAGGGCAAGGATGCCAGAGAGTTCCGTGTTCGTACTCGCAAGGATGATGATGGCATTCAAGTAGCCCGTGCCATTGTATCAGAGCGGTACGGTGTCATTGACAACCTTGAAGCGATGGAAATGATTATAGACGCATTGCCCTCCAAGTCTGCATTGAAAGAAGCACTTGCATCTCACCTATTCAACGATGGTGACGATATGTACGGCAACCTCCTCATCCCCGACAATATGAAGAGTGAGCCTGACTCTGACTATGGGGTTGGCATTGCCTTCCGCAATTCAGAGATTCGCAATGCTACCTTCAAGGTATCCCCGTTCTTGTTCAGAGCAATCTGCCTTAATGGCATGATATGGGGACGGCAAGATTCTAGCATCAAAGTCAACCAACGCCATATGGGCAAGATTGACCGTGCAGAATTGTCCGAACAGGTTCGCAGAGCAATCACCGTTGCACTCACACAAGGCAATGACCTCCTTACACTTATGGGTCATGCCAAGCAGGTTGAGGTCAATAATGTTGGCAACACAATCGCTCAACTTTCTCGTGACAACAAGTTGACTGGGCTACAGGGTAAACTCTGGCACAAGGGATACATCGATTCTCTCCAAGAGTCTTCTGGTCATGTGCATGAAAATACCGCATTTGGTATCGTCAACGGCTTGACCCGTAGTGCCAAGGAATACAATGGTTCTACCAGAGAGCAATTGGAGACTGTTGCTAGTGCGATACTTGCACCTGCAATTGATGCAGACCTTCAAGCAATTTCCAAGCGATGGGGTCTGATATCTGAGAGGGCAAAGGCTCTTGATGAAGAAACTGTTAAGAACTATCTCTATGTGAGATAGTTCACACCCTTCCTCCCCTGCAAAGCAGGGGAGGAATTATTATGCAAAATTAATTTATAAAAAAATCGTAGATTTTTTAGGTTTTTATTTTCAATAATATTTTTCCGATTTACTGGCAATGTCTGGTGTACATGATATTATTATCAATGAGGAACCTATCATGATAACAGAAAAGTCAGACAAGTCAATCGTCTCATTCGGCATCCAGTCGGAGTCTTTCTTCAATGTCAAGCAAGAAAACCTTGCTCACATTTTTAGCATTCTCCGCAACCAGTTGTACTCCGACAAGATTCTTGCCGTGGTACGTGAGTACTGCACCAACGCAATGGATGCAAACATCGACGCTGGCGTACCTGATTGCCCAATCCAAGTCTCCTTGCCAAACGCATTCTCCCCTGTATTCAAGGTGCGAGATTTCGGCAAGGGATTGTCCGAAGAGCAAGTATACAACATCTTTGGCTCGTATGGTGAATCTACCAAGCGCAACACCAATGAGCAGACAGGCTGTCTGGGTCTTGGCTCAAAGTCTGCATTCTCCTACGTCGATTCATTCACATTCACGTCATATCATGGCGGGATGAAAACCGTGTACTCTGCTTACATCGATGAAACAGAAATCGGCAAAATCACCCGCTTGACTGTTGAACCATCAAGCGAACTGTCAGGCATTGAAATTGTAGTCAATGTCAAGTCTGGTGATTACAACACGTTCCATGACCGTGCATTTGAGGTGCTGAGATATTTCACCCCTAAGCCTGTCATTCACAATGACAACCATTTACAGAGCAGGATTGCTAACTATGATGCAACACCTATCCTGTCTGGTTCCAATTGGGTTATCACCAAAAACACCCATGGTAATTATGCCTCTAGGGTCAGGGTTTCAATGGGCAATGTTGTCTACCCTGTAAACTTGGGCAACATTGGTTTGGGTTCAATCATTGCAGAGTATCTGCAATCCTTCCGATACATGGAAATCTTGCTCAAAGCCCCTATCGGTGCAGTTAAGAATTCTGCTTCCCGTGAGGCTTTGGAATACAACCAGAAAACGAACAGTTGGTTGTTCAATGCGATTGCAGATTTCAGAGAGCAAGTTGGAGAGGTTCTGTCACAGCAGATGAACTCTGCAAAGACCATGTGGGATGCTCTGTTGATGTACAATGAATTGTCCAACAAGGTTGGTCAAGCCAATGTCCTTAAGTATCGTGGACAACAGATTCGTCAAGGGTACATCACTGTCAAGTCTTGCAAGGCTCGCAAGGTTGAGCAGAACAGGAACAAAAATTTCCAGTGGACTGAAGCAATTGGTATCGCTCCTCACAGCAATGCCCGAATATTTGTTGACAATGGCAACATTTCAAAGCATGAGTTGTTTGGTCGCATCAATTCATTTGGTGACCTGACAGAGCAGACATATCTGCTTCAATTTGACAATGCTCAAATGGCAGATGATTTCTTCTCTCGACCAGAGTTGGAAGGATGCCCATGGATAGACTTGGCTACTGCTAACTATGTCAAGCCAACCCGCAAGCAGTCTGGTGGCAAGTCGGTGTTCTCTGAAGCATATGAGTTTGTGCAGTCAAATTCATGGCGCAAGGCAGACAATTGGAAACCATGCCAGATTGATATCTCAAACGGCACTGGAATCTATGTGGTGATATCACACTTTGCCACCGTCGATTCTTCATTGGGTGTACGCCAGATTGAGTCATTCAAGAAATTGCTTGCTGATTGTGGCATCGACCAACCAGTGTATGGTGTTCGTGGTAAGACCGCTTTGACACTTGGTGCAGGTTGGAAATCGTATCAGCAGTATCAGGATGAACTATTCAAAGACCTGACTGTCAAGCACGATTTGGCAACAAGGTGGGATGTTCAAACAGCAATAATTCCTCACGTCATTCAAGGGTTTACGAATTATGCATATGACCAGTACACCATGCCTGATGATATCAAGGCAGTGGTTGATGCTATCCGAAAGTCAGCAAGCACTGTGTGGACAGATGAATACAAACTTGCAAACCATATCTTTGAGAATCGCTCTCACAAGTATGTATCCACCCTGCAACCCAAGGTGGATGCGGTGATGGAAAAGTATCCGATGTTCTCTTTCCTCACCTTTATATCAAGCGAAAGCGGTGCATCGAAGGTGATGGGCTACATCGATTTGGTCAGGTAGGTTCCTCAAGTCCCCTGACCAGACATCCCCCGCTTGCGGGGGATGTTCCTTTTAGACAGCTAATTTATTATCAAAAATAAATTGCTAAAAAATCTACGATTTTTTTATGAATTAATTTTCAATAATATTTTTCCCTTATTTTTATTTGGGAGGTAAATTTCTTGCTATGCCTGTATTTAGCCTGTATACTTATGCTGTAAGTGAAGGAGAATGTTATGGAAATAACCGCATCGTTGTTGAATCAGAACCCTACCGATGGGTTTCTAACAATCGTCGCTGATGGTGTACAACACACTGTTCTTGCAAGCAACCCTATGTTTGCATCTGCTGTTTCCGCTTTCCAATCCAAGGACTGGGATGCTCTGATGCTTGTCATCGACCCATCCCGCAAGTTCAACAACCTCTATGCCAAGTATGAGCAAATCGAGGTCAAGGATGGTTCGGTATTCGTCTCTGGTGATGTTGTCCGCTCAATCGTTGCAGACAGAATCATCAATTTCCTTGCAGATGGCATCGACTGTTTGCCTATCTTCAAGTTTATCACACGCTTGCATTTGAACCCAAGCAAACGTGCTGTCGATGAACTCTACACGTTCCTTGAGCATAAGCACCTGCCTCTCACCGAGACTGGTACGTTCCTTGCTTACAAGGCTGTTCGCCAAGATTTCACCGATAAGCATACTGGCAAGTTTGACAACAGCGTTGGCAACGTGCTTGAGATGCCCCGTAACAAGGTGGACGATGACAAAAATGTCGGCTGTTCATACGGGTTCCATGCTGGTACACTTGCCTATGCAACCAACTTTGCTGGTGGCAACGACCGGATGGTTCTGGTTGAAATCGACCCTGCGGATGTCGTAAGCATTCCAACCGATTGTGAATTCCAGAAACTCCGCACCTGCCGATACAAGGTTGTTGCAGAGTGTGAGCGACCGCTTGATGAACTCGTCTACGAGTCCCGCTTCTCCACGGAGAATGACGATGATGTTGAAGAAGAGTGGGATGATAGCGTTTCCTTCAGAGTCTGCTCAGATTGTGGCAGAAACTGGATTCTATGTGTAGAGTGCGATTATTGCTCTGACTGTTGCGAATGCGACTATGATGATGAAGACTGTTGCATGGCAGACCCTGATGAACCAGAGCAATTGACCCTGCCTCTTGACAACAAGATGCAGAGCATTGAATGGACGAAGCAATGGATTGCTTTGGACACCCTCATCAGCCACTTGTTCGCTACCCGCCGACCTGCCTTAGCAATGACAATTCGTCGTTATGGCGCAGGTGACTTGAATCCAGTGCAGTATGGTGTTCTGCTTGACTTTACAACCCAAGCGGATGCAAAGACCATCTACAATGAACTGAACCCCTAAAGGGGGTTCAGCCTCCACAGGGGAGAGAGCTTTCGCTCTCTCCCCTTTTTTATTATCAAAAATTAATTCATAAAAAAATCGAAGATTTTTTAGAAATACAAATCCAATAATATTTTTTAAGTATTATGATATACTACTACCATGGGCCTAAAGATTAAATATTTTCAGAACAATGATTTCGAAGCTTACAATGATAGATTTAAAACATTAAATTATCACTCATATGAAATCAATCATTCTACTTATATCCACGTTGCATCTTTCGAGTTTCCTGGTGCAATTGGATTTGAGAAATGTCTATGGGATTTAGTATATTTATTTGGCACAGAAGATTGGTACAACAACTCTGAAATATCTCTCAAGGTAGAAAAACCCCTCAGATGGATTAATAAAACTGATGTATTTACTCTCGAGGGATTTGGTTCTTATATCTTTGGAACAGAAGATAACAAAGATATGATGGGCAGCATATTTCCATTCAAGTTTTTCAAAGATACTAATTTCGAATAAGGAATAAATTAATCGTCCAGAGAAATAAACTATGATTTCTTACAGGAGATTAATTATATGGCATTTGTTTATTCACCATCAGTTTTTGCAGGGATCGTTACAAGTTTAGGCATATCCAATGCTTATTTACAATTATCTCAAGCAGGCACAGCAGTTTCAGGTTTATCTCAATTACAAGATTCCAGAAATACTATTGCAGATTCTTTATCAGACAACAGTATTACAGGCACAGATTTCGATGCATCAAATACTTTAGCCGCAGCATTAAGAACAGCAGAAAAAAATGCACCTACTGCAGTTGCTACTAATTATGACACAACATTAACAGCTCTTGATACTTATCTTACTACTGTTGTTGGAAGTAATTTAAGAACATATTGGAACAGCAAAACAAGTAATCAAACAACTACTTTTACTGACAATTTTAGATCTTTCTTTAGAAGAGTAAAAGCAGATGAATTAATAGTAAAATTATATTCAGTAACAATGCCAGCTGCAGGTAGTACAACAACAATTTCTGCCATTGCTTCTACAACAAATATGGTTCCCGCATTATTAGAAGTAAGAACAGACACAGCAATTGGTTCATCATTTATTGCTAACTTTACTTGTGTGAAAACAGGCGGTAGCACAGATTTAGTTAGTCTTGAAATACCATCAGGAACAGGTATCTCAACATACTATTCAATTGGCGGAACACAAAAATATCTTTATGTTTCATCATTCTCTGGAACTGGATCAGACACAAACGCTATATCAGTATGGATTAGATAGTTTTAATTATTCATTCTTCAAGCCTTATTCACTGTTCAGTGAATAAGGCTTTTTTGTTGCATCCTCTGGTAATTGTGGTAATATATATCTGTTGCTGGTAATTGAAGATTCTAGATAGAGGTTGCCAGTAACATCCAACTGTGGTAAAATATATATGTTAGCTCGGGTGGTGGAATGGTATACACGACGGACTTAGAAAATTGAGTGCTTAAAGAGAAATCTTTAATGTAGAATCCTGTAAATTCGGTGAACCCTTTTAAATGGGAATACCGAGCGAAGCCTAAGAAATTAGGAACGTGTAGAGACTTGACACAGGACATCTAAAGCAGAAACGCTATGATGAAGGTAAAGTCCAGACCACAAACAGATTTATTCTGGTAATGAAAATTATAGTGGTAAGAAAATCCGTTGGCGCAAGCCTTACGAGTTCGAATCTCGTCCCGAGTATCGAACAGGTAAACGCATCTTCTATGTATAATATATATGTAGGAGGTGCGTTTATGTTTAACAATCCTGAAGTTCACAACATCATCAAAGAATCTTTTTCTATTTCCCAAGTACTTAATAAACTTGGGCTGAAAGCTGCTGGAGGTAATTATCGTACATTTGATAGATTTGTTAAAAAGCACAATATAGATACTTCACATTTTACTGGACAACTTTGGAGTAAAGGTAAGCAACTTCCACCTAAAAAAGAATTAGAAGAATATCTATGTGAAGGAATTAAAATAACAAGCCATAGATTAAAACAAAGATTGATTAGAGAAAATATCTTTGAACACAAATGCTATATATGCAATTTGGATGAATGGATGGGTAAACCAATTCCATTAGAACTTGATCATATCAATGGCGATCACGATGATAACCGTTTAGAAAATTTGAGAATAATATGTCCCAATTGTCATGCTCAAACAGACAATTACAGAGCTAAAAATAGACGGGATAGAAAGCCAGTTAAAGCCAAACCTGTCAAAGAAATTGTTAAATACTATTGTCCTGATTGCAATAAAGAAATAAATAAAGACTCCAAACATTGTGAAGAATGTAGTCATAAAAAATTAAGAAAAGTAGAACGTCCTGATTTGCAAACACTAGTGAATGATATTAAAAATTTGGGATACAGCGCTACAGGAAGAAAATATGGCGTATCGGATAACGCAATTAGGAAATGGTTGAAAAATAGTTCTTGACACATCCAATTTAAATGGTATACTTAAGGAGTAAGAGAGAGGTTTCAGTTAGGGTAAACCTAACACGGTCGTACAAGAAATTTTTAAGCAGGTGGGAAATTTGGCTCTGGCTTACTAGTCGCCATCCTAGACTCCACACAGACCTCTCTCTTTTTTAAAAGAAAGAATTACAATGATTCAAAAGCGTTCTAAAAATGAAACACCTGAAGTCCTTGAACTTAAGGATGATGCTACTAGAAAAACAATTCTTGAAAATGGTTTGCGAAGTTACTCTGTATCTGGTTACATGATTGAAACAAAAAATGACTTTGATGCAGTTATAACAAAACAGAATAGAACTAATCACCTCCTTCACGCTTGTATTACTTTTATTGCTGGACCAGCAACTTGTGGTGTATTATGTTTTTGGATATTTCCTTGGATTTATCTTACCATTGTCAATAAAAATCCTGAAAGACATGGTTTTTGGGTTGATGAGTATGGTAGAATGCAATTGAAGAAATTGAAATCCTAATCAGTTTGGGTTGGTAGCTCAGCGGTAGAGCAGTGCCCTTTTAAGGCATTGGTCGTGGGTTCGAATCCCACCCGACCCATTTTCACTTGGATGTTTATTCCTTTCTGCCAAGTGAAAACCAATCCCCTTCTACGGCAATAGAAGGGGATTTCCTTTTATTATCCCTTTTCAATTTCTAAAAAATCTTTGATTTTTTACAATTTCAAAAACAATAATATTTCTTGACATTGCTCTACTGTAGTTATATAATATCAACAAGGATGGGACGATGAAGACTCTGATTAAAACTCTTGAAAACTTTTACATTTACTTTTATTTTGCAATAGGCGCAATTGTAGGTTTGATTCTTATTGTGATATTGTTTCCTTTTTCATTCTTTTCAAACAAGAAGCATCACGAAGAAAGTGGTTATGACCTGTGAAACATATTCTTTATCAAGTAGACAAAGATTTCAATATAATTAATAAGTTCATGTTCAAAGATGCTACTGTCGCTTATGAATATATTGACAAGCACATTTCAGAAGAACCAGATGTTAATTTTCTTCTTCTTCAATTAAATGACAACAGAGATATCGAAGCTGTTGCCACATATAGAAATGGAAAGTCTGTAAAAGTTCTTTACTAAACCCTGATATGTGATATACTAGATTTGTTCAAGAGGACTACAGCCTCTAGAACAAACCCAGAATGTGGTGATTCTGGAACAATGTGAGAAGGGTGTTATTAACATGGTTCGTATGCCCGTTACATCCTTCTCACGACCATTAAAATTATGAACGATATTCTTATTAAAGTAGATTTTCCTGTTAAAAAAGGTGCATTGTATCTTTACAAAGGCAAATACAAACTTTTAAAAGAGATTCTAGATGGTGTAACTGTCATTAGAACTGTAAAATGTTCTGAAGGATATTTCAGTTATATATCAATTAGGTTTGGTGGATTTGAATATCACTCCGAAACAGAATCAGAACATATTGGGCGTAAATTCTTTGATGGAGAATGGTTTGAAATAAATGAGGGCGATTAGCTTAACGGTTAAAGCAGGGGACTCATAATCCCTTGAGTGGGGGTTCGAATCCCTCATCGCCCATTTAGGAAAATACTATGACAGAAGCACAAGCAAATAAAATCAAAACCAGAGTAGAAGATTTTAACATTCTTTATGCTCCAATCACTTTGCGTTTCCAGATGTTTAGTACAAGTGAAACTAATTGGGCTGTAACTATCACTTACAATTACACTCCAGAAGAATGGATGACATTTGTAAGCTTGGATTCTAACTATAATCATGTTAACGATAGACTTTCTGGATTTCAATTTGGTATAGAATCAGTAGAAGCATATCAAGAAGAGCATGGTAATTTAAAGTTTTCTCATTCTGGCTTGCCTTTGGGGTAGCATTATTTCATCTATATTTAAATAGATGTGGATTGAAATGGGGTAGGATAAATAATCAAAACAGAATGAGACTCGCCCTCCAAGTTTAGTAGTGTTTTCTTGGAGGGTTTTTTTAATTTAAATAAACATAGCATCCCAAAAGGTCTATGATATAATATTGACAGGAGTTAAGATATGCCAAGATATGATGTTTATATTCCGTTCACCTGTTCCTACGAAGGTGAGATTGCTGACGAAGACTACAGCACTATCGTCAAAGCAGATAATGAGAAAGACGCTATTCAAAAAGCCCTTGATGAATTGTCTTCTGAATATGTTGTCAAGACTCTTAACAGCGATGAAATTACTGTCGAAGAGATTCCAACCTTTCCTTCTTTCGATGAGTGGGAAGAAAAGTACACTGCTCTCAATAACCCACACGCACGAGAAGGCGAACAGGGTTTGGGTGAAATTATGTTTGATACCGATGGTGACGAGTATCAAACAGTCAGAGGTTTTGACTCAAGCAAAATCTGGACGGTACGCTCCACTGAATATGGTTTGATGCTCACCGCAGGTTTTGGAGTTGTAGATAGGTTTGGATACATCTTGTCGGAACAGTCTTTCACTGAAGAAGACAAAGACAAAGCATTCATCATTGACTAGTCAACAGCCCCAGCCACGCAGTGGCTGGGGCTTCTTTTATTGAATTATATTATTGGAAATCAATCCCTAAAAAATCTTTGATTTTTTAGAAATACAAAAAGGATAATAAAGATAATGCTAATCCAAATGGAACAACCAAAAAATGTGATTTTTGATGTTGACCCATATCTTAATATAAAACCAGAAGAAATAATGGAACCGCCTGTTTCAATTTATGTTAATGAATTCTGCGAGGAGTCAGTAAAGATATTTATTGAAGATATGACCAAAGCTTTAAATACATCACAACCAATTATTCCAGTATATATTGATTCATATGGTGGAGATGTATATGCTTTAATGGCAATGATAGATGTAATTAAATCATCTGACAAACCTATAGCAACTATTTGTTTGGGTAAAGCTATGTCATGCGGTGCTGTATTATTAGCTTGTGGTGAAAAAGGCCACAGATATATTAGTCCAAATGCTACAGTTATGATTCATGATGTTTCTTCTTTTTCTGAAGGCAAGTCTGAGGAAATTAAATCAGATGCAGCAGAAACTGAAAGATTGCAAAAAATGTTCTATAGGATTTTGGATAAAGAATGTGAAAGAAAAGATGGTTACTTTGATAAATTGGTTTTTAACAAAGGTAGATCGAATTTGTATCTGGATGCTGAACAATGCATAAAACATGGATTAGCAGACAATATTAGCATTCCAAAGTTCGTTATTGAAATAGTTCACAATATCACTTTTGAATAATATTGACAAAATTAAATAAATGGTTAAAATATTGTTGTAGAGTAATCTATAACAATATTTTTTTGGATGGTTAATATGAAAAGTATTCAGCTGTCTTCCATTAAGAAGAAAATTGGTGCAGACAATTTCACTGTAATTAGAGATACGATTTTTAAGTATTCATTTGATAAGCCAAGTAAAGGAATGACTTTACAAAGAGATAGAGTAGTAAATTCTATTTCAGACCCACAAGTAAAAAAGAGTTTGGAAAATCTTACGACAAATGTTGATTGGTTTGTAATTGATGTGGTATAGTAAGACTGAGTAAACATGTGTAACTCCCTTTCAGGACTGGATTAATTTCCAGTCCTTTTTTTTATTATCTATTATCAATTTCTAAAAAATCCAAGGATTTTTTACATTTTTAATTTACATAATAAATTAACCATGGTTAAAAACTTTTTCTGAATGTAGTAATGTTTTTTCGTTTATTTACTTGCATCGTCCCCGTGAATGCCGTAATATATTGGTGTGAGATGATTATCTCCCCTCTCGAAAGAGAGAAATCAAGTTTAGGAAATGTTCAATATGTCAGATTTCGTTAGCATCACTCCTGTGGTCAGTTATTCATCCGCTCAGGGTGCTGGTCACTCCATCAAGTCCGCTCTCAAAGAGTTCTTTGACAACTGCTGGGATGCAGATGCAACATGGATGAAGTTCTTTGTTGCCAAAGACATCAACGGCAAGCCAATGGTTGTTATTTCAGACAACGGCATTGGTCTTGATGAGACGGAAATCGTAAACAGCATCCGCAGTGGTTATACCAGCAAGCGTGTCAACTACACAAGCAAGTATTCCCGCTCCCCAATCGGCAAGTTCGGTCATGGTGGCAAGAATGCGATTGCCAAACTTGCAAGCAATGCTACCATCATCTCTCGCTCAATCAATGATGCGTCCCCTCTGATTTCCCAAAACTACAATCAGAAGGAAATTCAAAAGTCCGGTGAGTGGATTGTGGAGAAGCCTCGTGTTATCCGCTACGGCACTGGTAATGAATTAGATGAGTGGCATCGTTCACTGTGGGCAAACTACATGAAGGATGATACAGGGCTGGCTACCGCTGACCACGGTACGATGATTGTTCTGCGCAATCTCACCCCAACCTTTGAGAACACTCTTCGTCAAGGTATGTCCTTTGAGCCAACCAAAAACTTTGAGAAGTCCTATGGTTGCTTGATTGCAGAGACATACAACCGGATGCTCACTGATGATTTCCAAGCGTTCATTGGGATTTCATTTGAGACTTTGGTTCAAATCAAGCCTCTGAACCCAATAGTGCTGAACAACCTCAATGGCACTACAGCGGTTCGCAATGACTACCTTCGTGAGTCCAAGACATTCAGAATCAACGGTTATGATGCTGTTGTCAATGTCTACTCGATTGACGAAGTTGTTCATAAAGACAAGAAGTCCAACTCACGTCCTATGAACAATCAGAACTCTGGCATCTATGCTTACCGCAATGGTCGCCTTCATCTGTGTGGTCTTGAACTGCCTATGCAAGCATTCGTGCCAGAGCGTGGTATTGCAAAACTACCTCAAAGCAAGAAGTCAAGTGAGAGAGGCATTTTCCCTGAGTCTCATGGACGCAACAACAACGTCCGTGTTGAACTGACCTTCCCAAGTCAACTGGATGAGGTGTTCGGAGTCAATGTCAACAAGACAGAAATCTCCTTCACAGATGATGCATCAGACTTGGCTGTTTGGATGTGGGAAATGGTTCGCTTCTATGACAAGTACGACCTTGCAGAGCGTGAAGGTCGTAGAGTGAAGCGTGTATCTACACCAGCCAAGAAGTTCACCGCTGTGTTTGGTACATCCAAGCGTCACACCAATAGTGCCGAGAAGAAGGTGCTTGCCAGATTCAAGACCACTGTGGAGCGCAAGATTGCAGAGGATGTAATCAAGACCTTCATCGCTGAATTGTCTACTGAGGCTTAGCCTCGGTAGACCCCTCCAAACCCCCACCTTCAAGTGGGGGTTTTTTTGTTGCTCACTCAAGGAGCTTTTTTATTATTGTTTTTCAATGCCTAAAAAATCTTCGATTTTTTACAAATATATTTTAGATAATATTTTTGCATTGCTTTGAATCTCTTGATATAATTAAACAACAAAGGAGGAACGAGATGACTGTTAAAGAAGTGATTCAGATGCTCGAACAAATTGCAGAAAAGGAGGGTTACCAAACTGAGTGCATCGTTGAAATTGAAGAAGAAAACTACAACACTGAGGCTGAAATCCATACGGTCTGCACCAACGGATATCAAGATGGAACAAAGAAAATCTGTCTCCTTGGTACGAAAGATAATGAAGCAGATGAAGAGTAAAGTTCAACCCATCATCATAACCATAGTAATTATTCTTCTCTTAGGTCTTATTGGGAAGAATGACTTTAATGACAAGCTTGAAGAGGCAGGGCAAACCATTGAGTACAGTAAGTGATTTTAAATACAGTGAAGAAGCAAATGAAAAAGCAAAGCAAGACATTCAAGATTATTGTCTTAATTTCTTTGATGATTCCATTATTACTGCTGATGGATTCGAACTTGCTTTCTTGGGTTGTGGTTATTCCTTTGGTGGTGCTTATGCAATCTATAATTTTTCTACTTGTATGGAAATCCTGATGCAAAGAGATGGAATGACATATGATGATGCAGAAGAATATTTTGAATATAACGTGACTGGAGCGTTTTTAGGTGATAGAATGCCTGTATTCCTCCTGCCAATGAAAGAAGTAGAGTTTTGAATATAACACTTAAGAATGCTCGTATAAACTATCAGAATTCCGAAGAAACGGTTGCTTTTAATGCATTGCTTTGTATTGACACTAAACCTTTCGCAGAAGTCTCAAATGATGGCAAAGGTGGGGAAAATCGATACCGTCCTTTAGGTGATTCGATGGACTGGATTTATAATCATGCTCTAGTCACCCAATTCCGAGAATGGTGTTCAATTCAACCTCCAGTGTATGACAGGCAATCTGGAAACACTTATAAATATGATGCAGACATTCATGTTAATGATTGCTTAACACAATACATAGGTAATCAAAGCAAAGTTGCGGTATCATAATAGTAGAGCATTGAAGCCCTAACCAAAATTGGTTAGGGCTTTTTTATTACTAAAATTAAAAACCTAAAAAATCTACGATTTTTTAAGAATTGAAAAAGGATAATAAAATGAAGGCAATTAACTTTGAGAAGATGTTTTTTTATTTTATGCTGATTGTTGTAAGTGGAAGTGTTGGATATGCAATTAAACCAGATGCACCAACAGAGCAGATATTATATAATCAGAAAAATGAAGCTTGTGTTAGAGCAATGTCAATGATGCAAGTAATTTCAAAACAAACATATTTTGCAAACAAGAAAACAAAGAAGGAATTGGCCATAGAGAGAATGCAGAGGAATTAATTAACCGTTTATAGAATATAGTTTGGGTGTTTTCAGAGATTGTGGAGGAGACAAGATTATGGAAGCATTGAGTAGAAAGAAACTTTTAGTTTTAATTTGGGCTTATTTTTTTATTGGTGTATCATTTATTTATCTTGCTTATCTTTTCGGGAGATGAATTATGCGATTGAGCCCTGTTTCAAAGTTTTTTAAGTACACGTCGATTTTAATTTTAGTTTATTTAGCATTGGTATTAGTAAAGATGTTGATGGATTAGTTTTCGTTAATTGAACCCAGATAATGCAAATTGTCTGGGTTTTTTGTTTGCTATTTCCGAGTGTTGATGTATAATATAAGCATAATCCTTGATAGCTCAGCGGTAGAGCATTCGGCTGTTAACCGAACGGTCACTGGTTCGAATCCAGTTCAAGGAGTTTAATATGGCCTGTTAGTCGAGTGGTTAAGATGCCTCCCTTTCACGGAGGAGACCAGGGGTTCGATACCCCTACAGGCTAGATAACGTGGTATAATTAGTTTGATGTTCTCTGGTGGTGTAACGGTAGCACAGAGGTTTTTGGTGCCTTTAGTTGAAGTTCGAATCTTTACCGGAGAATCTTTGCTTAGGTAGTTCAATGGTAGAACACCATACTTGTAATATGGTTGTTGGGGGTTCGATTCCTCTCCTAAGCTTATGAATAGTTTATATATTTATGCTTTTGCTATTTTCGTAATTATGATGTATTTACCAGTTTTTTATGAGATTTATATGTTGCGAAAACTACTTAAATCAATTGCCAAAAAGACTGAAAAATTGGTAGAATAAGGTATAATAGAGATATGCAACCATAGCTCAGCGGATAGAGCAACTGCCTTCTAAGCAGTTGGTCGCAGGTTCGAGTCCTGCTGGTTGTACTACAAATCCCATCTTAATTGATGGGATTTTTTATTGCATATTCGAGATTAATGTAGTAAAATAATACATGACTAGAAAACTCGACTACACCATTTCAGAGACAATTTCTGCTCGCTCCAAAAATCGCATTCTTGTTCCAAAGAAGTATATCAAGTACATTGGATTGAATGTTGGCTTTGTTGCTCACGTTACCAATTTAAATGGTGCTTTTATCGTATCTGCTTGCCCTACTCCTGAATCAAAGAAGTTTATGGTTGACAAGGATGGTGCAGTTCGTTTCTATGGTAATAACAGCAAATACAAAATTATGATTGCTGATAATGTGGTGGTATTAAATGAGTATGTTTCTTAATTCTTTTGAGTTTACTACAGAAGATATAACAACTATTCTGAGAGCGCATGATACAGATATTTCCATTCAAGAATTGGTGGAAATATCTGATGCTCTTGATTATGATTCAATTGCTCGCACTGCTTTGATGTTTGACGATATCGAAAGCCAAACGCAAGCATCTTTGTCTCATGCAGAAGATTTAATGATTATGGATGGACTTTGGATTACAGAACCAAAAAGATTCCAAATGCCATGACCGAAATTAACTTGAGGAAAACTTTAGCTCGATTTGTTTATTTTATCGAACAAACAAACTCTGGCAAAAGCAAAGAATCAATACTCAAAGAATTGGAACTCACTGAAACCGAGTTCCAATTTTTACTTTCTAGAGCATTAGATATATCTACTCTAACTGATAATGAAGCAAAAATTGTTACACCTGTCGAAGAACATAAATATTTGATCGGTGGATGTTTATTAAGTAAAAACAATAAAATCTTAATGAGCTTATAACCATTGCGTTGAAAAGTGGTATAATTCTTTTAACTTGTTTTTAACTCCTCCAATTAAAACAAGTGTATAGAGCAGACAAGATATCCCCTTTTCTTGTCTGCTTTTTTTTGAGTAAAATATTATTTAATTTTAATTTCTAAAAAATCATAGATTTTTTACAATTTAATTTTCGATAATATTTTTGCTTTTATTTGACAATATGATACAATTACCTTATGAGAAAGCAAGCAGGTTTCTACAATCAAGATAGCACTGTAAAGAATGTTGTATCTAAGGTACAAGAAAGTGATATTGTATACACTGTGAAAAGTGCTCTTTCAATATTGCAAGCATATTTACCTGACAATGAAATTACTTACTTGAATAAAAGGGGTGGTTGGTCTGCTTACGATAGTGTGAATTATATCAACCATTTCCACACAAAGAACAATCTCGACATAATAGACCCTAGCACTCTTGACTCCATTGATAGTGCTGATGGTGTAAGTCCCGATGGTGGTATTTGCTTTATCACAGGCAAAGATGGATTCAAACACATCATCTTAGTATCCGAGGCAAAACATCAAGGAAAGCACGATGGATATACACCTATTTCTGATTCTGGCTGGTTGAAAGAATGCACTAAGAATCCCAAGCTTGACCCCAATTTACCTATAGAAGAAAGACCAAAACAAGCAAATGGAAATGCTATAGAGAGAGCATTCAAAAACTCTAATACATTTCAAGGTCTTACATCAATCTATGGTTATTTTCCTTATGTGATTTTCTGCGATGGTTTTGATTTTCGTACAAAAGACGAATACAATTTATTTTCACATCAGAAGTTTGCATCAAGATATAATACAGATTCTCCAATTAGAATGAGATTGGTTTCTGGTAATTATTTTATGCCTCTAAACAATGCATATGTTCTTGGTGCTAAAAGAGGATTCAGTACAGTTTATCCAGCCTCAATTTATGCCAGAATGAAAAAGTGGGAATATCAAGAAATGGTGGATATATTTTTAGGTGTAATGCTTCAATCAATTAATCATCTGGAATCCATTGGTGAATTAGGATAAAATAGATTATGGAAGAAAAAGTTTGGATTTACTTATCGAAAACTGGTACTGGCTTTGAATTAGCCGGTACTGATATTATCTCTGGTTTCGATGCTTTTGTTAATGCTGATGGCTCTTATTTAATTGAGCATTCTTATTCTGATATTAAAGGCGATGAGCATTTCTTTATTTATGAATGGGACAAATCTCAAAAGAAGAGACGCACTATTTTTGAAGGTTATCAAAGACAAAATGTATTGACTGGATTTGCTAAGAACGTAGACATCCCAGAAAATCTAAAGTTGGCAATATTTAAAAACTATACATTTGATGAAGAGGATTTGGAGTTAGAAAAAAATGCAAACTAGTGAACAGAAAATAAAACTATTAAAGAAGACCATTGAAACACTTTGGCATGGTGTTTCTGATACTAAAGAAGGCGATTACCCACGAATAATCTCACTTTATAAAGAAGTATTGATGCATGATTACCACGATGCAGATTCTTGGGAAAATATGGTCTGGCTTATGTGGTCTATGGCTATTAATAAGAAAGATACAGTGTGGTTATTTCAAGCAGAGAAATTTGCTAAACGATATCTCTCTTTAAATCCTAATGGTTATAGAGCATACGAATATCTAGGTCAATTTTATCGAATTATGATGACTGATGAAAGACTTGCTATTCGATATTATGAGAGCGCAATTCGATGGAAAGATGCACCAGAAACAACCTTCCATTCTCTCACCTCTCTCTATATTAAAACTGGAGATAGAATAAGTGCCATTGGAAATTGTCGCTTTAATTTAAAACGATATCCCAATGACCCTTATGCAAAATCCAAAATGAAAGAATTAATTAAGTAAAAATAGAACCTCATTGTAAAGATGAGGTTTTTTCTTTTAACTTATCGTAGTCTTCCTTGAGTAACAAATATTTCCATGCCAAAACAAATTGAGTAATGACAAGGAAAACAATTGAAAAGATCATATTCCCTCCATCATTATTATTGAAAATTAAAAAGTAAAAAATTGTAGATTTTTTAGAAATTAATTTAGGATAATAAAAGTTTGATATAATAACACTATGACTGAATTTGAAAAAGCCTTGTTTGGCAAATGTCTCTTCCCTTCTGAAAAAGTTCTAAGGCCCAACGCAAGTGAAATGAGGGGAATTAGATTAGGATATCCAGATGGTACTAGAGCTATCTTCTGGTTTAATGGTAAAAAACACTTCATAAGAGTTGAAGTGCTTGGAGCAATTTTCAATGTAAAAACCCCGAAACATATTGCAGAACAGATATTTCAGGGTTTTTATGATAAGTATGGCTCTCTCACTAATTATGAAGACATTTGAATCTTCTTTTTTCTTGGTGGTTTTACACAAGTTTCAGTAAATAAATCACCACTTACAGGTAATTCCGCTTCTAAGTCAATTGTTACTTCTTTATTGCATATCTTACAAGCGGATGTATATTTTACTTCACTAATTATATTGAAGTTTGCCAGAGAGTGATTGTTCAAATGAGCAGTTTTTTTAATTTCTGCCATGAGAGGTAGTGCTTTGAATATTCCCATGTGTCTAGTATATCATTTAAAAATAATGATTTCAATTCTTGCATATATGGTTTTTATTTGATATATTAGTACATGAGAGTTGACATGAAAAAAGTTATGTGGGTTTCTGATTCCCTTGAACCTTGGAATCACAGTCATCATTACGAACCACTCATTGAAGACTTGACTGGTTTTAATTTAACTGAAAACTTGTGTTCCGAGACTGTTAAATATATGGCAAAGCGACTTAAAGATACGCCATACCAAAGAAGATTCCGCTCCAAGTATTCTATCTTTGAAAATGAATATGTAGCCCTTGTGGAAAAGTTTAATACACAAGCAGACAATAATGGAAAGATTGAGGTGAAGTGATGCTTACTAAACTTGTATTTTCAAATAGTAAGGCTATTAAAGCAGGTCAAGTCATAAAAGAAAACGCACATAGATACAAGCAAGATATTGAAAAAGATTATATCTATCAACAATTTATCAATAAAGAAACAAAGGTAAAGCAAAATGAAAAAATTCAAGAAGTTTGTTGAAGAGTTGGCTCTTGCATCAGGTACAGAAATGATGCGAGCCAGCCAAATGCGTCCAACCAGTTTCAAGGACAAATCAAAGTACTCCAGAAAAGCAAAGCACAAGAATCGCCAGGAAAATAATTCTGGCGATTCTTCCTTGTAATCAGCTAGAAGTGTGGTATAGTATTACTGTTAGTTCATAGACATACCTTTCACTCCCTATCTGTATCTCAGGTGGGGAGTTTTTTTATTATCAATTCTCAATTTCTAAAAAATCTACAATTTTTTATGCTTTTATTTTCAATAATAAAAAAGGAGGGCTTTCGCCCTCCTTTTAGTCGATGTCTACAATCAGCTTGCAGACTGGATATTCACAATACCCAGATGGAACTTTTTCACCAGTCTGCTCAAAAAGACCAGAGGTTGCAATATCGTTCCAGAGTGTAGCACCCATATTGTAGTAATTGGCGCAAAACTCATTCTCACCCATAGGGAAAACATTTGTAGAGATGTAGGTGACAGGGCATCCATCCTCATCAATAAGAGAAAGAGCGAGGTTACCGTTGGTCTGATACTTGTGCTTCTTTACAGAGCAGAGACCGTAGTTTGTGGTTTGAATCTTCATCATAACTCCTTACTCACATATTATATCGAATAAAAACAAATCTGCAAGAAATTAAATAAATTATATTTATTTGATATATGCTGGAATATGGCATATACTGTGGTGTAAGGAAATAAAACACTATGTCAACTCGTTCACGTATTGGTTTGATGCTTGAGGATGGAACAGTCAAGCATTCCTATTGTCACTTTGATGGATACCCTAACGGTGTAGGTCATACACTTGTAGAGAATTATTCTGAGATTGAAAAAGTCGAAGAGCTGTTAAGTTTTGGTGATATGTCATTTCTTGCACCAAAAGTAACTCCTGATGGTATTCATAATTTTAATAATCCAGAGCAGGGCGTAACTGTTTTCTATGGCAGAGACCGTGCAGAAACTGATGTAGATTCTGTAACTACGCCAATGGATGAATATCTTTCAGTCAAGTACTCTTCCTGTATTGATTATCAGTATGTTTTCACTGGTGGTAATTGGTGGGTTTATGATAACAATGATAAGACTGAATGGGTACTTGTCAAGAGATATCTTTCAGAATGCACCTTGACAGAAGAGGAACTCTCCTGTACTATAGAGATGTAAGATTCATCACTTACTTTCTTCCAAAAAATAAAAACCCCTTTTCAGCAAGAGGGGTTTTTATTATGCCATTTCAATTTCTAAAAAATCGTAGATTTTTTACAATTTTAATTTTGATAATAAAAACATCCCTTGACTTTCGTCAAGGGATGTGATAGACGCTAGTGAATCTCAAACAAGAAACTTGGGGATTCTACCACTGGATTCACCGCATATGGGTCGTACATCTTGTCAAGCATTGAACTGTAGACAAAAGTTTTACCAGAGTAATTTCCATTTTCAGGATTCAACTGCCAGATTTCGTTACCGATTCCAGCATTCATTTCATCAAAGTAATTGTATGCTGGTACGAAATCATTATATACAAAGAAATAGAACACTGATGGGTTTGATTTGTATCGGGTTACTATGTAAGACTTGCCATCAAACCAAACGCCTTGACCAACGTACTCAATAGCAGAAGACCTGTTGCCAACATCTTGAATGCGAACTCTCATTACCATTCGCTTAGTAGTAGTGTTTTCCATACAAAGAATATATCATATAAAAGCATAGTCTTGCAAGGTTTATTTATTTAATATGTGATAACTAAATAGTGCTTGCATCTACCTTAGAGATGGCGTAATATATTGATGTAGGGATGGAGTCTAGAACCTCCCTCAACCAGTAAGAATCCAGAACGGCTAGAATCTATTGCGAGATTCAAATAAGGGTAGCAACCTTGGAGTAGTTAAATCTACAATCTCTTACTGACCTTGGCAGGGACTGACGCAAACAGTTATGTCAGGGCAGATTTGTGGTTGGGTACTATGCTCTGTTTAAAGACAAGGGTACCATCGGAGGCAGAGACCATCGAAAGAACTGCTAATTTCATTTAGTGAAAACTAAATGTGGATTGAAACCGTACTGGTTGAATTCCAGCCAACCACAAATTAAATCATTGTTCTCTTTATTCAGCTAGTAAAACCTCAGAGTTAATTCTGGGGTTTTATTATGTCTTTTTAATTTCTAAAAAATCTTCGATTTTTTACCAATTTATTTTCAATAATATTTTTGCACATCTACTTTTATTTGATATAATATGTGAGTAAGGAGAACGATATGGGACTTGATAACATTTGGAAAAAAAGCAAAGAAGAGAACGGCGTTATTGAAGGTGACTTTAAACTCTGCGGTGGAGTTTTCTCTGGTCACGGAAATGATTCATTCCGTGGCAAAGTTTATGACCGCTTTGTAGAGGATGTCACTGGTGTTTCCTTATATGGCGACCCAGAAACCTTTGAAGTGCCAAATGAAACTGTCAAACAGATGGCAGATGATTTGCAAGCAACAGAATGGCGTGATTCTTACATCGAAAACTATGACATCGAAGAGCAAGAGTTCAAAGACTTGGTCAGAATGTTCAGGCTTCACGCTGATGCTGGTCACTACCTTTTGGCTTGGTTTTAAGGAGATAAAGCAATGAGAGAATGGATGACTCTTGGTCCAGTACCATACGAAGAAGATTGTGTGCAGGTCAATTCAAACGAAGACTATCTGCCTGCAATGAATACTGAGGTAAGAAAGTTTGTCCAATTTCTGGAAAACAGATTCCTAAACATTCCAGAAAATGCTTACTTTGGAGTCAAGTCTGAAAACCATGACTTTGGACCTTACAAGGAAGCCGCTGTTTATTGGGACACCAATGACGAAGAGTCTCAGCAATTTGCATTCTTTGTGGAAAGCAACCTCCCAGCAACTTGGGATGACATAGAACAGATTGATTGGAAAGCCAAGCTAGCTGTATCACACTAAAGGAGAGGGCGCAAGCCCTCTCCTTTTTATTATCAAAAATATAATTGTAAAAAAATCGTAGATTTTTTAGAAATTAAAAATGCATAATAAACTTGGCTGGGGTAAAACCCAGCCAAGCATCAACCCTACATTCCTTCAAATAACTCTGAATCTTCCCCACTTAAATCAGACTCTATAATGATTGGTGGCATAAAATCATCAGGCTTTTTGAACGCTCCAAGGTACTGCTTATACTTGAACTGAAACTTGTCTGCAGTGCTTTTGATTACAGGATACACAGTCATTACAACACCTATAGAGCTGATTGCTATTTCCATTCTCTTGCCCTTGACTGTTGTTTCAAATGTCATTGAGAACACATCCTTTTTAAGAACGTGATATAAATACTTTGAGTCTACTGGGAGAAAATCTATAAAAGGCAAATCTCTTTCCATCGTCCGTAACATTGCGTGTTCCGAATAAGTCAACATCTTATCAAACCAAAATAATGGATTCTCCCATTGCTTGTCGTACCAAATCATCTTCCTTCACCTTTCTTTGATAGCATATTGTATCTTATAATACGCTCATCTGTCAAAACAAAAATAATTCTTGACTTCCCTTGATATTTGTGTTATATTAGTGTTGTAAGGAAGTTAATATGAAAACAACTAGAAATTCGGACAGGCTTCGTGAGATTTTGTTTGCAACTCGTCATCAGATTGTGTCTCTTAAAGATATCCAAATGGATATGATGAGACATGATACAAAGGTAGCAAACAACATTGCAACACAAATCTCTGCATTGGAAGAGGTTTACAAGCATCAACTAACTCTTGTTAATCAGGCAGAAAACGCAGAGCCAAAACGCAATGGTTGGTTCTCAGGTCATATCAAAACCAAAGAAGACCGACTCGCCAACATCATGGACTAAACTAAAGCCCCTAGTAAATATAGGGGCTTTTTTCTTGACATCTTCTCCCGACCTATGTTATATTGTTAGTGAGGGATGATATGAAAAACAAGTTTACTGGTAGATGTTGCTATTGTGCTTGTACTGTTAGTGCAGGCGAAGGTCGATGCTGGAGATGGGACGAAACAAAACGATGGTATGTAGCCTGCGAAGATTGCTTTCAAGATAAGAAAGAAGAACGGAAAAATCAAGGCTAAAAGTTAATGGGGAGACAAGAGCTCCCCATTTTCATCTTTTATTATGTGTTTTAAATTGCTAAAAAAATCGTAGATTTTTTAAGCTTTAATTTTCAATAATAAAAAGGAGGGCTTTCGCCCTCCTTTTGGTCTTAGGCTTCCGTTAAGGCTTCGGAAGCACGAACCAAGTGCTTTGCAAACTCTAGATTGGCACGGCACTTTTGCTCTTCTGCCTTCATCAATTCATAACGAAGAGTTATAGAGCGCACAGCCTTCACCTGTTCTGCAAGCATACCAGCGAGTTTTGCTTCACGCTGTTCAGAATTAGAACCCAATTCCTTGACATCAACTGTACGCAGAATTTCAAACTTTGCATCTTCCAATGCCCATTCTGCTTGAGTGAGATTGTTCTTCTCATTGACAGAAGTAGTGACAATTGTGTTGTAAAGCTTGTTGAATTCCATCAACTTTACTACCGCATCCATCGTTGTCAAACCAGTTTTTGTAGCCATTGCTATCTCCTTCAGTGATGTCTTATTATATCAAATAAATATAGGTATGCAAAAATATTATCAAAAATAAATTGGTAAAAAATCTTCGATTTTTTAGAAATTGAAAATCAATAATAAAAAGCTTTGGATCCAAAAAGAAAGGGAGGGCTTTCGCCCTCCCTTTTACATTTCGATGTTTACGTGTTTGATTGCACCCAAGAGTCCAAAGTTGAACTCTTTTAAGGATTGCATGACAACATCTTTTTCATAGATGTCTTCGCACTCTCCAATGAACTTTGTAAGACGTTGCAGGAAAGTGGTTTTTGCAACTAAAGTGATGTCTGTAAGAGAATCACCGTATGTAAACTGTTCAAGAAATTCTCCAGACTCTGCACTACCCAACTCTATCGCATCAAAGAAGTCCGATGCATTTACAAAGTGTACTGTTTGTTCCATTATTCTGCGCCTTCCTCTGCAAACGGGTCTCCAAGCAAAACTCTCATCTCTGCTTCGATGGCTTCAAGTTTCTTTTGTGCAACTTTAAAGTCATCTTCAATCCATTCGATTCTATGATTGTTGTGTAAATCTTCTGCTTGAATCGCAGACCTTACACTACAGTAAAGTGCATTGAGAACTGTTGCTCTCTCTTTGTCGTAATCTTCAATCTTCATCTCTTTGTTCCTTACAGCATTATTATATCAAAACAATAGGCGATTACAAGAAGAAAACAATATATTTATTTGACATATTCTTCTTGTTTTTCTTTTGACTATGCCGTAAGATGTATGTAATGGAGGGTAGTTATGTACAGTGACGCAGAGATGGAAGATGTGTTGTTTCCGCACATGATGACAGATGAACAACTTGATGAACAGTTCGACAATGAACCTGATTGTGAAGACCCATGGAGCGAAGCATGGATGGATGCTAACGCTCTAGAATCAGCAGGTATGGGTGAAGACGATGGTTGTTCAGACATCGACTGGTAGTCCCTATCACATCCCTTGACGAAAGTCAAGGGATGTTTTTTATTATCAAAAATAAAATTATAAAAAATCTTAGATTTTTTAGAAATTGAAAAAGCATAATAAAAAAACCTCCATTTCTGGAGGAGTCAGCTAGTTTGCGTAGTCTGTGCTTTGTCTCGTAGTGCTTCTGAACATATCAGCAACCTTGAATGCCTCAGACAGATATGCGTAAATTGCACTTGTCAAATGTAGGGTCGATATATTGTTATTGGTGAGGGTTTTGATTGGCATAGAATATTTCAATTCTGTACCATCATTGAGAAAGTGGTAAACTTCAGCCTCAATAGCATCCATTGTTGGGCTAAAGACTATGTCAATAACACCATCACTATGCACTACACTTAGAACCACGTCCTTGTTTCCGAATTCTAACGCTTGCTTTACAAACGCTTCGGTAGTGTCAACGCTCATGAAACCATTCTTAGAGAACAACATATTTGTATTGCTTCTTTCCTTGTAACTCTCTTGATGATTGTACCATAACCATCCATATACCACACAATAAACCTACACCAGCAAGACATCCTACAAACATCATAGTGGTGTGAATGTTGCCACCCAAGATGTATTCAATTATCATAGCAATTGGCGTGAGCAACAAAACACTACAAGCCATAACAGAAATGCACTCAAGCAATGTATATAGTGCTTTTGGCATATGCTTTGTAATCTGCCAAAACGCAACAATACCACCACCCCAAACAACAAGATACAACAATCTATTAACCATATCTAAAGTCATTCCACTACCTCACTTACAAGAATAGTATATCAAATAATAACACAAATGCAAAAATATTATCAAAAATAAATTGGTAAAAAATTTTAGATTTTTTAGAAATTGAAAAAGCATAATAAAAAAAACCTCCATTTCTGGAGGATTCAGCTAACTTGCGTAGTCTGTACTTTGTCTGATAGTTCTACGGAACATTTCAGCAACCTATACCGGCTTGACGGTCTCAACCACGTTGAAAAGTTCGCTGTTCATTTTCTGGCGGATGCCTACGGTAACTTGCCATTGCTTGGCTTTGAGCACATCCATATCAAGGTTTTGGAACTGCTGGCTGGTCATACGTCCAACCATGCCATCAAGCAAGATTGTCAACTTAGCCTTGTCGTTGCCGTAGTAGGTTTTGGTGTAAGTAATTAAACGGAACGGTTGCCCATCATTGTCTCTAACCTCGGTGCTTTCAAAAATCCATTTGAAGGTCGGTACAAGAACGTTAGGGTCATCAAAGGATTTAACCTGTACCGCTTCGCAATCAATGAGGGCACAAATGTAAGTGCCCTGAAGCTCGGCTACACTGTACTTCTTTCCACTACCTGCCGAGAACTTCCCGTGCTGTGCAAAAAATCCCATTACTTCTCCTTGAGCCACTGGCTCTTTGATAATATAATTTTGGTACGTCATCTCTTTGTTCCTTACGACATAAGTATATCAAACCAGACAACGATTGCAAGTATATTTAAAAAATATTATTGAAAATAAAAGCCTAAAAAATCTAAGATTTTTTAGAAATTGAAAAAGCATAATAAAAACCCTCCCAGCAAACACTACTAAACTGGGAGGGTTTATCTTAAGGAATGACCTGTATATTCCTTAAGACATCATCAATTGGTTTCGCAACAATAACCAATTCCATATCTTCAATTTCACCTTTAGGAACGAATGTACAATGATTCTCAAAGCATTCGCAATAAGGTGCCCAACCATTCCACCCTTTACATGATGGTTTACAATTGGTGCTTTCAAACTTGTGCCATCTCTCTTCAGCCAGCAAAGCCGACCAAAGAGAGAGAGCCTTACGCCTGTAACTGTTCATTGAGTTTCTTTCGTATCTTGTCTGAATCATGAGACACCAAGATTGCAGGGATGTAAACCAAAGTGCAAAAAGATGACAACACCATACCAACCAAGTCAACACCAGAGATGTAGAACCCTTCTCCTACCTTGCAACCAAACAAGATTACAAACAGAAAAACTTGTGATGTAATTGCTACAACAATAAAACCTTTAGTCCAGTTCGACATTATCTTATCCTCCCACACTTCATCAAGTCCAAAGTAGTAACACCATCATTGTCATAGGTTGCACCAAGGTAAACAGAACTCCCAACCTTCACACAACAGCGGACAAAGTTACCACACTGTTCCCAATACAATGGCTTACGCATCCTATGAATATGCTTGCCATTAGCGATTCCTGTAACAAGAATCTTGCTGTCTGTTACCCAACGTGTTCCGCCTTGATTCAGGTAATAATGTGCCATTACTTTACGAGACCTTTTTGTGAATAAAACTTGTCGCCATCCTGCAACAACCATTCTACACCATACTTTTTGGCATAGTCTTCGCCCAACTGTTGTGCATCATATCCAGAGGTGAGCAACATACCATTGAAGTAGACCGAATACACCATGCGAGGATTACGGAAACGAAACTTTACGATGACTTTGTCTGTAGTGTTCATGGCTATAGTATAAGCCATATGTCAATGTATCGCAAGTTTATTTAAGTAATATGTGTTAACTATTATTTTCTTGACTTATTATATGCTATGCCTTATACTATTGTCATAAGGAGATAGGACAATGGTATATATTCAAGGCGGTGGTAAAGGCTATCAGGTTGTAAGTAAGACAGCAGGTGTAGACTCTATCCTTGTTGATACAGAGTGTTTTGATACTGCTTGGAATGTTTGGCTAACTCATATAAAATAACTCTTGACAAGCCATCAACTCTGTGGTAAGCACCAGCAAAGCTGGTGCTTTTTATTATCAAAATTAAAAACGTAAAAAATCTTTGATTTTTTTTAGAATTATATTTTCAATAATAAAAAACATCCCTTGACTTTCGTCAAGGGATGTGATAATGGTTCAACCTCACAGAACGATAATTGTGATGCTGTGAAATTCTTCGTTGTAACCTGTGCTAGTGCATGGAACGCCCATACGCTTGGATACTTCTGCGAGAATGCTCTCCACTGTTATTTCACCCTTGCAGAAGAAACTAGCCTGATAATTGCCGAATAGAGCGCAACCGTGGTCAACGATTACTGTAGTGTTTTCATTCATGTCTTATCTTACAGCATATATTATATAAAAACAAGAGAATAGCAAAAAAAAACCTTAACTTTCGTTAAGGGATGTGATAAGTCTACTCTGCGTAGATTTCAAGTTTATTGGTTTCTTCAATGAATCTGGTTTCAAAGTCATCATTGTTAAGGAAATCTGCAATCTTTGCATTGAACTGTTCTTCGGTCATACCTTCGGTATAACCTAAGTCAGACATTGAGAGTTCCCAGAAACGGTTGGTAGAAAAGGTGATTTCTACAGTAGTGTTTTTATTCATGACTTATCTTACAGCATAGAATAGCACATTGCAAATTTATTTACTTAGTAGATATAAACTATTATTTACTTGACAAAACGATCATTGCATGATCGTGATCGTTTTTATTATTCAAAATAAAATTGTAAAAAATCTTTTGATTTTTTAGGTTTTTAATTTCAATAATAATATTGCACATCCCTTGACTTTCGTCAAGGGATGTGGTAGAGGTTAGGCACATACCTCACGGTTGCGCAGAACGTTAACCAGTTTGCTGTTTTCTGCTTCAATATCACCTCTTGAGATGAGATTCTTAATAGCATTCTCAGGTGTGTCCTGGGATAGGTTTTGATGAATCACAAGGGTTGATTCAAAGATGTAAAGGTATTGGAGTTGGAAGCGGTACAGTTGATTATGTGTACGCTGTTCCATTGTTACATGGTATGGGAGGGAGTAGGAACGCTCTTCCATGCCGTTTTTCAGTTTAGCATATGCCATTGCCTGTCCAACAGATTGGAACATCTCCAATGCCCAAAGGAAGGTATCGACAATGCCTTCATAAGCAAAGACATACAGTTCGCTTGAATTCCAAGCACAGGCAATACAATCCTGTCCGTTGGCTGTCTGACCTACAAACAGAGACTTGACCGACGATGATTGGAAATTCTTGATTTCCCAGAGTTTCATAGTAGTGTTTTCCATGTCTATATATTACAGCAATACAAGGCTGTTTGCCATATGTTTTTAAATTATTATCAAAAATTAAAATATAGAGCCGATCTTGCTGATCCGATCATGGAACCGCTGGTTTGTCAAGAAGAATGTTATTTACATATCTTAACTAAATATGTGTGGCAAGGTATATTATAATAAGATAATATACAGGTATGGAAAACACTACTATCACCCAGTTTGTAAACGACAACGTCGAAGGCGATCCAGCATTCAAAGGGTACGTTGTCTGTGAGTTGAAGGATCTGGTAAAACAGAATCCTA
>ERZ767114.319-NODE-319-length-28824-cov-3.812920_pt1 | contig 28824 bp, 26 predicted proteins | sample MGYA00374952_ERZ767114 | MGnify/ENA primary metagenome ERZ767114 (study PRJEB28939, sample SAMN06267156) | marine metagenome | isolation source: Columbia River Estuary | place: USA:Columbia River Estuary, USA | collected 2012-05-05 ...
AAGTAAAAGAAGAAGTTAAAGTAGAAGAGAAAACAAGTATATTAAATAATCAAGATTTATTACAAAAAATAGGTATTATACCAGTTGTATTATTTGAATTATATAAAGTAATTGTTTCAACATTATTAATTTTATTTATACCACAAAAATGTGGTGATCATGTTTGTGAAACAAGTGAAAATTTGGTTCTTGAAAATGAATTATATACTGCCGGTCTTGTTATTAATTTCATTACTTTATTTTCATTTATTATGAAACTAAAATCTAAAAGTTCAATACTATCATTTTTAAAATTACTAGATATTTTCATCCGATTGGATAAATAATATTCGATTCCACTATTTAGATCTCCAATAAATCTATTTTCACCATTCGCTATCACCATCAATCGTGAACACAAACTCTGAATCGCCGCCATATCATGACTCACAAACAATACTGTTCTTCCTGCTTGTGAAGAAATATCCCGCATTTTCCCAATCGCTTTTTTCTGAAATTCTGCATCCCCTACCGCTAATACTTCATCTACGACCAATATATCTGGCTCTAAAAAAGCCGCTACAGCAAAAGCCAAACGTACTTTCATCCCGCTTGAGTATCGTTTTACAGGAGTATCTATATAACGCTCACAACCAGAAAAATCTATGATTTCATCTAGCTTGCGTGAAATTTCCTTTTTGGTCATCCCTAAAATAGCACCGTTTAAAAAAATATTCTCTTTTCCAGTCATTTCCGGATGAAAACCCGTTCCAACCTCCAATAGAGAAGCGATTTTTCCGTTATATTTTATACTACCTCTAGTAGGCCCAGTTACTTTAGACAGAATTTTAAGTAATGTTGATTTACCTGCACCATTTTTACCAATGATCCCTATTATTTCTCCACGTTTTACTTCAAAATTGATATCTTTTAAAGCCCAAACATATTCTGAAGTTCCTTTTGTCGAACGATCATTTGATTCACCAATTTTTAAATACGGATCTTCTTTTCCGGTAACTTTAGCTAGAAATCTATTCAAGTCGTGACTGATCGTTCCAGTACCAACAACCCCTAAACGATATTGTTTAGATACGTTTTCTACTTTTAATATGACATCTTGTTGCTTCATCATATTGTATCTATAAATGTTTTTTCAGTCTTGTTAAAAATCACAGTCCCAAATAATAAACACAACACCGAAAAAATGACTGTGTATGCAATTCCAAATTGTGAAATATTTCCTTCATTTAATAATAAAAACCTCGCCGTTTCTATGATATATCCCATCGGATTATACATGACCAACCACTCCACTCCTTTTTTTTGAAATAGGGACAATGGAATCACGACCAAAGAAATATACATAAGCAACTGTATTCCAAAACTCACTAAAAAAGTTAAATCCCTATATTTTATGACCATAGAGGAAATGATCATCCCCAGTCCCAAACCCAACATACCCATGAACACAATCAACACAGGAAATAAAAATAAAAATTCACTAGGTCTAATGCCTGAGTTAGTGAAAAACACATAGTACAGGTAAAAACAAATTAAAATAAATAATTGTATTGCGAATTTTAATAAGCTGGAGATGATGATAGACATCGGCATGATAATTCTCGGAAAATACACTTTTCCAAAAATTTGTTCATTTTTCTTAAAAGTATCGGAGGTTGCTACTAAACATTCTTTAAAATAGTTCCAAGTAGTAATTCCTGCTAAATTGAATAAAAAAGGCGGTATGCCTCCAGTTTTAATCCCAGCAACATTATTGAAAACCAACGTGAAAATAACCGATGTAAATAAAGGTTGAATTAGATACCACAATGGACCTAAAATTGTTTGTTTGTATAAAGTGATGACATCTCTCTTTACAAAAAGGAATAATAAATCACGATATTGCCAAACTTCTTTTAAGTTTAGATTGAAAGTATTATTTTTAGGGGATATATTAAAAAGCCACTTTTCTTTTTCCATTTTTTAAAATATCACAGCAAAGTAAATGTAGTATATGTAACAATGCTTTGTCTTAAATTTTAACCTTTTTAGATAAATGGACTTAATTTTACACTGAACAAAAAAGTAATTGGTTTATTTTTAATTAAAAAAAATACTCATATGAAAAAACAACTCATCGAATGTGTTCCCAATATTAGTGAGGGATGTGATCTTAAAAAAATAAAGACTATTGCGGATAGTGTAAAAACAGTAGAAGGAGTTAAACTCTTAGATATAGATCCAGGGAAAGCCACGAATAGAACTGTGATTACTTTTGTTGGAGAACCTGAGCAAGTAATAGAAGCTGCATTTAGATTGATACAGAAAGCAGCAGAATTAATAGACATGAGTAAACAGACTGGTGAACATCCTAGGTTTGGAGCTACGGATGTTTGTCCTTTGGTTCCTATTGCAAATATCTCTATGAAAGAAACAGCTGAATACGCCCATCAATTGGGTAAAAGAGTTGGAGAAGAATTAGGCATTTCTGGTTATTACTATGAAAATGCTGCCAGTTCAAAAGAACGCGAAAATCTAGCAACAGTTCGTTCGGGAGAATATGAAGGATTAAAAGAAAAAATATCCAATCCAAATTGGAAACCAGATTTTGGTCCAACCAAATTCAATCCACAAATTATTTCTTCTGGAGTTACAGCCATTGCTGCTCGTGATTTTTTAATTGCCTACAATGTCAATTTGAACTCTACTTCTACCAGGCGTGCCAATGCGATTGCTTTTGATATTCGAGAAGCAGGTAGAATACAACGTGAAGGAAATCCTGTAACTGGTAAAAAGGTACTTGATAGTAATGGAGAACCCCAAAGAATTCCCGGTAAGCTAAAAGCTGTCAAAGGAATTGGTTGGTTTATTGAAGAATATGGAATTGCACAAATTTCATACAATCTAACAAACATATCGATCACATCAATGCATGAGGCTTTTTACGAAACAAGTATCGCAGCAACAAAACGCGGTTTGCGAGTAACAGGTTCTGAATTGGTCGGGTTGGTCCCTTTGAAAGCAATGATAGCTGCAGCTAATTTTTACCTCAAAAAACAAAAACGTTCTACAGGAATTAGTGAACATGAAAAAATAAAAATTGCAATAAAATCTTTAGGTCTCGATGATTTAAAACCTTTTAACCCTCAAGAACGAATCATTGAATATGTGATGAATAGCTCTACAGATAAAAAATTAGTGGATTTATCAGTTGCAAATTTTGCCGAGGAAACAGCCTCAGAATCAATGGCACCTGGTGGTGGATCAATAGCTGCCTATGTTGGTGCTCTTGGAGTTTCCCTGGGAACTATGGTCGCTAATTTGTCTGCGCACAAACCTGGTTGGGATGCTCAATGGGAGTATTTTTCCAATTGGGCTGAAAAAGGGCAAACGTACAAAAACGAATTACTCTTTTTAGTCGATGAAGACACCAATGCATTTAATAAAATAATTGAGGGGTTTCGATTGCCAAAAACCAATCATAAGGAAATAGAAATTAGAGATAAAGCGATCGAAGAAGCTACTAAATACGCCACAGAAATTCCACTAAAAGTAATGGAAACAGCTTATAAATCTATCGAAGTGCTGTTGGAGATGATGAAAAAAGGCTTACAAAATTCACTTTCAGATGGTGGAGTGGGTGTATTGTGTGCGAAAACAGCTGTTACTGGCGCTTATTTTAATGTTAGAATGAATGCAAAAGATATTAAAGACAGAAAATTTGCAGATACCATTTTAGCAAAAGCGGCTAACATCTACAAAGAAACAATTGCTTTAGAAAATGAAATGATGAAATTGATAGATGAAACTATCTAATTTTTATGAAACAACCCTTATAATTAAAGGAACAACCTTATTATGGTATTAGAAAATATAGAAATCGTAGGATATGAAACCAAGTATGCATCCCATTTTTATGATCTTAATGTGGCTTGGTTGGAAAAGTATTTTTATGTAGAGCCTTATGACCAAAAAGTGTTGAGCAATCCAAAAAAATATGTAATTGACCCAGGGGGATATATCTTTTTTGCAAAATATGCTACAGAAATTGTAGGCGTTGTTTCACTAATTAATCAAAAATCATTCTTTGAACTGAGTAAAATGGCCGTTACACCAAAATACCAAGGCTTAAAAATTGGCTTACAATTAATGAATTTCTGTATTGAATTCGCAAAGCAAAAACAATGGAAAAGTATAACGATATACTCACATAAAAAATTACTTCCAGCGATTCAACTCTATAAAAAAGTAGGATTCAAAGAAATATCATTGGAAGAAAATTCCCATTATGAGCGTTCCAACATTAAAATGCTTCTTGAAATAAAGTAACTATTTAGTTATAAGAAACTATCAAGCGCTAATTCATAGCCTTTTAGACCGAAACCAAACAAGACTCCATTCGCGTTTGGAGAGATGTAACTATGCTGTCTAAATTCTTCACGTGCGTGAATATTAGAGATATGTACTTCTACAACAGGGGTTTGTATCCCTTTAATGGCGTCTCCAATTCCGACTGAGGTATGTGTATAAGCAGCTGCATTTAAGATGATACCGTCATAATTAAAACCAACTTCATGTAGTTTATCGATGAGTTCGCCTTCTATATTTGATTGAAAATAAGATAATTCTATATTTTTGAATTTCTCTTTTAAATCCTCAAAGAAATCTTCAAAAGTTTGAGAACCATATAATTCAGGTTCTCTTTTTCCTAGTAGATTTAAATTGGGTCCGTTAATAATAATGATTTTCATAAGGCAAAAATACAATTTATTTTAACAAAAAGAGAGCGATAAACTACACGCTCTTTTTATGTTAAATAAGTAAGGAACCTCAGAAACGATACCCTAGACCAATCTGAAAAATATTAGTTTTGGCAGAAAGATCACTTGAATCAATAGAATCATCAATAATCTCTAGTGAATCTATTCTATCAGTGATTCCAAACGAATATCTTGAAGAAATCAGAATAGAATCAGTAATGTCAACTCCTAAACCAATACTAAGACCTAAACCAGACCTCGTATAAATTTTAAAGTCTTTATTCGTCACATAATCAAATTGTAGACCTGACATTACATTAAATTTTTCAGTAATGTAGTATTTAAGAAATACAGGGAGTATCAAATTATCTATAGATTCTCCATCTTTTGTTACACTTGAATAATGAAACTCGGGCTGAATACTAAATTTTTCTGAAAGTGGAAATTCAGCAAACAAACCTATAAAAAACCCCTCTGCATCGACTTCATTTTCAATAAGGTTTTTTAGTGAAAGTTTAAAATTAGTAGATTGAAATCCTGCTGTGACTCCATAAGAAGTTTCTTTAGTACTTGAGGGAGTTTCTTGAGCACTTACATTTAATGAACTTAAAATTGCTATAACAGCAATAAATAATAGTTTTTTCATAACATTTTTTTTTAAATTGTTGTTAATGTATTTATATACGAAACAAATCTAGCGTTTACAAAAATGCTTTTTATTAATTACTATTATTTTTAGATGTACAAGATTATTTTTGCATTAAACAAAAAAGTAATTGGTTTATTTTAAAAAAAACAACGCATCGATTGTGATTGTAGTGAAAGATATAATTAAGAAACACCGGTAGCATTAAATTCACAATAGGTTTTTCATTATCAGTTCTACATGAATAATGAAACTCCAGTTCTAAACTAACATTTTCTGAAAGTAAAATTCAGCAAACAAACCTATAAAAAACCCCTCTGCATCTTCTACAGTATTACTCTGGCCTTATAGTGAAAGTTTAACACTAGTAGATAGATTCCCTTGAGTAACTATACATGAAACTTCTTGAGTATGTATATATTGCAATCCTAAAATTCCTATAACAGCTATAAATAATGAAAATTTAACATGATTTTTCTTATATATCTATGTAAATTATTTTTAAAACAAATTAATATTTCATTTTGTAGAAAATATATGATTTTGGACTCTGTAATACTTTTAATTTAATACCTTGTGATAATGAAATGGAAAAAATCAATTACAGATTTTCAGTTTTTTTTAAAAATTGAAAGAGGTTTATCTCAAAACACCATCGATAGTTATTCAAGAGATTTAAAGAAACTTTCACTTTTTTTAGAAGAAAATAATATAAATTTCTCTCCGATATCTATTAACGAAAAAACCATTCAGCAATTTATTTATCAAGTCGCAAAAAAAGTAACTCCAAGAAGTCAAGCAAGAATTATTTCTGGATTACGTAGTTTTTTCGATTACTTGATCTTTGAAGAGTATCGAAAAACAAATCCTACAGATTTGATAGAAGCTCCTAAAATTGGAAGAAAGTTACCGGACACTCTTTCCGAAAGTGAAATTAACCAACTCATTAACTCCATCGATTTAAGTCAATCCCAGGGAGAAAGAAACAGAGCGATCATAGAAACTATGTATAGCTGTGGTCTACGTGTTAGTGAAATTGTTTCCCTAAAAATTTCTGATTTATTTTTTGAAGAGGGCTTTATAAGGGTAATTGGGAAAGGAGATAAGCAACGCTTTGTTCCGATTCATATAACTTCACAAGAATATATAGTATCCTACTGTAAGCTTTACAGAAATAAGTTAAAACCACAAAAAGGGTCTGAAGATATTGTGTTTTTAAACAGACGTGGAAAAAAACTCACCAGACAAATGATATTTATAATTCTAAAGGAACTAGCTATTAAAATAACGTTGTCCAAAAAAATTAGCCCACACACTTTAAGACATTCATTCGCTACACACTTATTAAAAAATGGAGCAGATTTGAGTGCTATTCAACAAATGTTAGGTCATGAAAGCATCACGACCACAGAAATCTATGTCCATTTAGATAAAAGCTATTTAAAAGAAGTTGTTGAAACTTTTCATCCTAGAAAATAAAAAATCCCGCAAAAGCGAGATTTTATAGAATGATAAATTGGACTTTTTATTTTGCAACATTGACTGCCCTTGTTTCTCGAATTACAGTAACTTTTACTTGACCCGGGTAAGTCATGTCATTTTGTATTTTCTGAGAAATATTAAAAGATAACTCTGCTGCTTTGGTATCGTTTACCTTCGTACTTTCTACCATTACACGCAGCTCTCGGCCTGCCTGAATCGCATATGCTTTTTGAACTCCTGTAAATCCGAAAGCAATGTTCTCCAAATCCTTTAGACGTTGAATGTACGAATCTAAAACTTGACGTCTTGCACCAGGTCTTGCACCAGAAATAGCATCACAAACTTGTACGATAGGCGCTATTAAACTTTTCATTTCAATTTCATCGTGGTGAGCTCCAATGGCATTGCAAACATCTGGTTTTTCACCATATTTTTCTGCCCATTCCATTCCTAATAAAGCATGGGGAAGTTCGCTCTCTGTATCTGGTACTTTACCTATGTCATGTAATAATCCAGCACGTTTTGCAACTTTTGAATTTAAGCCCATTTCTGCAGCCATAATACCACAAAGATTTGCGACTTCACGAGAGTGTTGTAATAAATTTTGTCCGTAAGAGGAACGGTATTTCATTCTTCCTACTGTTTTGATTAACTCTGGATGTAAACCGTGAATTCCTAAATCAATCACAGTTCTCTTTCCAACTTCAATTATTTCTTGTGTAATTTGCTTTTCTGTCTTTTTAACAACTTCTTCAATTCTAGCTGGGTGAATTCTACCGTCGGTAACTAATTTATGCATCGATAAACGTGCAATTTCTCTTCGAACTGAGTCAAAACATGAAAGAATGATCGCTTCGGGAGTATCATCTACAATAATTTCTACTCCTGTTGCAGCTTCTAGTGCTCTAATGTTACGTCCTTCTCTACCAATTATTCGGCCCTTAACATCGTCAGATTCTAAATTAAATACAGAAACACAGTTTTCTACTGCCTGCTCTACACCTACTCTTTGTATGGTTCCTAAAACAACTTTTCTAGCTTCTTGTTCTGCGGTCATTTTAGCCTCCTCTATGGAGGTTTGGATAAAAGCCATCGCTTCAGTTTTAGCCTCATCTTTTAAAGAAGTTAGCAATTCAACTTTTGCTTCCTCTGCAGATAAACCTGAAATCTGTTCTAGCATATCTACATGGCGTTTGTGAGTTTTATCAAGATCAGATTCTTTTTTTTCTAAAAAATCTAACTTCTTGTTATAGTCGTTCTCTTTCTGCTCTATTGAGGAATTAAGACGCTTATTTTTATCTACCTCAGAAGCTACTTGAGACTCTCTATCTCTGATGCGCTTTTCGACATCAGAAATCTTTTTTTCTCTACTAAGAATTACTTTTTCGTGTTCAGATTTAAGTTCTATAAACTTTTCCTTTGCTTGTAGTATTTTATCTTTTTTTATAGAATCGGCATCTATTTTAGCTTCTTTTAAAATTGTTGCGGCTTCTTTTCTGGTTCCATTAAGTAATTTTTTTTCTCTTGATTTCTCCATAGCTTTTGCTATCAAAAAACCAATTGAAGATCCTACTAGAAGGCATACTAAAATGGGAAGAATTATATTGTCCATAATTTAAATTTAATATATAAAAAAAGCCTACATCAGTTTGGTTTTTTTAAACTCCATTATGGTATTTATAGGACTAACTAATTGGTCAAGAATCCACTTGAAACTGAAAAACAGTCCCTATGGCTCACTTTTACAATTAAGACTCATCCTTCATAATTTATTCGTGTTGAGTTTAATAAACAATTTACTAACGTAGGCAGTGTGTTGTTAATGTATGTATTTTAAAGAACTTATTTTAAATGAGAATCAACCAAACTGGTTAACTCTTTTATTTTATTTACTACTTCTTTACTTGTGGAATCCTCTTCTATAGATGATATTTCTACTTTTGAAGCAAATTGTAATGCACACATCGCTAAAACATCTTGTTTATCACTGACTGCATAATTTTCTTCATACATCGAAATTAATTTATTAATCGCATTTGCAGCTTTTCTCATACCTTCTTCTTCTTTGGTGTTGCTTACACTAAGAGGATAGGTTCTACCAGCTATGATTATATTAATTTTAAGTTTTTCCACAATTTAAAGAACGTTATTCTTGTAACTCAATGATACACTTATCAATTTCTCGAATTAAGGTATTTATTTTAAGTTTCGTATCTCTTGTATTTGTACTACTGCCATCAATAGTTTTGGCAATTTTTAGCAGATCATATTGTTCTTTCTGTTCTACTAGTAATTGGTCTCTTTTTAATAATTGATGTTGTAATTTTGTAGTACTTTGAAGCAATATTTCATTTTCATTCTTTAAAAATTCATAATTTGAAAGTAAGATTTGTAACTTATCTTCTAGTAAATGAATTGCTTCTGTTGTATTACTCATCTTTATTATAAGAATAAAACTATCTCAACAAAGTTAACATTCTCTTTCATATTTTACAACATTTTATTGCTTTTTTACTAATCTATTGAAATATAATGAATTAGTTAAAAAATGATTTTTACTATTTTTACATAAAAATTAGTAAACTTTGAAACAGCCCTTTTTAGTATTTATCATTTTGATAACTTTTATAAGTTTCGGTCAAGAAAAAGAATCCAAAAACTATTTTAGAAACCCACTGAACATCCCAAGCGTTGTAGCGGGTACTTTTGGAGAATTGAGAAGCAATCATTTTCATGCTGGAATAGATCTTAAAACCCAAGGAAAAGAGGGGTTAAAAGTTTTTGCGACTGCAAATGGTTTTATTTCAAGAATAAAAGTAGCTCAATTTGGATATGGAAAAACTATTTATATTTCACATCCAAATGGATATACAACAGTATATGCTCATTTAAGTAAATATGCAGACAAAATTGAAAAATATGTAAAATCGATTCAATACAAAAAAGAAAATTACCAAACTGGAAATCTATTTTTTAAAGACGGTAAATTTCCAGTACAAAAAGGTGATATTATTGCTTACAGTGGAAATACAGGTAGCTCCGGAGGACCTCATTTACATTATGAAATACGAAATACAAAAACAGAACACATTCTCAATCCTTTAATTTTTGGTTTGTATCCTGAAGACACTCTATCACCTGTATTTCAATCCTTAATGGTATACGCTCTCGCCCCCCATTCAAGAATTAATAACCATCATAAAAACACCATTATCTCTTTGAAAAAAATCAAAAAGGGTCATTATACTTCAGATAAAATTTATGCGACTGGTACAATTGGTTTTGGGGTACGTGTTTTTGATCGTTTGAACAAGGCCTTAAACAAAAATGGAATCAATAGTTTAGAAATGTTAGTTAATGGTAAACGGGTGTATTATCATCATATAGAAAAATTTTCATTTGCAGAGAGTAAGTTTATAAATTTACACATTGATTATCCGTATTATAAAAAATACAAAAGACGCTATCAAAAAACTTTCAAAGAAAATGCAAACAAATTATCTACCTACAAAGATCTGACTGAAAACGGAAAAATAGAGATTAAAAAAGGACTAAATTACTCGATAGAAATTATTGCAAAAGATTATAATGGCAATTCAAGTTCTATAAAAATACCAATCGTAGGTGAGCACTCCAATAAACTATTCTATCAACCAACAGACACCACAGAATTTAAAATCATTGCAGGTAATTTTCACAAATTTAAAAAAGAGAATATCACCATTGCTTTTCCAAAAAATACCTTTTATAAAGATCTTTTTTTAGATTTTAAGGTTGAAAAAGGGGTTGCAAAAATACATACCCCAACGCTACCTTTAGATAAAAGCTTTACGTTAACATTTGATGTTTCCGACTATTCTGAAGAAGAAAAAAAACAACTATACATTGCGAATGTGGAAAAACCAACCTATCCAATGTATCAATTTACAAGAAAAAAAGACAGCAGTTTTTTCACCACAACAAAAATTTTGGGAAAATACGCATTACGATCTGATACACTCAAACCCTCAGTTAGTTTAGTACACTTTAAAGACAAACAATGGATCTCTAGACTCAATACTCTAAAAGTAAAAATCTCAGATAAAGGTTCGGGTATTAAGGATTATAGAGCTACAATTGATGGGGAATGGATTTTAATGGAGTACAACCATAGAAAAAAAATAGCAACTTATAATTTTAATGATAAAAAGTTGTCAGGTAGTAAACATATCTTTAAAATTGTAGTCTCAGACAATGTTGGAAATACGAATACACTTTCTGCAACGTTCTATAAAAAACAACTAAATTAACAAACGTGAAAAAAGTCATTTTCTTCATATACTTTATTCCACTTTTTGGTTTGGCCCAAAATATGACCATTTTGAAAGGTACTGTTAAAAATGTCAATGAGCAGCCCATAGAAGGGGTCTCAATTTCATATGGTAACGTGGGGACCTCCACAGATAAGAGAGGAAAATATCAAATCAGAGTTCCTTACAAAAAAGAAATTACAATAACTTTTAATCACATTTCTCATAAAACTTTCATAAAAAAATACACAGCAAAGAATAGAAATGGAGGTCGTTTATCAATAATTCTTGGTTCAAAAACAGAAGAATTAAAAGAAATTATAATTAGAGAAAATAAACAAAGCGTTTCAGGTTTAAAGAAGATAGATGTCGCAATTGTTAAAAATGTTATCGGTGCTAATGCAGGAGTAGAAAATGTCTTAATGACTTTACCTGGAGTTAACAATAACAATGAATTGAGCACACAATACAATGTTAGAGGTGGTAATTTTGACGAAAATTTGGTATATGTTAATGGAATAGAGGTATACAGGCCTTTTTTAATTAGATCTGGACAACAAGAAGGTTTGAGTTTTATAAATCCAAACATGGTCCAAAATATCAACTTTTCAGCAGGAGGCTTTCAAGCAAAATATGGCGATAAATTATCTTCTGTTCTGGATATTACGTATCGGAAACCTACAGAACTTTCTACAACACTAGATATCAGCCTTCTTGGAGCCAGTGCAACATTTGAAGCACCTATAATAAAAGAAAAGTTGACTTCTATTAGCAGTTTCAGATACAGAGATAATAGTCTTTTTGTAAATAGTAAACAGATTGAAACTAATTTCAACCCCAAGTTTCTCGATTTTCAAACGTATGTATCCTACGAAGCTTCAAAATATGTAAAAGTCAACTTTTTAGGAAACTTTTCAATCAATAATTACAACTACACCCCTATTTCAAGAAGAACTCGTTTTGGAACAATCGCAGCTCCTCTAGAATTGAATGTTTTTTATAATGGGCAAGAGCAAGACAATTATCTAACGCTTTTCGGTGCTTTATCTTCAGAATATAAAGCAACAGATTTTTTAACACTTACTGCTACAGCCTCAAGATACAATACACAAGAGGAGGAACACTATGATATTGCAGCTGCCTACCGTTTGGGAGAGGTTGATACAAATATTGGTTCTGAAAACTTTGGAAATGTAGACTTCTCTGAAGGGATTGGTTCCCAATTAAATCATGCGAGAAACGATTTAGACGCGTTGATTACAAACATACAAATTAAAGGAAAGTACAAAATTGATAAGAGTCAATTAGATTTTGGAATAAAACTACAAAAAGAAGACATTAGAGATCGAATAAGAGAATGGGAAGTGATAGATTCATTAGGCTTTTCTATCAGACCTCCAAACCATATTGCGAACAATCAACCCTATGAACCTTTTGAGGGGCCCATAATTCCATTCAAAAATATAAGGGTAGAAAATGAGGTCCAAATTAACCGTGTTTCTGGATATCTTCAATATAATAAACGTTTGTTTTGGAATGAAAATAAGATCTGGTATAACATCGGTGTAAGAGCTCATACTTGGAAGGTAACAGGAAATGGAATTCGTTCCAAAAAACAGACAATTATCAGTCCTCGTGCACAATTTTCAATAAAACCAAATTCAGAAAAAGACCTACTTTATAGAGCTTCTTTTGGGTGGTACTCTCAACCACCCTCTTACAGAGAATTACGAGATGCAAGCGGAAATATAAACCTTGCTTTAAAAGCTCAAAATTCAATTCATTTCGTTACTGGTTTAGAGTACAGTTTTAACCTATGGAGAAGACCATTTAAGCTCACAACAGAGTTCTATTATAAAAACTTAACAAATGTAAACTCGTACACATTAGATAATGTAAGAATTAGATACCGTGCAGATAATAATGCGACTGCCTATGCACACGGATTGGACGTGAGATTAAATGGAGAATTTGTACCAGGAAGCGATAGCTGGGTAAGTTTAGGGTATTTAAAAACAGAAGAAAATATAGACAACAAAGGCGCCATAGCAAGACCCTCTGATCAGCGTATAAAGTTTGGAATTTTATTTCAAGATTACGTCCCTAGTCTTCCCAACTTAAAAGTATATTTAAATCTAGTTTATAATACTGGAGTGCCAGGGGGCTCTCCCTCCTATGCAGATGTATATCAATTTCAAGAACGCTTAAGAGATTACAAAAGAGCAGACCTCGGGGTTTCTTATGTATTTACAGACGCTAATAAGCAATTCAAAACTGGCTGGTTGTCAAAATTTAAAGAATTAAGTACTGGTTTAGAGCTTTTTAACATGTTTGACATTCAAAATTCAATTACCAATACTTGGGTAAGAGATGTGTATTCTAAAAATCAATTTGGGATTCCAAATTTTATGACAGGAAGAGTTTTGAATTTTAAGTTAGCCATGAAATTATAGCAAACAAAAAAGCGAGCTAACTTTCATTCACTCGCTCTTGTTCATATTGTTCATATACTCTTTTAAGTCTAGACTAAAATCTGTGCAGTGTGTGCTTTTGTTTTTACTTTGGTTATTATATTCTCTATACTCCCATTTTCGTCAATTACAAAAGTAGTTCTGTGAATTCCATCATATTCTTTACCCATAAACTTTTTTGGTCCCCAAACACCAAATGCATTGATTACCACTTTATCTTCATCGGCTAGTAATGGAAATGGAAGTTCATGTTTTAAAACCCAATTTTGCTGTCTTTTTGCAGAATCAGCACTCACACCTAACACATCATATCCTTTGGCTAAAAAGGCTTGATAATGATCTCTTAAGTTGCAAGCTTCCGCTGTACATCCTGGTGTACTTGCTTTTGGATAGAAAAACAATACCAACTTTTTACCTGTATAGTCAGATAACCTGATCGTATTTCCAACATTGTCTTTGGCTTCAAATTGAGGAGAAGCATCTCCTATTTTTAATGATGTCATGTGTATTAATTTGAAAGTTATTAAGTAGGCAAGTTACAAAGTCTTCAAACAAATCCCTACAACATCTATTAAAAATTACTTTTCAACTTTGTACCTTTGTTATAACAAACTGATCCTATGAATAAAAAAGAAACCGTTCAATTTATAATTGATACACTTCAAAAACTCTATCCGGAAATTCCTATTCCCTTGGATCACAAAGATCCTTATACGCTGTTAATTGCTGTTTTACTCTCCGCTCAGTGTACAGATGTCAGAGTAAATAAAATTACCCCTATTTTGTTTGCTAAAGCAGACAATCCTTTTGACATGATAAAAATGACTGTTGAAGAAATTAAAGCCATTATCAGACCCTGTGGTTTATCCCCTATGAAAAGTAAAGGGATTCATGGATTGTCAAAAATTTTAATAGATACCTACAACGGAGAAGTTCCTCAAAGTTTTGAGGGTTTAGAAGCCTTGCCTGCTGTAGGTCATAAAACAGCAAGTGTTGTGATGAGCCAAGCTTTTGGCGTTCCAGCTTTTCCTGTAGATACGCATATTCACAGGTTGCTCTGGCGTTGGAATTTGACAAACGGAAAAAATGTACAACAAACAGAAAAAGATGCAAAAAGATTATTTCCAATGGAACTGTGGAATGAGTTGCACCTCCAAATTATTTGGTATGGTAGAGAGTATTCTCCTGCAAGAGGATGGGATTTAGAAAAAGACAGTATTACAAAAACAATTGGTAGAAAATCTGTTTTGAAAGAATATTACAAGAAAAACAAGAACTAAAAAAAGCTTCAACCTGGGTTGAAGCTTTTTCCTTACTTAATTCAAATTCAATTCAATGTAGTTTTTTGTTTTAGTTTTCACAAAAGTTAACGATTTGGAAAAATTAATCAAAAATTGAACTGTTTCTTTTTTTGGTTGCACCTGAATCTCAGGTGACTTTTTTGAGTAAAGTTGCATCATATATTCTATTTAATCACTTGATTTATATTAGAATAACGAAGCCTTTTTTAATTTATTGTTAATTGACTAAAACAATTTTATGTTTCTCTATTAATTTTCTCAAGTTAATCAAAGCATAGCGCATTCTACCGAGAGCAGTATTGATACTAACACCGGTATTTTCACTTATTTCTTTAAAACTCATGTCTCTATACATGCGCATGATCAATACCTCTTTTTGTTCTTCTGGCAATTCATAAACAAGTTCTCTTACATCACTGTAAATTTGTTCTTGTATCATTTTTTTTTCTACATTTAAGCTACCATCACCTATAATAGAAAAAATATCGAAATCATCTGAATTTTTGAAAGAAGGCATTCTTTTAGATTTTCTAAAATAATCAATAACCAAATTATGCGCTATTCGCATCACCCAAGGTAAGAACTTACCCTCTTCGTTATAACTTCCTTTTTTCAAGGTTCTAATTACTTTGATAAACGTATCCTGAAAAACGTCCTCTGTGACATCTTTATCTTGAACTTTACTATAAATAAAGCGATACAATCTTTGTTGATGTCTTTTGATTAAAATTTCTAGAGAAGATTCTTTACCTTGAATATATTGACTGACTAGAGTACTGTCTAACACTAATTCTTTACTAACCATTACTACTCTTTTTATTGAACAAATAATTGTTCATGTTAATTAATTGAATAATTTAAAAGTAGTTTTTTTGTATATGAAGTATATTTAACTGGTTATAGATACACCAAATATCAATAATATTTTTTTAAACAGCAAATAATTTAACATATTCATCTCTTTTTTTTAATACAATAGTTTAAAAAAACAGTATTTTTATAGCAGATATATTATAGCTACATGAAGATGGATATTTCTGAAGTAAGTCCTAAAAATAACATTGTTATTAAAGGGGCTAAACTCCACAATTTAAAGAATATTGACGTTGTTTTACCGAGAAACAAACTGATTGTAATCACGGGACTTTCTGGGTCTGGAAAGTCTTCGTTAGCCTTTGATACCTTGTATGCAGAAGGACAAAGACGCTATGTAGAAAGTTTAAGTTCTTATGCTCGTCAGTTCTTAGGAAAATTACACAAACCAAAAGTAGATTTCATCAAAGGAATTGCTCCAGCAATTGCAATTGAACAAAAAGTAAATGCGACGAACCCCCGATCTACTGTTGGTACCTCTACAGAAATTTACGATTACATCAAACTTTTATATGCCCGAATTGGGACAACCTACTCTCCTATCTCTGGTAAAAAAGTAAAAAAAGATACTGTTTCTGATGTTGTGAATTTCATAAAAGAGTTCGAGGAACAAACAAAACTACTTTTATTAGCGCCAATTTCAATCAATGAAAATCGAGATTTAAAAACACTTTTACAAGTCTTAGAACAACAAGGTTATGCACGTTTAAAATGGAATGAAGAAATATATAGAATTTCAGATTTCCCGCAGGAGAGTTTTAAAAATGAAGGTCTATATTTAGTAGTAGATAGAATCATTACCAAAGATGATGAAGACTTTTACAACCGAGTAGCAGATGCGATTCAAACGGCCTTTTTTGAAGGAAAAGGAAGTTGTTTTATTGAAAATTTAAAAGATCACAAAGTAACTAACTTTAGCAATAAGTTTGATTTAGACGGCATGTCTTTTCTTGTGCCTAATTCACATTTATTTAGTTTTAATAATCCCTACGGAGCTTGCCCAACTTGTGAAGGTTATGGGAATGTTATTGGAATTGACGAAGAATTAGTCATCCCAAATACTGGATTATCAATTTTTGAAGATTGCATTTTTCCATTTAAAACTCCCTCCTATATTCATTATAAAGACGACTTAATTGCTGTTGCGTATCAATTTGATATTCCGATTCATAAACCCTGGTTTGAACTGTCTGAAAAACAGAAAGAAATCGTTTGGAATGGTAATTCGTCTTTCAACGGAATCCATCATTTCTTTTCTACCTTAGAAGAAAAAAGTTATAAAATTCAGAACAGAGTAATGCTTTCTCGTTATCGAGGAAAAACAAAATGTACGACTTGTAACGGTAAACGTTTGCGAAAAGAAACTGATTATGTTAAAATTAATGAAAAAACAATTTCAGATTTAGTTACGCTTCCTCTAGATGAATTATCGGTATTTTTTAAAAATATTCAGCTGAATCCATACGAAGCACAAATTGGAAAACGTTTGTTGACAGAAATCACTAACAGGCTCCAATTTTTAACGGATGTTGGTTTGTCTTATTTAACGATCAATCGAACCTCTAACACCCTATCAGGAGGTGAAAGTCAGCGAATAAACCTGGCAACTTCTTTAGGAAGTTCGCTAGTTGGTTCCATGTATATTTTAGACGAACCCAGTATTGGTTTGCATCCAAAAGATACAGAAAGATTGATTAAAGTTTTAAAGGATCTTCGAAATCTAGGCAATACGGTTATTGTGGTAGAACATGATGAAGACATCATGAAAGAAGCAGACTATATTATAGATATTGGTCCAGAAGCAGGTTCATTTGGAGGGGATGTTGTTGCTGAAGGAAATTTTGATGACATTTTAAAATCCGACTCCTTAACCGCAAAATATTTAAATAAAGAACTGCGTATTGAAGTTCCTCTTAAGCGGAGAAGCTCAAAAAATTCCATTCAAATCGTTGGAGCAAGAGAGCATAATTTACAAAATATCAATGTCACATTTCCTCTGAATTGTTTGACGGTAATTACGGGTGTTTCTGGATCTGGAAAAAGTACATTGGTAAAAAACATATTGTATCCATCAATGCAAAAAAAATTGATTGGATATGGAGATAAAATCGGACAACATACAGAGGTAAAAGGTAGTTTCGAAACGATAAAACACGTAGAGTTTATAAATCAGAACCCTATTGGACGTTCTTCTCGTTCAAACCCGGTTACCTATATAAAAGCATATGACGATATTAGAATGCTATATGCGAATCAGAAAATTTCAAAAATTAGAAATTTTAAACCGAAACATTTTTCTTTTAATGTAGAAGGCGGTCGCTGTGAGGTCTGTAAAGGAGAAGGAGAAGTTACGATTGAAATGCAATTCATGGCTGATGTTCATTTAGAATGTGACGTATGCAACGGAAAGCGTTTTAAAAAAGAGGTATTAGAGGTCAAATTCGATGGAAAATCAATTGATGATATTTTAAATCTAACCATTGATGATGCTATTGAGTTTTTCTCAGAAAATTTAGTTCCAAAAATTGCGAACAAACTGAAACCGCTACAAGATGTTGGTTTGGGCTATGTTCAACTGGGTCAATCTTCCTCAACACTCTCTGGAGGAGAAGCGCAAAGAATTAAACTAGCTTCCTTTTTAGTCAAAGGAAATACAAAAGACAAAGCCTTGTTTATTTTTGATGAACCTACAACAGGATTGCATTTTCATGACATCAAAAAACTATTGGCTTCTTTCAATGCATTGATTGAAAAAGGACATTCAATCATTGTAATTGAACACAATATTGAGCTTATAAAATGCGCAGATTATATTATTGACTTGGGCTTAGAAGGTGGAAAAAATGGAGGAAATCTTATTTTTCAGGGAACTCCAGAGGCATTAATAAAGAATAAAAAGTCATATACGGCTGCATATCTGGCTGAAAAACTGAAGCTATAAAATAAATACCCCTACCCTATCCCTTACATGTCAAAGTATTTCAATGAGCTGAATAACAAACAACTACACAAACATCTTAAATAATTCAAAAAACAAATACTAATTTTCAAACCTCCCTAACAAAAAAATCCTTCTCATAAGAGAAGGATTCTATTTTTGGGTGGAAGACGGGACTCGAACCCGCGACACTCGGTACCACAAACCGATACTCTAACCAACTGAGCTACAACCACCATATAATTGCGGCTGCAAATATAAATATTTTTTCTTTTCTATAGAAAGAAAAAATTAAATTAATTTATCTAAATCTTCTATGGCAACAGAACGTTCTGACGTATAGCCTTCTGCAAATTCTACACCAATTAAGCGTCCTAGATCTCTGGCTCTATACTGAACACTATCTGTAAAATTTTTGCTACTGATAGGTGTTTCTGGCTCCTTACTTGTCGGATCATAAAATTGAGAACGATACGCCATGACTGCTCTTATTTTAACCTCCATAAAACCAGATACATTCACTACAAAATCTGGAGTACTATTTTTCCATTGGATGTAATGATGCACTTGATTTGGCCTCCAATGAACTTGCTGTTTCCCATCTTGTTCTGTTTGAATCTTAGATAAACCACTCAAGAAACAGGCGTCAGAAACTAACTTACTCCCTTTTGGATGGTCTATGTGCCGATCATCTTTGGCGTTACACAATACAATATCGGGTTGATATTTACGGATCATTTTTACAATTTCTAATTGATGTGTTTTGTCATTAACAAAAAAAGCATCATCGAAATTCAAATTTTCACGAACGGAGAGTCCTAAAATTTCAGCAGCTTTTAGTGCTTCTTGATCTCTTATTTCTGCAGAACCACGACTACCGAGTTCTCCTCGAGTTAGATCAACAGCCCCAACCTTCTTTCCTAAAGAAACCTCCTTTGCAATCGTTGCCCCACAACCCAACTCAACATCGTCAGGATGAGCACCGAATACTAAAATATCTAATTTCATATGTATTGTATATTGTTCACTTGTTTAAACTGTACAGTAAAAGAAATAAAAAATTATTTCCTCTTTGATCTCAAATTCAAAAATAGAAAACAGCAAGTTAATAATTAGATTTTTAACAAAAAAATAAACATCAAGTACTTCCGTAACTCTTTAAAAAATGAAGCTCCTTCAACTATATTTGGAACAACAAACATCCCTGAGTATTCCTAATTTATTGGATCTATTTATTGTTGACAGAATACGTACTAAATTCATAATTCATTGTGCGATCGATTAAAAAAATGAATATCTTCGTTTTATGATAACAGTGTTACTTATTGGAAATGGAAATATAGCTTCTCATTTACATGCTGCTTTTTTAACTGCTGATCACATTGCAGTTACAAAAATAAGTTCGAGAAACTTAGAACATGTTCCCTATGCAGAGATCACAATTATTGCCGTTTCAGATGATGCAATAGCCGAAGTTTCCTCACAAATAAAGAATCCTTTTGTGGTTCATACTTCTGGAGCCTGTGAGATCGGCGAATTGAAAAACACCACACACAAGGGAGTCTTTTATATGTTACAAACCTTTACTAAAAATAAAGAAGTCAATTTTAATGAAGTCCCTTTTTGCCTGGAAGCAGAAAATACCGAAAAACAAGAATTATTAGAGAAATTGGCTAAGGTCATTGGGAAGAATACCTACTCAGTAAATTCTACACAACGTAAAGCCTTGCATGTGGCTGCTGTATTTGTAAATAACTTTACGAATCATTTATATTCAACTGGAAATGAGATTTGCAAAAAACAGGGAGTTCCTTTTGAAATATTGCACCCCTTAATCAAAGAAACTGCCTCTAAAGTAACTTCTTTATCTCCCGAAAAAGCCCAAACAGGACCAGCCATTCGAAACGATTTGAAAACAATTAAAAATCATTTAGATTTGCTAAATATACAACAACAACAAATTTATACAATCCTTACAAAATCTATCCAAGATGGACATTAGCTACAAACAATTATTACCTAACATAAATACATTTATTTTTGATGTTGACGGAGTCTTAACCAATGGAATGTTAACAATTATGCCAGATGGTGAATTGGTCAGACACATGAATGTGAAAGACGGGTATGCAATGAAAAATGCCTTGAATAAAGGATATCGAATTTGCATCATTTCTGGAGGAACCAACGAAGGTGTGAGAGATCGATTATCAGCTTTAGGAATTGAAGATATTTACTTAGGAGCTCATGATAAAATTAAACAATACGAAACCCTCTTAAAAAAATACAATTTAAGATCAGAAAACATATTGTATATGGGAGATGATGTACCTGATTACCCTGTAATGAAGCTCGTTGGATTGGCCGCTTGCCCTAACGATGCAGTAAGAGAGATTCAAGAAGTGTCAACATATATTTCCGATAAAAAAGGTGGCGAGGGATGTGTACGGGATGTGATTGAACAAGTGCTACGTGTTCAAGGAAAATGGTCTCAAAACTTTGATGCCAGCTTATAGTCTTAAAGCAGCAGATGTAAATAACTATTTTAAATTGGTACTCGTTGTATCTTCATCCAGAAATGTAGAAGTAGTTTTTTGTGAGTTAGTTTTTTTCTTCTAACATCGGAACAAATGCAAAATCGCCTAACTCCTGTTTTTCAAACTCTTTGGGAGAGGTTCGAGTAAAAAGGGTCATTATTTGCGTTTTATCTCCTACAGGTATCAATAAACTTCCTCCTACTTTTAATTGTCCCAAAAGCGCTTTAGGAACAAAAGGAGCACCTGCTGTAACGATAATTTTATCAAAAGGCGCTTGTTCAGGAAGGCCTTTGTACCCATCACCAAAAATAAATTTCTTGGGTTTATATCCTAATTTAGGGAGAAATAATGACGTTTTTTTAAACAACTCTCGTTGTCTTTCTATGGTATATACTTCTGCATTTAGTTCTAATAAGACTGCTGTTTGATAGCCAGAACCCGTACCTATCTCCAAAACCTTATGAAAATTTTTAACGGCTAAGGTTTGCGATTGGAACGCTACAGTATACGGTTGAGAAATAGTTTGATCTGCAGCAATGGGAAATGCTTTGTCTTGATAGGCATGAGACTCAAAACTACTGTCTATAAATAAATGACGAGGAATTTTACGAACTGCATTCAACACATTTTCATCAACAATGCCTTTTTGTTGTAATACCTTAGCTAGCTGATTACGAAGCCCTTGATGTTTGGAAGTGTCTTTCAATTTTATCAATTTTTTGAATTCTAAAAATAGTAATTAATCCCTATAAATAGTCATAAAATTGTATCTTTGTTTTTAGCTGATTTTAAAATCAGAAAACACGAAATCAATGTCTTTACAAAATCAAAAGTGATTTTTTCATCTCATCTTGAAGTGCTCAAGCATCGATAAAAATCAATTTTATTTTACTTTCAAAGACTTAAAATATAGGATATGCTGAAAGTTGGAGTTTTAGGTGCAGGACACCTTGGTAAAATTCATTTACGTCTGTTACAAGAATCTAAAAAGTATGAATTGATAGGTTTTTATGATCCTTCTGAAGAGAATGCAAAAAAAGTAGCTCTTGAGTTTGGGTATACTTCTTTTTCATCTATTGCATCTTTAATAGAGGCTGTTGATGTTGTTGATATTGTCACCCCAACGCTCTCGCATTTTGATTGCGCGAAACAATCTATAGAAAAAGGGCGTCATATATTTATTGAAAAACCAATTACAAAAACAGTTTTAGAAGCAGAAGCTATCAAAACACTGGCAAGTCAATATCACGTTCAAGGACAGGTAGGTCATGTCGAACGTTTTAATCCAAGTTTTACCGCTGTAAAAGAAATGATTGATAATCCAATGTTCATAGAATCTCATCGATTAGCAGAATTCAATCCACGAGGAACAGATGTGCCAGTCGTATTAGATTTAATGATTCATGATATCGATATCATCCTTTCTGTTATTAATTCTAAAGTAAAAACTGTGCATGCAAGTGGAGTTGCTGTTATTTCTGACACACCTGATATTGCCAATGCTAGAATAGAATTTGAAAATGGATGTGTTGCCAACCTGACAGCAAGCAGAATCTCGATGAAAAATATGCGAAAAACTAGATTTTTTCAAAAGGACGCATATATCTCTGTCAATTTTTTAAGCAAAGAATCGGAAGTTGTTAAAATGAAAGAGGTTCCTGAAAATCCGGATGAATTTGCAATGATTTTACAAAATGCAGAAGGCGTAAAAAAACAAATTTACTTTGAAAATCCAGCAATAGAAAATAACAATGCCATTTTAGATGAATTGGAGTCATTTGCAGATGCTATTCAAACCAATAGCACTCCTGTTGTTACTTTAAGTCAAGGTGCAGAAGCATTAAGGGTTGCTCAAATGATTATCGATTGTTTCTAATATAGAAAATCATTGAAAATTTAATACTTAAGATTTAAAATTCTTTTGTAAAACCTAGTAACTATTTTTTAATACACCCTAATAATATGAAAAACATCGCAGTTATAGGAGCGGGAACCATGGGAAATGGGATTGCTCATACTTTTGCACAATTCAATTACAATGTACATTTAATTGATATCTCAGAAGAATCTCTGGAGAGAGGAATGAAGACCATTGTCAAAAATTTAGACCGGATGGTTGCTAAAGAAAAGATTTCTGAAGCTGACAAAAAAAAGACATTACAACAGATTAAAACATTTACATCGATTAAAGAAGGCGCTAAAATTGCCGACCTTGTCATTGAAGCTGCTACTGAAAATGCAGTTTTAAAAACAGGTATTTTTAAAGAATTAGATGCAGTTTGTAGTGAAGAGACTATTTTAGCAAGCAATACCTCTTCCATCTCCATTACTCAAATTGCAGCGGCAACGAACAGACCTGATAAAGTAATCGGAATGCATTTTATGAACCCAGTACCCATCATGAAATTGGTCGAAATTATTAGAGGATACAATACCTCTCATGAAGTAATGGAGACGATCGTAGCTTTGTCTAAAAAAATAAATAAGACTCCCGTAGAAGTCAATGATTATCCTGGTTTTGTAGCAAACAGAATTTTAATGCCAATGATTAATGAGTCCATAGAAACGCTGTACAATGGAGTTGCAGGTGTCAATGAAATAGACCAGGTGCTAAAATTAGGAATGGCGCACCCTATGGGACCCTTGCAATTAGCAGATTTTATTGGGTTGGATGTTTGCTTGTCTATTTTAGAAGTGCTTTATGATGGTTTTAAAAATCCCAAATACGCTCCTTGTCCCCTTTTAGTAAATATGGTAAGAGCAGGAAAATTAGGTGTAAAATCTGGGGAAGGATTTTACGATTATTCACAAAATAAAAAAGCAGAGAAAGTCGCTAAAATGTTTTCTTAGAAACTTTGAAATGGCCGTCATTTGAAACAGATGAATAAAAAAAAATTACTGCTTTTAGTCCTGTTTCTGTCGGTTTATATTGCAAAAGCGCAAAAAGATAATACGAGAATCTTTCAGATTAAAAGAATTGGATTCATGTATAGCAACGCAAAGCAAAATAATTTTATAATAAACGATAAAGACTATTCTTATCAGACAAAAACTTATAAAATTCAAACATTTCACGACTTAGGACGTTGGAAAAATATTGATTTTGAATTGATTGTGCAGCCTCAGATACACTCCATACAGCATCAATTAATCAATGAACAATTTGTACTGCCCTCTGAGGAAAACTATCTAGAAAAAAGGATCGAATTTACAACTCCCAAAAACATGCATTTGTATGCGATAGAATTTGGAGTTGCACTGAAAAAGAAACTTTTAAAAAAAGTAGACATTCTGGCCACTATTGGGTTGGGAATTGCAACAATAACTGAGAGAACAGAACGTCTCGCCAAAGGGTTTACGTTTATCGAAAATGGAGCTCTAGGCATTTCATTTCAAACCTCAAATACAACCTTTTTATACCTAGGTAGTTCCATTGGTCACATTTCTAATTTGAATTTTAAATCTCCAAACAGCGGATACAATGTTTTGGGATATGAAATTGGGTTTTCATATCAATTACAATAGGGACTTTGTCCATACCTCTTTAAAATTTAAGAAAAATTTAAGCATACAACTATAGTTTTAATTGATGGTTTTTTATAATTTTATCGAAAATTATGATACTCCATGACCATTACCCAATTAAAATATGTACTATCTGTTGCAGAATATCAAAACTTTACAATCGCTGCTGAGCATAGTTTTGTAACGCAACCTACCTTGAGTATGCAAATACAAAAACTTGAAGAGGCACTGAATATTCAGATTTTTAATCGTTCTAAAAAACCAATTGAACTCACAGAGATCGGAAAAAAAATCGTAGCGCAAGCAAAAGTCATTGTCAATGAAAGCAATCGAATTTCAGACATTGTAGATCAGCAAAAAGGATTTATTGGAGGTGAGTTTAGAGTGGGAATCATCCCCACGGTGATGCCTACTTTACTCCCTATGTTTTTACAAAATTTTACAAAAAAATATCCAAAAGTAACCTTAATCATTGAAGAATTGACCACAGATGAAATCATCCGTAAATTATCTGATGGCCACATCGACGCAGGACTTGCAGCAACTCCGTTAGAAAATGATTCGATCATTGAAAACCCCTTATATTACGAACCTTTTGTAGGTTTGATTCCAAAAAACCACAGACTTTACAATCAACAAAAAATTACGTCTGAAGCATTGGAAATACAAGACATTTTATTATTAGAAGATGGACATTGTTTTAAAGACAGCGTAATCAATTTATGTAGTACGCATAAAATTGACAATACGAAGGGCTTTCAATTAGCTAGTGGAAGTTTTGACACACTAATTAAACTCTCTAAAGAAGGTTTGGGCATGACGCTGTTGCCTTATTTACATACCTTAGATTTAAATGAGGAAGACAAAGCTAATTTACGAGATTTCACCAACCCACCTCCAGCTAGAGAAGTGAGTTTAATTTATCACAAATCGCAACTAAAAATGCAACTCATTGAAGCTTTAAAGAAAACAATAGATGGAATCATAAGGGGTGCGATCTCTTTTTCAGATGTAAAAATTGTAAGCCCCCTGGCGAAGAGATAACTGAAAGCGAACATAAAAAAAGGAAGCTCAATAGCTTCCTTTTTTTATGCATACATTTTATCTCGTAATTCCTTAATTTTTGGATCTGATAGATAATCATCAAAGGAGGTATGTCTATCTATCACTCCTTTTGGAGTTAATTCGATCACTCTGTTTGCAACAGTTTGTGCAAATTCATGATCATGAGTTGTAAACAATACTGTCCCTTTAAAATTTATTAAAGAATTATTTAATGCTTGTATAGATTCTAAGTCTAAGTGATTCGTTGGTTCATCTAATACTAAGATATTAGCTCTTTTCATCATCATTCTAGACAACATACAACGTACTTTTTCTCCTCCAGAAAGCACATTACTTTTCTTTAAAGCTTCCTCTCCAGAAAAAATCATTTTCCCTAAAAATCCTCTTAAGAAAACTTCTTCGCGTTCTTCTTCCGTTTGCGCATATTGTCTTAACCAATCTACTAAATTCAATTCCCCATCTTGGAAAAAAGATGAATTATCTAAAGGTAAATATGATTGTGTTGTTGTAACCCCCCAATCAAATTTACCTGAATCTGCTTTTTGATTATCAGTAATAATTTGATAAAAGGCGCTAACAGCTCTTGAGTTTTTAGAAATTAAAGCAATTTTATCTCCTTTATTTAAATTGATATGAACTTTATCAAATAATTTTTCTCCTTCGAAGTCTTTTGATAATTCTTCTACATTTAAAATTTGGTCTCCAGCTTCTCTATCACTTTTATAAATAATAGCAGGATAACGTCTACTGGATGGTTTAATTTCATCAACATTTAATTTCTCGATCATTTTCTTACGAGAAGTCGCTTGTTTTGATTTAGCCATATTTGCAGAAAAACGACGGATAAACTCTTCTAATTCCTTCTTTTTTTCTTCTGCTTTTTTATTCTGTTGTGCTCTTTGTCTTGTTGCTAACTGGCTAGATTCATACCAAAATGTATAATTACCAGAAAAATGATTTATTTTACCATAATCAATATCAGAAATATGTGTACAAACTGCATCTAAAAAGTGTCTATCATGAGATACCACAATTACACAATTATCAAAGTTTGCTATAAAGTTTTCTAACCAAGCAATTGTTTCAAAATCTAAATCATTAGTTGGCTCATCCATTATTAAAACATCTGGATTTCCAAAAAGTGCCTGTGCAATCAAAACACGTACCTTTTGTTTACCATCTAGATCTTTCATTAATGTATAATGTAATTCTTCAGATATGCCCAAATTAGATAACATGGCTGCTGCATCAGAATCTGCATTCCAACCATTCATTTCTTCAAAAATTATTTGAAGCTCACCAATCTTTTCTGCATTTTCGTCAGTATAATCAGCATATAAATCATCTATTTGCTTTTTAATTTTAAACAGTTCTTTATTACCCATCACCACTGTTTCTAAAACAGGAAATTCATCAAACGCATAATGATCTTGCGTTAAAACAGACATTCGCTTTCCTTTTTCTAAATGAACCTGACCTGAAGTTGCTTCTTGAACACCAGAAATAATCTTTAAGAAAGTGGATTTCCCTGCTCCATTTGCCCCTATAATTCCATAACAATTTCCTGTTTGAAATTTGGTGTTTACATCATCAAACAAAACTCGTTTTCCGAATTGGACTGATAAATTAGAAACTGATAACATACTCTATTTTTTTAAATTTCTGCAAAAGTACAAATTTGATTTATCTTTTAGCAGGGATGCTCAATGCATTTTTATAATTATTATTTCTACTGTTCGCCCTCCTTTTTAGAACTATTTTAACAACGAATTAACAAGAAGACCTGAACGATATAACTAAATTTGTATGATCCTTAATGATTTTTAAGATTTATGATTAAATATTTATTTAATTTTATTTTAGTAATTGTAACAATAATATTTACCAGTTGCAATTCTACACCAAAAAATACAGATACTTATTTTGGAGGTAAAATTATAAACCCAAAAACTAATTTTGTTGTTTTATTCTCAATGGATAAAGTAATAGATACCATGTATTTAGAAAAAGACAATAGGTTTATAGGTAAACTAGATAAAATAAATGAAGGTCTGTATTATTTTGTACACGGTGATGAAAACCAATATATCTATCTAGAACCTCAAGATAGTTTAATGTTGCGCTTAAACACTTGGGATTTCGATGAATCTATTGTCTTTGCAGGAAAAGGAGCGGAAAGAAATAATATTTTAATTGATTGCTTTTTAGAAGAAGAAAAAGATAATAAGATGTTTTATCAGTTAAACAAATTAGAACCTCAAGCATTTTATTTGAAAATAGATTCTTTAATTTCCTTGAAAAAACAAACATATCAAAAATATATTTTAAATCATCCCGATGAAACCAATGGTTTTAATCGAATTTTAAAAATAGCACTTACCTATCCATTTTATGCAAGGATAGAAAGATATCCAATGGCACATGTAAAGCAAAGTAATAAAGAGGATTTTAATACAATGCCTCCCTCATTTTACAGCCATAGAAAAGTAGTAAGCACAAATAATGATTCTTTAATGTATTACCCTCCTTATTCTAAATATGTTAGAAATTTTCTTTACAACACCACTTATTCATTAGGACATAAACCAATGCCCCACGAATATTCATCTGATTTTACAATAGATTTATTGAAAACTATAAACAATAATATACAATCAGAAACTTCAAAAAATGCCTTTCTAAAACAAACCGTTATTGGACATTTCTATAAAAAATCTAGTTGTGATGTTAATAAAGAAGCCTTTAATGCATATTTGGAGATTAGTAAAAGTAAAAAAGATAAAGAACAAGTAAAACAACTTTTATCAGATAGTCAGACTTTACATAAAGGTCAAAAAATAACAGATTTTATTATTAACGATTTAAATAATGGAAAGCATTCGATAAAAAAACTTACCAAAAATAAAAATTCATTTTTATTCTTTTGGAATCCAGAGTACGTGAGTCCAAATTATATAG
>ERZ767114.321-NODE-321-length-28680-cov-18.205468_pt1 | contig 28680 bp, 22 predicted proteins | sample MGYA00374952_ERZ767114 | MGnify/ENA primary metagenome ERZ767114 (study PRJEB28939, sample SAMN06267156) | marine metagenome | isolation source: Columbia River Estuary | place: USA:Columbia River Estuary, USA | collected 2012-05-05 ...
AAAAATACCAATATTTAGGTATTTAATATAAATTATAATACTGAATAAAGTTCATTTAAAGCAGTATTTATACTCGTGTTAATTTTCCTTTATGTTCGTTTTAACATATTTTGGGGAATTAAAAAAAATGTATGGAAAAATAATAATAAGAAACATCTCAAGTATCTTTTTGATACTTTCAATATTATCAACTGCTGTGTATGCTAAACCTGATAAAAATAATTCATGTGCAAATAGTAGCGGTCATTCTGCTAATTGTAATACATCACCAGTAAACAATACAAATACTGCAACTCCTTGGCATGTTACAAATTCTGATCCTGCTATTACTGATACAGCTTATACTGGTAAAGAAGATGGCGACGTAGACTCAACAGCCACTACATCATTCACGAACGCTCCGTATCTTTTTGTGACATCGAATACTAATCAGGGCGCACAGACTTTAGCAATTGAAGTGGATACAGTTAGTGGTGATCTTTCTAATCCCAGCGTTTTAAGAACATTTACTGTAGGTGCAAATGCAGACCACCTAATCACAATTTCTTTTGATGCAGTGAAAAATGCTTCCGGAAAATGTGTACCAGTGTTTGATGCAGAGGGAACCACCGAAATTAATGGTGAAGCTGATGCAATCGCAGGCTTAATAACCTTAAAAGTTGGTGATATCGAGCTTTTTAAGGCTGACGCAACAAGTAACATTACATCTGCAACAAACACTGCGTTAGCGGAAGTAACTACGGTGGATTGTGCATCCATAGCAGCTGGTACAGTTGGAACAGCTACAGCTGTTATTGTAAACCCCGTAGCATCAACGACCTCAATAGTTTATTCTCTTACAGTACAAGCTTATGGTGAGGACGGATCATTAATCTTTGATAGTAACTCTACTATAAATGCCGGTGATGCTCCAGCTGGTGCATATGATAATGATATACTTATAGCCGTTGGACTTACTAACACATATGCCAATACCACTACTGATGCATATGCATCAAATGGAGATTTTTAGAAAATTCTTTAAATACATAAATTTATTATATCGTAGCTTTCTTAAAAGAAGCTGCGATATTCTATATAACTAATATACAATATAAAAATTCATACTAGTTATTTGCTTTTTGAGTATTTTTCAGAACTTATTAAAAGCCATATTCTAAATTTTTGACACTATTGAAAAACATCATCCATAAATAACAGCTACTAATTTCTGATATTTAAAGGTATATTTTAACAATTATTTGATTATTTTGAGCTTGTATGTGAGCCAATATCAATTAATTTTTATCCATTTTAAAAATATTTAATTAAAGTTTCAAAATATTTGATATATCAAGAGTTTTTATAGGAACACTAAAATACCTATTTTTAAGTATGGCATTATACAATTTTAAGTATTATTTTACTTAAAAGGGTATTTAGATATACTTATTACACTGAAACTATTTACAGCTTTTTAGCTGTTAAAACTTAGAGTGGCTTAATCTTTATCAAAAAACTTGTTATAAAAAATTTCTTTTTCTATTTTTTGGGTTTAATTTGTGTTACAATTATTAACATAGGTTTTGTCTCAAATGCTAGCGCTCAAAATAATCCATGTGCGAGCAACAATGGCTATACTGCTTCTTGCAGAACATCATTTACAAACATTTCAAATGCAAATAAAAATATTTCATCTGCCAGTAATGTAAACACCGCAGCTGCGTGGCATGCCATAAATGATAATTCAGCAATCAATGACTTTGCATATAACGTAAAAAATATAACTAATTTGGATGCAACTGCAACAACTTCATTCACAAATATGCCCTATTTATTTGTAGAATCTAGTACAAATTCTGGTTCCCAAGTCCTGATCATCGAAAATAATAACGGCGACCTATCGAACCCAAGTATTTTACGGACGTTTATAATAGGATCAAACGCAGATCACTCAATAACTGTTTCTTTTGATGCCATAAAAACTATTGCTGGCGCATGTGTGCCAGTATTTGACGCAGAGGGAGCTAATATAATAAATGGTGAAGCAGATGTAATATCAGCCAAAATGACTCTCTCAGTTGGTGCTATTGAACTTTTCAATACTGATGCAACAACTATAATTACGGGTGCAATAAATAACTTTCTTGAGAGTGTAGTTACTTTGGATTGCTCGCACATTCCAACTGGAGTGGTTGGCACAGCTATTGCTGTTGTAACGAACCCCGTCGCATCAACAACATCAATCGTTTATACACTTAAAGTTCAAGCTTATGGTCAAAATGGATCATTGATTTTTAACAACTCATCCACTTTTAATGCTGGTGATGCACCGGCTGGCACATATGATATTGATATATTGATAGCAGCTGGACTCACTAATACGTATACGCTTGACACTAATGATGCATTTATATCTAGCGGAGATTTTTAGCTGGGCTCAAATAATTTTTTGAAAATCAATACATATGAAATTAGTTTATTTCATACACAACATCAGAAAAAATTGGAATAAAGCGCATAAACACTTATTCATTAAATCTACCAGGAAACCAAAATGATACTTATTTTTAAGTATAGCCATTTATCATTTGTACCAATATCTTTGACGAAGTGATATTATAACAAACAGACGCATCTGGGCTTCTTCACAGCTCTTCTACAGGCTGCTTTATTTAAGGATAGTCAATTGGCTTCTGTGAAAATTTTTATAAGGTCTTTAATCGTTTCTTTAATGTTATTAACAGGAAGCGTATCTTTTGTTAATTCTCAAAACCAATTAATGGATGGACTAGTAAATAACTATTTTTTCCTCACCGATCTGCGAGAGGCAATTCAAGATATAGCCCTACAAGCAGGAAAAAACGTTATTATAGCAGATACCGTGACAGGCAACGTGACATTAACACTTGAAAATGAAACATTTGAAGCTGCACTTAATAGCTTGTTAGCAGGCTCTATTTACAAATACAAAGCGTTTGAAGACTATGTAAATGTTTATGACCCTCGCAGCCTTGATACTATGAGTGATTTAAATGAAGGGTTAATCTTCCAACCTAAAAATCAACCAGCTTCATATTTAGCTAAACTACTTCCTGATGATCTAAGAAATTATATGACTATTTCAGAGGATGGCTCTGTTGCATATTTACAGGGCTCAAGTGATGTAATTTCTCAACTATTGCTAACATTAGAAAGCATAGACGATGCATCTGGAATTGAATCAATTGTCATTCCATTAAAAGGCTTAGATTTTGATATGATTTCTTCTACTTTAACGCCCCAATTAAAACAGGCTATAAAGTATGATAAGCAATCTGACTCAATAATATTAGTAGGCACTAATGCAAAGGTAAATATAATTGCAAAGCAAGTGAACGCAATGGTTGAAGTTTATAAACTAAAGACTGAAAAAATTACTAGAAAATTCAAAGTATTATCCATAGCACACATCACGCCAGAAGAGCTCATTAGTTTAATGCCCATTGAATATAGAGATGTAGTAAACACTTCTGATAATGATAAAAAAGTCACACTTTTAGGTGCTGAGGATAAAGTGCAAAATGCAATCAAGATAATAAATGAAATAGATAAGCCAGATGTTCAGATTCAACTCACTGCAAGAGTCGTTGCATTAAACCAATCAGAATTTTTAACATTTGGTACTAATCTTGAATATCCTGAACTTGTTGCTGGAGTTACCCGTTTAAATGGCTCTACTCCAGATACGTCCAGTCAAATCCTTGACACTTGGGAACTCAGCTTGGGATATTCAGCTTCCCGAGCATTTACAAATGCCCTCGCAGTAAATCTTGCCTTAATGGCTCAAAATAACAATGCAACTATTGTTGCTACTCCTAGAGTTGTTACTGACAACGGAAGCCAAGCTGAAATAAAAGTTACAACACGAGAATATTTTCAGCTGGTTATTGAAAGAGACGGTAATTCCACAGCCTCCTTAGAGGAAATAGAGACTGGAACTATTTTGAGCATTCGACCGTATATTGATCGGGATGGATTAATTACATTGAATTTGGATATTAATGTAAGTGATGTGGTAGCCCGTGGAGAGAATAACCTTCCAACTGTTGTTGCGCGGCAAGCAACTAGCACAGTGACCGTTCAAGACGGTGGAACCGCAGCCATTGCAGGGCTGGTTGATACTAGAACCTCAAGCGCTAATCAAGGTGTTCCTGGCATACGCAAACTACCCTTATTAGGGAATGGATTCTCAAGTGAAACTCTAACGCATGATGTCAAACAAGTTGCAATATTTATAACAGCAAAAACATTAGACCCCAGTATAGAAAATAAAAAAATAACATCAGCTAAACCTAAAGTGATAATTTTAGATGATGTAGCCTTTCAAAACGAATTGAAAATTCTGGTGGATCAAAAATGATTAAAATGTCACAAATATTTATTGTATTTTTATGTTCTCTAATATTGTTATCAGGATGCACAAATTTTGAAAGCCGCCTGGTACAATCAGATAATAAAGTTCTACCTTTCAAAAGTGAATCACCTGTTATACTGAAATCAAATGAATTATATTCGATTATGAAGCGTGCAAATTTTACAGACAATGAGATACTTACATATGGTGCAGAAGTAAGGAATTCAATTGCAACTTATGGCGGAGTTCAGGTAAAGCGTGCAGGCCGCGTATTTTGCATTATTGCTTCGTATAATGAAGCTATCTATGTGACTAGCTCTGAAGGTCAAAGTTTTATCATGAAATTATGAACATTTCTTGTTGTGATATAACTAGTAAATTTGTTAATGATATCATGCAGATATGGGTAATTAAATTGGAACAGTAAATTCTATAATTGCTCCACCTGGTTGAGAACTAATGCTAAATTCTCCTTTCAAGCGTTTAATACGGGCTTTCATATTTTCTATCCCATGGCCTTTTTTGTTTTTTTCAGAAAATGTTTTTCCACCAAAATTTAATATTTGAAACGTTATATATCCTGTAGAATTTGTGTTTGTTATAAAATGTAGATTTGTACATTTCGCTCGGTTAATTGCATTATGGATAGCTTCCTGAACAACTCTCAATATCTCTAGATTAGTTTTCAAATCCATATCATTTAAGTCTACTAAACTCCTACTGTCCCAAACAACATGGATATTTAGAGCTTCTAATGTGTCAATAACATGCTCTCTGAAATTAGATAAGATAAGGATTAAAGAGCTTTTGCGATTTATATTTGATTTGAGAATAACCCGTAGTTCATTAAGAGCAAATTGGCTTAGTGTATGAACCTTTTCATTATTATTATTATTAGATTTCTCTGAAAGAGTTTTAATCGAGTATAAATAAGTCAAAATACCATCATGTAAATCTTCATTAATTCGAGCATATTCTTCTTTAATTGCGAGTGCTTTCTGAATTCGTTCTTGCACTTCATACTCTTGGGTAAGTTTGTCAGATTGTTCTTTTAGCTCAGCACTTAACAAAACATTAAATAATTCCAGATTATTTTTTGAAAGTAAAACTTGTCTAAATAAAATACTACCGAGTATTATAACAACTAATAAATTTGCACTGGAAGAAAGAGGAATTGTAATATCTAAAAATCCAAGCCTGCCAAAAATATCATGAGCTAAAACGAAAAACCAAGTACTCAGGGCTACTGAAAAAAATATCATATCGTTGATGTTTCTAACTTTTGCATTCTTTTGATTAAGCATAATAAAAAACGATCTAATAATAATAAAGCCCAAGCCAAAGAGCCATATAGGAAACATCAACAATCTAGAAGTATCTTGATTAACGCCATAATAAAAATAAACCATGAAATAAATGCCCGAAAGTACTATACCAAAAATATATATTCGCCAGTTTATTTGATTTTTACTATCAAGCCTCAAATTCAATAAGAATTCATGAAATCCGACAAGAGCGATCGGCACTAAAATTATGCTATAAGTACTTATTAAACTTAGAGATGGTATTAGAAAAACGAATTCTTGCAATGATATACCAGCTCTAAAAATAAGTATGCATAATACTGGTAATATTTCATGAAATCTAAAAGCAGATGCCAATAAACTCATTAAAATCAGTGATAAAATCATTGCTGCAGCTACTATTGGCTGAAATATATGGTAATAAATTGCTTTTCGATCTTCAGATTTTGAAAATTCTGAAAACTCACCAATATAAAATTTTGATAACAATGAATAATTTTTATTTTTTTGGGATTCAAGTAAAAATTTGATTACAACTTTATCTTTGTTATCAAAAATATTTGTGAGAGGAATTATAGCTGATCTAATGCTTAAATTTGAGTGATCGTGTGATTCAAAGCTACCATTAAATTTATCAATTTCTTGATCATATAAAGCACGGTTCATTTCCATATGTTTGCTATGAATTTGAGCATGATTATGATTTTCATCGTTATGAGTTGAATGCTTGGAATCAGGTTTCTTCACGCCATAATGACTTCCACTGGGAAAGTGCGCAGTATTATTTTCAGATTTATGAATTAATTTCTCATCAGCCCAAATTCGAATATTTCCTCTATAATAAGGGATATAGAGAGAGCTATTATTCACCATAGAAGGGTTGGAAAGCACAATTTCACCAACAATAATATTGTTTTCTTCACTTTTCAAACTACTAATAGCTAATGGTAGTTTTCCCATATCTGTAGTTTTATTAAGAGGTTTGAATGAACTATACTCATCCAAACCTAAGGGCATATCCACAACAAAGTGTTTAAATTGTATCAAACTGGCACAAAAAAAGAATAAAAGAAGTAAGTATATTATCCCAGTTCTACAGCATCTTTTTGTAATTTTCATCGATCACCATCAAATGTTTATAAGCTAATGCCCATAGATCTCGCTTCATAAACTGCTTCAGTTCGGTTGCTCGATTGTAATTTTTTATAAATATTTCGAACATGAACTGGTACTGTATTCTTAGATATTTCTAAAATATCAGATATCTCAACATTTGATAAGCCTTTCGAAATCAAAGTTAAAACTTCAAGCTCACGATCAGTTAAAATATCTTGTTCTTTTTCTACTTTTACCAAGCCACTATCTTTAACTCTTTGGCAAAGTATATATGCAATCTCTGCACTTATAGGAGATTGTCCCTTTAACACCTTATCTATAGCAAATTCTATTTCTATTGAACTATCAGATTTATGAATATATCCAATTGCACCGGCCTGAATCGCAGCAATAATTCTTGAGGGCTCAGTTACCGCGGAAGTCACAATTATTGGCATGCCTGGGCTTTTTAATTTGGAATACTTTATTGTTTCAATGCCATCTCCATCTGCAACATTTAAGTCAACTATAAGCAAATCAACGAAATTTGTTTCAATTATATTTTTTGCCTCAAAATTTGAATCACACGAATATACTTTGGTGATAAAATGCCAGTCGCTTAATGTACGAACTAATTTTTTACACAAAACCGCATTATCTTCTAAAACAAGTACAGAAATCATAACATTACCTTATTAAGATATTTAAATTATACATAAATATTATAAATAATACATATGTTTTTCTGAATATACTCATAATAGAGTATCAAGGTAATATGCATTTACTATTTCTAAGGTAATATGCATTTACTATTATTGAAGCTATTTTAAGTTACTTTCATCTAGATTTAACTAATTTGGTTAGCCAATCTGGATCCATCTCAGGAACAGAATTAAGTAAAAGTTGAGTGTATTCTGGATGTGGTGGTGACATAATTTCACTCTTCAAGCCCTGCTCGATTACCGCTCCTTGATACATGACAACTATTTCATCTGAAATCGCATTAACAACAGCAATATCATGTGTGATGAACAGATAGGTAATATTGTACTCTTTTTGTAAATTCAAAAGAAGTTTCAATATACCTTCTTGGACAATTTGATCTAGTGCAGACGTAACTTCATCACAAATGATGATTTCAGGATCAGCCGCAAGTGCGCGAGCAATACAAACGCGCTGCTTTTGACCCCCCGATAACTCACTTGGGAAGCGATCATAGAAACTCTCATCAAGTTCTATCATTTTCAATAGCTCAAGAATTCTTTCCTGCTTTTGCAATCCGGAGAGCCCGTGATAAAACTCTAAAGGTCTACCAATAATTTCGGCAATTGTTTGCCTTGGATTCATTGCAGTATCCGCACTCTGATAGATCATTTGAATGCGTTGTAATTGATCTTTTGTACGGTCTTTAAGTTCTGCAGGGAGTGCGCCACCATTAAACTCAACGTTGCCGACCATTGGCGGCAACAAACCTGTTATTACCCTAGCCGTTGTTGATTTTCCTGAACCACTTTCACCTACAACGGCAACTGTACGTCCACGTGGGATTTTTATATTTACATCATGTAATACTTTTAATGAGCCATTATAGGCAGCATCCACATTGTTTATCGATAATATAATGTCATCACTGGGAGCTTCAGCTTTTTCCAATGCACGTACTGACCAAAGAGACTTAGTATATTCTTCTTTGGGGGATTTAAGCATCTTACGAGTATCAGCTTCTTCCACCTCTTTACCATAACGCAACACTTTAATTACATCAGCCATTTGCGCAACCACTGCTAAGTCATGAGTTATATATAGTGCTGCAGTATTAAATTTTTCTACTATAGAACGCATCGCCACCAACACTTCTACTTGAGTTGTAACATCAAGAGCTGTTGTTGGTTCATCAAAGATAATTAGATCAGGGCGTGGCGACATAGCCATGGCAGTCATCATACGCTGTAATTGTCCTCCAGAAACTTGATGAGGGTATCTATCACCGATATTTTCAGGATCAGGCAATTGTAATTGCTTATACAAATCACGGGCATCTGCCTCTGCTAAATCTCGCGATTGTAAATTTTGATTGAGACTTGCTTCAACTGTTTGATTTAATAATCGATGTGCAGGGTTAAAAGAAGCAGCTGCTGATTGTGCAACATATGCAATGCGAGTACCCCAAAGAGATCGTTTTTCATCTTCACTTGCGGTTACCAAATCTTTTCCATCAAAAACAACAGATCCAGATGTAATTTTGCACCCAGGTTTAGTAAATCCCATACTAGCTAAGCCAAGTGTGGATTTACCTGCGCCAGACTCACCTATCAAACCCATAACTTCGCCTCGATGAAGAGTGAGATCAATGCCTTTAATAATTTTGTGCCAACGCTCATCAGAAAAGCCATCTATTCTGATATCTTTCATTTCAAGAAGAATGTCACCTTTTTTGCCATGCTTAGTGCTCATCGTTTAATCCACTTGTTATGTGCAAAAACCAATCAACTACAAAATTCACAGCTACAGTTAAAAGTGCAATAGCGCCCGCAGGGATCATCGGAGTTAATGCAGCCGTGAGATCATATTTAGCAAATTGTATCATAGATGCATTATCACGAACCATTGACCCCCAATCTGCTGTTGGTGGCTGAATGCCAAGTCCTAGAAAGCTCAAAGCCGCAATTGTTAGGAAAACAAAGCTAAAGCGAAGTCCAAACTCAGCGATTAATGGAGGCATGATATTTGGCAATATTTCTCGCCTCATTATCCACCCCAATTTCTCACCGCGTAGTTTCGCCGCTTCAACATAGTCCATAACAACAACACTCACTGAAACTGAACGTGTAAGCCTAAACACGCGCGTACTGTCTAAAACTGCAATAATCATAATTAAGGATAAAATACTGGATCCAAAAATAGTTAGAAGCATAAGTGCAAAAATTAATCCTGGAATAGCCATTAATACATCAACAAAACGACTTAAAAGTTGATCTAACCAACCTCCAGAAATGGCTGCAATCAATCCAAGAGAGCCTCCAATTGCAAATGAAAGTAAAGTCGTTGCAAGAGCTATTCCAATAGTATTACGAGCACCGTAAATTAATCTAGAAAATATATCCCTTCCAATTTGATCAGTTCCAAAGACAAAATCCCCACCCCAAGGAGCAAATGATGCAGGAAATATCTCAGCCTCACCATGAGGTGCAAGCAGAGGTGCGAAAATTGCAACAAACAAATATATTGCAATTACAATTAACCCAAACCAGGCTGAATAAGGCGCCTTTTTGAGTTCAATCTTGGCGATTTGTATCCAAGTACGGCGTTCTCGAATTTGACCTATTTCTGCTGCGGCAGAGTAAGCTTGAGGTGTATCTGTCATCTTGGATGCAACAATCTTGGGTTCGTGACTATACCGATAATATCTGCTGTTAGATTAAGTAAGATATAGGTTGTTGCAAATATTAAAGCACAAGCTTGAACAACTGGAATATCACGAGTTGTAACAGCATCTACCATCAATTGACCAATGCCTGGATATACAAAAACAACTTCAACCACCACAACTCCAACAACCAAGTAAGCTAGATTAAATGCTATAACAGTCGCAATAGGCGCCCATGCATTAGGAAGCGCATGACGCATAATGACCTTTGCTTTTGACAATCCTTTTAATTGTGACATTTCAATATATGGGCTTGCTAATAAATTTATAATTGCAGCGCGTGTCATGCGCATCATATGAGCAACAATTACAAGTGTTAAAGTTAGTGCTGGTAATATACATTTATATATTCGATCAATCAATTCAGTTTCAGCATTTACGTTAGCTAAAGATGGAAATACTGGCCATAAAGATGCGAAAAACAAAATTAATAAATACGCTAAGAAGAATTCTGGAAAAGAAATTGTTGTAAGTGTTACAGCATTTACAGAGCGATCATAAAATGAATTGCGGTAAAGCGCAGCTGTAATTCCAAGAACCAAAGCTAATGGAACAGAGACTATTGCAGCCATTCCAGCAAGAAAAAGTGTGTTGCCTAATCGAGGCGCAACCAAATCCACAACAGCTCTTGATCGATCAACTCCAGATGCACTTCGCCCAGAGAATGAGTATCCAAGATCTCCTTGAGCAACCGCTCCAATCCAATCAAAATAACGAATATATGCAGGCTTATCCAAGCCAAGCTCTGCTCTAAAAGCAGCTACAGTATCTTCTGTTGCAGCTTGTCCAAGAATTGCTTGAGTAAAATCACCAGGTAAAAATTCAACAGAGCTAAAAATTATTAGTGAAACAAAAAATAGTGTTACTAAACCTAATAAAAGGCGTTGAATAATAGTACCCAAAATTGGATGCACAAATAAATCCTCCCTTAAACGCGAAGACTATCCGCATCATTTCTACAATTAAAGCTAGTGGTATGCATCTTGTAAAGATAAATCTTCATAATAAGAATTATGAGGCAGTATTATTTAAAGATAGTAGTAAAAGTAAAAAACGTTAACTTTGTAAATCAACAATAACTGTGCAACAGTAATCCAAGTAACGATTCTAAATAACTAATTATAACAAAGAATTGGGTACCAAAAATAAGGAGGGAAAAATTATGAAAAAACAATTTATATCATTACAAAAATTCAAGTTAACAACAGGTCAGATTGATCGTCGTCAATTTGTAATGTCAGCATTAGCTGCAGGTGTTGTCTTACCATCAGCTCTAACTATGGCAGATAAAGCTATGGCAGCTGCACCTAATAAAGGCGGCATCATGCGCTACGGTGTGGGACATGGCTCTACAACAGATTCACTTGATTCTGGTACATTTGAAAATTCAATGATGACAAACACTGGTATGACATTTGGCAACCACTTAATGGAAATTGGTAGCGACGGACAGTTACGCCCTGAATTGGCAGAAAGTTATGAATCATCAGACGCCAAAACTTGGATATTTAACTTACGCCAAGGTGTTGAATTCCATAATGGCAAAACCTTAACTGCTGAAGATGTGGTTGCTACATTTGATTATCACCGCAACGAAGACAGTAAATCAGCTGCAAGAGGGCTTCTAACTGCAGTCACTTCTATTAAAGCTGACGGTCCAAATAGAGTTATTATGGAATTAAATGCTCCAAATGCAGGCTTCCCATATATCGTGAGTGATTACCATTTATTGATCAAACCATCAAAAGATGGCAAAATTGACTCACAATCTGGCATCGGTACTGGTGGGTATGTTTTACAAGACTTTGAACCAGGCGTTCGCGCTACATTTAAACGTAATGCAAACTATTGGAAAGAAGGCGCAGCTCATTTCGATGAAGTTGAAATGATTTCGCTACTTGATACTGCTGCTCGTCAAAGCGCGGTAATGAATGGTGATGTTGATGCAATCGACCGTGTCGATCCAAAAACTGTTGCACTGCTTGCACGCGTTCCAACACTTGAAATTTTGGAAATAGCTGGCACACTACATTATACTATGCCAATGCGTGTCACTTCAGAGCCATTTGATAATCTTGATCTTCGTTTAGCTCTTAAGCATTCAATCAAGCGCCAAGAATTGGTTGATAAAATCCTACTTGGGCATGGATCACTTGGTAATGATCATCCAATCTCTACTGCAAACCCATTCCATGCGTCTGGTTTACCTCAACGGGAGTTCAATCCAGAACTAGCTATGAAGCACTATAAAGCTTCTGGGCACAGCGGTACAATCCAACTATCAGCGTCTGACGCGGCATTTGCAGGTGCAGTAGATGCAGCACAATTGGTTGCAGCATCAGCAAAAGAGGTAGGAATTGATATTGAAGTTGTACGTGAACCATCCGATGGTTACTGGTCAAATGTTTGGAACAAAAAAGGCTGGTGCACATGCTACTGGGGTGGACGTCCAACAGAAGACTGGATGTATTCATCAGCATATGTGGATGATACAGAATGGAACGACACAGATTGGCGCTCAACACCTGATGCAGTTAAATTCAACAGTATTGTTAAAGAGGCACGTGCTGAACTGGATGTTGATAAACGTCGATCAATGTACGAAGAAACTCAGAGACTTATCGCTGATGACGGTGGTGCAATTGTACCAATGTTTGCAAATCACATTCACGCAGTTAGCAAAACTATTGCTCATGGTGATAATGTTGCAGGCAACTGGTCATCTGATGGTGGTAAATTTGCTGAACGTTGGTGGAAAGCGTAATTACTACTTAATTCATTAACTAAAAAGGCGGCTATTTTATAGCTGCCTTTTTTTATCTATGAGTTCGTAATGGACCATTCTTATTAGTATTTTTTTTGGCAATTGCCTCTCGCCATAACATCAACAAGCCACTACTTAAAATTAAAGCTATTCCTGTCCATGCCACGCCGTCTGGCCACTCATTAAATATAGCTATTCCCCAGAAAACTGCCAAAACAAGAGCAACATATTCAATTGGCGCAATTATAGCAGCTTCACTTAATCTGTAAGCCTGGCTAATTGTATAACCACCTACGGCACTCGCAATTCCAATACATGCCATTATTATCAAATCAAATTGATTGGGCCAAACCCAAGGCCGCAATAAGAATTCAAGTGCAGAACTATCTTGATCTGCATATTTTCCATCCCCAAAGGCAAGCCCCATAGTGATGGAGACAATAATAAAGGTAAATTGTAAGTAAAATGACATAGTTGAAGCTTTTTCATCTCTACCCATTTTGCGAGTTAATATATGTAAACTCGCATAACAAAAAGCTGCCCCAATTGGAAATAAACCAGCTAATTGGAAACTATTAAGAGATGGCCTCAACATAACCACTGCACCAACGAGGCCCATAATTACTGCGAACCAACGCCACGGCCCAACCTTCTCTGAAAGAAAAATTACTGAGAAAAGTGTAATTATCAACGGAGACACGAAAAAAATCGCTGTTGCTTCAGATAACGGAATTTCTGCAAGGCCCAGGAAAAAAAGCATATTCGCACTGACAACAAATGCACCTCTTAGTAAGTGCAGTTTAAGTTGTCTTGTGCGAAGTAAATGATATCCACCCTCAAATGGAATAATAATTATTAAGGTTATAAATATTGCAACAAAAGCTCGAACTAGAACAATTTGGTGTAATGGATAATCCCCACTTAAAAACTTTATGCCGACATCATTCAAAGTGAATGCAAAAGATGCAGCTAATGCACATAAAACACCAAGGGTGCTCAAGGGGGGAGAACTAGTACTCATAATTACTCTTTGTCATAAAAATAAAATTAGAACTAGTTTATTTGCGACCTGCAGATAGTATTTATAATACTCGACTTTTTTTTATAAAATTATAGCATGAGAAAAAAGGAATACTTACATGAAATATGTTTCTAAGTTCCCTCATAAAATAATTGAGTATGCAGATATGCCAATTATCATGTCAGATGGATGTCGCCTTTCGGCAAGGGTTTGGATGCCTGAAGATGCCAATAATAATCAATATCCAGCGATTCTTGAGCATCTACCCTATCGAAAGCGTGATGGCACAATAGTACGCGATCAATATACCCATCCTTGGCTTGCTGGACATGGATATGTGTGCATTCGCACAGACATGCGAGGCAATGGCGACAGTGATGGTCTCATGACTGATGAATACACTCACCAAGAGCACCAAGATGCTATTGAAGTGATTGAATGGGCTGCTAATCAATCCTGGTGTAATGGCAATGTTGGGATGATGGGTATTTCTTGGGGTGGCTTTAATGCACTTCAGGTCGCAGCTTTGGCACCAAAGCCATTAAAAGCAATAATCTCATTATGCTCTACTGTTGATCGATATGCTGATGACATACATTATAAGGGTGGCTGTTTACTTGGAGAAAATTTTGGATGGTCAACTAATATGCTTTCATATTCATCACGCCCACCTGATCCAAGTTTAGTTGGTGAAAACTGGCGTAAAATGTGGATGAACAGATTAGAGAACTTAGAGTTAGATCTCTCAAGGTGGCTCAATCACCAACATCGCGATGAATATTGGAAATATGGATCTGTCTGTGAAGACTATTCAGCAATCAAAGCTGCAGTTTTATCCATAAGTGGTTGGCATGATGGATATAGAAACACAACAAATCATTTAATTAAAAACCTTACATCACCCGTCAAAGGTATTATTGGTCCTTGGATACATAAATACCCGCATTATGCAGCTCCATCACCTGCAATTGGCTTTCTGCAAGAAGCAAAAAGGTGGTGGGATCATTGGTTAAAAGATATTGATACAGGTGTTGATAAGGATCCAGATTTTCGAGCATACTTGATGGATAGTGTTACACCAAAACGTTGGATGGATGATCGCCCAGGACGTTGGATCGTGGAAAAAAATTGGCCAAGTCAAACGATCAACAAAGAAATATTATATTTTTCTCAAGGCGCAGCACTTGAATTATCACCAACTCCATTTAACGTTTCCATATCTTCTGCACAGAATTGTGGCAGCAAAGCGGGAGAATATTTTCCGTTTGCTTTTTCTGATGAACTTCCGGAAAATCAAAGTCATGACGATGCGCACTCAGCTTGTTTTGATGGCGATGAATTAACAGCACCAATTGATATAGTGGGAAGCCCACACGTTAATTTGCGTCTCTGCTGTGATAAGGATCAAGGGCAAGTTATCGTACGCCTGTGTGATATTCGACCTGATGGAACATCTGCATTAATTACTTATCAGTATTTAAATTTAACTCATCATAACAGTCATGAAAATCCGAGCAAGATATCAGAAAATAAAATGTTTAATGTTTCCCTTGATCTAGATCAAATTGCATATCGTATTCCAGAAGGTCACAGGTTACGTGTCGCTATTTCTAGTAGCTATTGGCCAACGCTATGGCCATCCCCTGAGAGGACAACATTAAATATTGAATCTGGCTCTATAGAATTACCAATACGCCCACTTACAAATGGAGCAGAGATATCATTTGAAGAACCAGAAGCAGCAAAACCATGGGGAGCAAAAGAATTACGCCCTGCATCATATGCACGAGAAGAGTTTATAGATGAAGAAACTGGGATTACATCAATCAAGATTGGATGTGATTTTGGAGAAAACCAAGATCTAGATCATGGTTTGATTTCTGGAGGATGGATGAAAGAAAATTGGGCAATACATCCTAATGATCCTAACAGTGCAAAAGTTGATGCGCAGTGGGAAAATACAGGTGGTCGCGCTGAAACGATGTGGCGCACTAGTATTAAGTCTTCAATGCATTCTGATAAAACACATTTTTTTATCACTGCAAATCTAAAAGCATATGAAAATGACAAACTAATATTTGAAAAAGACTATAGTGACAAAATTATCCGCAACTTAGTCTAGTAAGGCCATTTTTTCTTTGCTAAAAAAGCTGCTGCATTAGCAATACGCTCAAAACTATTGCTTGCTCGAACAACTGTTGAGCGCGCACGTAGGTATCCGTGAACCAAACCGACTTCATTAATCCATTCAGCTGCTCCACCTGCATCTATAATTTTCGCACAATACTTTTCACCATCATCAACTAATGGATCACATGATGCTGTGAAAACTACAGTAGGAGGTAAATTTGAAAAATCCTTATCATTTAATGGCGCAAAGGTTGGATCATCTTCAGGAACATTATTTTCACATCTAACCTGTTTATAATACAACATATCCTTGGTCGTCAGCAGAGGTGCATTTGCATGAGTCATAAACGAACTTGTGTTCATATCTGTCCCCAGAGATGGGTATATTAAAACTTGACCTGATAAATTTATATTCGTTGCTCGAGCATTATGACAGACACTTGCAGCAAGGGTTCCACCTGCACTATCACCAGCTACGATTAATGGTTCTGGAAAAGTTTTTGCTGCAATTTGTACTGCGCGAAATGCATCATTAAATTGAGCTGGATGTTTGTGTTCTGGTGCAAGACGATATGCAACTGAAACAACACGCAATTGAGATTTTTCTGTTAGATCAGCACAAACTTCATGATGGCTTTCTAAATCTCCAACAACAAAACCACCCCCATGATAATATACAAGAGTACCGATTGGAGCTTTAGGTTCGTATATTCGTACAGGAATTGTATCCCATTTTTCTGATTTGATACTTAATTCATATGGCTTATGATTATCGAAGGCGTGGCACATTTGGTTATATTCGGATCGCTGTTGTTCGATAGAATATGACAACAGTTCTTTACTGTAAAAGCTTTGCGTTCTCTTAATGAAAGCCCAAGTTTCTTGATCAATTTCCGAATCGTATTCCATAAATTACCTTAACAAATTTTTCTTAAAAACATCAAAACTTCCCTTAAAAGGTATAATTTAATGTATGGTCATTTTTAATGTTATTATATTAGTTTTCTTCTAGACGACTGTAAGATTGAAAGGTAAATTTATAACAAATTGTTAAATAGTGACTTTCATTTAATTAGGAATAAAATAATAAATGCAAAAAGAACTTACTTGCTTCAAAGCCTATGATATCCGTGGTGAAATCAATATTAATATTGACGAAGCAATTGCCTATCGCATTGGGCGTTCTGTTGCTCAACATTTCAATGCCAAATCCATAGTGGTTGCTTTTGATGCAAGAGAAACAAGTCCGGCTTTCTCAAAAGCTGTTGGTTTGGGCATAATGGATGCAGGATCAGATTTGATAGATATAGGCCTTTCTGGAACTGAGGAAATGTATTGGGCTGTGAGCAATTTTTCTGCTTGTGCAGGCATTGTAGTGACCGCTTCACACAACCCAATAAACTATAATGGAATGAAAATTGTTAAATCTGGATCCAAACCTTTAGACGATGATGAAGACTTCTTAGCAATAAAAAGTTTAGCGGAATCCCAAAATTGGACAGGTGTTAAGAAAAAAGGATCTTCTTTAGATCTTTCCAATGAAGCAAGGGCTGCATATGTTTCCAAAACTTTAAGCTTTGTTGATATTAATGCGTTCAAACCATTAAAAATTGTTGTGAATTCTGGAAATGGGGCTGCCGGTCCAACTTTTGATGCCATTGAAAAGCGTCTGAACAATAATAATACACAAATAGAATTTGTGCGTGTAGATCATAATCCAGATAGTACTTTCCCAAACGGGATTCCTAATCCCCTTCTCCCTGAAAATCACCATAAGACAGCTGATGTTGTAAAAAACGTTGGTGCTGATTTTGGCGTAGCCTTTGATGGTGATTTCGATCGCTGTTTTTTCTTTGATGAAACAGGTGAATTTATTCCAGGTGAATATTTAGTTGGTTTGTTTGCATCAATATTCTTGGCAAAAGAACCAGGATCAACAATTGTTCATGATCCAAGAGTTATTTGGAACACTCAAGATATTGTGTCCCAAAAAGGCGGCAAAGCAGAACAATCCAAAACCGGTCATGCGTTTATAAAGCAAACTATGCGCAAACACGAAGCAATTTATGGTGGTGAGATGTCTGCACATCATTATTTTCGTGATTTTGCTTATTGCGACAGCGGGATGATACCATGGTTATTAATTGCAGAACTCATTTCTCTCAAAGGTAAATCCCTTGGCGATTTAGTAAAAGATCGCGTATCAGCATACCCAAGTTCTGGAGAGATAAATTTTACTGTTAAGGATGCCAATTCATCTATCTCTTCAGTCTTAGAAAACTTTAAATCTCAATCAAAAGTATTAGATGAAATGGATGGTTATAGTCTAGCATTTGATAATTGGCGCTTTAATCTCAGGAAATCCAATACTGAACCACTGGTCAGACTAAATATTGAAAGCTGTGGGCCTATTATTAATTTAGAACGTAAAGTTAAGGAAATATCAGAATTACTTAATCTTCCAGAGTAATTCTTGAATAAAATTTTAGCTATCGATCTAAAGCAATGCTCAAAACATGTTTATTTAGCACTTCTTAAAATGATCGGACTTCGCTTGAACTTAGTCAAAGATCGACAATCATTATCTGTAATCAAAACATCATCCTCGATACGAACGCCTATGTCATTGCTGCGATACAGGCCAGGTTCTATTGTGATTAGCATTCCAGATTCCAAAGGCGTATGATTATTGATCATAACATTCGGTGCTTCATGTACATCTAGACCTAGCCCATGACCTGTTTTGTGCACTACCAGATCATCAAAGCCAGTCTGACGTAAAGTATTACTGACTTTGACGTCAATTTCATGACAAGTGATTGCAGGAGCCGCCATCTGACGCCCAGCAATATTTGCAGCTAAAACTGCTTCATATATTTCTGCATGTTCATCAGTAATATGCTCACAAAAAACTGTACGTGTTATGTCCGCACTGTATCCTTGATAAGTTGCACCAAAATCAATCAATAGTGGAGCACCTGGTCTCAACTGTGTATCACCTGGAATTCCATGAGGCTTAGCAGCATTTCCGCCTGTTAAGACAATTATGTCAAAAGCAAAACCGTCTGCTCCATTTGCTAGCATACGCTGCATTAAGATTGCTCTAATAGCAATTTCAGTCATGCCTGCTTCAATATTTTCTAATGTTTCACTTAAACTTATTTCTGAAATCTCAATTGCTTTTTCAATCAATTTGACTTCATAATCAGACTTTAACAAACGTGGTTTGGCAAGTTCAGCCTGTGCATCAATTATTGTGTCAGAACCAAATACGGCTCCAAGCGCGTTTGATTCAAATGCGCGCATTCGCTGACCCTCAATCCCAATTTTTGTTGTACCAAGTTCATATGCTAAATCGGAAAATGCTTTATCAAAACCATCAGAATCTTGCCAATAAAAAGTAGTCGCACCACCCATGGCGGCTGACCACATCTCTCGCTCAAGCTCTGGCATAATAGCTAAAACATCACCACTGTCTGTTACAAACATTAGTGTTGGTCGCTCCATTAACGAAAACTTTAAACCTGTAAGGAAATAAAAATTTGGTCCAGGCACAAAGGCGGCAGCTCCTAAACCATTCTTTTTAAGTATGTGTATAAGCGAACTGCGGCGTTGCTGAAAATTAGGGGTCATTTGAAACCATACCTTCGCGTAATTCTAATTTAGAACATGAAACTTATTTATAAATATCTTGATGTCATCATCAATGTAAGTAAAGAAAATAACGCAACACTATATCCAAAACTTTAGTCTCGCACGGTACTTCTAAATACCAAATTTATGTCAGCCATCTATAGAACAAATAAATCAATCTTCAAGGACACTAGTAAGTTCAAACTTGGTGACATCAACTAGCCCCAAATCACTAATTCGTAATTCGGGGATAACGACAAGAGCCAGCAAAGAATGCTGCATATATGCATTATTAAGATTGCAACCGCAGGCAACCATAGCCTCTATCATCTTTGCAGCACGAGCCGCGACCTCTGCCGCAGGTTGATCTGACATCAGGCCGCCAATAGGCAATTCTACCAGGGCAAGTTCTTGCCTATCCTTGAATACCGTTACTCCACCGCCAACTTCTCCTAGCCGATTTGCCGCAAGTGCCATATCGGCATGTGATGTCCCCACTACAATCATGTGATGACTGTCATGAGCAACAGTTGAAGCAATCGCCATATTGCCAGTATAGCCAAAGCCAGAAACAAACCCATTAGAAACATGTCCTGTTGCACGATGACGTTCAACAAGTGCAATCTGACAAACATCACCTGAAGCCTTCACACATCCCTCAATGACAGGTAACTCAAAATTTAATGCTTTTGTTGGGGCTTGGTTTTCAACGACACCTATTACTCTGGTCATTACTGTATTTTTGCCTTTTGGAGCCAAAATATCAAAATCTTTTTCCTCCAAGGGCTTACCCAAATGCACAGTTTGTCTTGCGCTATCAGGCCAATCGTAATGTGGGCAATCAACAGTGATCTTACCGTTTTTTGCAACAGTCTTACCCCGAGCAATAACGTGTTCAATTGGTAATGTTTTTAAATCAGATGTTATAATCATATCTGCACGACGTCCCGGTGCAATACTCCCAAGCTCCCGTTCCAATCCAAAATGTGTGGCTGTATTAATAGTTGCCATCTGCAAAGCAATAAGCGGGTCACATCCACAGTCAATCGCGTGGCGAACTACCCGGTTCATGTGTCCATCGTTAACAAGGGTTTCTGCCATACAATCATCAGTGCATAAAATAAAATTTCGTGGATCAATACCCCGTTCTGTAATTGCCGTAATCTGAGTTTCAACGTCGTACCATGCAGAGCCCAATCTCATCATAGAGCGCATTCCGTTACGCACCCGAGCCAGCGCATCTTCTTCAGTTGTTCCCTCATGATCATCAGCTGCACCACCAGCAACATAAGCCGAAAATGCAGGTCCCCTGTCAGGCGATGCATAATGTCCACCCACAGTTTTACCGGCATTCATAGTCTCTGCCATCTCTGCAAGCATCTGAGTGTCACCATTTATGACACCAGGAAAATTCATCATTTCTCCAAGCCCAATAATACCAGGCCAACCCATGGCCTCAGCAACATCTTCAGCACTGATCTCAAATCCTGTGGTTTCCAGTCCAGGGGCAGATGGAGCACAAGAAGGCATCTGGGTAAAAATATTTACTGGCTGCATTAAAGCTTCATCGTGCATCATCCTTACACCCTCCAGCCCAAGCACGTTTGCAATCTCATGGGGGTCAGTAAACATAGTTGTTGTTCCATGAGGTATAACGGCTGCAGCAAATTCTGCTGGCGTCAGCATACCACTCTCAATATGCATATGTCCGTCACATAAACCAGGGATCAAATAGCGTCCATTTACATCAAAAATTTCGGTATCTTCACCGATACAATGAGATGCATCAGCCCCAACATAAGCAAATCGTCCTTCAGCAATAGCAACTTGCCAACCATCCAGTACTTCTCGTGTTTGAACATTTACAAGTTTGCAATTACGAAATACTCGATCAGCTTGCTCACGCCCCGCAGCTACGGCTATAAGACGTGGGGCAACTTCAGCCCATGATTGAAAAGTTTTGCTCATAGTTATTTTTTCCATTTTTCAAGATCCAAGGCAAGTTTTTAGAAAAAGAATTTTCTAAAGGTACTTATCCTTAAGTTTTTACTGAGGCTTGCCCACATATTAATGCATGATCAAGAATACGCTGGCAGGCTGTGTCAAATAAACTGTCTTCAACGCTCAGCGCTAAACGCACCCAGTTATCAAGTGCAGCTCCAAATGCTGAACCCGGCATTACAGCGACGCCAGTTTTCGATAATAAGTCAAAAGCATAAGCTTCTCCACTTAAACCAGTACTTGAAACATCGATTAAAACAAACATTCCCGCTTCTGGTTGGCTCACCTTAAGTCCTGCTATCCCATTCAATCGTGCATAAATAAGTTTAGCACGCATCTCAAATCTCTGGCGCATATCTGCAGCCACTTTTGAGGGCTTCATGAGTGCAATGGCAGTCATATCAGCTATAAAAGGTTGATTACCAAAAAGCATCGTTTCCGCCAAGGGCAGAAGACGTTTTGTAAATTCTTTAGGACCAATAGACCAACCACTACGAAACCCAGGCGCGGCATGAGATTTAGAAATTGACGATACCACTACAATCCTATCAGCTCCTTTTAGAAAGCCCAATGGCGAGGCGAAATCTACCCCTTCAAACAACATCTCATCATAAACTTCGTCGGATACTATCCACAAATCATGCTCTACTGCCAGTTCTACTATCTCTTTTACCTGCTTATTTGAGAGTACTGCACCTGTAGGATTATGCGGGCTATTTAACAAAATCACACGCGATTGAGGTGTCAGCTTTTTTGCGATATCATCAGCTGTGATCTGAAAGCCATTTTCAGGAAGTAATGGCACTGGAATCATACTAGCCCCACTGGCCGATATTAAACCAGCATACGTGGCATACATTGGGTCTCCTACAAGTACTTCGTCACCAGTTTCGGTCAATGCCATCAATGTAGCATAAAGAGCAGTCTGTGTTCCTGGAAAACAAAGTATCTGATCAACAGAAATATTTCGCCCTGCACTTTTAGTGTATCGATTTGAAAGTGCCCGCAAGACCTCAGGCTCACCGTTACCATTTGAATATTTGGTTCGACCATGCGCCATTGCTTTACTGGCCACTGATACCAATTCGGGTGGAGTAGGCACATCTGGTTCACCAATTGTCATTTCGATGATGTCATGCCCATCCTCAGCCATTTGGCGCGCCTGAGAGTACAACAGCCATTTTTCGCCACCTAATTCTGCCAATCGTTTAGTAATCGAGGCATAACGCATGTTACGTATCTTTTTTGTCTATATTTATGGTATTAATCATCTAGTAGGATCTCAGCCCAAAAATTGAACAATTCATCTATTTCTCACTCCTGATTAACTTATTGCCAAACAACAATTATAACTGTTTCACACACATTTAACACATGTCAATAAATGTTCTGTAAATTTAATAGTTAGCTGTAGCGCGATCAGATAACTCGAAAAATTTTAATGATTAGGGAGTGTTTAAAATTACAAAATACAATTTTAAAAAATAAAATAGTAGCATCGAATGCGACGTGTATTTAGTCGTATTTGCATTTGACATATACACTCACATTGGCCTCATATGATAGTAAATCTAATAACGGAGTGCCATTGATGAAAGACTGTTTAACTTTAGTGAACGGCCACTTAACTGAACAACAAAAAAATGCCTACTGGAATGATGGCTACCTTTTCCCCATCGATGTAGCAAATGAAACTCAAGTAAAGAATTGGCGTAATTCCCTAGAAAAAATTGAATGCGATTGGCTTGATAATGGTCTAGCTTTACCCCTTAATACCTATAAAAGAGTAAATGCGCAGGTGGTTATGCCCTTAGCTTGTGAAATCGGTTTGCATGAGCCTATTTTAGACGCAGTGGAAGGGATACTTGGCCCTGATGTAATGCTATATTCTGTTGAGTTTTTAACCAAAGAACCCCATACAAAACACATAGTAACAATGCACCAAGATCTTGCATATTGGGGCATGGGAGATATGGATAATATTCTTACAGCTTGGATTGCATTATCGCCGGCGACGAGTGTCTCAGGCTGTATGGATTTTGTATGTGGAAGTCATAAGAATGAAATTTTATCTCATGAAGATAGCTTTGACGAACATAACCTTCTTTCACGTGGACAAGAGATAAAAGTTGATGTTGCTAATTCAGACAAAGTAGCAGTAGAATTGCGTCCAGGCGCTATGAGCCTACATCATGGCCTTACCATCCACGGATCTGGTCCAAATCAATCCGATGATCGCCGGATCGGAGTTGCTATTAGATATGTTTCTGCAAAAATGCGCAAAGCTGGTGGTGCTAAAGATTATGCTATTTCAGCACGCGGAACATTTAATGATGAAAGTTTCACCACTTATGAACCACCTTCCGCTCTCTTTAACAAAAATAGCATGGAAAAGTATGAAGAGATACGTACTGAACAGGCAAAGGTTATGATGGCTGGGGCAAAAAAAGGTAGCAAAATCTATTAATGTCTTCAGCTAAATCTTTCAAAGTAAGTAATTTATTCATATATAGGCACTTATCTACACACTTGCATTTAGGAAAAAGAACTGATCAATTTTAGCTATGAACAATAAAAAACCTAACCTTGATTTAGCCTATGCTCTTGAGACTGTACAAGACAACCGTGAACTTTACGCATCCTGGGCCACTGACTATGATAAAGATTTTGCGTCTTCAATGGATTATATTTTGCCCAATCAAGTAGCGCAAATATTTTTAAATATGGGGGGCATAGGACCAGTGCTGGATGTGGGGGCTGGCACAGGCTTAGGCGGTCAGGCCCTTGCAAAACTTGGCATAAATCCAATTGATGCACTAGATCTGTCGGATGAAATGTTAGAAGTCGCTGCGAAAAAGAAAATTTACCGAAGTCTTTTTACCTCAGATATTACCCAACGAATAGAAATTAGTAACTATCTTTATCAAGGGGTTATTTCATCCGGAACATTTACACATGGTCATGTAGGTCCAAACGCTATTGATAACTTACTATCAGTGGCAAGTACGGGTGCTTTGTTTGCTCTTTCAATAAACAAAAAACATTGGTTTGAAAAAGGATTTGCAAAGAAATTTGAAGCCCTAAGCAGTCGTATTGAAAAGCTTATTCTTCATGATGTTGAAATATACGGTAAGAATTCAAAAGGAGAGCATTCTGACGATCTTGGTGTCGTTGCAACTTTTTGCAAGGTATAGATAAAGTGTTTATTATCCAATTATTTTGCACTTAAAATTACTCCTACTTTAATAAATAATTTCTATAAATGAGAATATAATGACACACCTTTGGATACGAGCCGAAGAGCGCCCAAACGAGAAACGAGTAGGAGTTACACCTAATGGAGTGAAATCCCTGCTCCAAGCTGGTTTTGATGTGACCATTGAACGTGATTCAACACGTGCAATCAGTATTGAATCCTATTCTGGAGCACAAGTTGCTGGCACAGGTGATTGGAGGTCAGCACCTAAAGAAGCCATTATTATTGGGCTCAAGGAATTACCCGAAGAAATAACACCATTGCATCATCGCCATATAATGTTTGGTCATGCCTTTAAAGATCAACCAGATGGGCAAAAGCTATTGGAAAGATTTCAGGCAGGCGGTGGTACTCTATATGATCTTGAGTATCTGACGGATGACACAGGCCGCAGGGTAGCAGCCTTTGGATACTGGGCAGGATATGCTGGTGCAGCAGTTGCAATAAAAAGTTGGGCCGCAGCACAAAAGGGTAATATCTGTCAGCCATTACAAACTTTTGCTTCGGCAAAAGATCTCAACGCCGATGTGGCATCAGATCTTGGAAAGAAAAATCCTAGCGTCATAATAATTGGTGCAAACGGCCGCGTCGGAAGTGGTGCACAAGATTTTTGTGCAGCATTGGGTGCATCAGTGACATGTTGGGACATTGAGGAAACTGCTCATGGGGGGCCATTTCCTGAAATACTAGATCATGATATTTTTCTAAATTGTATTTTAGCTAATAAAAACACACCGGTCTTTGTCCCTAAGAAAGCAAAAATAGGTCCTCGGAAGCTCATGGTAATTGGCGATATTGCTTGTGATCCTGGAAGTTTTTATTCCCCAATCAAAGTCTATGATTGTGCAACAAGTTGGGAAAAACCTGCTTTACGGGTTCATAAAGATAAGATTTTAGATATTACCGCTATTGATAATTTGCCCTCACTTCTTCCCAAAGAAAGCTCAGAAGATTTCGCAGCTCAGCTATTGCCACACCTCATGATGCTTCAAGAGATTGAAAAAGGTGTATGGGGCAAGGCCTGTGCAATATTTAACGAATACATATCAAGAACCAATGCGGCTAAAAGCCAGTCTTAATTTTTAAAGATACGTAATAAATTTATTTGCACAATAATCTCTTACAAGAAATATCATATACCCATATGCATTTGAATTTGTGTGGAAATATAATCAAAAGATTTTTTGATTTCTGTTAATGGGTTTAAAAGATTATGGATTTCTGGTGAAAAGCATTCAAATGAAATTGGGCCCCTGTACCCTGCCCCAAGAAGTGCACCAATCTGTTCAACATTGCCGATCCGGTCTTTCGTATCAACTAAAACACGGTGCTCATCTTCCATATGCATAAAACCTAAGTTATGATCAGAAACACCAGAAATGTGAACTATGCCAGTCATCTCAGGATAGATCGGCCCCCCATCTGCAAGCGTGTGGTGGAAAGTATCATGCACGATACGCAAATGTTCATTCCCACCAATCGAACTAATCATTTCGACGAGTTCAGTTTTCGAACGTAAAGACGATCGTTGAAATCCGAGCGGTTCAACAAGGCCAATCATATCAGCATCTTTAAGTAAGAGTAATACGCCTTCAAGCGCAGACAATAAATTTGATCGACGCTTACCTGTCTCAAAAACTTGGCCATTGTTTAGTGGTATAAGACTTATTGTTTCTGCTCCTGAATCTTTGGCAATTTCTATTAACGACTTAACGGCATCTTCACGATGGCGCGACCAATCATTGAAAGGGTAGACTTGACTCAAACCAAAGATGCGAAGTCCCTTATCTGAAGCAATACGCCCCGCCTCTCTGGGCTCAATGTCATCAAACAATGTTCGATTAATATCATTGCGCACTTCCACCCCTGAACACCCTAAATCTGATGCAAGATCAAGAAACTTCATATAATCAAGATTAGGAACAGTCATATGATTTAACGCTGTTTGCATGTTCTTAACCCTGCATATTTAATCGTATTCAACACTATCAAATAAAAATACTTGATCAGATGGTTAGCAGTTTAATAATAAATAAACCCTTTGAATCAAAAATTATATCCAAGCTTAATACCAAAACTAGTGACAGAATTATCTGTGAAACTACCTTCAGGCAAAGCCCCAGCAGGGTCTACCTTTTTATCTCCTAGTTGCGAATAATTCACTCCAGCCGTTAAAGTCATTTTATCAAAAGTGTACTTACCACCAAGCGTTATACCACTCACCCCGTCTGTAGTCGACAACAGACTAGTACCAGCCGCTTCACTAGGTGCTTCATAATTCAAAGCTGTGGATATTGACCATTTATCAGACAATTTTCTGCCAACACCAAGGGACAAAGAGGTGGTGTCGGTCCATGTTGTTTTTTGAACATAACCATTAGTTCCGCCTAAAGACGAAGGAGACCAGAAAGAAATATGAGCATCACTCCAAAGTGCGCGATGAATTGATCCAAATAGAAGTGTGTCAGCAGCTATTCCAGACTGAAAATCAATTGTGAAACTCGCAGGCAGAGCACTTTTAGTATCTTTAAGAGCAATTTTGGAACCTGAGTATGTGGTACTACTTGAATGCATCATTTCTTGTTTTGCCTGATAAACCCCCGAAATCCTTAGAGCAATTTCTGGGTTTTCATAGCTAACACCAATAACACCACCGGCTTTGGAATCCTCACCAGCAGCAATAACTCCGGGTGGTGCGTTTAAAACATTTCCACCACCCGATCCAGTACTATACTTTAAACCACCGATTACAGACAAGCTTTCTGAAACTTCGTATCGTCCCAAGAGAGCCAACGAGTCAATTGTTAAATTTACATAAGGATTAGGCAATGATGCCGCTGAAAAATAAACGCTCGCAGTAGTATAATCCAGTTGAATTTCAGCTGATTTATAACTTGCAAAACCAACCGATATTTTATCACTAATCTGAGTTTTAAATGTTGCCGTTGTTGCTGTACGATCTTTATACATTGAGCCTTTAGTTGCAAACTTATTATCTGTCACATCAGGGCTAAATTTGCCAAATGAAATAGAGGCATGATTTCCGTCTTCAAACATCATTGAGGTAGGCAGCCTAGTCACTTCCATACCACCGGCGTATGCACTAGATACGCTAACTGTAGCAACGGCTATCAAAGCAAATTTAAATTTCATTTTTCTCTCCCTAATTTTGAATCCTGTAGACTAGAAACAGCTAACAGTTTTTCATGTTAAGGAAAAGAATACATGAAGTAAAAAATAAGTGAACCAAAAAGAAACTTTTTTAATATAGGAAACATTATATCCATATATTTATTGTTTTTTAATCAGCCTTTCTGCAGGCCAATCAGAATATCAAATTAAATATATAGCAATACAGAAAATCTAAATTTCATGTAAATCAACTACCCAGATTAATGATAACATTTGGTTTTAATGTTTCTTAATTTATTGAAATTTATTAAAGAAGACACAATCAAAGCCATTAATTTGTTAGCTTCAAATCTGATAATTGATATAAATTAGGAGCTTTGAAAGTCTTCAAAGCTCCTAAGTAACTAGCCAAACATATCTGCAGTTATACCTGCGTACCATCCTTCAGATTCTTCATATGTAGCTTTTCGCAATTCAGCACTTTCATTAGTTGCTGAAATAAACCCATCGACCTTTGCAATCTTCTCAGCAGTTGCCTT